>Ga0247831_1000524_pt1 | contig 82775 bp, 89 predicted proteins | sample LaCruzMarch2015__9_FD_192406 | JGI IMG/M metagenome (GOLD analysis project Ga0247831, IMG submission 192406) | Freshwater microbial communities from meromictic Lake La Cruz, Castile-La Mancha, Spain - LaCruzMarch2015_1m | ecosystem: Environmental > Aquatic > Freshwater > Lake | place: Spain...
CCACACGCGCCTTGAACGCCGAGTCATGGTTCCTGCGTTTCGACATGTCTGTTCTCCTCGTTATTGGAGACCAGCAGACGTCAGATCGTAGCTTCCGTCACTGTCCGATTTTCGGGGGGTAGCTCAGGCAGAGATGTCCCAGGCAGATGCCTACCGGATCGCCAGGCTTTATGATCTGCTTTACCTGCAGAAATACTCAAGCCTCAACGCGGCCTTTACCGACCAGTTCGTCAACCTGACGCACCGGATCGGCCTGATCCGCTATCTGGTGCTGCGCGACCGGGACGGGGTGATCCAGGGCTTTGGCGGCATGTGCCAAAACGGGGTCCATGCGACGATGCCGCTGATGGGGTACAACACTGCCTTGGACCAGAAACTGGGTCTGTACCGGTTGGCCTTCCATGCCGGAACCCTGCACGCCGCGACACACGGGTTGCGGCTGAACATGTCATCGGGGGCGACGGCGTACAAGCGCAACCGCGGCGCGGTCCCGGAAATCGAATACACCGCGTTTTATCTGCAGCATCTGGCACAGCGACGCCAAATCCCGTTTGCGGCCCTAAGCCTGGTTGCCCGCAAGATCGGTGCGCCCGTGCTGAGGCGGTTTCAGTTGTGACCCCAGGGCCAAATACGTTGCAAGGCATGTCGGGCGGCCCGGCAGCCGGACGTGCCGGATCATAGCTCTTCGACCGCGCGCACGCCCTGCATCGCCTTGATCGCCCCCTTGATCTGGGGCGTGACGGGATAGGTGTCCCTAAGTTTGATGTCGATTTCGCGGCCGGCGGGGTCGGTGACGCACAGGGTGATCGCGGCGCGGTTTAGGCCTTCAAGCCGCGAAAGCAGAGTGGCAAGTCCGGTGACAGCCTCGGCCCGGTCCAGGTGGATGCGCAGGTCCGCAGCACCGCCCTGGGTGGCCACGCAGTCGATCGGCTGGATCGACTGGGCCAAGAGCTTGAGCGTCTCGCCCTCCCGTTCGGCCTTGACCTGCAGCACGACGTTCGACCCTGGTTCAAGATGCTGCCGCGACGCCTCTAGCACCTCGGAAAAGCAGGTGACCTCGTAAAGGCCGGTGGGGTCTGACAGTTGCACGAAAGCAAAGCGGTTGCCGCGCGCGGATTTGCGTTCCTGCCGCGATGACACGGACCCGGCAAGCTTGGCGATGCAGGCACCCTGTTCCGCCCGGGCATTGACCTCGGCCAGGGTTTCCACTTTCTGGCGGCGCAAGGCGGACATGTAGTCGTCCAGCGGGTGGCCGGAGAGGTAAAAGCCGATGGCCTGATGTTCCTGCGCCAGCCGTTCGACCGGCAGCCAGTCGTCGCGGAACGGCAGGCGAGGTTCAGGGATGTCGGTGCCACCGCTGCCAAACAGCGAATTCTGCGCCGAGGCCTGCGCCTCATGCACTGCGGCAGAATAGGCCCCCAGCGCGTCCAGCGCCTCGAACACCCGGGCGCGGTTGGGGTCAAGCTGGTCAAAGGCCCCGGCGCGGGCCAGCATTTCCAGGGGCCGCTTGCCGATGCGTTTCAGGTCCACCCTGCGGGAAAGGTCGAACAGGCTGGCAAAGGGCCGATCAGCCCGCGCGGTGACGATCAGCTGCATGGCTTCGACGCCGACGTTTTTCAGCGCCCCAAGGCCGTAGACCACCGCGCCCTCGCGCACGGTAAAGGTCGCAAGGCTGGCGTTCACGCAAGGGGCCACGGTCCGCAGACCCAGCTTGTCCACCTCGCGCTTGTAGACCGCCAGCTTGTCGGTGAGGTGGATATCGCAGTTCATCACGGCGGCCATGAATTCGGCCGGGTAGTTCGCCTTCAGATACGCTGTCTGATAGCTGACCACGGCATAGGCGGCGGCGTGGGATTTGTTGAAACCGTAGTTGGCGAATTTCTCCAGCAGGTCGAAAACCTCACCCGCCTTTGCCGCGTCGATCCCATGGGTGGCCATCGCCCCTTCGATGAACTTCGGGCGTTCTCGGGCCATTTCCTCGGGGTTCTTCTTGCCCATGGCACGGCGCAGAAGGTCAGCCCCGCCAAGGGAATACCCGGCCATCACCTGGGCAATCTGCATCACCTGTTCCTGATAGACGATGATGCCTTGGGTTTCGGCCAGGATATGGTCGATGGTGGGGTGGATCGATTCAAGGTCCTGCTCGCCGTTCTTGACCTTGCAATAGGCGGGGATGTTCTCCATCGGGCCGGGACGGTAGAGGGCCACGAGGGCCACGATATCCTCGATGCAGGTCGGCTTCATCCGGCGCAGCGCGTCCATCATGCCCGAGCTTTCCACCTGGAACACCGCGACCGTCTTGGCGGCGGCGTAAAGGTCGTAAGACGGCTGGTCGTCCAGGGGGATCAGGTTGATGTCGAAACTGATGCCGCGCAGGGCCAGAAGCGCCATCGCGTTCTGGATCACGGTCAGGGTCTTCAAGCCCAGAAAGTCGAACTTGACCAGACCCGCCGCTTCCACCCATTTCATGTTGAACTGGGTCGCGGGCATGTCCGACCTTGGGTCCTGGTACAGCGGCACCAGCTGGTCCAAGGGCCGGTCGCCGATCACCACCCCCGCCGCGTGGGTGGAGGCGTTGCGATAAAGCCCCTCGATCTTGGCGGCATAGTCCAGAAGGCGACCGACGACCTCCTCCTTCGCAGCCTCGCGCAGGCGGGGTTCATCGGCCAGGGCCTTGGTGATGCTGACCGGCTTGACGCCTTCGACCGGGATCATCTTCGACAGCTTGTCGACCTGCCCGTAAGACAGCTGCAAGACCCGGCCCACATCCCGCACCGCCGCCTTGGACATGAGGCCGCCAAAGGTGATGATCTGCGCCACCCGGTCGCGGCCATATTTCTGCTGGACGTATTGGATCACCTCTTCCCGCCGGTCCATGCAGAAGTCGATGTCGAAGTCGGGCATGGAAACCCGCTCAGGGTTCAGGAACCGTTCGAACAGCAGCGCATAGCGCAGGGGGTCAAGGTCGGTGATCGTCAGCGCATAGGCCACCAGCGACCCCGCGCCCGAACCGCGTCCCGGACCGACCGGAATATCGTGATCCTTGGCCCATTTGATGAAATCGGCCACGATCAGGAAATAGCCCGGAAAGCCCATCTTTTCGATGATGCCCAGTTCGAAATCGAGCCGCGCCTGATACTCCTCGGGCGTGGCCGAATGGGGGATGACCGCCAGCCGCGCCTGCAGACCTGCGTTGGCCTGACGGCGCAGTTCCTGCACCTCGTCATCGGCAAAACGGGGCAGGATCGGCTTGCGCTTCTGCGCGGCATAGGCGCAGCGTTTCGCGATCTCGACGGTGGTTTCCAATGCCTCGGGCAGGTCGGCAAATAGCGCCGCCATCTCGGCCTCGGTCTTGAAGTAATGCTGCGGCGTCAGGCGGCGGCGGGGCTGGCTTTGATCGACATAGGCCCCGTCGGCAATGCAGATCAGCGCGTCATGCGCCTCGTACATATCGGCCTTGGGAAAGTAGACATCATTGGTCGCGGTGATCGGCAGGCCCATCCCGTAGGCCAGTTCCACCGCGCCGCGTTCGGCCAAAGCCTCGGCTTCCGAAAGCTGCCCGCCGGGGCCGGGATGGCGCTGCAACTCGACATGGAGCCGGTTTGGGTAGATCGCGACCAACCGCTCCATCAACGCGCGGGCGCGGGCGGTCTGGCCAGTGGCATGAAAGCGGCCAAGCGGGCCCTCGGGGCCACCGGTCAGGCAGATGATCCCCTCCGAATGGGCGGCAAGCTCCTCCAGCGTCACCTGCGGCAGGTTGGCCGCCCCGGCCATCGCCCCGTCGATATAAAGCTGAGTATTCAGCCGCATCAGGTTGCCATAGCCAACCTCATTCTGCGCCAGCAGCACCAGGGGCGCAGGCGGTCGAGGGCGCTCACCCGGCTGGGCCGGGTCATGCGCGATGCTGATCTGACAACCGATGATCGGCTGCACCCCGGCGTCGCTGGCGGTGACCGAAAACTCCAGTGCGGCAAACATGTTGTTGGTGTCGGTCACGGCGACCGCGGGCATCCCGGCCTTGACGCAGAGATCAACCAGCTTTTTCACCGGCACCGCGCCTTCCAGCAGCGAGTGTTCGGTATGGGTGCGAAGGTGGATGAACTTGGGGGACGCGCCGGGCATGGGGGCTAGACTAGCGCGGTCTGCCGGGGCGGGGAAGGGCCGGGTTTAGGGCTTTCGAAAGTCTTCGACGAAAAGCCCCATCGAAGTTCCTTTTCCGATCAGGACCACCGGCATGCCTTCGGAAAGCTCTTCCATAAACCTGAAGGGCATGTCGCACAGGCGGCCAACTGCGGTTTCCTCCAAGTAGACGGCTCGATCGCATTTCCGGTAGCGTGACCCGGGGCCTTTCTCGGATGTCCGTTTGACGACATAGCTGTGCTCAACCGGTGACCCAAAGTTCATGGCGATGACCGCTGGCACACCTCGGCGCATGACCTCATCCGAAAGAAAATAAAGGAAGGGCATAATGGCCAGCACAAGAATGAAGCGCATAACCGGACTTGTGGCTTTGCCGGTTTCCATTGCTTGGTAGCGCATGCCTGCCGAGACGGCAAAGGCAACCAAGAGCGCAGCCAATCCTCCGCAAACCTGTCTGTAGCTAGCCGAAGCCGCCAGCCATTCCGGAGAAGCCAAGTAGTTCCTAAGCAAAAGCAGACTAGCCGCCGCGCCGAAGATTGCGGGCATAAAGATCAGGTAGGATACCAACTTGATCCAGAGTGGTCGGCTGACTGCATGCCCCGAAGGTCGTCGATGCGGAGGAGTGTACTGATAGCTCATGCTTTGCCTCAAGATTGCCTATTGCGCACAATGGCTGCGCAATAGGCGGATACCAAAAAGCTTGCGCTACTGTCCACTTATTTGAAGTCGGGCCCTTAACTGGGTTTCCGGCACGCGCAAAGGTAAATGATCTGAGCGAGGTGCCGAGCTTGACCGAAGATTGACCAGGCCCGGCGCAAAACGAAAGCCCGCGATTGCGGTCAGACCTCTTCGGCCAGCGCGCGGATCACCGAAGGCCGCGCTGCCATCATCGCGCGGTGGGCCATGATCCGGGGGAGGGCGGCAGGATCGACGCCATCCCCTTCGATCCACAGGGACATGGTGAAAAGGTAGGCATCCGCGACGGTGTAGCTGTCCCCCATCACGAAAGGACCCTGCAGGAAATGCGTCTCGACCAGAGAAAGCGCTGCGGTCATCGAGGTGGGCACATAGGCCTTCATCGCCTGGATCGCCGCCGGATCATCCGTCCAGCGGTTGCCGCGATAGCCATGCGCGTGTGCTACATGCACGGTCGAGGACAGGTAGCTGTTGAAGGCCTGCAGGTGCGCCATCGCCACCGGATTGTCGAGCGGTGCCAGACGGGCGGCGGGCCAGGTTTGCGCGACATAGATCAGCAGCGCGGTGTTTTCGGTCAGAAGGCCGTGATCGGTGGCCAAAGCCGGAACCCGCCCCTTGGGGTTCAGCGCCAGAAACTCGGCTGTGCGCTGTTCGCCCTTGCTGAAATCCAGCCGCTTTGAGGTGTACTCCGCCCCGGCATCGATCAGCGCGATCCGCGTGGCGAGCGAGCAGGTGCCAGGTGCATAATAGAGTGTCAGCATGATTTATCCCTGAAAGGCTACGCGATGACGGTAGCGAAACGCAGCCCGCTTGCCCAGCACTTGAGCGGTGGGGCCGCGCACAGCGCGTCTTCTTGAATGCGCAGGTCCGGTTCGGGACAGTTAATCCTTGCGTTGCACCGTGGACCCGCGCTTGATGGCAGGATCAAGGGGCGCGTGGTCCGCTTTACGCCGCATCGGGTGGTCACGCACAACGCCTTTATCGGAGAGACCGCGGCAGGTTTGCGAATGACGATAGCGTTTCTGTTGAACGGAACGCAGGTTCGGGTCGAGGGTGTCTCTCCAACCCGGACCCTCCTCGACTGGCTTCGGGAAGAGCGGGGGCTGAGCGGCACCAAGGAAGGCTGCAACGAGGGCGATTGCGGGGCCTGCACCGTAATGGTGACAGACGCCGAAGGGTCGCGCGCGCTGAACGCCTGTATCCTGTTTCTGCCCCAGCTTGACGGCAAGGCCGTCCGCACCATCGAAGGCATCAAGGGGCCGGGGGAGGAGCTGCATCCGGTGCAAACGGCGATGGTCGCCCATCACGGCGCGCAATGTGGCTTCTGCACGCCGGGGTTCGTGGTCAGCATGGCGGTGGCGCATCTGAACGGCGACACCGATCACGATGACCAGCTGGCGGGGAATCTGTGTCGCTGCACCGGCTATGCGCCGATCATCCAGGCGGCCAAGGCGGCCGAGGCCGAACCGGTGCCCGACTGGATGAAAACCGATCAGGCGTTCATTCTGGCCCAAATATCCCGGAGTTTGCCCGTGGATTCGCCATCGGTTCAAGAAGCCGCCGGCATGGGGGGCAGCGCCCCCGGTTCTTTCCACCCGCGCGACAGCGATGACTTGGCACACTGGTATCTGGCCAACCCCGAGGCCACGCTCATCGCCGGGGCCACGGATGTCGGCCTTTGGGTGACCAAGGGCCTGCGCGACCTGGCCCCGGTTGCTTTCCTGAACGGGGTCGAGGATCTGAAGGGCATCGAGGCGCAGGGTGGTCAGCTCCATGTCGGCGCTTGCGTCACCATTGCCGCCTTGCGCGCGGCAGTGGCGGACCGCTTGCCCTCCCTGGCCGAGCTTTTGCGCCGCTATGGCTCGCAGCAGGTGCGCAACGCGGCCACGATTGGCGGCAATATCGCCAATGGCTCGCCCATCGGCGATGGCCCGCCCGCCTTGATCGCGCTGGGGGCGACGCTGCATCTGCGGCGGGGCGACAGGATGCGGTCGCTGCCGCTGGAGGATTTCTTTCTGGACTACCGCCGCCAGGACCGCCAACCGGGTGAGTTCGTGGCCGGGGTCTCTTTTCCCGACCATGCGCCGGGCTTGCGCTGCTACAAGATTTCCAAACGCTTTGATCAGGACATCAGCGCCGTTTGCGGCTGCTTCAACATTTCGGTCGATGCGGGAAAGGTCACGGCGGCCCGCATCGCCTTTGGTGGCATGGCAGGCGTTCCCAAGCGCGCCCCCCTGGCCGAAGCCGCCCTGCTGGGCCAACCCTGGACCCTCGCCACCGCCGAAGCTGCCGCCAAGGCGATGGCGGGCGATTTCACCCCGCTGTCCGACATGCGCGCCAGTGCGGCCTACCGGCTGACGGTGGCGCAGAACCTGATGCTGCGCTATTTCCACGACTTTGCCGGGCTGCCGGTTTCGGTGCTGGAGGTGCGGGCATGAGCCTGGGTCTACCCCTGCCCCATGACGCGGCCCCCCTGCATGTGACGGGCCAGGCGCGCTATGTCGATGACAACCCGCTGCCGGGCAACGCGCTGCATCTCGCCTTCGGGCTGTCGACCGTGGCGCATGGCGAGATCACCGCGATCGACCTTGCCGCCGTCCGCGCCGCCCCCGGCGTGGTGGCGGTGCTGTCGGCAGCGGATTTCGCCGACATGCCCGATTGCAGCCCCTCAGCGCTGGATGAGCCGCTGCTGGCGGTTGGAAAGGTCCATTACCTCGGCCAGCCGGTGTTTCTGGTGGTCGCAGACAGTCATCTGGCAGCCCGCAAGGCGGCGCGGATGGGGAAGGTCACTTATCGCGAATTGCCTGCGATCCTGACTGTCGATCAGGCGCTTGCCGCCGGCAGCCGGTTCGAAGCGGGGCCGGTGGTCTGGCAAAAGGGCGATGCAGCGCAAGCGATTGCCGGGGCCGCCCGGATCGTCGAAGGCAGCCTGGAGGTTGGCGGGCAGGAACATTTCTATCTTGAAGGTCAGGTCGCCACCGCGCTGCCGCAGGAAGGCGGGGATATGGTCATCCATTCCTCGACCCAGCACCCGACCGAGGTGCAGCACAAGGTGGCCCATGCCCTTCACCTGCCGATGAGCGCGGTCAGGGTCGAGGTGCGCCGGATGGGTGGCGGCTTTGGTGGCAAGGAAAGCCAGGCCAACGCCCCGGCCATCGCCTGCGCCGTGGTGGCGGCGCGGCTGGGGCGACCGGCCCGGATGCGCTATGACCGCGACGACGACATGATGATCACCGGCAAGCGCCACGACATGCGCATCACCTATCGCGCCGGTGTGGACGCCTCGGGTCGGATCCTGGGGCTTGAGGTCACGCATCTCGTCCGCTGCGGCTGGAGCCAGGACCTGAGCCTGCCAGTGGCCGACCGCGCGATGCTGCATGCCGACAACTGCTATCACCTGCCGCATATCCGTATTGAGTCGCACCGGCTGAAGACAAACACCCAAAGCGCCACCGCCTTTCGCGGCTTTGGTGGCCCGCAGGGCATGCTGGGAATGGAACGGGTGCTGGACCATGTGGCTTTTGCCCTTGGGCTGGAGCCGCTGGCAGTGCGCAAGCTGAATTTCTACGCGCCGATGGCGGCCAAACCGGTTCAGACCACGCCTTACCAGATGTCGGTGGAAGATTTCATCGGGCATGAGGTGGTGGCCAAGCTGGAACAGACCAGAGACTACGCCGCGCGCAGGGCCGCAATTGCCGAATACAACCGGGCCAGCCCGATCCTGAAGCGGGGTCTTGCGCTGGTGCCGGTAAAATTCGGGATCTCGTTCACGCTGACCTGGCTTAATCAGGCGGGGGCCTTGGTGCATGTGTATCAGGACGGCTCGATCGCGCTGAACCATGGCGGAACCGAGATGGGACAGGGATTGTTCCAAAAGGTAGCGCAGGTGACGGCATCGGTGTTCGGGGTCGATGCCAGGGTGGTCAAGATCACCGCGACCGATACCGGAAAAGTGCCGAACACCAGCGCCACGGCGGCAAGCTCGGGGGCCGATCTGAACGGCATGGCTGCCAAGGCCGCGGCCGAGGTGATCCGTGGGCGGCTGGCCGCCTTTATTGCCGACAAGCATCAGGCCGATGCAGCCTCGGTCCGGTTTCAGGACGGCACGGTGCGGGTGGCGGGTGAGGTCTACGGCTTTGCCCAGGTGGTGGCCTGGGCCTATCAGGCGCGGATCAGCCTGTCCTCGACCGGTTATTACGCGACGCCAAAGATCGTCTGGGACCGGGTTCGGGGCCAGGGGCGGCCGTTCTTTTACTTTGCCTATGGCGCGGCGGTGACCGAGGTGGTGATCGACCGGCTGACCGGCGAGAACCGGATTCTGCGGGCAGACATCCTGCATGACACCGGCACTTCGTTGAACCCGGCGCTTGATGTCGGGCAGATCGAGGGGGCCTATGTCCAGGGTGCCGGCTGGCTGACAACCGAGGAGCTGGTCTGGGACAGTCAGGGCAAGTTGGCGACGCATGCGCCCTCAACCTACAAGATCCCGGCCTCATCGGACCGGCCCGAGGTGTTCAACGTGGCGCTCTGGGGTCGCCCGAACCGCGAGGCTGCGGTGGGCAAGTCGAAGGCGGTGGGCGAGCCGCCCTTCATGCTGGGGATATCGGCGCTGATGGCATTGTCTGACGCGGTGGCAGCCTGCGGCGATGGCTCGGCCTATCCCGCGCTTGACGCCCCGGCGACGGCCGAAAGGGTGTTGATGGCGGTGCGCCGGGTCGAAGCAGCAGCAGGTGGACCCCCAAAATTTTCGCCTAAAATTTCTGGGGGCGCGGATGTTTGATGTTGCCGCGCTTGTGACGGCCCTTGCGGCGCATGGTCGGTTGGCCCGGGTGGTTGTCGCGGCAGTGGAAGGGTCAAGCCCGCGCGAGGTCGGGGCCTCGATGCTGGTCTGGGAAAGTGGACAGTCAGGAACGATTGGCGGTGGCGCGCTTGAATTTGCAGCCCTGTCACGGGCGCGCGAAGCTTTGGCCAAGGGCGAGGCACTTTTCGTCCAACGGATGGCCCTTGGTCCGGTGCTGGGCCAGTGCTGTGGCGGAGCAGTCCAGCTTTGGACCGAAGTCTACGACGCCCCCCCGCTGGCCGATGCCGGCGTGGTCGCCCGGGGGCCTGGGGCGATGCCCTTGGCGGTGAAGCGGGTCCTTGCCATGGCGCGGGGGCAGGGGGTGGTGCCCGCCAGCGGGCTGGTGCAGGGCTGGCTGGTCGAACCGGTGGCAAAAGTCAGGCGGGACCTGTGGGTCTGGGGGGCCGGCCATGTGGGGCGGGCCGTGGTGTCGGTGCTTGTGCCGCTGCCAGATGTCGCTGTGACCTGGGTGGACATCACGGCCGATCGGTTTCCGGATCAGCTGCCGGACGGGGTGGTGGCTTTGCCGGTGGCGCAGCCCGAACGGGCCGTGGCGCTTGCCCCCGACCTTGCCGACCATCTGGTCCTGACCTATTCGCACGCGCTTGACCTTGAGCTTTGTCACCGGCTGCTGAGCCACGGCTTCCGATCTTGCGGCGTGATCGGCAGTGCGACAAAGTGGGCACGGTTTCGGGCGCGGCTTCTTGCCTTGGGTCATTCACCCCAAGCGGTCGCGCGGATCGATTGCCCGATCGGCGAGCCGTCGTTTGGCAAGCATCCGCAGGCGATTGCGGTGGGGGTTGCGTCGCGCTTTCTGCGGGTATCGCCCGATCTGCGCGCAAGGGAGCGGGCATGAGAGACCTTCTGCAGATCGAAGGAGTGACCAAGGCCTATCCCGGCGTGGTGGCCAACTCTGACGTGTCGCTGAGGATCGGCGAAGGCGAGATACACGCTTTGCTGGGCGAGAATGGTGCCGGGAAGTCAACGCTGGTCAAGATGATCTACGGGCTGGTGCGGCCGGACAGCGGCCGCATGGCGTTGCACGGCGAACCCTATCTGCCCGCCAAGCCAGCCGAGGCGCGGCGGCAGGGTGTGGCCATGGTCTTTCAGCACTTCAGCCTGTTCGAGGCGCTGACCGTGGCCGAGAACGTGGCTCTTGGCATGGAACGGCCGCCGCCGATGCTGCAGTTGACCCGCCGCATCCGCGATGTCAGCCAGGACTACGGTCTGCCCTTGGAACCGATGCGCCGGGTTGGCGATCTGTCCGCCGGCGAACGCCAGCGGGTCGAGATCGTTCGCTGTCTTTTGCAGGAACCGGACCTTCTGATCATGGACGAGTCGACCTCGGTCCTGACGCCGCAAGAGGCAGCGATCCTGTTTCGGACGCTTCGGCAACTGGCGTCTGAAGGCACCGCGATCCTTTACATCTCGCACAAGCTGGAAGAAATCCGCAGCCTGTGCGATAGTGCCACGATCCTGCGGCGAGGCAAGGTGGTGGCGGTCTGTACCCCGCGCGACCGCACCGCACGCGAGATGGCAGAGATGATGGTCGGAACCGGGTTGACGCCTCCGGCCCGCGCCGGGCGCGAAAAGGGCGCGGTGGTGCTTGAGGTTGCGGGGCTTGCCATGGCCTCGACGATCCCGTTCGGGACCGCGCTGCAGGATGTGGGCTTCACCGTCCGCGCCGGCGAGGTGCTGGCGATTGCCGGGGTTGCCGGCAATGGCCAGGATGAGCTGCTCTTGGCGCTGTCGGGCGAAACACGCACGGTGCCGGGTGCGGTGAAGATTGCCGGCATCGCGGTGGGCGACCAGGGGCCAACGGCACGGCGGCAGGCGGGCCTTGTGGCAGCCCCGGAGGAAAGGCTTGGCCACGCGGCAGCCCCGGACATGACGCTGGTCGAGAATGCGCTTTTGTCAGGGGCGGTGCGTATGCGGCTGGCGCCGAGGGGGCTGATCGACTGGGCGGCGACGGACCGCTTTGCCGCAGCGATCATCCGTGACTTTGACGTGCGCACGCCAGGAACCGGGGTCGCGGCGCGGGCGCTGTCGGGGGGCAATCTGCAAAAGTTCGTGGTCGGGCGCGAACTAAGCCAGTCCCCCGCCGTGATCGTGATCAACCAGCCGACCTGGGGGGTGGATGCCGCCGCCGCAGCAGCGATCCGGCAGGCGATCCTTGACCGGGCCGCCGGGGGCGCTGCGGTGGTGGTGATCAGCCAGGACCTCGACGAACTTTTGGAAATCGCCGACAGTTTTGCCGCGCTGAACGGGGGGCGGCTGACGCCTGTAAGGCCGGTCGAGGGACTGACGATGGAAGAGATCGGGCTGTTGATGGGTGGAACGCATGGCATGGAGGTCGCGCATCATGGCTAGGGCAGACAGGGGCAAATCGGCAGATGAAACCGTGCCGCAAAACCCGGCCGTGACAGTTTGGCGCCAAAACTTTTCGGCGAAAAATTTTGGCGTCGACAATTGGTGTGCAACCGCCCCGGCGCTTAGGCGGCTGACGGTGCCGTCATGCTAAGGCTGGAGCGCCGCCCCTCGCCAAACCGGTTCTGGGAGCGGGCCTCGCCGTTCCTTGCAATTGTGCTGACCATGCTGGCCGGGGGGCTCATGTTCTGGCTGATGGGCAAGAACCCGTTCGAGGCGATGCGGACGATCTTTTGGGACCCGTTGTTCCACCCCGATTTTGCCAGTTACGCACGACCGCAATTGCTGGTGAAGGCGGCCCCTCTGATTCTGATTGCTGTCGGGCTAAGCCTAGGGTTCCGGGCGGGCGTCTGGAACATCGGTGCCGAAGGCCAATACATCATGGGCGCGATCTTTGGCGCGGCAGCGGGGCTTGCGGTCTATCCGGTGGAAAGCCGGTTGATCTTTCCGGCGATGATCGCAGCGGGGGCTTTGGGCGGCTTTGTCTGGGCGATGATCCCCGCGCTTTTGAAGATAGTGTTTCGCACCAACGAAATCCTCGTGTCCCTGTTGCTGGTCTATGTGGCGCAGAACATCCTTGCGATGATGGCGTTGGGGGCCTTGCGCAACCCGGAGGGCAACGGCTTTCCCGGCAGCCGCAATCTTGGCCAGATCCCCGCGATGGCCAACTCTGAACTGATCCCCGGGACCGGGATGCATTGGGGCGTCGTTGCGGCGTTTCTGGCGGTGATCGCAGTCCACATGCTGCTTCAGCGCCACATCCTGGGGTTCCAGATCAAGCTGGCCGGGCAGGCACCCAGGGCGGCGCGCTTTGCCGGGGTGTCGCCCTCGCGGCTGGTGGTGCTGTGTCTTGGAATCTCGGGTGGGTTGGCCGGGCTTGCGGGCGTGTTCGAGGTGACGGGTCCGGCGGGGCAGATCAGCATCGATTTCAACGTCGGCTACGGGTTCACCGCGATCATCGTGGCGTTTCTGGGCAGGCTCAACCCGGTTGGCATCCTGTTCGCGGGCCTGTTGATGGCGCTGACCTACATTGGCGGCGAGCTGGCGCAACTGATGCTGGGACTGCCTGCCGCCGCAATTCAGGTGTTTCAGGGCATGCTGCTGTTTTTCCTGCTGGCGACAGACCTCTTGACGAACTTCCGGGTCCGACTGGCACAGCGAGAGGTGGCGTGATGCTGGGCAGCATTGATCCGGCGCTTTTGGTGGCGGCGCTGATGGTGAACGCGGTGCCGATCCTGTTGGCCGCCACGGGCGAGGTGGTGGTGGAAAAGGCCGGGGTCCTGAACCTGGGTGTCGAGGGCATGATGATCATCGGCGCGGTCTGCGGCTTTGTCGCGGCGGTCGCGACTGGGAACCCCTATCTGGGGTTTCTGGGCGGGGCCCTTGGGGCGATGGCCCTGTCAGCGGTGTTCGGGGTGCTGACCCAGGCCTTGCAGACCAATCAGGTGGCCACCGGACTGGCGCTGACGCTGTTCGGCCTTGGGCTGTCCAGCCTGATCGGTCAGGGGTATGTCGGGGTCAAGCCGCCCGCGACGGCCGATCTGCCGTTGGGGCCTTTGGCAGATATTCCAGTGCTGGGGGTTGCGGTGTTTTCGCATGACTGGATGGTCTATGCCTCGATCCTGATCGTGGGTCTTGTCTGGTGGTTCATGACGCGCAGCCGGGCTGGACTGATCCTGCGGGCGGCGGGGGAAAACCACGACGCCGCGCATGCTTTGGGCTACAAGGTGACGCGCATCCGCTTTCTGGCGACCCTGTTCGGCGGGGCGATGGCCGGCCTTGGCGGGGCCTACATCAGCCTGGTGCGGGTGCCGCAATGGACAGATGGCATCACGGCTGGCGCGGGGTGGATTGCCCTTGCGATCGTGGTGTTTGCCAGCTGGAGACCGTGGCGCGTGCTGGCGGGTGCCTATCTTTTCGGCGGCATCAGCGTCTTGCAGGTGAACCTGCAGGCGGCGGGGTCGGCGATTCCGGTGCAATACTTGTCGATGGCCCCGTATCTGATAACGATTCTGGTGCTGGTGATCATGTCCTCGGGGCGGGCCAAGGCGGCACTGGTGGCTCCGGCCTGCCTGGGTCAGAACTTTTACGCCTCGCGCTAGGGGCACAACCGGGGGGAAAACCCCCGCAATGATGGGGAGACTACCTATGAACCGCAGACATCTGCTCGCGACTGCCGCGCTGGGCCTGGGCCTGGTGCTTGGGGGCGCTGCGCTGGCGCAGGACAAGACCAAGGCCTGCTTCGTCTATGTCGGCCCGATCGGCGATGGCGGCTGGACCTTCCAGCATCACCAGGGTGCCCTGGCCGTGCAGGAAGCCTACGGCGACAAGGTCGAGATCGCCTGGCAAGAAAGCGTGCCGGAAGGTGCCGACGCCGAACGGGTGCTGACCCAGATGGCGCTTTCGGGCTGCAATATCATCTTCACCACCTCTTTCGGCTATATGGATGCGACCAACACCGTCGCCGCCAAGTTCCCCGACATCAAGTTCGAACATGCGACGGGCGGCAAGCGCGACCATGCCAACGTGTCGACCTACAATGCGCGCTTCTATGAAGGCCGGGCGGTGCAGGGCTATATCGCGGGCAAGATGACCAAGACGAACAAGATCGGCTATATCGGGTCTTTCCCGATCCCCGAGGTGATCATGGGGATCAACAGCTATTACCTGCACGCCAAGAAGGCGAACCCAGAGGTAGAGCTTTCCATCGTCTGGGCCTTCACCTGGTTCGACCCGGCAAAAGAGGCGGACGCCGCCAAGGCGCTGATCGATCAGGGTGTCGATGTGATCGCAAGCCATACCGATTCGACCGCACCTCTGGCCGAAGCCGCCAAGACTGGCGGGGCTGTGATCGGGTTCGGTCAGGCCTCGGACATGACCGAATACAAGGACGGCCCGCGTGTGTCGTCGATCATCGACAACTGGGCACCTTACTACGTCAAGCGTGTCGGCGCGTTGATGGACGGCACCTATGAGCAGGCCGACGCCTGGGAGGGGATCGCGGGCGGCGAGGTTGTGATCGGCGAGATCACCGCACTGGTTCCGGCCGAGGTGAAGGCCGAAGCCGAAGCAATGCGCGATGCCATCGCGGCAGGGACCTATCACCCGTTCACCGGGCCGATCAACAAGCAGGATGGCAGCCCCTGGCTGGCCGATGGGGCGACCGCCCCGGATGGCGACCTGTTGGGGATGGGCTTCTATGTCGAGGGCATTGTCGGCGACATTCCGCAGTGACCCGCTAAGTCTGGCGCGAAAAATCCAAGGGCGGGACCGGCATCTCTGGGCCCGCCCTTGGTACAGCCACCACCGCCACAATATCGTCATCTGACTTTGTCACCCTTCGGCATCACATGGGGGATCAGCATGCGGATCACGACTGCAGTTCTGGGTGTGGTCTTTGGGATGGCAAGCCTGATCCACCCGGCCAAGGCGCAGGGGCTGGATCAGGTGAAGGCCTGTTTCGTCTACCTGGGGCCGATCGGCGATGGCGGCTGGACCTATCAGCACCACCGTGGGGCCGAGGCGGCAAAGGCGGGTCTGGGCGATCGGGTCACCATCGAATGGGCCGAGAACGTGGCCGAGGATGAGACCGCCGAACTGGTGATCGAACAGATGGCGGCATCGGGATGCAACATCATCTTCACCACCTCGGTCGGCTTTATGGACGCGACCAACGCCGTCGCGGCCAAGTTCCCCGACGTGAAGTTCGAACATGCCACCGGCTATCGGCGCGACCATCCCAACGTATCGACCTTCAACGCCCGGTTCTATGAAGGCCGCGCGGTGCAAGGCACCCTTGCCGGCCGGATGACGCGGACCAACCGCATCGGCTATATCGCCTCGTTTCCAATCCCGGAGGTTCTGGCCGGGATCAACGCCTACTTCGTCAGCGCGCGCCGGGTAAACCCGAATGTGGAACTGGTGGTGGTCTGGGCCAATACCTGGTTTGATCCAGCGGCCGAGGCGAAGGCGGCAGAAGACCTTATCGCAGTCGGCGTGGACGTGATCGCCCAGCACACCGATTCGACCGCACCCCTCGAGGTGGCGGCGCAATATGGCGGGTCGGTCGTCGGCTTTGGCCAGGCCTCGGACATGGGCCTGTTCGCCCCCAGCCCGCGGATTTCCGCGATCATCAACAATTGGGGGCCGTATTACTTTCGCCGGATCAGTGCGCTTTTGGAAGGTACCTATGCGCAGGCCGACACGCTGGACGGGATCGCCAGCGGGGTGGTGCTGATCGGCAATATCTCGGCCGAGGTGCCGCCCCTGGTCAAGACCGAGGCGGAAGCGGTCCGTGACGCCATCGCCGCTGGCACTTACCACCCGTTCACCGGTCCTTTGAACCGGCAGGACGGCACCCAATGGCTGGCCGAGGGCGAGGTGGCCTCGGACGCCGATATCCTTGGCATGGATTTCTATGTCGAAGGGATCACGGGCGATCTGCCGCAATAGACCCCGCTTGAACCACGGATGCCAAGCGGGCTATGTCCGTGCCTTGGCTGGCTTGGGGGCAGGGTATGGACGCGGATTTCCTGATCATCGGTGGCGGTATTGCCGGGGTCTCGGCGGCGGCGCGGTTGTCCGAACTGGGGTCGGTCATCCTGCTGGAGGGAGAGGCCGCGCTGGCGCATCATGCCTCGGGCCGGTCGGCAGCCTTGTACGAGCCAAAGTATGGTGCCCCGGCGGTGGTCGCGCTGTCGCTCGCCTCCGAAGCGGATTTTCGCGCACTGCCGGGCGTTCTGTCCCCGCGCGGCCTGATGCTGGTCGCCAAGGCCGAGGCGCGAGCCGCCTTTGACCATGACCTGGCCGTGATGGCCTTTCAGCCGATCACAGTGGACGAGGCGCGGGACCGGGTGCCAATCCTGAACCCCGCCGTGGTGGCGCTGGCGGGTTATGCCGACCATGCCGAGGATGTGGACACCGATCTTTTGCTGCAGGGCTTTGCACGGCACGCGCGCGGGCGCGGCGCAAAGGTTCTGACCGGAGCGCGGGTCAGCGCCATTGCGCGGCACGGGGCGGGATGGGTGGTTGAAAGTGCCGCGGGCAGCTTTACCGCACGGCTGATCGTGAACGCCGCCGGGGCCTGGGTGGACCATGTGGCTGCCATGGCGGGGGTAATGCCCCTGGGGTTCACCCCGCTGCGCCGGTCAATGGCACGGATCCCGGCACCAGGTGGCCATGATGTCAGCCGCTGGCCGATGCTGTTCGGCCCGGGCGAGGATTGGTATGCCAAACCAGATGCTGGCGCGCTCATCGTCTCGCCCGCCGAAGAGCATCTGATGGCGCCGCATGACGCCTGGGCCGATGACATGGTCCTGGCCGAGGGGCTGGCGCGGTATGAAGAGATGGTGACTGAACCGGTGACGCGGCTCTTGTCGAGTTGGGCGGGTCTGCGCACCTTTGCCCCCGACCGGGTGCCGGTGATCGGGCCGGATATGCGCGGGCCTGCGTTCTTCTGGCTGGCGGGGCAAGGCGGTTACGGGTTTCAGACCTGCCCGGCGGCAAGCCAGTTGGCGGCCGATCTGATCGGCGGTCGCGCGCCCGAACTTGACGCGGATCTGGTGGCCGCCCTGTCGCCCGCGCGCTTTGGTTGACGCAGGTCAAAGTGCCCCCCCCCGGCCTGTGCAAAGCCACAGGCCAGCACAGGAGGCCAGCATGACCGACGGACCCTATCACGACAAGATCACCGAGATGCGCCACGAGTTGCGCGCCCTGAACACCCTGTTGCCCGAGATGGCCGAAGGCTTTGGTGCCCTGTCCAAGGCGGTCAAGGACAAGGGCCCGCTGAGCGTGAAGGAAAAGGAATTCATCGCGCTGGGCATGTCGGTGGTGCTGCGCTGCGAGCCTTGCATCAGCTTTCACGTCGAGGCGCTGATGAGGGCCGGGGCCACGCGCGAGGAATTGGGCGATGTGCTGGCCATGGCCGTGCAGATGGGCGGTGGCCCGGGGCTGATGTATGCCGGGCACGCGCTGGCCTGCTGGGACGAACTGGCCGCCAAATAAATCCCGCGACGGAAGTGAGGACTTCGAACGTAGAACGAATGCAAACCTTTGAAGGAATAAACCTGATGAAACCGATCTTCGCTGCCCTCGCCCTGACCCTGATGTCGGGCGCAGTCTTGGCCCAGCAGGGCAACCTTGGCGCGCACTTTCTGGAACAATGGGATGCCGATGCCGATGGCGGCGTAACCCTGGCCGAGGTTGTGACCAAGCGGTCGGATGTGTTCAACATGTTCGACCAGGATTCCGATCAGACCCTGACGGCAGCCGAATGGGCGCTGGTCGAAGAGCACATGTCGATGGAACTGGGCACAGACGGCGCGGGGCATGGGATGAACATGGCCGCCCCCGGCAAGGCAGTGCATGACGGGATGACGCCCGCCTTCAACGATGCCGATGGTGACGGCGCGGTCACGACCGAGGAATTCGATGCCGCCTCGGCCAAGCTGTTTCCGCTGATGGATGTCGATGGCGATGGCGCGGTCACGGCGGCGGATTTCGCCCACTAGGCAAGACCTTGCCCGCAGGCTCCAGTCACCGCCGGAAGGCGGTGACAAGGCCCGCGCGATGCCCCAGCATGGCACAAAGCGGAGGGGCAGGATGCGGACCGTCTGGGCAGGGATCATGGCGCTGGCTTTGGCGGGCTGCGTGGGTAGGGCAGGGCAAGAGCCCCTGACCACACCCGAGACGGTGACCGTCATCAGCGCCAATTTCGACGATGCCGATCCAACCGACTGGCCGGGCCGGTCGCCCGACCGCTATCCCGTCCACGGAATCGACATTTCCCGCTTCCAGCCCCCGGTTGACTGGGCAACCGCACGGGCGAACGGGGTCAACTTTGCCTTGATCAAGGCGACCGAGGGCGGTGATCTTTTGGACCCGATGTTCGACATGCATTGGCGGGGGGCGGGTGCTGCCGGGGTCAAGCGCGGGGCCTATCATTTCTTCTACCATTGCCGCCCGGCGGCGGAACAGGCGCGCTGGTTCATCCGGCACGTCCCACGCAGTCCGGGTGCGCTGCCGCCGGTGCTTGACCTTGAATGGACGCCCACCAGCCCGACCTGCACCCTGCGCCGCGATGGCGCGGTGATCCGGGCCGAGGCGAAGATTTTTCTCGATATTCTGGAACGCCATTACGGCCAGCGCCCGCTGATCTATACGACCGTAGATTTCTTTGAAGACACCCAGCTTTACCGGTTGGAGGGGGTCGAGTTCTGGTTGCGGTCGGTCGCCGATCATCCGCACGGCGTCTATGACGGCAGCGCCTGGAGCTTTTGGCAATACACCTCGACCGGGCTGATCCCCGGGGTCACCGGCAAGGTCGACATCAACGTGTTTGCCGGGTCGCAAGCCGCCTGGTCCGCCTGGCTGGCCGCGCGGCAGCTTTAGTCCGGCTTGCGCCGCCAGCGCCGCAACCAGCGCTGCACGATGCGCCGCCCCCGGATCACAAGCGAGGAAATCGGCCCGCGCAGGATCGGCAGGTCGATGGCCAAAAGCAAAAGGCCGGCGGGCAGCATCCACAATCCAAGCACCGGCAGAAACCACATCAGACCGCCGATGGTCAAAAGGATCGCAAGTGGCAAGCGGATCGCAAACCAGCTGTCCCGCCTGATGCGCGACATCGGCGCGCGCAGTGCGGGGATCAGACGCTCAAGCGCCTTGAATTGCCGTTCAAACCTGCGCTCGCGCCGCTGCATCTTGTTCCACCCTGACGAGGGGGACAATGGCGGCTCAGCGTGTCAAGGGCAAGGCGCTGCCGACAATTGACACCAAACTGTGCAGTGGGCCGCTGATCAGCCGTCCACCCGGATGCGGGCGTTTGCGGGATCAAACGGGCTGTCTTCGGTCACCGTGGCATCCCATTCCTGGCGCAGGATCTTGACCTTCAGCTTGGTCCCCGGTTCGGCAAGGGCGGCGGGGACATAGCCCATGCCGATCTGCTTGCCAAAGGCGACCGAATACCCGCCCGAGGTCAGACGGCCAACCTTGACCCCGTTGTGGATCAGCGCCTCTTTGCCCCAGGGGTCGGTATCGGCGGGTCCATCGATCAGCAGGGTGACGCATTTCGACCGGATGCCGGTTTCCAGCATCTTTGCCTTGCCGTTGAAGTCCTTGGTCAGGTCCACAAAGCGGTCCAGTGCAGCCTCAAGCGGGGTGGCGTCGCGGCCAAGCTCGTTGCCGAAGGCGCGGTAGGATTTTTCCTGCCGCAGCCAGTTCTGCGCCCGCGCACCCACCGGTTTCAGCCCGTGCTTTTCCCCGGCCTTGAGGAGGAGGTCCCAAAGATAGCGGCCGAATTCGATCGGATAGTGCAGCTCCCAGCCCAGTTCCCCGGTATAGGCCACGCGGATCGCGCGGACGGGGCACATGCCCAGTTCGATGTCGCGGTACGACAGCCAGGGGAAGCGCTTGTTCGACAGGACGGTGTCGGGGTCGGCGTCCTTGACGATGTCTTTGAGGAGGGCGCGGGCATTGGGGCCGGCCAGCGCATAGACGCCCCACTGGGTGGTGGTGTCGTGGATGTCGATGTGGCCTTTGCCAGCGGCCATCCAGTCACTGGCGGATTTCTGCAGGAAATCATAGTCATAGGCGGTCCAGGCGCCGGCCGAGATCAGGTAGTATTCGTCCTGTTTCAGCCGGACGATGGTGTATTCGGTGCGGGTGGTGCCGTGGTCGGTCAGTGCATAGGTCAGGTTGATCCGGCCCACGTTCGGCAGCTTGTTGCAGGTGAAATGGTCAAGGAAGGCCGTCGCGCCGGGCCCGCGCACCAGGTGCTTGGTGAAGGCGCTGGCGTCGATGATGCCGACGGTGTTGCGGACGGCTTCGGCCTCGGCCTTGGCGTACTGCCACCACTCACCGCGCCGGAAGCTGCGGGAGTTGTGGTCAAAGTCAGCAGGCGCATCCTTTGGCCCGTAGTAATTCGGGCGTTCCCAGCCGTTCACCTGCCCCATCTGCGCGCCAAGCATAAGCTGGCGGTCATAGGCGGGGGCGGTGCGCAGGGGGCGGCAGGCCTCACGCTCCTCATCGGGGTGGTGGAGGATGAAGACGTGGTCGTAGCATTCCTCATTCTTGCGGGAGGCGTATTCCGTGGTCATCCAGCCACCGAAGCGCTTGGGGTCAAGGCTGGCCATGTCGATCTCGGCCTCGCCTTGGGTCATGAGTTGCGCCAGGTAGTAACCGGTGCCGCCCGCAGCGGTAATGCCAAAGCTGAACCCCTCGGCCAGCCACATGTTGCGCAGGCCGGGGGCGGGACCGACCAGCGGGTTGCCGTCGGGGGTATAGCAGATCGGACCGTTGTAATCATCCTTCAGGCCCACGGTTTCCGAGGAGGGAATCCGGTGGATGAAGGACATGTATTCCTGTTCGATCCGCTCAAGGTCCAAGGGGAAAAGGTCGGCGCGGAAGCTGTCGGGGACACCATGGGGCCAGCGGGCGGGGGCGCCCTTCTCATAGGGCCCCAGAATCCAGCCGCCGCGTTCCTCACGCACGTACCACTTGGCGTCGGCATCGCGCAGGACCGGGTGCTGGGGATTGGACTTGCGCCATTCCACCAGGGCGGGGTCGGGCTCGGTCACGATATACTGATGCTCGACGACAACGGCGGGGGTCTTGATCCCCAACAGCCGCGCGGTGCGCTGGGCGTGGTTGCCGGTGGCGGTCACGACATGTTCGGCGGTGATGTCAAAGCGGTCGTCGCTGGCCACCAGATTGCCGCCCTGTTCGACCATGCGGGTGCAGGACACGATCCATTCCGACCCGGTCCAGCGGTAGCCATCAACCTGCACCTTGCGCTCGAAGGTCGCGCCCAGTTGCCGCGCGCCCTTGGCCATGGCCTGCGTGACGTCAGCCGGATTGATGTAGCCGTCCTGCGGGTGATAAAGCGCGCCGATCAGATCTTCGGTGCGGACCAGCGGCCAGCGGTCTTTGATCTCCTTCGGCGTCAGGAATTCGTGATAGACCCCGGCGGTTTCAGCCACAGACGAATACAGCATGTATTCATCCATCCGCTGCTGGTGTTGCGCCATCCGCAGGTTGCCCACCACGTAGAAGCCGGGGTTCAGACCCGTCTCTGCCTCCAGCCCCTTGTAGAAATCGACGCTGTATTTGTGGATATGGGTCGTGGCGTAGCCCATGTTGAACAGGGGCAGAAGGCCCGCCGCATGCCAGGTCGAGCCCGAGGTCAGCTCATCGCGTTCGACCAGCATCGTGTCCCAGTCGGCCTTGGCCAGGTGATAGGCGATCCCGGTGCCCACGGCTCCGCCACCGACGACAAGGGCTTTGACATGCGTTTTCATCTGGGAAACCTCCGGGCTAAGCGTGTTCCCTATCTGCCAGACACGGACCGGGCCGGGCAAGGCCACCCGACCTTTGGCGTCAGAAAACGACATGCAGTCGGTTTCGGGGTGTGGCACCCGACACCGAAGCCGTCATAGTTAGCGCAAGCGAAGGGCCAGGAATGGGTGAATGAAGATGCGTGGATTGAACCAGCCCCTCGGCGGCAACGACATGCCGCGTTTTGGCGGACCGGCAACGATGCTGCGGCTGCCGGTGGCGACCAGCGCCAAGGGAATCGATGTGGGCTTCATCGGGGTGCCGATGGACCATGGCACCTCCAATCGGCCCGGCACCCGGCTGGGGCCGCGCGCGATCCGGGATGAAAGCCGGATGCTGCGGCCCTATAACATGGCGACCGGGGCGGCCCCGTTTGACCATCTGCAGGTGGCCGACCTTGGCGATGTGGCGATCAACACCTTTGACCTGAAAAAGACCGTGGACATCATCACCGGGCATTACCTGGGCGTGCTGGCCCACGGCACCGTCCCCCTGACCCTTGGCGGTGATCACACCCTCACCTGGCCGATCCTGCGCGCGATGAAGGAGCGTCACGGCCCGGTCGCCCTGATCCATATCGATGCCCATGCCGATATCAACGACACCATGTTCGGCGAGAGGGTTGCGCATGGCTGCCCCTTTCGCCGCGCCTGGGAGGACGGCTGCCTGATCAACGACAAGGTGTTTCAGATCGGGTTGCGCGGCACCGGCTATGCCCCCGAGGATTTCGACTGGGCGCGCGGCCAGGGCTGGACAGTGGTGCCCGCCGAGGAATGTTGGGGCAAATCGCTGAGCGGCCTCATGGCCCAGGTGCGCGACCGGATCGGCGCGGCACCGGTCTACATCAGCTATGACATCGACAGCCTTGACCCGGCCTTTGCCCCCGGCACCGGCACGGTAGAGCCGGGGGGCCTGACCATCTGGCAGGCGCTGGAGATCATTCGGGGCTGTGCCGGGCTGAATATCATCGGGGGCGATCTGGTCGAGGTGTCGCCGCCCTATGACCCGTCGGGCAATACCGCGCTGATCGGGGCCAATCTGCTTTATGAAATGCTGTGTGTGCTGCCCGGTGTGCCGCAAGTGCCGCCCGGCGGGTCAGGCCTGCGGTTCTAGCGGCTGGGGCTATTCGGCCACTTTGCACCGCTTGATGCTGGAGACCGATTTGGTGCAGTCCACCACGATGGTTTCGGCCTCTGGGGGGGCTTCACGGGCTTGGGCGCTCCCATCGGGCAGAAGGGCAAATGCGGCGTCTTCGCGGGCTAGCTCTCGGGCGGTACGGTCGGCCAGATAGGCGGCAAGCCCGGCCTCATCCATCTGCGTGGCAATCTGGATCAGCGGCACCTGGCCCAGGCCCGGCTCGGACCGCACGACGATGGCGTTCATCGCCGCCACGTTCAGCGTTGCAAGAAACGGCACCAATTCGCGGTCGGTCATGTCCCTCGGGGTCAGGATCCGCAGCTCTATCTGGCCGCCGACATGGGCCATGAACAGCCGGGCGCGAAACCCCTCGGGCAGGATATCCTCGGTCACGTCCAGCCCGCGCACCGTCACCACCGGGTTGGGCTTGTACGAAGGCTTTGCGGTCAAGGCGGCAAAAAGCTCTTCCGGGTCGGCATCTTCGCCATACCCTTCATCGTCAAGACGAATCGCCCGGAACATCACGCGCTGATCGCCCTTTTCATAGGTCAGCATTTCGACTGGCGGGCCGTAGGAACTGCCCAGGCTGCCCACATCTTCGACATAACGCCGCGCCGCCCGCTCAACATCCGTGCCCTCTGGCGGTTGATAGATATCCGCATCCTCGGCCAGCGCGGGACGGACGGTCCAGCCTTCGGGCGCTTGCGGCAGCATGTCGACAAGCTTTGTTGGCAGGTCGGCCGGTCCAGAGACAGTGCTGGTGCGGGCAAAGCGGTCCGGCAGGCGGCGCAGATATTCCTCGATCGTCAGCTCAACCGGATCGTCCACCGCCGCGCGCTTGCGCGTTGCCGTGTAATCCAGCGTCAGAAACACCGCCAAGGCGACAGAGACCGTCATCAGCATAACGAACAGGCGCAGCACCTTTTCACTCCTTACGTGACCGACTTTGGCTTAGCTGGGAAATGGGGCAAGCTTCGGGCAGGCGCGCAGGAATTTGCACGATCACGCTTTGCGGTCAGACCCGCCCGCGCCGCGTGCTGACCGCAAAAAGCAACGCCGCGACGACGATGATCGACGGGCCGGTCGGGGTGTCTTGCCAAAGCGACAGGCCCAGTCCGCCCAGCCCAGAGACCGCGCCGACCCCGACCGCGACCAGCGCCATTGCCTCGGGTGTGCGCGACAGGCCGCGCGCGGTAGCCGCCGGGATGATCAGCATCGCCGCGATCAAAAGCGCGCCCACCACCATGAGTGCCACCGCCACAACCAGCGCCAGCGCGAGCACCAGCACCAGCCGCTCGCGGTTGGGGTTCAGGCCGGCGGCATGGGCAAGGTCTTCACTTAGCGTCGCGGTCAGCAATGCCTGCCAACGCCAGACCAAAAGCGCCACAACCGCCAGCGCGCCCCCCCAGATCAACGCCAGATCGCCCCGGCTGACCGCCAGGATGTCGCCGAACAGATAGGATGACAGGCTGGTGCGGACACCAGGGAAAAAGCTGATCGCCACCAGCCCGAAAGCCAGCGCCGAGTGTGCCAGCACGCCCAGCGTGGTGTCCATCGCCCAGCCCCGCGCCGCAAGCCCCGCCACGGTCGCCGCCATGGCCAAGGCCACCGTCAAGGTGCCAAGCCCGATCGGCAGGTCGGTCGCCAATGCCAAGGCGACGCCCAGCACGGCGGCATGGGCTGTCGCATCACCGAAATAGGCCATCCTGCGCCAGACGACAAAGGCCCCAAGCGGCCCGGTGGCGATGCTGACACCCACCGCCGCCAGTCCGGCGCGCACAAGAAAATCGTCAAGCATGGTCATGCCCGTCCCCATGCCCGTGGTCATGATCGTGATCGTGGGCATGACGATATAGCGCCAGCGCCCCCTGCGTCCCCAGGCCGAACAAGGCCCGGTATTCCGGCGCGTTCGACACCACCCGTGGCGTGCCTTCGCAGCAGATGTGACCGTTCAGGCATATCACCCGATCCGAAGCAGCCATCACCACATGCAGATCATGGCTGACCATCAAAATCGCCGCGCCGGTTTCGGCTCGGACAGTCTCGATCAGCCGGTAAAAGGCAGCCTCGCCCTGCTGATCCAGACCCTGGGTCGGCTCGTCCAGCATCAGGACCTGCGGCTGGCCCAAAAGCGCGCGTGCCAGCAGGACCCGCTGCAACTGGCCGCCGGAAAGCGCGGTCATCTGCGCCGCCGCATACCCGGCCATACCGACCCGTTCCAGCGCGGCGATCGCGGCCTTGTCATCGGCCCGGACCGGCAGCGACAAAAAGCGCCGCACGGTGATCGGCATCGACCGGTCTATTGCCAGACGCTGCGGCACATAACCGATGCGCAGGCCAGGCTGGCGACGAATACTGCCCCCGGCCAGCGGCAGGATCCCCAGCAAGGCGCGCAAGAGTGTCGATTTGCCCGAACCGTTCGGACCAAGGATGGTGACGATCTCTTTCGGGTCAAGGCCAAGGGTAACCGCGCTAAGTACATCTTGCCCGTCAAGCCTTACCGTGATGCGGTCCGCGGCAATCAGCGTCACGGCGTGGTCTCACGGCAGGCGGGGCAAAGGCCCAAGGCCTCGATCGTGCTGCGCTCGATGGAAAAGCCGACGGCGGCTGCGCTTGCGTCCAGGGCGTCGCGGGCGCTGGCGGCGGCGGCTTCGGCCACGCTGGAACACTGGCGGCAGATCAGGAACGCGGGGGCATGGTCAAGGCCGGGATGGGTGCAGGCGGTAAAGGCGTTCAGGCGCTGGATGCGGTGGGCAAGGCCCTGTTCGACCAGAAATTCCAACGCGCGATAGGCGACCGGTGGCTGGTTGCCAAAGCCCTCGGACGCCAGCCGGGCCAGCACGTCATAGGCCCCCAGTGCCTTGTGCTGTTCCAGCAAGATCTCCAGCACGCGACGGCGCACCGGGGTAAATCGCGCGCCTGCGGCGGCTGTCACCGCCTCGGCCCGCAGCAGGGCGTCTTGGGTGCAATGGTCGTGATCGTGCACGGCAAAAGCCGGATCCGGCCCCGCATTGGATGGACCAAGGGAAGAGTGCTGCGCCATTGCGGGTAAAGACCTGATACGTTATAGCATTACGTCTTAACGGGTGATAGCATCACATACATAGACCGAGAGCCCCCGAACTGAAAGGCCCAATTCATGCGTGCGACCCTTGCCTTCCTTCTATCCTCAACCGTCGCCATGGCCGAGGTGCCGCGCGTGGTCACCGACATCCCGCCGGTCCATTCGATCGTGGCGATGGTGATGGGCGACCTTGGCAGCCCGGAACTGTTGCTGGCAAAGGGCGGGGATGAACATGACTTTCAACTGCGCCCCAGCCAAATGGCCAGCGTTGCCGGGGCGGATCTGGTGATCTGGATCGGGCCGGACCTGACCCCTTGGCTGCAGAACGCTCTGGATGCCGATGGCGGCGATCGTGCGGTCCTGACGCTGTTTGACGATGTGGGCACCTACAAGATCACCTATTTCGTCAGCGCTCTTGGCGGCGAAGCTCTGGGCGACGAAGCCGAGCACGCCGAAGAAGCCGACCATGCCGAAGACTCCGAAAGCGCCGAGGCCGAAGGTCATGGCCATGACCATGACCACGACCATGCAGAAGGCGCGATCGATCCGCATGTCTGGCTTGACCCATCGACCGCAGCCTGGTGGACGGGGCTGATCGCGACCGAACTGGCCCGGCTGGACCCCGCGAACGCCGCGACCTATGCCACCAATGCCGAAGCTGCCAGGGTGGCCATCGTCGCCGCCGAGGATGAGGTTCGGACCCTCCTTGCCCCGGTCGCGGATCGTCCGTTCGTGACCTATCATGACGCCTATGGCTATTTCATCACCGCCTTCGGGCTAACCCCAGCCGGGACCATCGCGCTGGGGGATGCCGCAGCGCCGGGGGCGGCGCGGCTGCAAAGCCTGCGTGACGCACTGGCCGCTGGCGGTGTGGTCTGCATTTTCCCCGAAGTGCAGCATGACCCGGCGCTGGTCAGCCAATTGGTCGAAGGTACCAGCACCCGGATCGGTGGCGCGCTGGACCCGGTGGGGTCCATGCTGACACCTGGCCCAGAGGCCTATGTGACCTTGTTGCGCAGCACGGCAGCCACGCTTGCCGATTGTCTTGCCGACTGAAATCCCGCCGGACGCCACGTAGGGTGGGCAGTATTGCCCACCCTACCTGACCGGTCAGATCAACCCGGCCTTGCGGAACAAAGCCTTCAGGTCCGTCTCAGGCCTTGCGCCGAAATGGCTGATGACTTCGGCCGCAGCAACGCAGCCCATCCGCCCAGCCCTTTCCAGCGTTTGACCGGTGGCGAGGCCGTAGAGGAACCCCGCCGCGAACTGATCCCCCGCGCCGGTGGCATCCACCGGCACCACGCGCTCGACCGGGACCACGGCCTGTTCCCCGCCCTTGACCACGATCACGTCCTGGCCTGACCGGGTGCAGACCACCAGCCCCGCATCCCGCGCCGCCGCCTCCAGCGCCGCCGAAAGGTCGGTCTGATAGAGGGACGCCCATTCGTGTTCATTGCCGATCACATAGTCCAGCGATTTGACCAGACGGCGAAAGTCATCCCGGTGCCGGTCCACGCAGAAGGGGTCGGAAAGGGCGATGCCCGCCTTGCCGCCTGCCTGGTGGCACAGATCAACCGCCCGCTCGAAAGCCTGTTTGCCCTTGGGCTTGTCGTAAAGATAGCCTTCCAGAAACAGGATCTCGGCCTGCCCCGCCACGCTGGCCGACACATCATCGGGACCCAGTTCCGAGGACACGCCCAGATAGGTGTTCATCGACCGCTCGCCATCGGGGGCCACAAAGATCATCGAGCGCGAGGTCGGAAGGTCCCCCCCCGGCACTGGCGGGTTGACGAAGGCGGTGCCTTCCCGCGCCATCGCCTCGGCATAGAACCGGCCCAGCGCGTCATCATGGACCCGGCCGATGAAGGCGGTGGTCAGGCCGAGGTTGCCCAAGCCCGCCAGAGTGTTCGCGACCGACCCGCCGGGGGCTTGCTGGCGGTTGGTCATCGCGGCGTACAGCATCTCGCCCCGCTCACGCTCCACCAGCTGCATGATGCCTTTCTGGATGCCCATCAGGTCCAGAAAGCTGTCATCGGCGGTGGAAAACACATCGACAATGGCGTTGCCGATGCCGACGACCTGATAGGATTTCATTCCGTCTTCTCCGGGTAATGGCACCAGTCCTTGATCGGGCAGATGCCGCATTTGGGTTTGCGCGCGGTGCAGATATACCGGCCATGCAGGATAAGCCAATGGTGCGCATGGGTCTGATAGCCGACGGGGACGTGATCTTCGATCGCGCGTTCGACCGCCATTTCGTCGCGGCCGGGGCAGATGCCGGTGCGGTTGCCAACGCGGAAGATATGCGTGTCCACCGCCTGGGCCGGATGGTGAAACCACATCGACAAGACCACATTCGCCGTCTTGCGCCCCACGCCCGGCAGGCGGACCAGCGCCGCGCGGGACGATGGCACCTCGCCGCCAAACTCCTCGATCAGCATCCGCGACAGCTTGATCACGTTCTTCGCCTTGGTGCGAAAGAGGCCGATGGTGCGGATATGCTCGATCAGCCCATCCTCGCCGAGGGCAAGCATCTTTTCCGGCGTGTCGGCGATCTGAAAAAGCGCGCGCGTCGCCTTGTTCACCCCCACATCGGTCGCCTGTGCCGACAAGGCCACCGCGACCAGAAGGGTAAAGGCATTGACATGCTCAAGCTCGCCCTTCGGCGCGGGCTCGATCTCGGCGAAACGCGCGAAGATCCGGGTCAGGGCGGCATAGGGCAGCTGTGGGGTCATGCCGCCCAATCAGCACGAAATCCCCGCAGCGACAAGCGCAGGAAACGGGTCGCGCGTGTCCTTCGCGCTGTCTAGGGTGGGCGTGAAGGAGCCGCCCCATGACCGACCAATCCCCCGCCTACCACTATCAGGTGATCACCCGCGCGCTGACGGCCATCGATGCCGGTGGTCCAGGCCTGACGCTTGAGGAGCTTGCCGCGCAAATGCAGATGAGCCCGGCGCATTTTCAGCGGCTCTTCAGCCAATGGGTCGGCGTCAGCCCCAAACGCTATCAGCAATACCTGACATTGGGCTATGCCCGTCAGCTTTTGACCGACCGCCACACGATGCTGTCCGCAGCCCATGAGGTCGGCCTGTCCGGCACCGGCAGGTTGCACGATCTGTTTCTGACCTGGGAAGCGATGTCGCCCGGCGACTATGCCCGTGGCGGGGCGGGGCTGGAGATCCGCTGGGGCTGGTTCGAAAGCCCCTTTGGTCCGACCCTGGTGATGGCAACAGAAAAGGGCATCTGCGGCATGGGCTTTGCCGACGAGATCGGGGCCGAGGCGGCGCTGGAAGATTTGGTCAGTCGTTGGCCGAAAGCTGGGTTCGTTGAGGATCCGATGGCGATCCGCCCGATGGTCGATGCGGCCTTTGGCGGTCGTGCCACTGCGCTGCATCTTATCGGCGCGCCGTTTCAGATCAAGGTCTGGGAGGCTTTGCTTGCGATCCCCTCGGGTCATGTCACGACCTATGGCGACATTGCGGGCGCAATCGGTCATCCATCGGCGCATCGGGCGGTGGGGACGGCAGTCGGGCGCAACCCGATCAGCTTTCTGATCCCCTGCCACCGGGCGCTGCGCCGCGACGGGGGCCTTGGCGGCTATCACTGGGGTCTGCCAAGGAAGCGCGCGATGCTGGCCTGGGAGGCGGCAAGACGCGAGGTCTGAGCAGCGGCCCAATTGCGCGCCCGGATGCGCGAAAGCCCGCGCATCCGGACCGGACCCTGCCTGGGGTTGTCTATTCACCGGCAGGATTGCTATAGTTTCACCAGAGCCCGGTTCACGGGCCTGAACCTATTGAGGCATGAGCGATGATGATGAAATCCTCCCTGATCCTGGCGGCCGTCAGCACCCTGGCGTTGACCGCCTGCGTTGACCCCAACGCCTATCCCGACGATCCGAACGCCCGCACCGAACAGGGGGCCATTCTGGGTGGTCTGCTTGGCGCTGCGGTCGGTGCTGCGGCGTCTGACGATGACAAACTGAAGGGCGCGCTGATCGGCGGCGTCATCGGCGCGGGCACGGGCGCGCTGATCGGTGCTGACCTTGACCGGCAGGCGGCGGAACTGCGCGGCTCGCTCAGCTCCAACATCACGGTGACCAATACTGGCGAATATCTGATCGTCAACATGCCGCAGGACCTCCTCTTTGCCACCGACAGCGCCACGTTGCGGTCGGACCTGACGGCAGACCTGCGGGCGGTGGCCAACAGCCTGTTGCGCTATCCCAACAGCCGGATCGAGGTGATCGGTCACACCGACAACACCGGCTCGGCCGCATACAATCAGGACCTGTCGCAGCGCCGCGCCGTGTCGGTGTCGGGCGTCTTGCGTGACAGCGGTGTGCCTGGCGGCCGCCTTTCGGCCTATGGCCGGGGTGAGGATGTTCCGGTCGCTTCGAACCTGACCCCGGAAGGCCGGGCGCAGAACCGCCGGGTTGAAATCATCATCCGTCCGACCAACTAGGTCGCGGACATCATCGGAATGTCGGGGCCGGGCCAGACCCGGCCCCGATTTTTTATGTTGTGAACCCGGCAAGGTGGTCATATTTTTCGACCAGTGAGAAAGGTCCCCCATGCCCTTCGTCCCGGTTGCCCCCGAAAAGATCTCGCGGTCGGTCGTGCGCCAGATTGAACAGTTGATCTTGCGCGGCATCCTGCGACCGGGCGAAAGGCTGCCCTCTGAACGGGACATGGCCGAACGGCTTGAGGTGTCGCGCCCATCGTTGCGCGATGCGATCAGCGACCTTGCCGCGCGCGGGCTTTTGTCCATCCGCGCCGGTTCCGGCGTGTTTGTGGCCGATGTGCTGGGGGCGGCCTTTTCTCCGGCCTTGACCGAGCTTTTCTCGACCCATGACGAGGCGGTGATCGACTACATCGCCTTTCGTCGCGACATCGAGGGTCTGGCCGCCGATCGGGCGGCGCGGCTGGGGTCGGAAACCGACTTGCGCGTGATCGGAACGATCTTTGCAAAGATGGAAGATGCACACCAAAAGCGCGACCCCAGCGACGAAGCCCGTCTGGACGCCGAGTTTCACCTGGCGGTCATTGAGGCCAGCCACAATGTCATCATGCTGCACATGATGCGGTCGATCTTTGAACTCCTGAGGCAAGGCGTGTTTTACAACCGGCAGGTCATGTTTCGCAACCGCATCACCCGCGAACAGCTTTTGGGTCAGCACCGCGCGATCAATGCCGCGATCCAGGCCCGGGACCCGGCGGCAGCGCGGTCAGCAGCGATCCTGCATCTTGATTACGTCGAGGCAGCCTATACCGACCAGTTGCGCGCCGAAAAGCACGAAGCCATCGCCAAGCGCCGCCTGGAACATGAGGTCAGCCGCTGAATGCAAAACCCGCCAGGGCTGGGCGCTGGCGGGTCAAGCAGGGTCGGAATGGTCGCCTCAGTTCAGGCGGGCCGCAACCGCTGCGATGGCCGCATCGACCGAAGCCGAGGCGCTGGCTGCCGTCATCTGGCTGGCCAGCACTTCCCCGGCAGCGGCCACGGCGACCGAAACGGCCTGTTCGCGCACCTGACGGATCGCAGCCGCCTCGGCCGAGGCGATCTGGTCGGTAGCGGCGGCAAGGCGGCGGGCGATGCTGGCCTTGAGGTCAGCCTTGGCCTGTTCGGCGGCGGCCATCGCCTCATCCTTGGCGGCGCGGACGATGCGATCAGCCTGCTCCTGCACTTCTTTCTGGCGACGTTCATAGGTGGCAAGCACCGCCTTCGCCTCTTCGCGGAGCGCGCGGGCTTCGTCCAGTTCGGCCTTGATCTGGACAGCGCGGGCGTCCAGCAAAGCGTTCACCTTGCCCGGCACCTTGAGGTACACCAGCAGGCCGACAAAGGCGATAAAGCCCAAGAGTACCACGAAATCGGTGTTGCCAAGCGAGAAAAACGGACCCGAAGCCGCAAGGGCCGGGGTGGCGAACAAGACCAACAGAACCGAAAGCCGTGTCATCGCCTTATCCTTTCAGTCTTGCGCTGACCGCAGCGGTCACCGCCTTGGCGTCCAGCGTGCCGCCCATGGCAACCACAAGCTCACCCGCGGTGTCACGCGCCACTTCCGCGACAGCGGCAGCAGCACCGTCGCGAATGGCGGCGATGGTCTTTTCCGATTCGGCGACCTTCGCGCCAATTTCGGCATCCGCCTTGGCGATTGCCACGTCGAGGTCTTTCTGAATGTCGGCTTTGGCGGCGGCAACGATCTTTGCAGCCTCGCTCCGCGCCGAGGTCAGCGCGTCGTTATAAGCCTTTTCGGCGGCCACGGCCTTTTGCTTCAGCTCTTCGGCTGCAGCAAGGTCATTGGTGATGGCCCCCTTGCGGTCGGCCAGAACCGCCCCGATGCGGGGCAGGGCCACGCGCGAGAGGATAAAGTAGATCACGACCAGCGTGACCAAAGACCAGAAGATCAGGTTCGGCCAGGTGCTGAAATCCAGCTGGGGCATGCCCACAGCCGGTGCCGCCTCGCCATGTGCCTCGGTTGCCATGTCGCGTGTCCTTTGGCTGGAAAATCAGGGCCGAACGCGGTGGCTCGGCCCGAAGATCAGATGCAAAAGATCAGGCGACGAAGATCAGCAGAAGCGCGATCAGGAACGAGAAGATCCCGAGGGCTTCGGCAAACGCGATGCCGACAAAGAGGTTCGCGGTCTGGCCAGGGGCCGCCGACGGGTTGCGGAGCGCACCGGCAAGGAAGTTGCCGACGATGTTGCCCACGCCGATGCCGGCGCCGCCAAGTCCGAACGCGGCGAGGCCCGCGCCGATGAACTTGCCCATTTCTGCGAGTTCGCCTTCCATCTGGTATCTCCTTTTTGGAATTGGCTGAAAGTGGTTGTTTGGGTGGCCCTAGTGATGGGCCTCGCCCACCGCGTCACGCAAGTAAACGCAGGTGAGGATGGTAAACACATAGGCCTGCACGGTGGCGACAAGCACCTCTAGCCCGTACATGCCGACGATGCCCGCGATCGGCACGATCGACCCGACACCCAGCGCCCCGGCAAAGCCCGCGATGACCTTGATCACCGCGTGACCAGCCAGAAGGTTGCCACCCAGACGCACCGAATGGGACAAGGGGCGCACGAAGTATGAGATGACCTCGATCACGGCCAAGATCGGGCGCAAAGCAAGCGGGGCCGAAGACACCCAGAACATCGCCAGAAACCCCACGCCCTTTCGCGCCAGCCCGACGAGGGTCACGGTCAGGAATACCAGCAGCGCCAGCGTCGCCGTAACGGCAATTTGTGCCGTGGCGGTATATGACATTGGCAGAAGGCCAAGGATGTTCGACAGGAACACGAACAGGAACAGAGTCATGACGTAGGGAAAGAAGCGCAGCCCCTCATGCCCGGCGACAACTTCGACCATCTTGTGGATAAAGCCGTAGATGAGCTCGGCGATCGACTGACCACGCGACGGCACAATCGCGCGCCGCCCGGTTGCCAGCACCAACAGCGCCACAATACAAAGGACCGACACGGCCATCCACAGCGTGGCATTGGTCGGGGTATACCATTCGATCGGGCCATGGCCGAACAGCGGCTTGAGCAGGAACTGGCTCATCGGATCGATGTGAAAGCCGCCCTCAGCTGCGTGGTCGGTCGTGGCCATGCCCTTACTTCCCTTTGTCCTTTGCGGCCTCTGCGGCCGCGACGTCTGCCATTTGCCGCGCCGTGCCCAGCATCGTCTTGATGCCGGCGGCAAAGCCGAAAAGCGAAAAGATGATCAGGAAGATCGGCAGCGTGCCAAACAACACGTCAAGCCCGTAACCGATACCAAGGCCAAGAACCATCCCGACCACCAGCTCGATCACCATCCTCCAGGCCACCTCGCCCTGCGAGAACCCGTTGACCGCCTTGGGCTGCAGCGGCAACTCCGTCTGCCGAACCTTGGCAAGCCGCGCTTCAAGCGCCAGCAGCCGGTCAGGATCAGGGTCGGATGCCATTGCGAGGCCCTTTAGCAATCGGGCGGACCCTACGAAGTGGACCGCGCAGAGTCAAGGACGGCCCCTGTCGTGCAAGGTATTGAAATCGCATATTAATGATTATGGCCCTGGACCATCCCCGCCCTATCCGGCCCCGGTTCAGGGGCTACAGCATGTTCAACCAGATGGTTGACGATCCTTTGGCCGGGTCTGATAATGGCGCGATGACCAACCCGCTTGACGCTGTCTTTGCCGCCTTGGCCGACCCGACGCGGCGGGCGATCCTGACGCTGCTCTTGGAAGACGACATGGCGGTCACCGATGTCGCGCATCCGTTCCAGATGAGCTTGGCCGCGATCTCCAAACACCTTGGCGTGTTGGCGGATGCAGGCCTGATCAGCCGCGAACGCCGGGGGCGGGTGATCTGGTGCAAGCTTGAACCGGACGGGATGCGCGCTGTGTCCGTGTGGATGCAGGGGTTCGGACAATTCGAGCCCCTGGACCTTGAGGCGTTCGAAAGGTTTCTGGACGCCGAACACCTCGCCGACCAGGGGTAACGCGAGAGTCATCTTTTGCGGCAAGACTGGTTTTTCGGCAAGACTGGGCCGGCGTGAGTTGGCATTCAGGAAACAATCTGTTGCCTTTTTTGGCGCAGATTTTCGGGGCTGAAAACCACAGGTGCCACAGTCCTGCCGTTGTTTGGCAGGACAAGCATCGAAAAAAGGTGTTGCGTTATGGCGAATAAGACCAGTTTGCTACAGAAAATGGGCCTCACCCGGCCGAAAGTCGAAGAGGAGGAGGTCGTCACCCCCTTCGAGAAACGGCTCAAGATGGTGAACAGGGCGCGTGTCGTAAACAAGGTCGGTCTGGGTGGACCGGTGTTCAAAATCCGATCGACAGAGACGGAAGCCTAAGGCCCGCCATCAAATCGCGCAGCTCTTGTCGCGCCGCCACGTTTGACAAATTCATCTGATCGGTGCCGATGTCCTGAAGGTCAAGCAGGGTCAATCCGCGAGGAAAAAGCTCGCGAAAGATGACTCGTTCGGAAAACCCCGACAACACGCGAAACCCGATACGGCGGGACAAGTCATCCAGGGCACCGCCCACCTTTTTCTTGTTGTGCATGGCCTGCGCCCCTAGCCGGTTGCGCACGACAATCCAGTCAATCGGGGCCATCCCTGCCTCGGCCCGGCGCTGCCGCGCCGCCCAGACCATCTCGGCATAGATCGACGGGCCAAGGATCCGCCCGCTGACCGGATCAACCCGCGCCAAAAGGTCGAAATCGACAAAGCTGTCGTTCATCGGGGTGATCAGCGTATCGGCCAGCGTATGGGCGACCTGGCTCAGGCGGGTATGGCTGCCGGGGCAGTCGATGACGATGAAATCCTTGGTGTCATGCATCGCGGCGATGGCATCGGTCAGGCGCGCGTCCTGGGCATTGCCTGTCGCGTCGGGGGCGGCGGGCGGCAACTCTTGCAAGTCGGGCGACGGCAGGGTCAGGCCGACCTGGGCAAGATAGGCGGTGCGGTTCTCGGCGTAGCGGGCAAAGCTGCGTTGGCGCAGGTCAAGGTCAAGCGCCCCAACGCGCTGACCGCATCGGGCAAGGGCCGTGGCAACATGCATGCAAGTGGTGGACTTACCCGAACCGCCCTTTTCGTTGCCGACAACGATGATCCGCGCCATGCCCGCCCTCTGCTTTGCCTGTGCCAGTGTCATACGCGGGTCAGGGCAAGGACGAAAGCGCGAACCAGCCGCCACGCACCAAGACCGATTTCCAAATGGAAATCGTCACGGAGCCTGAAAGGCTCCGGTCCGAAATCTGTACAGATTTCGGTTTCGTGGGGTCAGGGGCAACGCTGGGCGGTCGCACAAGAGCACGCGCCGAGGCGTGCTCTTGTCGGTATTGACGCAATCAGAAACCCAGACCGGCGTACTTGTTCTTGAACTTCGACACGCGACCGCCGGTGTCCATCAGCTTGGCCTGCTGACCCGTCCAGGCCGGATGCGCCAGGGGGTCAATGTCCAGCGCCATCTGGTCGCCTTCCTTGCCCCAGGTCGAGCGGGTCTCGTAGGTAGAGCCATCGGTCATCTTGATGGTGATGCTGTGATAGTCCGGGTGGATTTCGGCTTTCATCATCCCGCTCCCTATTCGGCTTTGGTTTTGTAGGTGGCATCTTCGGCGATCCGGGCCGATTTGCCGCGCCGTGTGCGCAGATAGTAAAGCTTGGCACGGCGGACGCGGCCACGACGTACAACTTCGATGCTGTCGATGTTCGTCGAATAGAGGGGAAATACCCGCTCCACGCCTTCACCAAAGGAAATCTTGCGGACGGTGAACGAGGCGGCGATGGTCGCGCCCCCTTTGCGGCCAATGCAGACGCCTTCATAGGCTTGGACCCGGCTGCGGCTGCCTTCGGTCACTTTGTAACCGACGCGGACGGTATCGCCGGCCTTGAAATCCGGGATGGTCTTGCCAAGCGCAGCGATCTGCTCGGCCTCGATCTGGGCGATCAGGTTCATCGCATAACTCTCCTATATGCGCGGTTTCTTCCGCGACGTGATGCTGCCCTATTGCTCTTGGTCTTCGTTCGGGTCCCTACCATGCATCGCACAGTAAGCCCGCCAGAGATCAGGCCTGCGTTCCTTGGTCAGCCTTTCGGCCATGGCCTTCCGCCAGGTGGCGATGTTCGCGTGATGGCCCGATTGAAGAACTTCGGGTATCGCGCGGCCTTGCCAGTCGGTCGGCCGAGTGTAGTGTGGAAATTCAAGTAATCCGTCCGAAAAACTTTCTTCTTCGGTGGACGCCTGATTCCCAAGCACGCGGGGTATAAGCCGCACGGTTGCATCAATCAAGGCGATTGCGGCAATCTCTCCGCCAGTCAGGACGAAATCGCCAAGGCTGATGTCCTCGATCTGGTGGTGGTCCAGAACCCGCTGGTCCACGCCTTCAAACCGGCCACAGAGCAGCGTCAGCCCGTCGCATGCGGCAAGACGGCGCGCGGTGGCCTGGTCAAAGGGTTTTCCGCGCGGCGACAGATACAGGACCGGCCAGCGGTCGCGGGGCAGGCCACTGTCGGCGGCGGTCAGCGCCCGGTCCACCACATCCGGCCGCAGCACCATGCCCGCCCCACCGCCCGCCGGTGTGTCATCGACGTTGAGGTGCTTGCCGATGCCAAAGGGGCGCAGGTCGATCGCCTCCAGCCGCCAAAGGCCGGTGTCCAGGGCTTTTCCGGTCAGGGAAAGGCCAAGCACGCCCGGAAAAGCCTCGGGGAACAGCGTGACCACCCGGGCAACCCATGCGCCCTTCACCGACCGAGGGTCTTGCATCAGATCGCGCGGCTGCAGGCTGGGCTGCATTGCCAGCCTGCCGTGGCTTTTGAAGGGCGGGAGGATGCCTGTCACCGTGGCGCCAAGCCGGTCGGCAGTCCCGAGCGTCCGGCAGAGGCCTGTTCGATCGCAATGGCCAGTGCCACCACCCCGTCGTGCAGATCTGCGCGCAAGTGATCCGGCAGGTCGGCAAACGTGTCGTTGGCCGGCCCGCTCCGGGTCAGGGCGCGCAAGGCTGCCGCGTCCGGAAAGTCGACAACCCGGTCGGGAAAGGCTGCGATCAGGGCCAACGCGCGCGGGACGTAAAGCCGCAGCAGGTCCCCATTGCGGCCAGCCATGGCAAAGGCCAGCGCCATCGCCCGCGGCACAAGGCCGGGGGCCACGATCTCGGGCTCGCTTGCCCACAGGATCAGGGCCTGGCGCAGGGCGGCATGGCTGCGTTTGGCACCCTCCAGTGCCTTGGCAAGCGCCCCAAGCCGGATGTCGGCGCTGGGGGTGGCAAGCGTCTTGGCGACAGCCTCGGCAACGGCTTGGTCAGGGGCATCATCGGCCAACTGCAGCAGCGGCGTGATCGATGCAGCCGCCGCTGCTGCCATCCGTGGCGCGCTTGCCGCAGCAGCCTCGTCATCCAGAAAAATGCCGCGATCCGCGGCGTCTTCGGCATTCCACAGCAGGCGGCCCAGCGGAATGGCCATGAACGAGAGCGCCAGCGGCACCTGTGGATGCACCACCGGCAAAAACCCCGCCAGCGCGCCAACCCCGCGCCCGATCGCGAACAGGACCGCAATCAGGGCCACTTGCGACAGGATCAGGGTCAGCGCAGACACGAGGCCCGCAACAGACCGCCAGTCGGTCCAGGTGGCGGGCCATTGTTCGGGGCGCAAGACGACCAGCCAGGCGACAAAAATTGCCGTAAACCAGGCCACCATCCCCCAGCCGAACCCGGACATCCCGGCAACCAGCGGACCAAGGTACAAAAGCGCGTTTGCGGCCTTCAAAAACTGAAACCTAAGCTGCATGACGGCCTATCCCTTCGTTTGCAGCGCGCTGCCGCACTGCCTGACGCTACTCCGTCGCCTCTGGCAGGTCGACAATCAATCGACCGGCGGTCAGATCGATAGTGGGCACGATTGCCTTGGTAAAGGGCAAAAGCAGGGCTGGTTTCTGACTGGCCGAGGATAGTTCCAGGATGTCGCCCGCGCCGTGGTTGTGAACGGCAATCACCTTGCCGATCGGCACACCGCCGGTGTCGAAGGCAACAAGGCCGATCAGATCGGCGTGATAGAATTCATCGTCCGGCAGGGACGGCAGCCGGGCGCGCGGGACGAAAAGGCTGGTGCCGCGCAGGGCTTCGGCCGCTTCGCGCGTCGTGATGCCCGTCACCCGTGCGCCAAGGCCGCCCGCAACCGGCCGGGTCAGGGTCACCTTGAAGGTTCGGCTGCCATCTTCGGACGACAAGGGGCCATAGCCGACGATGTCGGCCGGCTCGGCGCAGAACGATTTGATCCGCACCTCGCCGGTGACCCCGAAGGCCCCGGCGAAGGCTCCGACGCAAATCAGGCCTTCGCTCATGGTGCGGCCCCGGCGCAGAAGCCGCGGGCGTCCCAGACCCCCCCCGCGGTCCGGCAGGCGTCGGCCTGACCCGAGGCCCCAAGCTTGAGGCCGGCGGCAAATGCCGCGGCGCAAAGCGCCACGGTAAGGCCGCGCCGGATCAGGCCCAGTCCGGGGATCATGCCTCTTCTGTGGCCGGGACGGCGGCGGGTTCGGCCGCGCGGGCGGCTTTCTTGGCGGCGCGCTCGGCCATCGCCTTGCCGGGGGTGCCGGATTTCAGGTTGCTGCGCGCCGACTTTGGGCGTGCCCCGGCGGCTTCCAGCATGCGGGCGATCCGGTCGGTCGGCTGGGCACCCTGGCCAAGCCAATAGGCGATGCGGTCCAGGTTCATCACCACGCGCTTTTCGTCATCCTTGGCCAGAAGCGGGTTGTAGGTGCCCAGCTTTTCAATAAAGCGGCCATCGCGCGGCATGCGGCTGTCGGTGGCGACGATGGAATAGAACGGGCGTTTTTTCGAGCCGCCACGGGCAAGACGGATTTTCATCGACATGGGGTAGTCTCCTTAGGGTTATGGTGGGTGGGCACTATGCCCACGCATTCTGTTGTTATTTCTGCAGTTTCTCGTGATGCCTGATAACTTCGCTGATGATGAAGGTCAGGAATTTGCGGGCGAGGTCGGGGTCAAGGTCGGCCTCGGTGGCAAGCGCGTGCAGCCGCGCCATCTGGCGGGCCTCACGGTCGGGGTCAGACGCCGGCAGCCCATGTTCGGCCTTGAGCTTGCCCACAGCCTGGGTCTGCTTGAACCGTTCGGCCAGCGTGTAGACCAGGATCGCGTCCAGCCGGTCGATGGCGTCACGGTGGGTCCTCAGCAGCGTGGCTGCCTGCTGCGCAAAGTCGGTCATGCGTGCTTTCCTTTGCCGTGGCGCCAGACCTGGGTTGCGTCGCCATAGGGGTTCGGCGCGGCAAGGTCGAGGGTTGCCCCCAACCGCCGCGCCAAGGCTTGCGACCGCAGGTTCGCCGGGTCGATATAGCTGACCGCCCCGGACCAGCCCAAGGGGCCAAAGGCGTGATCACGGACTGCAAGTGCCGCTTCCAGCGCGTAGCCCTGCCCCTCCACCTCGGGCAGCCAAAGCGTCCAGGTCAGTTCGCGTTCGGGGTGACCTTCGGGAAAGAACGGGCCGAAATGGCCGATCGCCTGGCCGGTGGTCTTCAGTGTTGCGATAAACCGGCCAAAGCCGCGCAAGGCCCAATGGCCGAAGAAGGCGGCAAAATGGGTCCAGGCCTCGCCTTCCGGCATCGCATGGTTGGTGCTGCGGGCGGACCGGCGATAGTCGCGGTAGGCGGGCCAATCACTGGCGGCGGGCTGGCGCAGGGTCAGGCGGGCGGTGTCGATCATGCCGCCCCCCGCAGGTCATGCCGGATCACCACATCGCCGGGGTCGATGCCGGGCAGGGTCGGGTCGATCACGCCGCCCAGCCGCAGGCCGAGCGCGATGGACCGGGTGTTGGCGGGGGCGATGATATTGGTGATATGGGGCCAGTCGAAGGTTTCGCGGACCCAATCCAGCACCAGGCGTGCCGCCGCAAGCGCCACGCCCTTGCCTTCGGCGTCGGGCACCACGAACCAGCCAAGCTCGGGGGCTGGATACCCCTCGCCGTGGTAGATGCCGACCTCGCCCAGATTGGCCCCGGTCGCGCGGTCCTCGACGCCGAAGGGGCCGTAACCCTTGAGCGTCCAAAGGGCGACATCGGCGGCCCAATGCTGCCAGGCTGCATGGCGGTCCTTCGGGCCACCTTCATGCACCGACCGGTCGGATGCGAAAAAGGTGGCCCAAGCCTCAAAATCCCCCATGCGCGGGGCGCGCAGGATCAGATTCTCGCCCTCTAGGCGCGGGACCGAAAAATTTTCGGACGAAAATTTTTCTGTGGGCGCGAAGGTCATGCTGCCCTCCGGTGACGCCAGGTCAGCGTGGGCTCGTCGCCGTAGGGATGGCGGGCATGGGGGTCGATCGTAGCACCCAGCCGCTGGCAAAGCCGATGTGAGCGGTGGTTTTCCGGGTCGGTATAGCTGACGGCGGTCTGATGGCCCGAGGAGGCAAAGAACCAGTCGCGGGCGGCCATGGCTGCCTCATGAGCGAGCCCCTGGCCCTCGTCGGCGGGGTCCCACAGGCTCCACCCCAGTTCGGGTTCGGGGTGGGTCGCGGGGAAGAACGGGCCGATGCCGCCGATGCCGTCATCGGACCCCTGCCGGGTGACGGTGAAGAGGGTGAAGCCGTGCTTTTCCCACTGGTCCAGCAGGCCCTGGGTTTCGGCGGTCAAGGTCTCCAGCGACCAAGGCCCGCCCATCAGTACGGAGCGGTCCGAGGACCAGAAGCGGTAGCTGGCAGGGATGTCGTCCATGGTCGGCTTGCGCAGACGCAGGCGCGCGGTCTCAAGGACCGGGGCACCGTTCACATCCTGGGCCAGCTGGTAGCTCATGCCTCAGCCGCCCGTTGGACACGGGCGATCCACCCGGCCACGTGGACCGGAGCCGAAAAATTTTCGCACGAAAATCTTTCTGGCCAGAGGGCGGTCGGCTGCATCATTTTTTTTTCATCATCCCCGACAGCCCCGCCGGCAGCGTCATCCCGCGCGGCAGGCCACCGATGCCGGGCAGACCGGCCATGCCTTGCCCCATGCCCTTGGACAGGTCGGCCAGCTGGTCGGGCGACATCTTGGACGGGTCGGGCATGCCGCCGCCCTTGCCCATGAACTGGCGGATCATCTGCTTCATCGCGCCGCCCTTGCCCATCTTCTTCATCATGTCCGCCATCTGCTTGTGCTGTTTCAGAAGGCGGTTGAGGTCGGCAACGTCCAGCCCCGCGCCGGTGGCGATGCGTTTCTTGCGGGAGGCGGCCAGCAGGTCGGGATTGGCGCGTTCCTTCTTGGTCATCGAGTTGATCAGCGCGATCTGACGGCGCAGCATCTTGTCATTCAGACCCGCCGCCTCGGCCTGGGCCTGCATCTTGCCCATGCCGGGCATCATGCCCATCAGGCCCTGCATCCCGCCCATCTTCAGCATCTGGTCCAGCTGCTGCTTGAGGTCGTTCATGTTGAACAACCCCTTGGCAAAGCGCTTGGCCATGCGTTCGGCCTGCTCAGCCTCGAACGTTTCCTGCGCGCGTTCCACAAGGGCGACGATATCGCCCATGCCGAGGATGCGGCCGGCGACACGCTCGGCCTCGAAGACCTCGATCGCGTCCAGCTTTTCGCCAAGGCCGACAAAGCGGATCGGCTTGCCCGTAACCGCGCGCATGGAAAGGGCGGCACCGCCGCGCCCATCGCCGTCCATCCGGGTAAGGACCACGCCCGAGATGCCAACCTTGCCGTCAAATTCCGCCGCGACATTCACCGCGTCCTGACCGGTGAGGCCATCGACAACCAGCAGCGTCTCGCGCGGTTGGGCGATGTCGCGGACGGCCAGCACCTCATCCATCAGGACGTCGTCGATGTGCAAGCGGCCGGCGGTATCCAGGAACACCACGTCATAGCCGCCAAGATTGGCCTGCATCGTGGCGCGTTTGGCAATCTGCACCGCCGATTCGCCCTTGACGATCGGCAGGCTGTCCACCCCGACCTGCCCGGCCAGGATCGCTAGCTGCTCCATCGCGGCGGGGCGGTTGGTGTCAAGCGACGCCAGCAGCACCCGTTTGCCGTTCTTTTCCTTCAGCCGCTTGGCCAGCTTGGCGGTGGTCGTCGTCTTGCCCGAGCCTTGCAGACCCACCATCAGGATCATGCTGGGAGGGTTGTCGATCCTCAGGGCTTCGGGCGCGTCGTCGCCCGCCAGCACGCGGATCAACTCGTCATGGACGATCTTGACCACCATCTGACCCGGCGTGATCGACCGGGTGACCGCAACACCGGTGGCCTTTTCCTGCACGCGCTTGATGAAATCGCGCGCCACCGGGAGTGACACGTCCGCTTCCAAAAGGGCGGTGCGGACCTCGCGCAGCGCGGTGACGACATCAGCCTCAGAGAGCGCGCCGGCGCGGGTCAGGCGGTCAAAGACGCCGCCAAGGCGCTGGGACAGGCTTTCGAACATCGCGTCACCTCATCATTGCGTTTGCCCCGATATGGGACGGCGAAACCATCTGGCAAAGCGGAATGGCACCCGTGGGCGCAACCGCGCTGACGGGTGTCGATCCCTGGCCTTGCGCCAAAGGGACCGGAAGCGACAAGCCTCCGGGAATTGCGGGGCGATACGCCTGGGGCGGCAGAGAGTCAAGCCTTGCGCGCAGGCCCCGCCCCAACCCAGGCATTGATCGCATCCGCAGCAGCACGGGCCGGGGTGGCGGCCCCGAAGGCGCGGCCCAGGGGCCAGCGCGCGCCATTTGTCAGCACCACCTCGCAACGGTAGTTCGGGCTTGACCCGCTGGACCGCCGCGACGTGACCTCGGCCCCGGCAAGGGTGGCCAGGGGCAGAGTCTGGCTGCCGCCGCCAAACGGGGTCTTGTGGCTTATGGTCAAAAGGTTGGTGGTGCGATCCGCCTCCAGCCGAAACCGGCCAAGGGCGGAGAGCGTGATCAGCCCGGCCACCACCGCGCCCACAGCAAAGACCACGGTCGCAAGCCCCCCCGGGCATCTGCCACCACTGCAGGGCCAGAAAGCCCAGGATCGCCAAGCCGATCGTCAGGTTGCGTAGGCCGGTGGCGGTGATGGTCAACCGGTCGGGGGTGGTGGAAATCTGCATGGGGAAAAACCTTTTTTGTAAGGCGTTTGAAATCTGGACGGGTTTACTCCGTTTCGGGCGGCAGACCCAGCCAGTCGCGGATGGCTTCGGCGGTCTGGCGCGCGCCGTCGCCGCTGGAATAGACCTCGGTCAGGGGGACCACGCGGCCCGGCAGGTGCAGGACCGGCCGGTGGGTCGTGCTTGACCTGATGCCGTGATCATTGGGGCTGCTTGCAGTATTGACCGAGGTTTCAACCCCAACCCCGCCGATATCAGACAAGGCGAAATGCGTTTCTGTCTGGCCAAAGAGGGTGGCGCTGCGGATCGTCAGCCGGCCCATGACACGGTCAAAGATCACCCGGACCCGGCGCAGGAACACCACGAAGGGAATGGCCAGAAACGCCCCCGCCACCAAAAGCCCCAAGCCCAGCAGATTGCCCGCCGCAAGCATCACCACGCCAAGGGCGGTCGGCACCATGATGGCAACCGCCAGAACGCAGCCCAGCAGGACGGGATTATCCTCAAGCACAAGGCGCGCGTCGGATCGTTCAAGGACCTTCATCGTGTCATCCCGGCCTGGTCCCGAACAGATGCAATACTGCAAGGCTAATCCGTGACCCGGGGCGCGTTCCAGGGGCTTGCGCGGACCTTGCCGGATCTTGCGCCTTCGCGCCCGGGGCCGAAAAGTAAGGGCCGATGTGGCTTGCATCGCGAACGCGACGGGGTAAACAGGTCGGTGATGGAAAACTGGGACGAAATCCGAACTGCCTTTCATGTGGCCCGGCTGGGCACCGTGTCAGGCGCGGCCGATGTCTTGGGCGTGCATCATGCCACGGTGATCCGCCACATCGACGCGCTCGAGCGGCGGCTGGGGGCCAAGCTTTTTCAGCGCCATGCGCGCGGCTATACTGCAACCGAGGCCGGGCGCGACCTTTTGGCCGTGGCGCAGACCACCGAAGAGCAGTTCTCGCATCTGGCCAGCCGGATCAAGGGCCAGGGCGAGACGGTCGCGGGCGAGTTGGTCGTGACCTCGATCGCCGGTCTGGCCGACCTGCTGACGCCGGTGATCGTGGATTTTCAGGCGCAATGGCCCGAGGTCAAGGTCCGGTTTCTGACCGACATGCGGGTGTTCCGGCTGGATTACGGCGAGGCGCATGTGGCGATCCGCGCCGGCACCCTGACCGAAGACGCCGACAACGTGGTCCAGCCCCTGGCGCGGATCAAGACCGGGCTTTACGCCGCGCAAAGCTATGTCGCCCGGTTTGGCCGCCCCACCGGGGAAAGCGATCTGGCCGGGCACCGCTTTGTCTGTTCTGACAGCGAGGCGACGCGGGCGCCGTTTCACCGCTGGCTGCGCGCGACGGTTCCCGCAGCGCAGATCTGCTACACCGCCAGCGAACCCGCAGCGCTTGAGGAAGCGGTGCGCGCCGGCGCGGGCATCGGCTTTCTTGCGGCCTTTCGCGCGGTGGGCGACCCGACCCTGGTCGAGGTGCTGCCCCCGCGTGAGGATTGGGACGCGCCGCTGCGCATCGTGACCCATGTCGATCTGCACCGGACCCGCAAGGTGCAGGCCTTTCTCGCCCATCTGAAAGCGGCAGCCAAGGCCTGGGATATTGGCAGTTGATCCAGGCCAGCGGTGACCGTGCCAAAATTTTTCGGCGAAAAATTTTGGCGCCCTGCTGCCACTTTAATGGTCTAGGGGGCCAGGCCGCGCAGCCCGTCTGACAGGAACTGCTCGGCCAGGGAAATCGTGCCCATGGTATAGGCCGGTCCACCAAGGCTGTGGGCGGTATCGCTGTCGGCGCGGCTGGCTAGCCAGGCGGTCAGAAGCACCCGACGCAGCAGCACCAGGGCCGGGATCATCGCGCGATCTGACGCGGGCAGGGGGGTGACACGGGCATAGCTCTCCCACCACAGGGCGATCAACTCGGGCAGGCGGGGGTCGGTCTCGATGAATGACAGCGCTGCAGCAAGGTCGTAAAGCCACCAGCCAAAGCCGCAGTCGTCAAAATCGATCGCCCAAAGGCCTGCTGCATCGGCCATCAGATTTGCAAGCCGCAGGTCGGCATGGATCAGGCCAAAAACCTCGGGCCCGCTGCCATAGGCGTGCAGTTGGCTGGCAAGCTGGTCGGTCGCGCGGGCCAGCAGGGCCGCCCCAGCCGCCGTTAGCCCAGCGGCCTGCCGCCAGTCACCCCAATGCGGATCGGGGCCAAGGATCGTCTCGACATCCCAGCGTTTGCGGGTAAAGCCCTTCGGTCTGACCCAGCTGCGCGCCTGCAGATGCAGCCGGGCGGTAATCTCGCCCAGGGGGGTAAAGTGGCGGGCAAGGTCGGCGTCGGGCTGCAATTCGGTGGCGTCAATGCGCCGAAACCCGACGATGAAACGATCCTCAACCGTTGTTACCGACCCTTGCCCGCCCGCCACCGGGCACACGCAGCGCAGGCCGGGAAGATCCTGCAAGGCGGTCAGCCAGGCCAGCTCTGACTCGATCTCGGCCCGGGTGTGATAACTTTGCCGGTGCAGGCGCAGGATCAAGGCACCCGCCGCCCAGGTCTCATTCTCGGACCGGTTAAGCAGGGTGAGAGGTGTGTCTGACGCCAGGCCGTAAAGCGGCAGGGCCCGGGCCAAAAGGTCAATCGTCATCGCCGCGCCTAAGCAGATAGATGTCCATGATCCAGCCATGCGCGGCCCGCAGTCGGGCGCGGGAGGCCAGAATCTCGGCCGCAACCTCGGCCAGGGGGCCATGGATCAGGGTTTGCTCTGGCATGCCGACATAGGCCCCCCACCAAATGGTCAGACCTTGGGGATCGAGCACGCTGAACGCGCCGCCCTTGTCCAGCATGACCACAAGCCGGGTGGTCCCCGGCGGCCAGCCATGGTCGCGCAACTGGCGGCCGGTGGTGATCGTCACGGGTCCGGCAAGTGGGTTCAGCGGGATCGCATGCGCCGCCGTCAGCACCTGCAGGCTGGTGAGGCCAGGCACCACCTTGATCGTCACATCCGCCAGCCGCGCGGCAATCCGCAAGCTGCTGTCGTAAAGCGATGGATCGCCCCAAACCATCAGCGCAACCTCGCCGCCCTGGGGGGAATGTCCGGCAATCGTGTCGCGCCAGACCCCGGCAATGGCGTCGTGCCAGTCCTGCACCGCGCCGAGGTAATCTGCCTGGTCGGCGCGGGTCGGCATGTCATATTCGGCCACCGGCACGGGCAGGGTCAGTACATCGCGCAGAATCTGACGGCGGATGTCGGCCAGATCGGCCTTGGCCGTGCCCTTGCGCGGCACCAGGATCAGGTCCGCCGTATTCAGCGCCCGAACAGCCTCTGCGGTCAGGTGATCCGGATTGCCGGTGCCGATGCCGATAAGGGAAAGCGTGATCATCAGGGTCTTTCCGAGGTCAGCCACCCGCCTGAGCGGGACGCAGGCCGTTTTGTACCGTTATCCAGCCTTGCCAGCGGTCCGTTCCCAGACCGCGCCCGCAACCCAGCCCATTGCCGCCCAGACCGCAAGGCCGGTGCCAAGTACCCGGGCCGAGAACGCCGCTGCAACCTCGGGCGGGGCGACGCCGCTGAACCCCTCCACCTCGGGCGCGCCGATCACATGCGGCAACGCCAGCAGCAAGACCGCCAACGCCGCCGAGGCCAGCGTCCGGCCATAGCCGATCAGCCCAAGCGCCGCTGCCGTCACCGCCACGGTCCCCCACCACCAAAGCTGGCGCGCGGCAAGCTCGGCCGCCAGGGTGCCCGGAAGTTCGGGCGCCAGGCCCATCGCGGGGGCGAGTTGAAAGGCAGCAAACCCGGCCATGCCCCAAAGCAAGCCATCGCGCGCCGTCACCATACGACCATAGGCCTGCACCAGACCAAAGCCCGCGCAAAGGATGAGGGCATAGGCAACATAGACAAGGCCGAAGAAAACGCCGGTCCAAAGGTTGCGCGACAGGCCAGAGGAGGCATCAGCCTTACCGTGATCATGGCCCTCGGCCTCGGTCGACGATGGGGTGTCGGCCCCGTGGTCCTTGGCCCCGTCGTCCGTGGCCCCGTGATCATGCGCGGCACCACTGGCATGATCAACGGTTGCGGCCGTGACGCCTGCGAAATGCTCGGCAGCCCCGGTTTCATAAAGCTCGCCCAGAAGAATGTATTTCTGTACAAACGCAAAGTGCAGCGTGACCGCAAGCAGCCATGCCGCACAACCAGCGGCCAGCGCGCTGGTGGCCATATTGCGGATCATCGGATCAGTGGCAGGGAAAGCCGGTGGCATGACGCACGTCGTGGGCGGCGTCATGCAGCGTTGCCGACTGGGCGTGTCCGGCGGCAAAAAGGATCGCAAAGCCAAGCATCGCCATGCCAAGAACCGAAAGCAGGGCTGTGGTCTTGTCCGAAGCGCGGATCGTGGAGGTAGTCGTCGTGGTCATTCTGTTCTCCTTGCCGTCACACCCGACGGCAGTTGTTTCGTTCGCGCAGGGCCGGTCTCCTGACTCGCGGGTCAAAGCCTGCTTTCCGCCTTCCCAAGCCCGGTAAGGGGCCAGTGGCATCTGGAAAGCCGCTCGCCGCATACAGTCGCGGGGGCGGTTGGGGTTTCGGGCGCGGTGATCAGTCCGCCCTGGCCCATTCCCGTTTCAGTCCGGACGCTTTGCGCCATATCGGACACCATGCGCTGCCATGTGGCATCAGGCCGCCACGGGGGTCAAGGCGCATTTGCGGCCCCTGCGGGCGGAATCCGCCAGATCAGCCTGGAATTCGGGCGATGGCCTTCCAGCGCAGCCCTCCCAGGACACGCGCATCTGAAAAGGTGCCGTCGGGGCTGGCGCTGTAAAGCTGGGCAAAGCGGACCAGGTCGGGCAGGTCGGTCGCGCCCAGATCGCCGAAGAGATAGGCCGTCTTGCCCCCAGCCCGAAACGCGCAAGTCGAGGCGCGGGTGCAGCCTGACATACACTCGACCAGGGTCAGCTCGCAGGCCACACCAGCCTCGGCCAGGGCCCGCTGCAAGGGATCGGCGAAACCGGCGCGGCCAAGCGCGCAACTGGCGCAAAGGATGATCTTCATGCCCACCCTATGCCGGATCGGCGCGGCCCTTGGCAAGGCCGCGCCTGTCGCTTCAAGCCGCGTAAAGCCGCGCGGTGACCAGGGGCGAGCCCTTGCCCTTCAGCGCTTTGGCCAGACCAAGGGCCGCCAGATCGGCCAAGGGCTCGATCAGGACCACTGCCATATAGGCCAGCCCGAAGGTGCCGATGGCAGCGAGGTTCGCAGCCCCGAAGCCCGCGCCATAGATCGCCCAGAAGGCAACCCAGGCGACAACACCGCCCTGATAGACCACCGACAGTGCCAGCACCTGGCTGTAGCGCAGATCGACATAGGCCGTTCCCGGCGCGATCACCCGCTTGGCCAGTTCGTGCAGCGCGAACAGGGGCACCAGCAGCGTGGTCAGGTTCATGCCGTATTGCGGCAGGTCGGCAGGGGCGAAGAACAGGCTTTGCACCAGCAGGCCCAGCACAAGGCCCACGGCCGCCGGTCCTGGCCCCAGGATCAAAAACAGCGTCGTGCCAAGGATAAAGTGCACCTCGCTGACGCCGACGGCTAAATGCGGCAGCACCTCGAAGAAGATGAAGACGCCGATGGTGGCGATCACCGACCGCAAGCCAAGCGAGATGATGCCTTGGGCGCGGGCCGTGCTGGCAACGTGGTACAGCGCCACCCCACCTGCCGTGGCCGCGGTGGCATAGCTGAGTGCGATCTTGGCCCCGTCAACGAGGCCCGGTTCGATATGCATGGTAGTCCCTCCTGTCCGTCACACCCGACGGCGGTTGTTTCTGTCTGTGCAGGGCCGGTCTCCTGGCTGGCGGGTCGTGGCGGGCTCCTTGCCTTCCCACGCCCAAGGGCGCAGTGGCGTATCTGGAACCCGCTCACCGCTGACAGTCGCGGGGGCGGCTGATGACACGGGCCCCCGTTTGGGTAGGCCCGCTCCTCATTCCCGTTTCAGTCCCGGCGCTTTGCACCTGATGGGACACCTTGCCTGGCTACCGTGGACCCGCATCGCGGCAGGGTCAAGGCCGTGACCGACCGGGCACGTTCAACCGGCGACACCCTCGGCCAGGGCGCCATAGAGGATCAGACCGGCAAGGGGGGACCGGTCATCGGCCAACTTTGCGGCAAGCCCTGAGATTGTGCTGCGGAAAAGGCGCTGGTCGGGGGTGCTGACCGCCTCGGCCAGAAGGGCGGGGGTGTCGGGCGGCAGGCCTTGGGCGATCAGGGCGGCGGCAAGCGCAGGAAAGGTGCGCTTGCCCATGTAGACCACGGTGGTCGCCCCAGGGTCGGCCAAAGCGGCAAGGTTCAGCCCCGGCGGCAGATTGCCCGAGGTATCGGCGGCGGTGATGAACTGGACGCGCTGGGCAAAGAGACGCCGGGTCAGGGGAATCCCCGCCGCCGCCGCCGCCGCCGAGGCCGAGGTGACGCCAGGCACGATCTCGCAGGCGATACCGGCGGCGCGCAGGGCGGTCAGCTCCTCCTCCAGCCGGCCGAATATCCCGCAATCGCCGGATTTGAGCCGCACCACCCGCGCCCCGGTCAGGGCATAATCGACCAGAAGGCGACTGACATGGTCCTGCTTGGGTGAGGCGCGTCCCGCCCGCTTGCCTACGCCCACCAGATCGGCCCCAGCCCGCGCCAAGGCGAGTATCGGACCCGAAGAGAGGTCATCGAACAGGACCGCATCCGCCGCCTGCAGCGCCTTGACCGCCCGCACCGTCAGAAGGTCAGGATCCCCTGGCCCGGCCGAGACAAATGAGACGAACCCGGTCATGCCACCCCCCGATTTCTGGTCAGAAATCGTGACGGAGCCTGTTCAGGCTCCGACCCGGAATTTGTACAAATTCCGGTCTCTTGGCGGCAAGAGCTGCTCATGGGGATCCCGCGATCAGGTGGAAATAAGTGCCGGTCGATACCCCACCGCCCGGATGACGTCGAGAGGATCCGGTTTCTTCCACCACCGCGCCTGTGGCATCGGTGACCTCGGCCAGGGGGGTATCGGGCTGGTCGAGGATGGTCGAATAGTGAAACTCGTGCCCCGCCAGACAGGCACCCGGGGCATGGCCAGGAACCGGCCCCAAAAGCCGCGCCTGCCGGTAGCCAAGGTGCATCTTCCGCGCCTGATAGCTGGTGACCAGCCCCAAAAGCCCGGCCATCTGGTGGCGCGTGCCGTCCTTGTCCACGAGGGCTGCTCCCATCGCCATATAGCCTCCACACTCCCCATGCACGGGCCTGGCTTCGGCAAAGGCGCGCAGACCGGCCCGAAAGCCATGCGCCGCCGCCAGCGCCCCGGCATGAAGCTCGGGGTAGCCCCCCGGCAGCCAGCACACATCGGCCGAGGGGTCCGGGGCCTGATCGGCAAGGGGGGAAAACGGCAGCACCTCGGCCCCCGCCGCCCGCCAGCCCTGCAGTAGATGCGGATAGACAAAGGAAAACGCCGCATCCTTGGCCAGGGCGATGCGCTGGCCGGGGGGCGTGATCTGGGCGGGCGGGGCAGGCTGGGCCGTGGAGGCGGCAGCGGCGATCAGGGCGTCCAGATCGACACCGTCGCGCATCAGGCCTGCCGCCTCGGCAATCAGGGCTTGCAGGGCGGGCTGTTCTTCGGCCTGCACCAGGCCGAGGTGACGTTCCGGCATCGCGATCGCGGCGCGCTTGGGCAACACGCCAAAGATCGGCAGACCTGCCGCCGCCATCCCCTGACGGACCAAGGCCTCGTGCCGGGGGCTTGCGATGCGGTTCAGGATCACCCCTGCCACCCGCACATCGGGGCGAAACCGCGCCAGCCCCAGCGCCACCGCCGCTGCTGTCTGCGCCTGTCCGCTGGCGTCGATCACCACCACCACCGGCCAACCCATCCGCGCCGACAGGTCCGCCGTGGCCCCGTTGCCCGCAGCCCCCGCCCGCGCCACCCCGTCAAAGAGGCCCATCGAGCCTTCCGCCAGGATCAGGTCCGCCCCGGCGCCAATCTCCAGCATCCCGTCCAGCATTGCCCCCGGCATCGCCCAGCTGTCCAGATTATAGGACCACCGCCCGCTCGCCGCCCGGTGAAACGCCGGATCGATGTAATCCGGTCCGTTCTTGAAGGGCTGCACCGCCAACCCCCGGTCGCGCAGCGCCGCCAAGAGGCCCAGCATCACCGTGGTCTTGCCGGTCCCCGAGGCTGGGGCCGAGATGATGAGGCCCGGGATTTGGCGCAAGATCAGGCCAGGGGTCATGACCCGGTCCCCGGAAAGCGCGGCTCGGCCCCGACCGGGCGGTAGCGGCGGTCATAGTCGCCTGCGTAGAGGCGGCTTTCTTCAAACCCTTCTGCCGCGAGCGAGGGGCCAACCAGGATCAGCGCGGTCCGCTCCACCTCCTCCGGCACCGCACCTGCAAGGGTGGCAAGGCTGGCGCGGATGATGCGCTGATCGGGCCAGCTGGCGCGCCAGACCACCGCCACCGGGCAGTCCGGCCCGTAATGCGGGATCAATTCCGCCACCAGCTTGTCCACCAAATGCACCGACAGATGCAGCGCCAGCGTGGCCCCGGTCGTGCCAAAGGCGGCCAGCGTCTCACGCTCGGGCATCCGGGTCGCGCGCCCCTCGACCCGCGTCAGCACCACCGATTGCGCCAGGCCCGGCAGGGTCAGTTCCACCCCAAGCGCCGCTGCCGCCGCCGCAAAGGACGGCACCCCCGGCGTCACGTCATAGGGGATGCCAAGGTCGCGCAACCGCCGCAACTGTTCGCCCATCGCCGACCAGACCGACAGATCGCCGGAATGAAGCCTTGCGATATCATGACCTTGCGCGTGGGCGGCGCTGATCTCGGCCATGATCTCGTCCAGCGACAAAGGCGCGGTGTTCACCCTCCGGCAGCCGGCTGGGCAATGCGACAGCACCCCCTCGGGCACCAAGGATCCGGCGTATAGACAGACCGGAGAGGCCGCGATCAGATCGCGCCCGCGCAGCGTCAGAAGATCCGCCGCCCCCGGCCCTGCCCCGATGAAATGCACCGTCATGCCGTCCCCCCCTCTGCGATCGCGGCTGTCGCGGTCCCGTCTGCCGAGACCACTCTTGGCCCGCGCAGCCGCGCGCCCGGACCGGCGGCCGCCAGCGCCGCAGCCTCGGCCACCGACCCCGCACCAAAAAGCGCCATCACCCGGTCTGACTGGCTGTGGGTCGCGACGGACCCCAAAGCCTCGGGGGCCACCGCAATCACCGGCACCCCAAGTTTCTCCGCCAGCGCCGAAAGCCCCTCCGCCTTGGCTGCCAGCGTCGCCAGATGCGTCACCCCCGCAGGCCCGCCAGCCAGCGCCAGCGCATTTTCCAAAGCGGCCAGCGAGGTTTGCGACCGAAAGCCGAACCCAGCGACAATCATCGCGCCACACTCCATTGCAAGATCGGCAGCGCCGCGCGCCAGCCGCGCCGGGTGCCGAGGACGGCGGGCTCGGACAACTCGATCCGCAAGAGATCACCACCATGCCGCGCCGACCAGCCCAGAAGCAGCGCCTCGGTCTCCAGCGTCACCGCGTTCATCACGAGGCGGCAGCCTTCGGGCATCACCTGCCAAAGCCTGTCCAAAAGCGCCTCACTCGCCCCGCCCCCGACAAACACCGCATCAGGGCTGGGCAAAGCCTCCAACCCCTCAGGCGCGCGCCCTTCGATGACCGTATGGCGATGGGCCAGGCCAAAAGCCTCGGCATTGGCCCGCGCCCGCGCCGCCCGCACCGGATCGGCCTCAAGCGCCAGAACCCGCCCGCCCCCGGCCAAAAGCCATTCGATCCCGACCGAGCCCGAGCCTGCGCCAATGTCCCACAAGACCTCACCCGCGCGGGGGGCCAGCGCCGACAGGGTCAGTGCCCGCACCGGCCGCTTGGTGATCTGGCCGTCATGGGCAAAAAGCGCATCCGCCAGGCCCGAAGCGCGCGACAGCCCGGGATTTGTGGCCTCGATGGCCACGAGGACCGGGGCCCCGATATCGGTGGGCAACTGGTCCGGTTTCAGCGGCCGAACCCGCTCCTCTGGCCCGCCCAACCGCTCCATCAGCCACAGGCGCGCATCCCCATGACCATTCGCGCCCAGCCAATCCACAAACCCCGCCACCGCCGCCGCATCCCGCAGGGTGCAGATCAGGCGCACCCCGCGCCCCAGCACCGGACGCAACCGGGCAAAGGGGGCAGCATGCAGCCCAAGGCAATGACACTCCTCCAGCCGCCAGCCAAGCCGGTTCGCCGCCAGCTGAAAACTCGACACGGCGGGATGGGACACCCACTCCCCCGGCTCCAGATGCGCCATCAGACTGCCGCCCGCGCCAAACCAGAACGGATCGCCCGAGGCAACCACCACCACCGCCCGCCCGCGCAGTTCCAGCACGGGGGCCACGTCAAACGGCACCGGCCAGGGCCGCCCCCGCCCGTCCGCGCCCAGCAAGGCCAGATGCCGCGGTCCGCCAAAGATCACCTCGGCCAGGGCAAGCGCGTCACGACTTGCGGGGGTCAGGCCTTCCGGTCCATCCTCGCCAATGCCGACAATCGTCAACCAGGGATCAGCCATGCCGAACATCCTCCTCCTCGGCGGCACGAGTGAAGCGAGCCTCATGGCCCGCGCCATCGCCGAGGCCGGGCTGAAGGGCGTCTATTCCTACGCCGGACGGACCGAGGCCCCGATGGCCCAGCCGATCCACATGCGCGTCGGCGGCTTTGGCGGCGTGGCGGGGCTGGTGGCCTATCTGACCGAACATGGGATCACCCATGTCATCGACGCCACCCATCCCTTCGCCGCCCAGATGAGCGCGCATGCCCAGATCGCCTGCACCCAGACCGGAACGCCCCTGATCGCGCTGGAACGCGCGCCCTGGGTGGCGACCCGAGAGGATCGCTGGACCAGCGTGCCCGATATCCCAGCCGCCGTGGCCGCCCTGACCGGTCCCGCCCAGCGCGTGTTCCTGGCCATCGGCCGCCAGCACCTTGACCCCTTCGCCGCCCAGCCCCAGCACCACTACCTTCTGCGGCTGGTCGATGCGCCCAGCGGCCCGCTGCCCCTGCCCCAAACCACGGTGACCCTGGCGCGCGGGCCGTTCGATCTGGCCCAGGATACCACCCTCATGTGCGACCACGGGACTGAGGTGGTCGTGGCCAAGAACGCCGGTGGCAAGGGCGCCGTCGCCAAGATCGCGGCGGCCCGCGCCCTGGGATTGCCGGTAGTGATGATCGACCGCCCAGCCCTCCCGCCGCGCCCGGTGGCCCATTCGGTGGCCGGGGTGATGGACTGGCTGGCTCATCCGGCAAACCTTGGCGTATAGACCCAAGGCCCAACCCGCCGCGTCGCCGAATTGCCGACGATCACCACCGTGCGCATGTCGGCCATCTCGGGCAAAGCCTCCCCCAGGGTCACGGTCAGCAACCGCTGCTCCGGGGTGGACACAGCACGGGCAAAGGTGATCAGCCTTGCCGCGCCACATTCGGCCCGAAGCACCTGCAAGGCGCGGGCAAACCCCTCGGGTCGGCTGGCCGAGCGTGGGTTGTAAAACGCCATCGCAAAATCGGCGCGGGCGGCATGGCGCAGCCGGGCCTCGATCAAGTCCCAGGGCTTGAGGTTATCGCTCAGGTTGATGCAGCAGAAATCATGCCCCAAAGGCGCCCCCGTCGCCGCAGCCGCCGCCAGCATTGCGGTGATCCCGGGGAGCACGCGGATGTCCAAAGCCTGCCAGTCCGCCCGCCCCTCCAGCGCCTCGAACACCGCCGAGGCCATGGCAAACACCCCCGGATCACCGGATGAGACGACAACCACCCGCCGCCCCGATGCTGCCATCTCCAGTGCCGCCTGCGCGCGGTCCAACTCCACCCGGTTGTCAGAGGGGTGCAGCACCAGCCCCTCACGCGGGGCCACCCGCGCGACGTAAGGAATATAGCCGACAACGTCGGTCGCTTCGGCCAGGGCCACAGTCACCTCGGGCGTGACCAGACGATCAGCCCCCGGACCAAGGCCCGCTATCACCAGCCAACCGGTCATCCCCGCAACTCATCCAAATCTGCACATTCACCTGTCCCCAAATATCCCACGGGGGTCCGGGGGTGTGAAACCCCCGGCTCTGGCCGTAATCCAATGCCCAAAAAGGTCATTCCGCCACCTCAGGGCGTCGGCCCTGCCCATGCACCAGCACGATCGCGAAATAGGGGCAGTCCGCCCCGTCCACATCCACCAGCCGGACCACGCGCTGGTTCGGCATCGTGCCGCGTTCGACCAGCCAGGCCTCCTCCAGCCGACCGGCCCGTTCTAGCGCGCGGCGGACGCGGGGCAGGTTGCGGCCGGTCTTCATCACCACCAGCGCATCAGCACCGGTCATGTGGGCGACCAGATCCGCCTCGGGCAGGGTACCCATCAGCACGGTCAGCACATCGTCGCCCCAGGTGATGGGCGTGCCCGTCGCGTGCCAGCAGCCGGTCATGCCGGTAATGCCGGGGATAACCTCCACCGGCACGCGGGCCTGGAGGCGAGAATGAAGATGCATGAAACTGCCGTAAAAGAACGGGTCCCCCTCACACAGGACCACCACCTCCTCGGTCACGGCAAGGGAGGCCAGCCGGTCAGCCCAATCGTCATAGAACCGCGCCAGGGCGTCGGTATATTCGGGGCTGTCAAACGGCAGCTCGGTGGTGATGGGGTATTCCATCGGGTATTCCACCGCCCCGGGCAACAGCATCCCCTCGACGATCCGGCGGGCTTGCCCGGCGCGGCCTTCCTTGCGGAAATAGGCGACATGGCGGGCAGCACCTATCACCCGTGCCGCGCGCAGGCTGATCAGGTCGGGGTCGCCAGGACCAAGGCCCGCGCAGATCACCTTGCCGCTTGTCGGGGCCATGCTCATTCCTTCCGGCTTGCCAGGGCGTTGATCGCCGCCACGGTGATCGCCGATCCCCCCAGACGACCCGCCACGATCAGGCTGGGGACCGGCGGCGCGTCCATCAGCGCCTCCTTCGATTCCGCAGCCCCGACAAAGCCGACCGGGCAGCCGATGATCGCGGCGGGGCGGGGGCAGGCGGGGTCCTCCAGCATGTTCAACAGATGAAAAAGCGCGGTCGGAGCATTGCCGATCGCCACCACCGCCCCCGCCAGATGCGGACGCCACAACTCAACCGCCGCCGCCGACCGCGTGTTGCCGATCCGCGCTGCAAGCTCTGGCACGGCGGGGTCTTGGAGGGTGCAGATCACCGCGTTGTCGGCCGGAAGGCGCTTGCGGGTGATCCCCTCGCTGACCATGCGCACATCACACAGGATCGGGGCCCCGCCCTCAAGCGCTGCGCGCGCCGCCACCGCCATGCCGGGGGAAAACCGGATATGCGGCGCAAGATCCACCATCCCGGCAGCGTGGATCATCCGGACGGCGACGACCTCTTCCTCGGGGGTAAAGCGGGTCAGGGCAGCCTCGGCCCGGATCATGGCGAAACTTTGCAGATAGATCGCGGCACCGTCGGTTTCATAAAGATGGGGCATGAAGGGCCTTCAGATGGTCAAGAATCATGGCAGGGGTCAGGTTGCGCAGGTGGGGGGTGTCGGATGCCTTGCCGTCGCGGATCAGATCATATCCCGCGCCCGAGGCCACCAGCGCAAGGTGTGCCGCCACAGGGTGGGCGCAGCCCTTGGCACAGCCCGAAACATGCAGATGCAGGTCTTGTGGCAGATGGGGGGCAAGGCGTCGCGCCAGTGCGCGCGTCTCGCCCCGCGCTTGCGGACACCCCGGCGCGCCCGTACAGGCCGTCACCCGCAAGAGGGGATCGGCAGGGTCGATGATCAGGCCGGGAAGGGTGGGCAAACCGACAGCCCCGGCCAAAAGCAGCATCCGCCACGGGGTCAGGCGAATGTCATGGCCAAGGCTGGCAAGGGCGGCCAGGGTCGCGGCCTGCATCTGCCCAAAGGCCAGCGCGACCAGCGCCCCTGCGGCGCAAAGGCCGGGGGCGGGCTGCGGCAGGGCTGCGGCGGGGGCCGTGTCGCAGCCGGGCGGAACGTAGCCCCGCGCGATCAGCGCCGCCATGCGTCCGCGCCCGTCCTGCACGCCCCCGGCGGCGAGGAACCAGGTCACCAGATCCCGTACTTCGGCGGCAAGATCGCCGACCGGTCGGCCAAGGGGGTAACCATCTGGCCGCAGGATCAACCGCCCATCCGCCGCCCGTTCGACCCGGACATCCGCCGAGGCGGCGGTCAGCACCGGGCGCGGGCCGCAGTCCAGCGCGAAGCCGAATTTTCCCGGCAGGTGCGGCAGGCCCGCCAGCGCCGAGGTCAGAGTTGCGGCAAGGGCGTCGATGCTTTCGCCGGACTGGTGCTGGGGGTCGTGTTTGGGGGTGGGGTCGCGAAACGGGGTGACGATCAGGTTGCGCAGCGTCTCGGTCCGGATGTCGGGGTCGATCAGGTCGTGACGGCGCAGGCTTTCGATCAGCGCGGCGTGGCTGCTGTCTGTCACGCCGCGCAGTTGCAGGTTGGCGCGGGAGGAAAGATCAAGGATGCCATTGCCGTGACTGACCGAGGCTTCGGCGATGGCGGCGGCTTGCGCAGCCGTCAGGCGGCCAAGCGGCGGGCGCAGGCGCACCACCAGCCCATCCCCCGAGGCCATGGGCCGCAGCGCACCGGGACACCAGCCCCTGATCTCGGGCAGTCCGGTCACGGCCGGGACCGCCGGGTTGGGGCGGGTTCGGAATGGAGCGCGTTCCGCGCGCGCCTTTTGTCTTGCCTCTGCGCGCCAAGGGCGCGCAACCGGCTCGGCAATGGGCCTCTGGCGGGATTGTTCAGGCACGGGTGAACGGGCAAGGCGCAGGTCATGCGGCACCGTCCAGCGTGGCGGCGATGGAGTTCCGGCGGCTTTGCCACAGGCCGGCGTCGCGCAATCGGCGGAACAGGTCAATCATCGCGGCAAGCGCAGCGGGATTTTCGCGCTGCAGGAAATCGCGGACCTCCTCCCGGCCGAGGGTGGCATCGTGATAGAGATCGAAAAGATGGGACGGAACAACCCCGGCCAGCTGGGCAAAAGCGGCCATATGGTCCAGCGTGGCGGCGATCTCTGCACCGCCGCGATAACCATGGCGCATCATGCCTTCGGCCCAGTCAGGGTTGGCGGCGCGGGCGCGGACGGTGCGGGCGATCTCTTCGGACAAGGTGCGGGCGCGAGGGCTGTCGGGCCGGGCCGCGTCGAGGTGGTAAAGCGTCGGTGCCTGCCCCCCCAGCCTGGCCACCGCGGCGGCGAAACCGGCCTCGTGCGCGGCATAGTCAGCAGCCATCAGCACATCGGTTTCCGGCAGATCCTGAGCGTGAACAAAGGCGTCTGCGGTCAGGACCCGCGCCTCCAGCCCCTCGCGGTTCTCGCGCGATTGGCCGTCGGCACCGATGGCCCAGCTGGATGCAGAAAGCCAGGCCTCGCCCGCGGCAGCGCGGGCCGCGTCGGTAAACGTGTCGGCGATGGTGCCCATGCCAAGGCCGTAAAGCCCCGGTTTCGGGCCGAACACCCGGGCGGCGCGCAGGGTATAGGGGTTGTCCTCGGGGGCTTCGTCGCGTTCCGACAGGGCCTGGGCACCGGCCTCGAACAGTTGCGCAAGGTTGGGAAAGACGTCGCGAAACAGGCCCGAGACGCGCAAGGTCACGTCGATCCGGGGGCGGCCCAGGATCGCGAGGGGAAGGATCTCAAAACCCGACAGGCGCGCGGATCCGTCGTCCCATCTGGGCGCGAGGCCGGCCAGGTGCAGCGCCATGGCAAAGTCTTCGCCGGCCGTGCGCATGGTTGCGCTGCCCCAAAGATCGATCACCAGACCGCGCGGGTAGTCGCCCTTGTCCTGCAGATGGCGGCGGATCAGCTCTTCGGCCATCTTGACGCCCTGGGCATGGGCATTGCGCGAGGGCACGGCGCGGGGATCGACGGAATAAAGGTTGCGCCCGGTCGGCAGCACATCGGATCGCCCCCGGTTTGGCGACCCGGCCGGGCCAGGGGCAACGCGACGCCCGGCAAGGGCTGCGATCAGGCCGTCGGTTTCGCCCGCGCCAGCGCCCAGAACATGCAGGCCGTGGCCGAACTGGCTTTCCTTGATGTCGCAGACAAAGCGGTCGATGCGGGTGATGGTTTCCGCATGGCTGGCATCTGGGGCAAGGCCAAGATCGGCCGCCACGCCCGAAGCCTGGGCCTCGTCGCGGATGCTGGTGATCAGGCGGTTTCGGCGCGACGGGTCAAGGCCGTCGGCGGTAGAGTATTCGTCCAGGAGCCGTTCCAGCCGCGTCAGGGCGGCGGGCAGGGTGCTGGCGACCATCGGCGGCGGCAGGTGGCCAAGCGTGACAGCCCCGATCCGGCGCTTGGCCTGGGCGGCCTCGCCCGGGTCGTTCACGATGAAGGGGTAGATGACCGGTGTGGGACCGATCAGCACTTCGGGCCAGCAGGTGTCGGACAGCGCGACGGATTTGCCCGGCAGCCATTCCAGCGTGCCATGCGCGCCCATGTGGACCAACGCATGCAGGCCTTGCGCCCGCAGCCAGAGGTAAAAGGCGACATAGCCATGACGCGGTGTGCGGCTGAGGTCGTGGTAATCGCCGTCGCGGGTCGCGGTGTCGCCGCGTTCGGGTTGCAGCGCGATCAGGGCATGGCCCCGGCGGGTGGCGGCAAAGCGGAACTGGCCGTCCTGAACCAGTGGATCAGCCGTGGGGTCCCCCCAGGCGGCGGTCAGATCGTGACGCAGACGCTCGGGCAGGGTGGCTAGGGCTGCCTCATAGGCGGCCAGCGGCCAGGCCAGGGTTTCGGTCAAGGCCTGGGGCAGGGCTTGGGGCAGGGGGGGGCCACCGCGCGTGGTGTAGCCCTTGGCGGCAAGGGTGCACAGCAGCCCTTCGGTCGAGGCGAAGGCATCAAGGCCCACGGCGTGCGCCATCTGATGCGCGCGCCCCGGGTAGGTGGACAGGATGATCGCGAGATGCCGGTCCTGCACGGGGGTGGCCGCCAGCCGGTGCCAGTGCTTGACCCGGTCGACCACCGCCGCAATTCTGGCCGCGTCCGCGCGGTGGGCAAAGCGCGAAAATTGCAGCTCGGGGTGGCGTTTGCCCGGTGACTTGTGGCTGATCAGACCCGCGAAAAGGCGTCCGTCCACCTCGGGCAGGGCAACATGCATCGCAAGGTCTGCCGGTGACAAGCCCCGGTCAGAAGTCACCCAGTCGCGGCGACGCGCGGTCGAAAGGGCAACCTGAAAGACCGGGCAATCGGTGGCGTCGAACGGAGTTTGGCCGTCCTCGGCGCGGGCGGAAAAGGCGGTGGCGTTGATGATCGCGACCGGGGGCGATGCGGTAAGGTGCCGGCCCAACCAGTCCGAGAGGCCGGGGGCCTTCAGGCTGGGTGCAAAGGCGCCATGGGCCGCAAACCCCTGGTCGCGCAGGGCAAGGATCAGGGCATCCACCGGGGCCGTGTCGCCCGAGGTCAGATAGCTGCGGTAAAAGGTGACAAGCACAGACCCCAGGTCTTGCGGATGCGCAGGGCCGGGTGCTGCGATCACACCCCTTTCGGGATCATAAAACCCCATCTGGGGTACCGTCTTGTCGCCCGTCACCGGCCCGGCATAAAGCCCCGCCGCTAGGGCAAGCTGCGCCAGCGCTGCCTGGGCTGCCACAGCGCCACCTTCGTCGCACAGCGCCTGCAGCCGGCGGAGGGTGGAGACAGGGAGCGTTGACAACTCATCCAGCCGGGGGTCGGGGCGACCATCGGCGGGCAGGATCGCCAGGGCCAGGCCCTTCCGGCGGGCGAGGTCCTGAATGGTGGCAAGGCCATAGGGCCAATACGCCTCGCCGCCGATCAGGCGGATGAGGATGGCCTTGGCACCGGAGAGGGTTTTCTCGACGTAGGTATCAACCGAAACCGGATGTTTCAGCGCGATGATGTTGGCCAGCCGCACGGTAGGGTGGGGAATGTTCCCCAGCCGTTGCGCCCTCTCATACCCGGCGATGAAGGCGCCAAGGTCACTGTCGGAAAAGGACAGCACCACCAAATCGGCGGGGTCTTGACCGGGGTCGAACGGGGTTTCCGTTTCCTCCAGACCATGGCTTTCACGGAAGACGACATGCATGGCGTCAGCCTCTGGTCGCTTGCGGGGCGGTTGGGGGGCAGTGCCTCCCCTCCCCCTTGTGGGGAGGGGATGGGGGTGGGGGGCGTCCGTCAGAGCGCGCAGGGCATGACCCCGGAGCCCCCCCCCCCCAACCCTCCCCCACCAGGGGGGAGGGAGGCGCCTGCCTGGCCATGATTGGAAGAGAGACCATGCCGGATCAGACCCCTAGAACCTTGCGGATCGCGCCTTCGTCGATGTCATCGTGTTCCGCGATCACCACCAGCTGCGACCGGCGCGGCGTGGACCCCCAGGGCCGGTCGTACTGCATCCGCACCCGCGCACCCACGGCCTGGACCAAAAGCCGCATCGGCTTGCCCGCCACGGCGACATGGCCTTTTACGCGCAGGATGTTCTGGTCCTCGGCCAACCGGATGATGGCCGCAGCAAGGCTGTCGGGATCCAGCACCTCGGGCAGATCGATCACGGTGCTGTCGAAATCTTCGTGTTCGTGGTCGTCATGACCATCATGGTGCGACGGGCGGGCGGCCAGGTCATCCTCGGCGGCGGCCCCAAGCCCAAGGATCACGCGCGGGTCGATCACGCCGTCGGTCATGGCCAGCATCGGCACGTTGCGGGTCAGTTCGGCGGTGATGAGGGCGCGGGCGCTGGCAAGGCCTGCCTCGCCTGCCAGATCGGCCTTGGAGAGCAGGATCAGGTCGGCGCAGAGGATCTGGTCTTCGAACACCTCGCTCAGGGGGGTTTCGTGGTCAAGGCTGGGGTCAGCGGCACGTTGGGCATCGACTGCCGCAACGTCGGGGGCAAAGCGGCCGGCCGCCACCGCTTCGGCATCGGCCAGGGCGATGACGCCGTCCACGGTAATGCGGCTGCGGATCGCCGGCCAGTCGAAGGCCTTCAAAAGCGGCTTCGGCAACGCCAGGCCCGAGGTTTCGATCAGGATGTGGTCGGGCCGGACAGGCATGGCCATCAAGGCCTCGATCGTGGGAATGAAATCATCGGCCACGGTGCAGCAGATGCAGCCGTTGGCCAGTTCCACGATGTTTTCCAGCGGGCAGTTGTCATCGGCGCAGGCCTTCAGGATGTCACCGTCCACCCCCACGGTGCCAAACTCGTTCACCAGGATCGCAAGACGCTTGCCCTGCGGGTTCTGCATCAGGTGGCGGATCAATGTGGTTTTCCCCGCGCCCAGAAAGCCGGTGATCACGGTGACGGGGATCTTGGTCAGATCGGTCATTTTGCCTCCTGCGGCGGAATACGGGCGATGCTTTTCTTGCGAAAGATGGCGGGCCGGTCTCGCCAGGTCACGATCCCGTCCGTCGTGGCGGCATATCTGGCCGCGCCCTCCAGAATGGCCGGAACATCCTCCAGCGTCAGGCGGCCATAGACGTAGGACCAACCGCCCGGCATCGACAAGGCGACGGCGCAACCGGTGTTGCAGGCCGAAAGACATTCGACCGCGGCGATCCGAACACCCTGGGGCGCACCCGCCGCGGCAAGGGCTGCATGCAGAACGGCACCGGGGCGCGGGGTGTCCTCGGGCACGGGCTCTGCGGCCTTGCAGGTGGTGCAAACGTACAAGGTGGCAGCCATGGCGTCCTTCCGGGGGGCGAAGGGGGTGGGCACGCGCCAGAGAAGGCGGGGCCAGGCCCGCCATCTGCCGGTCGCGGAACACCCCGTCCGCCGGTTCAGTCCTTTGCGCTGGCAGGTCTCCCGGCTTGCGGATACTGGGCGCCGAAAGTCTGGGCCCAACGGCCCCCGCCTTCCCGGCATGTCGCCAGTGGCTATAGAGCCTCTCCGGTCACGGTCGCGGGGGCGGCTGCTTCAAGGTCGTTTCCGACCGGTCGCATTCCCTCTTCGCCTGTCATAGACAGGAACCAGCGCAGTGCCACCTGTGGCAGATGGCCCCCCAATGTCAAGGACGTGACCGACCATGACCCAAGCTGAAACGACCCCTCAGGGTGACGACCTTGCCCGTCATGCCCAGAAGATGGCCAAGAAGAAGGCCGCGCGCGACAAGATCATGGCGGGCAAAGCGGGCGAAAAGGGACTGATCATCGTTCACACCGGGGCGGGCAAGGGCAAATCCTCCTCCGGGTTCGGGATGATCTTGCGCTGCGTGGCGCATGGCATGCCCTGCGCGGTGGTCCAGTTCATCAAGGGCGCCTGGGACACCGGTGAGAGGCGGCTTCTGACCACCCATTTCGCCGACCTGTGCCAGTTCCACGCGATGGGCGAAGGATTCACCTGGGAGACGCAGGACAAGACCCGCGACATCGCAGCCGCCAAGGCCGGTTGGGAAAAGGCGAAAGAGCTGATCCGCGACCCTGCCATCCGCATGGTGCTTTTGGACGAGATCAACATCGCGCTGCGCTATGACTATCTTGACCTGGCCGAGGTGCTGGACTTTCTGGCTGCCGAAAAGCCGCCGCTGACCCATGTCGTGCTGACGGGGCGCAATGCCAAGGACGCGCTGATCGAGGCCGCCGATCTGGTGACCGAGATGACGCTGGTCAAGCACCCGTTCCGCGCCGGGATCAAGGCACAGGCCGGGGTGGAATTCTGACCGGCTGATCTGGCGGGGCCAAGGTCCGCGGTGCCGGCTCTGGCGGCGCGCAAACCGGGGCATCTGGCCCCGGCGACCGGGCGTGATTGGCCGCTGACTGCCCCATTCTGGCCATGAAAGTCGCATTTACTATGGTGAATGCGACTCGGCCACACTGGCGCGCAATCGGTCAGACCCCAACGGAGAGTTGCGTATCATGATTGCCTGCAAGCAGATCAATATTGGTTTCAGGGCGCTGCTGGTCGCGGTCGGCCTGATGGGGCCCTTTGCCGCCACCGCACAAGAGGCCTGTACGACCTACACCGTGCAAGAGGGCGACACCCTGGCAAATATCGCCCAGACCGCTTACGGCACCTACGATTACCAGATGATCTTCAACGCCAACCGCGATGCGCTTGCGGCCAGCCCGAACGCGCTTGCCGCCGGCCTGACGCTGATCCTGCCCTGTGAAGATGGCCGCCTGACCGCCGAGTCCGAGTTCAACGAGGTCATCGCCGAACAGGAAGAAAAGCAGGCGGCAAACCGGCGCACCGATTCGGAATATGCGCCTCCGATCAAGTTCGTGTCAGGCAACGGCTGGAAACCCTTTACCGACGAAAGCCTGACCGGCGGCGGTATTCTGGTCCGCCTTGCCACCACGGCGATGCAGCGTGGCGGCAATGACCGCGAAAGCAAGCTGGCCTGGGTCGATGACTGGGATTCGCATGTCACCACCCTGCTGCCCAGCCGCGCGTTCGATTTCTCGATCGCCTGGAGCATGCCCGATTGCACCAAGATCGACCTGCTGGGGGCCGAGGGCGTGCAGCGCTGCACCGAATACGCCGCGACTTTACCGGTTTATGAAGTGGCGCATGTTTTGTGGACCCTGGCCGACAGCGAGCTTGCCCTTGCCACATCCTATGAGGATTTTTTCGGCAAGCGGGTCTGCAAGCCCCAAGGCTGGAGTGTCTTTCCGCTGGAAGAGGTGGGCTTGATCGAACCGACCGCAATCCTGGTGCAGCCCGACACCGTGTTGGCCTGTGGCGAGATGCTGCTTGCCGGCGAGGTGGACGTGTTCGCGATCGAAATGGAAACCGCAAACGAGGTGTTCACCCAGCTAGACGCCTTGGACAAGGTGACCAGCAATCCGACGCTGGTGCGGTTCCTGTCGTTCCACTTTGTCACCTCGCAGGCGAATCCGCGTGCCGCCGAGTATATCGAGATGGTGAACAACGGCCTGACCGAAATGCGGGAATCGGGCGAATGGTACGATATCGTCTCGACCGGTCTGGCCGAGTACAATGCCGCAAGCCAGTAAGCCTGTCGCCGGGGTGAAAGACCTTTAGCGGCCTGCCAGTCCCAGAAGGGCCGGGCAATCGACATGGGCGGCAAGATGATCCGCCAGCGCGTCAAGCGTTTCCTCTACGCTTGCGTCATAGCCGAAGGTGCCAGGCGTTGCGCCCAGCCTGGCCAGAAAGGCCCGCCGAAAGGCATCTTCGGTAAACATGCCATGCAGATAGCTTCCCATTACCCGGCCGTCTGCGCGCTGGGCACCCTCGGGGCTGCCCGTCACGGTGAACAGCGGGCGGGCTCGGTCGGGGCCCTCGGTGCGGCCCAGGTGGATTTCATAGCCCTCGACCTGCGTGCCCGAGGCCGGGTGCAGCGCCGTCGTGCGGGTCACGCGCTTGTCCGGGGTCATCACGGTGGCGACATCCAGCAGGCCAAGTCCGGGCACCGCGCCAGGCTTGCCCTCGATCCCGTCAGGATCGGCGATTTCGCGCCCCAGCATCTGATAGCCGCCGCACAGGCCAAGCACCCGGGCCCCCCGACGCAGCGCCGCCTGCAGGTCGATGTCCCAGCCTTGGGCGCGAAACTGGGCCAGATCGGCGATGGTGGCCTTTGATCCCGGCAGGATGATCAGGTCGGCCTCGACCGGCAGGGGCTGGCCGGGTGGGATGATCCGCAGCGTGACCCCCGGTTCGCCGGCCAAGGGGTCGAGGTCGTCAAAGTTGGCGATTCGGTTCAGATGGGGGACGGCGATCAGGAAAGCACCGCTGCCGCGCGTGCCCCCCAGATCGGCGGCATCCTCGGCCGGCAGGCGATGGGCCTGCGCGAACCAAGGGATCACGCCCAGACCCTGCCAGCCAGTGCGATCGGCAATCAGGCGGTAACCATCGTCGAACAGGCTGGTATCGCCGCGGAACTTGTTGATCAAGAAGCCCTTGATCATCGCGTTGTCCGCCGGATCAAGCACCGCTTGCGTGCCCACCAGTTGTGCGATCACCCCCCCCCGGTCGATATCGCCGGTCAGCACTACTGGCGTCTGCGAGGCGATGGCGAACCCCATGTTGGCGATGTCATTCGCGCGCAGGTTCACCTCGGCCGGGCTGCCCGCGCCTTCGACGATGACCAGATCGGCCTCGGCGCACATGCGGTGAAAGCTGTCCAGCACCGGCGCCATCAACTGGGGTTTCAGGGCGGCATAGTCGCGGGCGCGGACCGTGGTCAGGCGCTGACCCTGCACGATGACCTGCGCCCCGGTCTCGGATTCGGGTTTCAAGAGGACCGGGTTCATGTCGACATGCGGGACAACCCCGCAAGCGCGGGCCTGCAAAGCCTGCGCGCGGCCGATCTCGCCCCCGGTGGCGACGGCGGCATTGTTCGACATGTTCTGCGGCTTGAAGGGGCGCACGGTCAGGCCTTGACGCGCGAAATGGCGGCACAAGCCCGCCACCAAGAGCGACTTGCCGACATTTGACCCTGCGCCCTGAATCATGATGCGTGCTGTCATTGCTGCCGTCCCAACCCCCGCCTTGAAGTCCCGCCCTGATCTCTGCTGATCCCCCATGCGCTGGCTGACGCGCGGGTTCAATCTGAAATGCGCCCTTTGGCCGGGGGCAGCAAATGGTTGCTGGCCGCCCGCAGTCGCGCCATGCTGGGCTTGGGGAACGCCAGGGGGGGGGCTGCAGAATGGGTCAGGTGACCGCGCGCGACGATCTGGACGGGCTGCCGCCCGCCACCTTCCTGCGCGGGCTTTTTGACCGGGCGGTGGCCGTGGCCGACCCGATGCGGTCCCTTGCCGGGCATCTGCCCGCAAAGCCGAAAGGTCGGCTTTTGGTCATCGGTGCCGGCAAGGCCAGCGCCCGGATGGCCGAGGCGGTCGAGGCCGAATGGGGCCCCTGCGAGGGCCTGGTCATCACCCGCTACGGCTATGCCCGCCCCTGCCGGGGGATCGAGATTGTCGAGGCTGCCCATCCCGTCCCAGACGCCGCCGGAGAGGGGGCGACCGCGCGGCTCTTGGCGCTTGTGGCCGAGTTCGCGGCGAAGGCGGGGCCGGATGACCTGATCCTTGCGCTGATTTCCGGCGGTGCGAGTGCGCTGTTGGTGCAGCCGGTCCCTGGGATCAGTCTGGCCGACAAGCAGGCGGTGAACGCGGGGCTACTGGCCTCGGGCGCGCCGATTTCGATGATGAATACGGTTCGAAAGCATCTGAGCCGGGTCAAGGGTGGCCAGCTTGCGGCAGCGGCCTGGCCGGCACGGCTGGAAGCGCTTATGATCTCGGACGTGCCGGGGGATGACCCGGCCTATATCGGGTCGGGGCCGACGGTGGGGGAAAGGTCGCGCCCGGAAGACGCCTTGGCAGCCCTGAACACCTGGAAGGTGGCGGTCCCCGCTTCGGTGACAGCGGAGCTGGCGGGGCCTTCGGGCGTGATTCCCCCGGACGATCCGCGCCTGTCGCGGACCACCAACCGGGTCATCGCCGCCCCGGCACAATCGCTGGAGGCCGCCGCACGCATGGCCAAGGGCTGCGAGGTCCGCATCCTTGGCGACGCGCTGGAGGGTGAGGCGCGCGACGTCGCGGCTGCCCACGCCCGGCTGGCTTTGGAGGCGGCAGGCGCAATGGCTTCCGGCGACCGGCCCCTGCTGATCCTGTCGGGGGGTGAGTTGACCGTCACCCGGCGCGGGTCGGGGATTGGCGGGCCAAATGCCGAATATGCGCTGGCGCTGGCGGTGGCGCTGGCTGGGCATCCCCGAATCCACGCGCTGGCCTGCGACACCGACGGGGTGGATGGCGCCGCCGAGGTGGCCGGGGCGGTGATCGGCCCGGACACGCTTGGTCAGGCGCGGGCACTCGGGCTTGACCCGGCAGCGGCGTTGGACCGCAACGATGCCCACAGCTTTTTCGCCGCAGTTGCGGGCCAAGTGGTGACCGGCCCGACCCTGACCAATGTCAACGATTTTCGCGCGATCCTGGTGCTGCCGCCCGACCTTGGCTGACCAGGCTGCCTTCGGCCACCGACACCGATTTCACGATGGCAAACACCGCCTTGCCGGGCGCAAGGTCCAGCGCAGCGGCTGACCGGCGGGTGACGCGGGCCAGGATCACCTCACCCCCAGCCTCAAGCCGGACCAGCACCGCAGCGGCGCCATCAGGCCGGATGTCACGCACCGTCGCGGGCAGGATGATCAGCGCGGACAGACCCTCGGGCCGGGTGGTGGCCAGCATCACGTCACGCGCCAGGATGCGGACGCTCAGTCGGGTGCCGACCGGGGCCGGGACCTCGGGCACGAAAAGGGGTCCTGCGGCACTGACAAGGCGGGTCAGCCCGTCGCTTTCATGGGCGGTGACTTGGGCCACCAGCAAGGCCCCAGCCTCACCCGCGCCAAGGCCCGCGGCATGGGCCGGGTCCGACAGAACCGCCGCTGTCGGACCGCAGGCAGTGACGCGACCGGCCTCGATCAACACGACCGTATTGGCCAGGCGGACCACCTCGCCCAGCGCATGGCTGACATACAGGATCGGCAGCGCCAGCTCATCGCGCAACCGTTCGAGGTAGGGCAGAATCTCGGCCTTGCGCGCCTCGTCCAGGGCGGCGAGGGGTTCGTCCAGCGCCAGCAGTCGCGGGTTCGACAGGATCGCGCGCCCGATCGCGATGCGCTGTTTCTCACCGCCCGAAAGCGTGCCGGGGCGGCGGGCCAAAAGCGGGCCGATCCCCAGAAGATCAATGATCCGGTCGGAGCTTTCCCCCGCACCCGGCGCGAATTTTGCGCCATAAAGCAGGTTTTGCCGCACGGTCAGATGTGGGAAAAGCCGCGCATCCTGAAACACATAGCCGACACGGCGGCGGTGCGGGGCCAGGTTCACCCCAAGGCCCGTGTCCAAAAGTACCGCACCCCCAACCGTGATCCGGCCCTGATCGGGGCGCAAAAGCCCCGCCACCGCATTGATCACGCTGGTCTTGCCCGACCCTGACCGGCCAAACAGCGCCGTCACCCCGGCGGGCGCGGTGAAGGCCACGTCGAGGCTAAACCCGGCAAAGCGGTGCTGAAGGGTGATCTCCAGCATCACCGCCCCGAGATCCTGCGCGCCACGATCCGCGCCACCCATTCCGACAGCGCCAGCGCCCCCATGGCGACCAGGATCGCCACCCAGACCAGCCGCGCCGCCTGCCCCTCCCCCCCCGGGACCTGCAGCGCGGTGTAGATCGCCGAGGGCAGGGTCTGGGTCTGGCCGGGGATGTTCGAGACAAAGGTGATGGTGGCCCCGAATTCTCCCATCGCTTTGGCAAAGGCGAGGATCGCACCCGCGATGATGCCGGGCAGGATCAGGGGCAGGGTGACGGTCGCGAAGACCCAGGGGCGTGAGGCCCCAAGGGTGGAGGCCGCCTCTTCCAGCCGGTGGTCCACCGCCTCGATCGCCAGCCGCATGGCACGCACCATCAGGGGAAATGCCATGACTGCCGCCGCCAGCGCCGCCCCGGTCCAGCGAAAGGCCAGGACGATGCCGAACCAGTCCTCCAACACCTGCCCCGCCACCCCGCGCCGCCCGAAGGCCGCCAGCAGCAGATACCCGGTGACCACCGGCGGCAGGATCAAGGGCAGATGCACCAGCCCGTTCAGCACCTGCTTGCCCCAGAACCGCCACCGCGCCAGCGCATAGGCGACCAGCAGTCCCAGCGGCAGGCTGACCAGCGTCGCCCAGAACGACACCCGCAGCGACAAGGCCACGGCCTGCCAGTCATCGGGCGTCAGCCAATCCGTCATTTCCCCTCGATCCAGTGCCGCGTTCCGGTCAGTTCAGGATCACAAAGCCCTGTTCGGCGAACCTTGCATCGCTCACTTCCGAGGACAATACCTCGAAGAACGCCCGGTCGGCGGCATCCGTAGCGCCGGTCAACAGGGCGCCGGGATACACGATGGGCGGGTGGCTGTTCGCTTGGAACGTGGCGACCACGGTCACGCTGTCGTCCGACACGGCGTCGGAGCCGTAGACGATGCCATACGGCGCCTCGCCAAGGGCGACGAGGGTCAGCGCCGCCCGCACGTTTTCCGACTGCGCGACCGACGGCTCGATCGCCTCCCAGATGCCCAGCGCCTCCAGCGAGGCCTTGCCATACTGCCCGGCTGGAACCGCATCGACCATGGCCATCGACAGCTTGCCATCGCCCAAGAGCCCGGCCAGATCAAACCCTGGGCCGATTGCAACCGGGACCGCGTCCTTGCCATGCGCCACCAGAACAAGGGTGTTGCCCAGCAGATCCCTACGCGTCCCGTCCACGAGGAGCCCCGCCTTTTCCACCTCGTCCATCCAGTTCACGGCGGCGGAGATGAAGACATCTGCCGGCGCTCCTTCGATGATCTGCTTGGCCAATGCGTTCGACCCGGCATAGCTGATCGTCACGCCATGCCCGGTCGCCGCCTCGAAATCAGCCGCCACCGCATCAAGCGCGGTCTTCAGCGAGGCAGCGGCAAAGACCACCACCTCCTCGGCATGGCCTGGGGTGGCAAGTGTCAGGGCAAGTGCCGAGGCAAGGGCGAAACGCTGCGGCATGGGTCCTCCTGGCGATATAGTTAGTAAAACATATCAGACAGAAGCAGTTTGCGAGGCAAGCGTTATTTTCCTTCAGATATATCCGATCGGCTGACGGGGCGCAGCAACGCCTCCAGCGCGGCAATATCCGTCGCTGCGGCGGCCTGTGCGGTTGCCACGATGTCATGGTACAGCCCCAGCACCGTCGCACCGATTTCGGTCAGCTGCGCGCCACCCCCGCCAGGCCCGCCTCGGGTGCTGATGACCAAAGGCTCGCGGTATGCGGTATTCATCTCTTCGACCAGCATCCAGGCGCGCTTGTAGCTCATGTCCATCTGCCGACCGGCGGCGGCAATCGACCCGGTGTCGCGGATATGCCCCAGAAGCTCGGCCTTGCCGGGGCCAAGCATGGCGTCATCAAACAGAAGGCGCAGGCGCAGGGTGGCCATCGCGGGGGCCCTTTCATCACTGCCGCAGAGTGTTTCGCAGCCTCCGACTGCTGGCAAGGCCCGATCTGCCTGCGCGGCGCCAACCGCCGCCTGATGTCCCTACCAATGCGGCGGGCGGACATTCGCCGGGGTCGCCTGTCCTGCCTCCGCCTCACGCTCTGCCTCACGCTCGGCCAAAAGACCGACCAGCCGGGTCAGCCGCCCGACCTCCGCCCCTTGGCGGGTTACGATATCCGACAGATCGTCCATCGCGCGGGTCAGATGCGCGATGCGTTCCTCCAGCACGTCTGCCCGGTCCATTCCTGCCCCCTGCTTGCCCGCCCCTGCCCCATCCGATACACCAACCGCGACGATTAGCGAAGGCCAAGCCATGGACAAACCCCGCCGCCCCCGTGCCGAGACCCCGAAAGGGTTCCGCGACTACTTCGGGAATGAGGTGACCGAACGCAAGCGCATGCTGGACCAGATCGCCGAGGTCTACCACCGCTATGGCTTTGACCCGCTGGAAACCAGCGCCGTGGAAACGGTCGAGGCTTTGGGCAAGTTCCTGCCCGACGTGGACCGCCCGAACGAAGGCGTCTTCGCCTGGGAAGAGGACAGCGACTGGCTGGCCCTGCGCTATGACCTGACTGCCCCCCTGGCCCGAGTGGCGGCGCAGTATCGCAACGACCTGCCCTCGCCCTACCGCCGCTACGCGATGGGCCCGGTCTGGCGGAACGAGAAACCGGGGCCGGGGCGGTTCCGGCAGTTCTATCAATGCGATGCCGATACGGTGGGGTCAGCTTCGGTGGCCGCCGACGCCGAGATCTGCGCGATGCTCGCCGACGCGCTGGAAGCCGTGGGGATCGACCGCGGCGACTATGTGGTGAAGGTGAACAACCGTAAGGTTTTGAACGGGGTGATGGAGGTTGCCGGTCTGGCTGGGGATGACAAGGAGGCCGAACGCGGCATCGTCCTGCGCGCCATCGACAAGATTGATCGTCTGGGGCCGGACGGCGTGCGGGCGCTGCTGGGTGCGGGTCGGAAAGATGAGAGTGGGGATTTCACCAAGGGCGCTGGGCTGAGTGAGGCGCAGGCAGAGGTGGTGATGGGCTTCACCGATGCCAAGCGCGACACCGGGGCCGATACGGTCGCACGTCTTCGCGGTCTGGTCGGCACCTCTGGCATCGGCCTTGAGGGGGTGGAAGAGCTTGAGGCGATCGCGTCCTTGCTGCAGGCTCAAGGCTACGGCCCCGACCGCATCGTGATCGACCCCGGCGTGGTGCGTGGCCTCGGCTACTATACCGGCCCGGTCTATGAGGCCGAACTCACCTTCCAGATCACCGACGAAAAGGGCCGTCCGAGGAACTTTGGCTCGGTCGCGGGGGGGGGGCGCTATGATGGGCTGGTCAAGCGCTTCACCGGGCAGGATGTGCCGGCGACGGGGGTGTCCATCGGGGTGGACCGCCTCCTCGCGGCGCTGCGGGCCAAGGGGCTCGGCGCGGGCGATACGGCGGGGCCGGTGGTGGTGACGGTGATGGACCGCGACCGGATGGCCGATTACATGAGATTTGTTGGGCTATTGCGCCAGGCTGACCTTGATCCGAATGATCCGAGCAAGGGCAAGATCCGCGCCGAAGTTTATCTCGGGAACCCCAAGAATTTTGGCAACCAGTTGAAGTACGCCGACAAGCGGCGGTCTCCCATCGCTGTCATCCAAGGGGCAAACGAGGCAGCCGAACGGAAAGTCATCCTCAAAGACTTGATCCTCGGCGCGAGGATTGCCGAGAATGCCACGCTGGAAGAATGGAAAGATCGCCCGGCGCAGGAACTGGTGGACGAAGCTGATCTGGTGGCCGAAGTCCGGAAGATGCTCGGGCAATGAGTATGCTTCCAGGCAGCCCCCCACCCCCCACCCCTCCCCACAATGGGGGAGGGGAGGCACCCGGCATCCTGCGGTCGGGTTTCGCTGCGAGCTTGGGGGCGACGAGCTTCCCTCCCCCCGCGTGGGGGAGGGTTAGGGTGGGGGGGCTGCTGGTCATCTTGGCGCGAGGGCTGGCATGACCGCCAAAGCCGCAATCCGCACCGAGGGTGAACGATTGTTCGTCCACTTCCTTGCCGCCGGGGCGGTTCCGGTCGAGGCGGACATCCTGTTGCCCGCCGAAACCCTGCTGGATCTATATGGCGAGGATATCCGCGCCCGTGCCTATGTCACGCAAGACCCCGCGCGGGGTGAAATGATGCTGCGCCCGGATTTCACCGTGCCCGTCGTGCAGGCCCACATGGCCCACGGTGCCGACCCCGCGCGCTATGCCTATCTGGGTGAGGTGTTTCGCAAACAGCCGCGCGGGTCGGGTCGGGCCAGCGAGTATCTTCAGGTCGGCTATGAGGTCTTTGACCGAACCGCCCCCGAAGCCGCCGATGCCGAGGTGTTTGCCTTGATTGCCGATATGTTGGCCGATTTGTCCCTGCGCCCGGTCACGGGCGACATCGGCATCCTGATGGCAGCGGTGCGGGGCCTGGACACGACCGAAGCCCGCAAGGCGGCGCTCTTGCGTCATGTCTGGCGGCCCTTGCGGTTTCGCGGCCTGCTGGACCGGTTCGCCGGGCGCGCCCCGTTGCCCGCTGCCCGCATGGCCCTGCTGGAGCGGCTCCGCGCGACCTCACCTGCGCTGCTGATCGCCGAGGCGGGGGGCTTTATCGGCCTGCGAACCCCCGATGAGATCACCGCCCGGGCCGAGGCTTTGGTGGCAGACGCCGCGACCCCGCCCCTAAAGGCCACCGAAGCGGCGCTGCTGTATGACCTTTTGACGCTGGAGGCCCCGGCGGCCGCAGCCTTGACCCACTTGCGCGGCATCACTCCGCTGCTTCCAGCCATCGCCCCCGCCGTCGACCGCTTTGCCGCCCGGCTGGAGGCGCTGGCGGCGCATGGGATCGATGTCGCAACCCTGGCCTTCGAGGCGAGCCACGGCCGCACCAGCCTGGAATACTACGACGGCTTTGTGTTCAGCTTTCACGGGCCCGAGGGGATGCCGCCGGTCGCCAGCGGCGGACGCTATGATGCGCTGACGCGGGTCCTGGGCGCTGGTGCCTCGATCCCGGCAGTGGGGGGTGTGATCCGACCGGAACTGGCCTTGCGGCTGCGGGGGCTGGCATGATCCGGATCGGGGTGCCGTCCAAGGGGCGGCTGATGCAGGACACCTTTGACTGGTTCGGCGCGCGCGGCGTGGTCATGCGCCGGTCGGGGGCCGACCGGGAATATTCCGGTGTGATCGAAGGGCTTTCGGGCGCGGTGCCGGTGCTGCTGTCGGCGGGGGAGATTCCGCGCGATCTGGCGGCGGGGCGCATCCATCTGGGTGTCACCGGATCGGACCTGGTCCACGAAGAGCTTGGCCCCGGCGCGCCCGAGGTGGCCGAACTTGCCCGGCTGGGCTTTGGACAGGCCGACCTGATCCTTGCGGTGCCGAATGTCTGGATCGACGTGGAAACCGTCGATGACCTTGACGCCGCCGCTGCCGCCTTTCGCACCAGCCACGGCCACCGGTTGCGGATCGCGACGAAATATCACCGGCTGGTCCGTGACTTTCTGCAGGCGCAAGGCGTGGCCGATTACACGCTGATCGACAGCCTGGGGGCCACCGAAGGCACGGTCAAGAACGGCACCGCCGAGGCGATTGCGGATATCACCAGTTCAGGCGAGACCTTGCGCGCCAACCATCTGCGGGTGCTGACCGATGGGTTGATCCATTCCAGCGAGGCGGTGCTTTGGGCCTCACACACCGCCGAATGGTCGGATGCGGACCGGGCGGCGATGGCGCGGCTGGCAGTGATGCTGGGGGTAAAAGGGCTGGCCTAAAGGGGCTGGACAGGCGCTTGAAGCCCGCTAGGTTCCGAGGCGGATTGCAAACAGAAAGGATCCACCATGTTCTCTCTCTCCCGCCTTGCCCTTGCTGTCGCCCTGACCCTTCCTGTGGCGGCGAACGCCGAAGCCCTCGCCACTGGCGCCGAAATCACTGCGGCTATCAGCGGCAACACCGTGCAGGGCAGCATGCTTGATTCCGGCGCTTATTCCGAGTTTTACGCGGCCGATGGCACCATCAAGGGCGTGGATTACACCGGCACCTGGACCGTGTCGGGCGACACGATGTGCTTCAGCTATGGCGAAGCCCCCGATTGCTGGAGCGTCCGGATCGAGGGCGAGGCGGTGACCTGGGTTGTGGACGGCCAGGACACCGGCACCGGTACCATCGTCAAGGGCAACCCGAACAACTACTGATCCTTGCTGCGAGAAACCGGTAACCCCAAAATTTTTCGGCGAAAAGTTTTGGGGCACTCTCCGACTAGTGCAGCCCGATCTCGGCCAGAGCCTGCGCTAACGATGGCGGCAGCGCATCGTCGGCCCCGCGCCCCTTGGGCAGGTCACGCGGGCTGTCTGCCGGATCAAGGTAACGCCAGCCCTGAAACGGGCGGCGGGGGGCGGCTTCGGTGCGGATCACCTCGGCGTCCAGCACCAGCGCACAGCGGCTGATGCCGTCACCCAGATCGACCTGTTGCAAGTCGGTGATCCGCTGGCGGGCCTGGATCACGCCCTTGATGACCCAATACAGGCTGCCACCCGCCAGCACCTCGGGCGCACGTTTGGGCCACATGCGGGTGACATGCACCGCGCGTTCCTTTGGCCAATGGTGGCGCTGGCTGTGCTGCCAGTCCGACAGATCCTCGACCGACTCGGCCCCGACGCAAAGTTTCAGAATGTTGATCATGTCGCATAGCATAGACCTTGTGGCGGCCGCTTCAAGTTGACCGGTAGCGGGACTGCGCTTATCTTGTAGGTTCGCCCGCAGTTATCCACAAAAGACAGGAAGATTCGCCCCGATGTCGCGATTCCAAGCCCCCATTGCCGAAGCCATCTGGGACATGAAATACCGCCTGAAGGCGGCAGATGGCACCGCGCTGGATCGGACCGTTGAGGATAGCTGGCGTCGCATCGCCCGCGCCCTGGCCGAGGTCGAGGTCGAACCCGCCAAGTGGGAGGCCGAGTTCTACGCCGCCCTGGAAGGGTTCCGCTTTCTGCCCGCAGGCCGGATCACCGCGGGCGCAGGCACCGGGCGGGCGGTCACCCTGTTCAACTGCTTTGTCATGGGCACCATCCCCGACACGATGGAGGGCATCTTTACCGGCCTGAAAGAGGCGGCGCTGACGATGCAGCAAGGCGGCGGGATCGGCTATGATTTCAGCACCATCCGCCCCAAGGGCGCTGAGGTGAAGGGGGTGGCTGCCGATGCCAGTGGGCCGCTCAGCTTTATGGACGTCTGGGACGCGATGTGCCGCACGATCATGTCGGCGGGGTCGCGGCGCGGCGCGATGATGGCAACGATGCGTTGCGACCACCCGGACATCGAGGCTTTTATCGACGCCAAGCGCGACCCTGCCCGCCTGCGGATGTTCAACCTGTCGGTGCTGGTGACGGATGCCTTCATGGCGGCGGTCAAGACTGATGGACCGTGGGAGCTTGTGTTCGGCGGTCGCATCTACCGCACGGTGCAGGCCCGCGACCTGTGGAGCCGGATCATGCGGTCCACCTTCGACTATGCCGAACCGGGGGTGATCTTCATCGACCGGATCAATGCCGCGAACAACCTTGCTTACGCCGAGACGATTGCGGCGACGAACCCCTGCGGCGAGCAGCCCCTGCCGCCCTATGGCGCGTGCCTGCTGGGGTCGATCAACCTGGCAACGCTGGTGAAGGACGCGTTTGACGCCCATTCCAGCATGGACATGGCTGCGCTGGATCACCTTGTGCGGGTGGCTGTGCGGATGATGGACAACGTCGTGGATGCCAGCCGATTTCCCCTGCCGGAGCAGCAGGCAGAGGCGAAGGCCAAGCGGCGGATCGGGCTGGGGGTCACCGGTCTTGCCGATGCCCTGCTGATGGTCGGCCTGCGTTATGGGTCGGAGGAAGCCGCACAGGTCACCGAGATCTGGATGCACCGCGTGGCGCGGGCGGCCTATCTGGCATCGGTGGACCTCGCAAAGGAAAAGGGCGCGTTCCCGCTGTTCGACGCCGACGGCTTTCTTGCGTCGGGTAACATGCTGGGCATGGACGCCGACGTGCGCGAGGCGGTGCGGGAGCATGGCATCCGCAACGCCCTGCTGACCTCGGTCGCGCCAACCGGGACGATTTCGCTTTACGCCGGCAACGTGAGTTCGGGGATCGAGCCGGTCTTCGCCTATGCCTATACCCGGAAGGTGTTGCAAAAAGACGGTAGCCGGACCGAGGAAGAGGTGGTGGACTACGCCGTGCGGCTGTGGCGGGAAAAGTTCGGCGATGCTGACCTGCCAGAGCATTTCGTGAACGCACAGACGCTGCCACCGCTGGATCATGTCCGGATGCAGGCGGCGGCGCAGCGCTGGGTGGATTCGTCGATCTCGAAAACGATCAACTGCCCGGTGGACATCAGCTTTGACGACTTCGCTGGGGTCTACATGGCCGCATGGGATCAGGGCTGCAAGGGCTGCACGACCTACCGGCCGAATGATGTGACGGGGTCAGTGCTGACGGTGTCCGAGAAGGCCACGGCCCCGGTGCAGCCGGTCACGGGGGGCGAGGTGGTGTATCTGTCGGAACCGCTCGACCGCCCGGCGGCGCTGGAGGGGCAGACCTACAAGGTCAAATGGCCGGGGTCGGAGCATGCGCTTTACATCACCATCAACGACATCGTGACCGCAGGCCACCGCCGCCCGTTCGAGGTGTTCATCAACTCCAAGAACATGGAGCATTTCGCCTGGACCGTGGCCCTGACCCGGATGATCAGCGCGGTGTTCCGGCGGGGCGGGGATATTTCCTTCGTGGTCGAGGAGTTGAAAGCCGTCTTCGACCCCCGCGGCGGGGCCTGGATGGAGGGGCGCTACATCCCCTCGATCCTCGCCGCCATCGGTGGAGTGATCGAGCGCCACCTGATCGACATCGGTTTTATCGAGGGCGAGGGGCTGGGCCTGAAATCCGACCCAAAGGCCGAGGTGATGCGGGTCGGAGAGGCCCCGCGCGGCAAGGCCTGCGAAGCGTGTGGGAGCTATGACCTGCGGATGGTGGAGGGGTGCCTCACCTGCGGGTCGTGTGGGCATTCGAAGTGCGGGTGAGAGGCGGCAATCGAGCGGAGCGCGTGCCGCGCGCGTCTTTTGTCTCGCCCTTGCGCGTGAAGAACGCGCAAGGGCTCGGATGTCGGGGGCGCTTGGCCCCCCGAACCCCCAGAGAGTATTTGGCAAAGAGCAATGCGCTGATGCGGGGACGCTTCGGCACGGGTGGTCGGCATCTTTGGGGCGGCCTGTTGACTCTGCTGGCCCAGCCTCTATAAGCCCGCCACTCCCGGATGAAAGTCCGGGGGTTTTCATTGGTGTTGGTGGCTTCCGCAAGGAATGACCTGTCGGTGGGGAAACCCGCAAAGGACAACGCCCTTCGTGACCACTCTGAGGCCTGAAAAGTGGGAACCGCTTTTCGGACAAGCCGAAAGAGCAACAATTGAAGGAGATCAGCGGTGACCAAACGCACCTCTGCCAAGTACAAGATTGACCGCCGGATGGGCGAAAACATCTGGGGCCGGCCGAAATCGCCGGTCAACAAGCGCGAGTATGGCCCCGGCCAGCACGGCCAGCGCCGCAAGAACAAGCTTTCCGACTTTGGCACGCAGCTGCGCGCCAAGCAAAAGCTCAAGGGCTACTATGGTGACCTGACCGAAAAGCAGTTCCGCAAGATCTATGCCGAGGCCGAGCGGGTGCGCGGTGACACCGGCGAGATGCTTGTGGGTCTGTTGGAGCGTCGCCTGGATGCCGTGTGCTACCGCGCCAAGCTCGTCCCTACGATTTTCGCCGCGCGTCAGTTCGTGAACCACGGCCATGTCATGGTGAACGGTCGCCGGGTCAACATCGCGTCGTACCGCGTGGCGGAAGGCGATGTGGTCGAGGTGCGCCAGAAGTCCAAGCAGATGGGTCTGATCCTGGAAGCGATCCAGCTGACCGAGCGGGACGTGCCGGACTATCTGGAAGTCGATCACAACAAGATGATCGTAAAGTTCATCCGCACCCCGGCCCTGGGCGATGTGCCCTATCCAGTGCAGATGGAACCGAACCTGGTCGTCGAATACTACGCCAAGAACTAAGCTTTGCCTCTTGTCGGCACTTCCAAGGCCCGCCAGACTTGGCGGGCCTTTCCGTTGCAGCGCCGGAGCCGAGGATGACGCAAAAGCCCACGATCGAGACGCGCTTTGAAATCGGGCTTTTTGCCAGTCGCTGGCTGATTGCGCCCATGTATCTTGGGCTGTCGTTGGCGCTGGGCATGCTGACGGTGATCTTCATCAAGGAATTGGTCTACTACGCCCCCCAGGTCCTGACCCTGAAGGCCGAGGAGATGATCCTGGTCTCGCTGACTCTGATCGATCTGACGCTTGCGGCCAATCTTTTGCTGATCGTGCTGTTTTCCGGATATGAGAACTTTGTCTCGAAATTCGATTTCGACGCCGGGGATGATCGGCCCGAATGGATGGGCAAGGTCGATTTCGGCGGGTTGAAGATGAAGCTGATCGCCTCGATCGTCGCGATTTCGGGGATTCACCTTCTGAAACGGTTCATGGAGATCAGCGATCTGGATACCGCCACCACCTTCGGCGAGACCGAGATGTTCTGGCTGGTCGTCATTCATCTGACCTTTGTCGTGTCGGGCGTGCTGATGGCCCTGATGGATTACCTGCAGGCCAAGGCCTACAAAGGGTGATCCGCGACACTCTGCCGGTGGCGCGGTTGCGGGCGGCAAAGCTCTGGCCATGCGCGCGGCGGGGGGCTAAGAACCCCGGACGTTTCGGGGACACGCATGACCAATCAGATCCGCCCGCAGCCCGGCATTCTTGACATCGCGCTTTATCAGGGCGGCAAGGCGCATCTGGCCGGTGTGGCCAAGGTCGTCAAACTGTCGTCGAACGAAAACCCGTTTGGCCCCTCAGACCAGGCCAAGCTGGCCTTTGCGCGCACCGCCGAGACGCTGCACCGCTACCCCGGCACCGACCATGCCGCCCTGCGCCATGCGATTGCCGAGGTTTGGGGGCTGGACGCGGGCCGGATCATCTGTGGTGCCGGGTCGGACGAGATCATCACCTTCCTCTGTCAGGCCTATGCCGGTCCAGGGGATGAGGTGGTCCATACCGAACATGGGTTCCTCATGTACCGCATTTCGGCGCTGGCGGCGGGTGCGACCCCGGTCGAAGTGCCCGAACGCGACCGCGTCGCCGATGTCGATGCGATCCTGGCCGCCTGCACCGCGCGCACCCGGCTGGTGTTTCTGGCCAATCCCAACAATCCGACCGGCACAATGCTCGCGGCAGAGGAGGTCGCGCGGCTGGCCGAGGGGCTGCCGAGCCAGGCCCTTTTGGTGCTGGACGGGGCCTATGCCGAATATGTCGCGGGCTATGATGGTGGCGCTGCCCTGGTGGATGCGCGCCAGAACGTGGTGATGACGCGGACCTTCTCCAAGATCTACGGGCTTGGCGGCCTTCGGATCGGCTGGGGTTACGGGCCGGCACATGTGATTGATGTGCTGAACCGGGTGCGGGGGCCGTTCAACCTGTCCACCACGCAGCTGGAGGTGGCCGAGGCCGCGGTGCGCGACCGGGACCATCTTTCGCATTGCCAGGCCGAAAATGCCCGCCTGCGCGACTGGCTGGCGGGCGAGCTGGCGGCGCTTGGCGTGCCGTCGGACCCGTCGCAGGCGAATTTCATCCTGGCGCGCTTTGCCGATCCCGCCGAAGCCGAGGCCTGCAATGCCCATCTGGCCGCGCGGGGCCTGATCGTCCGGCAGGTCGCCAGCTACAAACTGCCGCACTGCCTGCGCATTTCCATCGGGGATGAGGAGGCCTGCCGCCAGGTGGCCGACGCCATCGCCACGTTCAAAGGTGCCCGATGATCTACCAGCGCGTTGCACTGATCGGCCTTGGTCTGATCGCCTCGTCCATGGCGCATGCGATGCGGGCCGGGGGGTTGGCCGGTGAGGTTGTCGGCCATGCCCGGTCGGCCGAGACGCGGGCTGTGGCTTTGAAGCTCTTTTGCGACCGGGTGACCGACACCGCGGCCGAAGCGGTGGCCGGGGCCGATCTGGTGGTGCTGTGCGTGCCGGTGGGGGCGATGGGCGCGCTTGCGGCGGAAATCGGCCCGCATCTCAAGCCCGGGGCGGTGGTGACGGATGTGGGCTCGGTGAAGCAGGCGGTGGTCGATGCCGTGGCGCCGCACATGCCTGCGGGAGTCCACTTCATCCCCGGCCACCCCCTGGCGGGTACCGAGTATTCCGGGCCGCAGTCCGGCTTTGCCACGCTGTTTCAGAACCGCTGGTGGCTCTTGACCCCGCTGGAAGGAACCGACCCTACTGAGATCGCCCGCCTGCGCCAATACCTGGAGGCGATGGGGGCCAATGTCGATGAGATGGACGTGGCCCGCCATGATCTGGTGCTTGCCGTGGTCAGCCACACGCCGCACCTGATTGCCTATACGATGGTGGGTGTCGCCGACCACATGCGGAGGGTCTCGGCCCAGGAAGTGATCAAGTACTCCGCCAGCGGCTTTCGCGACTTTACCCGGATCGCCGCCAGCGATCCGACGATGTGGCGCGATGTGTTTCTGACCAACAAGGAGGCGGTGCTGGATATCCTTGGCCGCTTTGCCGAAGAGCTTTTCACCCTGCAACGCGCGATCCGGGTGGGCGACGGCGACCATCTGCACGCCTATTTCACCCGCACCCGCGCGATCCGTCGCGGG
>Ga0247831_1000530_pt1 | contig 82450 bp, 58 predicted proteins | sample LaCruzMarch2015__9_FD_192406 | JGI IMG/M metagenome (GOLD analysis project Ga0247831, IMG submission 192406) | Freshwater microbial communities from meromictic Lake La Cruz, Castile-La Mancha, Spain - LaCruzMarch2015_1m | ecosystem: Environmental > Aquatic > Freshwater > Lake | place: Spain...
CTCGACACCTCCCGCGACACCTTCATGGTGGGCTCACGCGTGCTCGATGTCGGACTCGGGCTCAGGGAGCCAGTGGGTGAGGATCGCTCCCACCAACGCGTAGGCTCCGGCCACACCCGCCCCCACCAGCGCGATCCGCACCGGGTCGGGCGGTGTCGCGGCGGCCAACGTGATCGTGAGCCAGGCCGCGGCCGTTCCCAGCACGCGGCCACCGATGTTCGCGGCAAAGCTCTCACCGGTTCCCCGGAGGTGCGTCGGGAACACGAGCGGTATGTAGTTGCCCCAGAAGCTGAACTGGGCCACGGTGAGCAGGCCCGCCACGAAGATGCCCCCCTTGATCCAGGGCAGCGAAGCGGGATTGGAAAGCTGTGTGGAAATCCACCAGAAGAGCAGAGGCACGACCACGAGCGCCGGAATCTGAAAGAGCCGCAGCAGCAACCGACGGCCCACGATCCGCAGGGCGGCGAAGGCCAAGAGCACGCGGCCCACGAGACCGCCGATTTCCTGGTAGATGGTCACGGTGGCCACCGCCTCATCGGATGCGTTGCCCGCGATCGACTTCAAGCGTGCCGGCGGCAGGGTCGTCCCTTCCGCCTTGGCTTTCGCAAGGGCTTCCGCCTGCGCCGCCTGGGCCACCGCGATCACCGCCGCATGCCCCTTGGCACCCCCCTTGTCCGCCGGCAGCAATTGGGCCCCGAGAATCTGGGGCAGTTGCTGGATGGCGCCGAACGCGATGCCGTAACTGGCGGCGAACACCAGCGTGGTCATCACCGTCGAGCGGATCAGCGCCGGGCTGAAGAGCTCGCGGAGACTCGGCCGCTTCAGGGTGCCTGCCGCCTTCTGTGCCGCCCAGACAGGACTCTCCGGCAGGAAGGGCCGGATCAGAATCAGCGGCAACGCCGGGATCACTCCCGAGATCAGCGTGTAGCGCCAGGCGGCATGGTCGCCCTGAATAGCCGGCAGGAAATCGTGATAGCGGGCTGCCAGCACGTTGGCGGATCCGACGAGCAGACCTCCCAGCGAGGAGAAGGCCTGCGTCCAGCCGAGCACACGTTCGCGTTGCTCGCGTTCGGGAAAGAGTTCCGCCAGCCACGCGACCGCCGCCACAAACTCCACACACACACCGATGAACACGAGGCAGCGGAAGAAGAGCAACTGCGGCAGCGACGTGGCGAAGCCCGCGGCCAGTGCCGCAAACGCATAGAGAAGAATGCTGAACGTGAGCACCCGGCGGCGGCCGAGCAGATCGGTGAGATAACCGCCGAGCAGTCCGAAAATGCCTCCCGCCAGCGCTGGCAGGAAGAACAGGGCCCGCGCCCACTTCGCATACTCTGGTGATCCGGGAACCAGCAGCGGCAGGCCCTCGGGCGTCGAGCCGCCCAGGGCGGCGAGGGCCGGCTTGATCACCAGCGGCAGCATCAGCAATTCATAGATGTCAAAAGCGAAGCCGATGGCGGCGATGCCGCAGACCAGCCAGCCCGTGAAGGTGATGCGGCCGGCGATGGTCGCTCCAGTATGCGTCACGGGGGATGGGGTGGACGCATTCATGCCGGGCTCTCTCCAGGGTGACAACGCAGACGCCGCTCAGGCGGTTCAAGCCTATCGGCAAACTGCGTCAACCCGAAGCCCGGACGGTCACGGGCCGATCGAGGGCGGACACTTGGCGAGGAAGTCCCGCGGGCCGCGGGTCGTGTAGTAGGGATAGGCGACCGCGCCAGTCGGTGGGCCGGCGGGACCGGTCGCCCCGTAGTCGGAGGCTTCGAGGGCGGCTTTTTCCTCCGGGCTCAGATGGTGCTTGGCCAGACCGCCGAAGCGACCGACATGCCGCTTGTGGCACGCCCCTGTCTCGCACTCCCCCCCCTGGCAGGCGCCGTTTTCGCAGGCCCCGTCTTGGCATGCCCCATCTTGGCATGCCCCATCCCGGCATGCCCCATCCTGACAGGCGCCGTCTTGGCACGCGCCATTCTGGCAGGCACCGCCACCATGGCCCCGGGCCTGATGGGCGTAGGGGCCGTCGAAGTTGGCCAGGAAAAGACGGTCAATGAGCGAACAGCCGCTCGACGTGGCGAAGACGGCGATCACGAGGGCAAAACCGACAGGGCGTTTCATGTGCGCGGGCTCCCGAGGTGCGGGGAGGGCCGGCCGTACACCACTGCCGGACTCCATCGCGATCACCGGTGGTATCGGTCGTGCCGGCCACACCAGTTGAGAAAACCCTGCGGGCGTAAAGACAGGCAAGATTGGAGGGGCCGAGACACGGACACGTTAAAAACTTGCCGCCACGGGGCTGACGGGACACGGACAAGTTGAAAACTTGCCGCCACGGTGGCCAAGCGAACACGTCTCGTGATGTTCTGTCAGCCGTTATAGCGGCCAACGATCAGGGAGATGTTTTGCCCGCCGAAGCCGAAACTGTTGGAGAGTGCCCGCTCGCAGCGGCCCTCACGAGCCCTGTTCGCGACGTAGTCGAGGTCGCAGTCCGGATCGGGATTCTCATAGTTGATCGTCGGTGGCAGCATGCCATCACGGATCGCCAACAGGCAGACGATCAATTCCGTGGCGCCAGCCGCCGCGATCAGGTGCCCCATCATGCTCTTCGTGCTCGAGACCGGAATCTTGTAGGCGTGGTCACCGAAGACGGTCTTGATGGCCAGAGTCTCGACACGATCGTTCACGCTGGTGCTCGTGCCGTGGGCGTTGATGTAGTCGATGTCGTGGAGGCCCAGCCCCGCGTCCGCCATCGCCAACCGGATACACGACGACGCGCCGCGTCCCTCGGGATGCGTGTCGGTGATCCGGTAGGCATCGGCGGTCGAGCCATAGCCGATCAGTTCGCCATGAATGCGGGCGCCCCGCCGCTTTGCGTGCTCGAGTTCTTCAAGCACCACCATGGCCGCCCCCTCGCCGAGCACGAAGCCGTCGCGTTCATTGTCGAACGGCCGACTGGCCCGCGTCGGCTCGTCGTTGCGTGTGGAGAGCGCGGTCAGCAGATTGAAGCCGGTGACTCCAAAGGGATGGATCATGCTGTGCGTGCCGCCGGAGAGCATGACATCGGCCTCACCACGGCGGACGATCTCGGTCGCCTCGCCGATCGCCTGACTCGAAGCCGCGCAGGCCGTGAGGCAATTGAGATTGGGCCCCTGGGCATCGAACAGTCCGGCCAGGTGGCCGGCGGGCATGTTCGGCTCCTGCTCCACTTCCGCGAGCGGGTGGAGGGTTTCCAGCCCTTCCTTCGTGAACTTCGCGACGTCCAGCACGTCGCCGGTGATCGCCGCGTTCATCATCCGGGTGAAGGAGTCAAAATCCTGCTGTCCCTCACCGCTGCCGAGATAGACGCCGAGCCTCGCCGGATCGGCGGGAAGCCCCTGCAACAACCCGGCATCCTTCATGGCCTGCAGCGCCGCACCGGCCGCGAATTTCGTATGACGGCCGCAGAACCGCCAGCGGGAGGCGTCCTGCCCCTCGTCGCTGATGTCCCAGTTGCGGACCTCGGCGGAGATCTTGGTCGGAAAACGGGAGGCATCGAAGACCGTCGTCAGCCCCACGCCCGAGTTCCCCGCCATCAGATTTTTCCAGAGCGGTTCCACGCCCAAGCCGAGCGGCGTGATGCAACCCATGCCCGTGATCACCACCCTGCGCCTGCCGGCCGACATCGTCGCCCTCCGCTCACCACTGGGGTCTTTCGGGATCACCACTCGGGCCGCACAAGCGGATTCCCCGCTTCGTCGCGACCAACATCATAGATGTGCATTTGATCAAGCCACCGCAGCAACTCGTGGGGCTCGAACAGTTTTGGCACCCCTTCGCCGGGCTCCAAGTGGGCAAAAAACAGTTCCGCCTGGCCCTGCACCGCGTCACCCACCGTGCTGGTGACCTGCGTCAGCGATCCGGCCGGCTTGAGATCCAGAATCTCGGCACGAAACCGGATCGAATCACCTGGCACGGCATCGAAATGAAACTCAGCCTGTGCAACCTTCGCCAGCACGACGCGTCGGTTGTACTCGATCGCATCGGCAACGAGCAGGCCAGCGGTCTGCGCCATACCTTCCACGATCAGCGAGTTCGGCATCAGTGCCGCCCCCGGAAAGTGATCGTGCATGTGCTCCTCGGCCAGCGACACGTTCTTGACGGCAGTGGCGTAACTGCCCCGCACAAATTCGTCGAATCGGTCGATCCAAAACCAGCGCATATAGAAATGGCGGCAGCGAGGCCGCTGTTTTCCAGGGTCGTGACAACAGAAAAATTCAGGCAGCCAGTTTGCTCTGCACGTAGCGAACCATGTCCTCGACCGTGAGGGTGTTCGCAAAGTTTTGCACGCTGGGATTCTGCTCGAACTTGGAGAGATCGGCGAATGGCATCCGTGACCTCAGCGTCTCGATGCCTTTGGCGTTCACCTTGCCGTCGACGACGTATTCGGAACTGGAAAGAATATCCTCGGGAAAGAGTTCCCCGCGGGAAATCTTGATGCCAAACGCCTTTTCCAGGCGGAAGACGATGTCGAGGAAGTCGATCGACTCAGCGCCGAGATCGCCCACCATCGTTGCATTCGGGGACACATCCTCCTCGTCGACGCCCAGTGCGTCTACGAGTGCGGACTTGACCTTTTCAAAAATTTCATCACGCGTCGGCATCGACGTGGCACCTTACATCAGGGAGGGAATCTATCCGGACTGGAGCCTGTTTTAGTGTCGGCCCGCCAGCATGGGAACCCGAATCCGTTTTTTTTGCTGTCCGCGGTCAAAACCGCCCTCGTCAACGGCGGCGCAAACACCCGCGAAACACCGGTCAAACGCCCGCTCTCAGGGGCCCGAGACGGTTGGGGAGGCGAGACGGGGGGCGTCGGCCCCGCGGGCCTGGATACCGACAGTCGGCCCGCCGTAGGCAACCCGTCGGCCGCCGCCCTGTTGACGTGACGCCGGGTGAAGCAGCGACCAGAGTTTCCGCATCTCCGACCGTACCCGAACGTCGATCGCATCCCCATAGGCCACCCGGTCGGCCATGTTGTAGCGTTCGAGCACCAGCCGGGCCGTGAGGCTCGTACGGTCCCCGACCGATCCACTCGCCTTGACCTTGACCAGCGAACCATCCTGCGACAAGACCTCGGCTGTCACGGTCAGCACCTTGCCGGGCTCCACAAAATCGCCGTATTTGACGTTCCGCGCCTCCCGCAGCACGACGATGCTGTGGGCGAAATCCTCGCCCAGCCGAATGGCCCATGCCGCGGCCTGCGTCATCGACTCGAGCATCAACACGCCTGGCATGACCGGAAAGCAGGGGAAATGGTCGGCCAGGTATTCCTCCGAGAGAGACAGCGTCTTGATGGCCGTGATGCTCTTGCCGGGTTCGATGGCGGTGACACGATCGAGCAAAGTAAACCGCATGGCGACTCCATTCCAACCGGCGTGACCGAAACGTGTGGAAACCGAACCGGAACGCGGCGAAAAAGCACGGCGGTATACGTTGGCCGCGATCGCACTGCAGCCGGTGTGCAGGTCATTCGGTCGCAGTATAGGAAATCAGCGCGGGCCCACAACCGTTCGGCAGGTCTCTCCAGGGTGTCGGTGCGAATCTGCCGGACTGCCAGCCGTTCCAGGCCGCACAATCCCGCCTGACTGCCGCGCCGCACAGTGGCTTGTCTTTTGCGCCGGCCGAAGCGGACGACGGTCATTTCGCCTGGGTGAGGGCTTTGACGTCTCGCAGATTTGCCGGAATGGTGCGTCAAGTATGCTCGGGGGCATGGAGGGCGTTACCCTCCGCGCCCCCTGCTCTTTGTTCCCTGCGGTGACTCACGCTCGCTAGGCATGCGGTCATTCACTCTCATCCTGCAGTCGCACAATGCCCCTTCTGCTCTCGCCATCCACCGCCGTCGAAGACGGCCCGCTGTCGATCGATCTGCACGACATCGTGCCCGACCGCCTCGCCGAGCTTGCCACCGCATCGATCGCCCGCCTCCCGGTCTGGGCCGATGGTCGGCCCAGACCACTCGGTGATCTGTTCCATATTCAAGGGTCTGCGACCGACGGCTGCATCGAATGCAACGGAGACTTTTCCCGCGTTCACCGCGTCGGTGCCGGGATGCAGTGGGGCACGATTCAGGTCCACGGAAGTGTTGGCCGCCATGCAGGCGAGGGACTCGCGGGGGGAAGGCTCTCCGTAAGGGGCAACGCAGGTGACTGGCTGGCTGCCGGCATGACAGGCGGGGAAGTGCTCGTGCAGGGGCACGCGGGCGACAACGCGGCCGCCGCCTTGCCGGGCAACAACACCGGCGTCAGCGGCGGCCTGATCGCCATCAACGGGAGTGCGGGCTGCCTGGCCGGCGCGCGGATGCGGCGGGGTCTGCTCGGGATCGGCGGTTCCTGCGGCGAGGCGGCGGCCTTCGAGATGCGGGCCGGCACGGTATTCGTGGCCGGACAGCTGGGCCGCCGCTCCGGCATGGGGATGCGTCGCGGGTCGCTGATCGCCTTGTCCGTCCTGCCGGAGGTGCCGCCGACGTTTTCCCGCGGAGCGGCCTGGTCGCCCACCATCCTGCCGTTGCTGGCGGGCCGACTCGCCCGGGCCGGTTTTTGTCCCGCAGCAGGCCTGCCGACCGACGCCTTCGGCGGCATCTGGCAGCAGTGGCATGGCGATCTGTTGACGGGCGGCCGGGGCGAGATTTTCCACCGTCGGCCTGCTTAGGCGGAACAAAACGGGGGCCTTGGCCAACAAAACCGCGGATTTCCACGAGACCGCTTTCGGCGGCGGAGAGTTTCGGCTACTCTTTGGGACTCGCGATTCGCCCCCCAAAAAGAGCCTTTCGAAGCCAGCTTTCTTATGCCCACGATTAGCCAACTCGTCCGCAGCCGCCGTCGGCCCAAGCGGAAATTTTCCAAGTCGCCAGTGCTCGACCGCTGCCCGCAAAAACGCGGTGTCTGCCTGCAGGTCCGCACCATGACGCCCAAGAAGCCGAACTCGGCCCTGCGGAAGATCGCCCGCGTGCGGCTTTCCAATCAAAAGGAAGTCACCGTCTACATCCCGGGCGAAGGCCACAACCTGCAGGAGCATTCGATCGTGCTCATTCGCGGCGGCCGCGTTCGTGACCTCCCCGGTGTCCGGTATCACATCATTCGCGGTGCGCTCGACACGCTGGGCGTACAGGGTCGGAAGCAGTCCCGCAGTCTCTACGGCGCAAAGAAGGGTTGATAAGGAATCATGGGAAGAATCACATCCAGCCGTGAGCAGATGCGTCCGGACCCGCGGTTCGGGTCCTTGCTGGCCAGCAAGTTCATCAACTGCTTGATGGAAGACGGCAAGAAAAGCGTTGCACAAAACATCTTCTATAAGGCGATGGACATTGTCGCCCAGAAGGTCACAGACGCTGAGCCGATCGAGACCTTCAACCGCGCCATTGAAAACATCAAGCCGTCGGTTGAAGTGCGTTCGAAGCGCGTGGGCGGTGCCGCCTACCAGGTGCCGATGCAGGTCAGCCGCAACCGTCAGCAATCGCTGGCAATCCGCTGGCTCCTGCAGTCTGTCCGCGAGAAGAAGGGCCGGGGCACGTTCGAGAAACTCGCTGAAGAGATCATCGCCGCCTACAAGCGGGAGGGTGCTGCAGTGACCAAGCGTGACAACGTGCACCGGATGGCCGACGCCAATAAGGCGTTCGCCCACTTTGCCTGGTAAGGCTGCGTTCACGCCGACATGCATGCATCATGGATTCTGCCGCATCGCACCAACTTGGTGAGTTGATCCGCGGCCGTTCCGTGGCCTCGCTGGCGACGCTGCACGAAGGCCTCCCATTCGTCTCAATGGTGCCCTATGCCGTCTGGCACGACACCGCCGGCGAGCGGCTGCTCTTTGTGACGCATGTCAGCCGGCTCTCGGCCCATACCCGCGACATGCTCGAGTCGCCGCAGGTCTGCCTGCTGATCACGGCCCCTGAGGGCGGCGTCGACTCCGAGCCTGTGCCGCCGCAGGCACTGCCACGGGTGTCAATTCCGGCGGTCGCCTCGTTCATCGATCGGGAGCATCCCGACCACGGCACGCTTGCCGGGGCGTATCTTGAAAAGTTCCCCTACGCGGCCAACTGGTTCCAACTCGGCGACTTCTCCATCGTGGCGTTTGCCCCCTCGGGCTCGGCCCGTTTCATCGGCGGCTTCGCCCGTGCGATGACGGTGTCGGTCGCGGAGTTGCATGCCGTCGTCGGCCGTGGCGAACAGGCCTGATACGGCTCTCACAGAATCCTCGCGGTGAACCCGTCGGGGATTTCGGCAGAGCGCGGCCCATCGTAGGGCACAGTTCATACATGCCCGGAGCGTACGCGATGGGATTCCCGTGCCTCCGATCCCCCGGCTTACGCCGGGGGCTTGTATTGGGAGGGAATCCCCTGCTCCCGATCCCCCGGCTTACGCCGGGGGCTTGTACGGAAAGCATTCCCTCTCACGCGAAATCAACGTCATGCCTGGGGGCAGGTCACAACGACATGGTGGTCCCTGCGATCATCGACGAGCATGATGCAGTGCTCGGCCACCGGTTTTCCATCGAGCGTGATGCCGTAGACCGAACGGGGCGTGTTCTGGCTGTCGATCGTGATGTGATAGAAGGTTTCGCGATACCGGTAGTGAACCTTGCACTGGTTCCATCCTGCCGGAATGCAGGGCGTGATTCGCAGCGCATCCGCCTCCAGATGCAGGCCCAGCAACGATTCGACAATCAGGCGATACATCCAGCCGGATGAGCCGGTGTACCACGTCCAACCGCCGCGGCCGGTGTGGGGCTCGACACCATACACGTCGGCGGCAACCACATAGGGCTCGACCCGGTAATCGCGAATGCCCGCCGCTGTCGCACCGTGCGCGATCGGATTGATCAGTTGAAAGAGCTCCCATGCCCGCGCGGAATCACCGCGGGCCGCCATCGCCATCACGGTCCAAATCGCGCTGTGCGTGTACTGACCACCGTTTTCCCGGACGCCGGGAACATACCCCTTGATGTAGCCGGGATCGAGATTGGATCGGTCGAACGGCGGGTCGAGCAGCAGGATCAGTTTGGCGTCCCGGCGGACCAGACGTTCATCGACGCTCCTCATGGCCCGCTGCGATCGCTCCGGCGTGCTCGCGCCAGAGAGCACTGACCAGCTCTGCGAGATCGCATCAATCTGACACTCGTCGTTTGAAGCAGAACCCAGTGGCGTGCCATCGTCGAAGTATGCCCGGCGATACCACTCGCCGTCCCAGGCGTGCTCCTCGATGTTGTCGTTGAGCTGTGCGGCCTGAAGCGACAGACGGTCCGCAACGGCGGCATCACCACGTTTTCGGGCCAGAGCGGCAAACTGCGTGAGAACGTGAAACAGGAAGAATGCCAGCCAGACACTCTCGCCGCGGCCCTGCTTCCCGACCAGATTCATGCCGTCGTTCCAGTCGCCGCACCCCATCAGCGGCAGGCCGTGCCCACCGAAACGCAGTCCTCTCTGGATTGCCCGCAGGCCGTGTTCATACAGCGTCCCCATCTCATCCGAAACCTGAGGCAACTCGTAGTTCGATTCCTCGTCATCCCGCAGCAGACGCGAGACCAGAAACGGCACCGTTTCATCGAGCACGCCCGTGTCTCCCGTCGTGTTCACGTAGCGACAGATCGCCAACGGGAGCCAGAGGTAATCGTCGGAAAAATGTGTGCGGACTCCATGCCCACCAGGAGGATGCCACCAGTGTTGCACGTCCCCTTCGCGGAACTGACGCCCGGCGGCACGGAGCAGATGCTCGCGCAGCAGATGCGGCATCGCATAGACCAGGGCCATGGCATCCTGCAGTTGATCGCGAAACCCGAACGCACCACCCGATTGGTAGAAGCCAGAACGGGCCCACATGCGGCAGGCGAGCGTCTGATAGACAAGCCAGCCGTTCGCAAGGAAATTGACCGAGGCATCGGGTGTTTCCAAATGGACGACACCGAGCGTGCGGCTCCAGAAATGCCAGACGGCTTCGATGGCCCTGTGTGCGGCGTCGACACTGCGACACCGCTGCGCCAGTGCCTTCGCTTCCGGCACACCGCGTGCAACGCCAATCGTGAACGTGATCGTCCGCTCCTGCCCGTCGGCCAGCGTAAGCGGCGCGTGGATCGCGGCACACGGGTCGTAACCCGATCCGACCCGGCCTGAAAGCCGTATCCGCTGCAGCGCCGCCGGGCTGGACAGGCTGCCGTTCCGCCCCACAAATTCGGTACGATCACCCGTGACTGTGCGGTTGCCTTCGCTGCAATTGAAGAAGGCGACACGGTCCCCGAATTCCGGGTTGTACACGTTCCGGGCAAGAATCGCTCCACTGGCCGGATCGTTTTCCGTCACCACGTGCATCAGGGACTGGCTGCGGGTGCTGCCAAGCACCAACTCCCAATAGCCGGTGATCGACAACTGCCGCGGCCGACCGGAACGGTTTGTGATCTTGAGCTTGTGGAACTTCACCGACGCATCGGTGGCGACATAGATGGACAGCTCCGTGGTGACGCCCCCTTCGGTGTAGTCGAAGATACTGTACCCGAATCCATGGCGGACAATGTAGGTGTTCTGCCCCCGCGCCGGCAGCGGCGAGGGCGACCAGAACTGCCCCGTCTCTTCGTCACGGACGTAGATGGCCTCGCCGCCGGTGTCGGAGACGGGATCGTTGTTCCACGGCGTGAGGCGGTACTCATGACTATTCTCGGCCCACGTGTAGCCGCCACCTCCCTCCGAGACGACGGTGCCAAACTGCGGATTGGCAAGGACGTTGACCCACGGGGCCGGCGTCGTCTGTCCGGCGGCCAGCCGTGTCACATACTCCCGGCCATCGTTGCTGAAACCGCCCAAACCGTTGAAGTAGGCGACATCCCGCTGCGGCATGGCGTCGGCTGCTTTGGCATCAGACAGCCGGCGGGTCGGCTTCAGCAGGGGAATCACAAAGTCCGGTCGACCGCGCCACTCGGCCTGTTCGGCCAGCGTCCCTCGGTCGTCGTGCAAGACGACGCGGGCCACGGTCTGCAGCAACGCCCGGTCTTCCTCCGACATTTGTTCGCCGCGGCGAATGAAGACACCGCCGCGTTTGTCGATCAGCGCGGCTTCGGGGCTACCCGCGACCAGATCGACGATGGCTTCCTGCAACGTCTGCCGGTAGACGGAATCGTCTTCATTCCAGATCACGAGATCGACAACCAGCCCCTTCAACCGCCAATACGCATGTGCCTGCACGGCGTCGCGCACGAGGCGGATTTGTTCGTGGTCACGAATCCGCACGAGCACGATCGGCACATCGCCCGAGATTCCGTAGCCCCAGAGGCCCGACTGCCCCTGCTTGTTGCGGGCGAGGATGTTCGCCTTCGCCCGTCGCGCACCCGAAGCGTAGAGGATCGCGCCGGCCAGACGGCCATAGGCCTGCGCATCGGCTTCGGTAGCCGCCAGTTGCTGCAAAACGATGTGGCCGTGCGTCCAGGCCAGATCGAAGACGCGATCGGCAAGCGCTGGATCGTGATATTTCTCCGTGAGGGCATCGACGCCTGCCCGCGATTCGGCGACCCCGGTCACGATATCGATCTGTACCGATTCCTGCGGTTTCAAGAGCACCGACTGCCGGATGCTGACGATCGGGTCGAGCACCGGCCCCGCCGTATCTGACAACGGAGCGCGACCCTCGAAGGCGGCCGGGGAGGCGAGCGTCCGATGCCGCCCGATGAACCGAAGCCGATCGGTCTCGTAGGAAACCCCGCCGGCCGTCGGGCCACGCACCGTCATCATGTGCATCATCCATGGCGGCTGCTCTTCGGCTGACCGCGGTCGCCTCGTGCAGTAGATGGCATGACGGCCGCGGACCAGTTCCGTCTGAACGAACAGATTGCTGAAGGCCGGATGCGATTCGTCCTGGGACTGGGGTGCGAGCACGACCTCCGCGTAGCTCGTCACTTCAATCGTCCGCGGTCTGTCGGAACGGTTGCGCAGGGTGACGCGACGCAACTCGATGTCGTCTTCTGGCGAGACACTGATCTGCGTATACGTTTCGATCTCGTCATCGGTCCGACGAAACTCGACGCGTGCCTGGGTGAAAATCGCTTCGTACGACTGCGCAACCGTCTTCGTCGGCTGCCACGCGTTCGACCAGACCCTGCCGTCGTCGAGGTCGCGGAGGTAGCAGAAACTACCGAATGCGTCGCGGGTGGCATCTTCGCGCCAGCGTGTCACCGCCAGATCACGCCAGCGGCTGGAACCGCCACCCGCGCTTGTCACCGCGACGTGGTAGCTGCCATTGGAAAGAACATGTGCCTCGATGGAAGCACTGTTCGGGTCGGTGCACACCCGCATACCACCGGTCTCTTCCGCAGAGGGCGGTCGCTCGGCTCTCGCTTCGCCGGCATGCGGGAAGACCGGCGCGATCAACTTCGGAACGGACTCCTGCAGCAGCGGATCAGCCGCACGCAGCATCGGATCAGCCAGGAATCGCCGCTGCATCGGCTTGTCGAGCAGCACATACGCGAGCGACAGCAGGGTCATCCCTTCGTGATGCGCCATGAATTGCCGCACCGTGACGCTTCGGCTTCCCGGCGGCAGACGGGACGGCGTGTAGTCGACCGCCTCATACAGGCCGAACGCTCCCTGCTGTCCGTCCGCCGTGAGTCGCTCGAGGTTGCGGCATGCTGCCTCCGGTTCGACCATCAACGCCAGCGCACTTGCATAGGGGGCGATGACCAGGTCCTCAGCCAGGCCGCGTTTCAGACCGAGGCCGGGAACACCAAAGGCCCGGTACTGGTAATTTCTCTGCAGATCGATCGTGTTGTAGCCCGACTCGGAAATGCCCCAGGGCACGCCCCGCTGTCGGCCGTACTCGATCTGCCTGCTTACGACTGCCCGACAGGTGCGGTCGAGCAGCGTATCGTCGTAGCCGGGCATTACCAGGAGCGGCATCAAATACTCGAACATCGAGCCGCTCCAACTCAGCAAGGCTGGCCGGCTTCCGGCGCTCGTCAGCAGGCGTCCCAGGGCAAACCAGTGCTCCTGTCCGAAATGACCCTGAGCGATCACGATGAAGCTGGTCAGCCTCGCCTCCGAGGCGAGCAGGTCGTAGTAGCCCGCATCACGCCGCTGTTCGCTGGCGTTGTAACCGATGGCGAAAAGGTCCCGCTCACCGTCGTAGAGCAGTCCGAAATCCATGTTCGCAAACTCACGGCACTCGACGGCAACCTCCTCGAGAAGCTCGATTCGTGCCGCAGCCCGTTCGGCTGCCTGAACCAATCCGATCTCGAGCCCCAGCAGCCAGTCGTATGCCTCCGGAGTATCCTGCAGGAGCTCGTGCAGGAGCGGCAACGCCGTCGACCGGATCTCCGCGACGTCTCGCAGTGTCGCTGCGCCGTCGAGGTGGCGGAGCATTTCCCAAAGCTGTTTTCGTCGGGCCAGCGAGTCTTCTGAACCGGTTGTCCAGAACGTCTCCGCCGCGGCCGGCACGTCGATCCAGGGAGCCAGATGCCGTAGTTCCGCCTGATGATCTTCGCAGCATCGGAGATACGCCTGAGCCCACCACCCCACTTCCACGTTGTCCTGCGTCTCCGCCACTAATTCGACGGCGGCGACTGTCGCGTCTGCCAACAGGCGAGCGGCGGCATGCAGCGTCGTGGGTGCGTGCCGGAGCTGCTCGAGTTGACGCTCGACGCTGCGGACGAAAGCGCCGCTGGCGCGTGGCCCTCTGCCTCCTCGGGCCTCATCCAACAGCACCCGCAACGTATCGGCCAGACCGCCGGTCAACCGCGACGGCAGGATGCCCGCCGCCGCCAGTTCTCGGAAGCCGCTGGCGAGCACCAGCAAACTGCCGGCCAGATTGCCGCTATCGACCATCGACACGTATCGGGGGTGCAATGGTGCCAGCGAGCGTGTGTCGTACCAATTGAAGAAATGCCCGTGGTGCCGCTCCAGGCGCGAGAGCGTTTCGAACGTCCGTTGCGTTCGGATCAGCAGGTGACCGACGGAACAGTAGCCGAAATCCCTGGCTGCCAAATCGGACAGGATCGCCATGCCGATGTTGGTGGGACTCGTTCGCGTCGCGACGACCAGATCCGGATTCAGCTGGATGTTGTCCGGCGGTAGCCAGTGATCTTCCGCCGTGACACACTGCTCAAAATAACGCCATGTCCGTCGCGTCAGCATGCCGAGAAAGTGATGCTGGGTTTCGGAGAGCCGCAACGGACGCTGGACACTCGGCCGGCTGAGCCACCAGGCCATCAGCGGGGCCGCCGCCCAGAGGAGAATCATGGGTCCTGCGACGACCAGCATCTCACGCCGGCTCACGGCAAGCACAGCGAGCGTCACCGCTGCCAGGCCGGGCGCGACCCACATCGAGCGGAATGTGCCGGCCACGCTGGCGTCACCGCTTCGCTCAGAATCACTCGCGGTCCTCCATTCCAGCAACCTTCGCTTTGTCCACCCCATGCGGACCCACGTCCGCACGATTGCGTCGACGGCGACGCAGGCCTCGTACGGCAGGTTGACGAATACAAGCATCCCGTGGGCCAGCGGCCGGCCCAACGCTCCGAGCGTGGCCCGGCTATGCAGGCCCCAGGGCAGATCGACCGGTTTGCGCAGCCAGCCCGTGATCGCGTCACACAGGGTCGGCAGGAACACGACGCCGGCCAGGAACGCCAGCATGCTCGCCGCTGCCCCCGTCGACAGAGTCCACGAGCCGAGCACCACCGCCAGCATCGCTGGCGGCACGAGACTGCGGCGCAGATTGTCAAAAATCTTCCACCGCGACAGAGCGGATATCGGATTGGGTACCGCCTGTCCCGAGCGGCCGCGGACAGATGGGAACAGCCAGCGGGCGATCTGCCAGTCGCCGCGCATCCACCGATGCCGGCGGCCCATGTCAGCCAGGTACCGCGAGGGATGATCCTCGTAGAGCGTTACGTCGCTGAGCAGCGCCGAGCGGCAATAGGCACCCTCGATCAGGTCATGGCTCAGGATCGTATTCTCCGGAAACTCGCCGCAGCAGTGTTCAAACGCTTCGACGTCGTAGATTCCCTTGCCAATGAACGAACCCTCCAGGAAGACGTCCTGGTAGACGTCGGAGACGACACGTGTGTAGGGATCGATGCCTACATCGAGTGTCTGGAGTTGCACGTATCGCGACCGTTGCGCGCTTGGCAGGCTGATCCCGACCCGGGGTTGCAGAATCCCGTAGCCTTCGACGATCCCACCGTTCGCGCGATCAAGGACAGGTCGGTTGAGTCGATGGGCCAACGTGCCGACCATCAGGCGGGCCGAGTCCCGTGGCAGCTGTGTATCCGTATCGAGCGTGATGACATACCGAACCCCCACAAGGACGTCTGTTCTGCCGACGACCTCCGCAAACCTGTTCTGCCCGCCCCGCAACAGCGCGTTGAGGTCGGCGAGCTTGCCGCGCTTCCGCTCATGCCCCATCCAGACTCCCTCCTCCGGATTCCAGCGCCGTGACCGGTGCAGGAGGTGGAAGATATCGGTCCGCACGTGGGCGTACCGCGTGTTGAGCTGCATGATGCCGGTCCGCACCAACTCGACGAGTTCGGCATCGCCGGCGAGCGTGCCCTCCGCGGCGTCGACGAAGTCCGTCAGCAACGCAAAGTGGAGATGGGGATCTCGATTGGCGAGGTATCGCATCTCCAACCCGGCCAGCGCCTGCCCGATCCCGGCCGGACTGGTGAGCATCGTTGGTACGGCCACCAGCGTGCGGTGGTCGGCCGGGATCCCGTGTTCGAAATCCATCCGTGGCAGCGACTGCGGAGGGACCAGCCGCGTTGCCAGCCAGTGAACGATCCCGACGCCGAGGCTCGATGCACACACAAGCGTCGGCACAACGAGCAACCAGAGGCTCGCCGTCCCGACTGCCTGCCGGTGCATTCCCCACCAGAGAACAGCCAGAGCGGAGAGTGTGACGAGCCCGATGAGCGAGAGGTAACAGGTCAACGGAAAACGACGCCGCAGCTTGTCGCAGAGGACGCCCCACGAAAGCCGCATCTCGGCCACTCGCTCGAGCGCTGGACGACCGCGATCGACGAGATAGAAGCCGACGTGCGCCCCGCGTGCGTCGACCGACTCTCGGCACCTGTTCTCGGCCAACTGCACTGCCTTTCGGGCCACCTCGTATTCCGTGTGTCGACTCCGTCGCGCGACGCCCTCCACGGCGTGGCGGTACCGATCACGGGTGGCAAAGTCCATCGAGGCATAGACTCCGGCAGGATCGCCGCAGAGCGTCTGTTCGACCAGACTGTGCCCACTGACAAACAGCCGCCAATCGTGAGCGATCACGAATCGCAGGCTACCGATGCTGTTCCCGATCGATACCTGATCGGCGGCCTGATCCTGTCCCTCGGCCCGTACCAGTTCCTCGGTCGTCACCCCCTGATCGGAGAGACGGTGCTCGAGCCAGCTGTTGGCAAACGTGCAATTGGGGTTCTGGCCCTGGAGGTGTCGCGTGAGTTCCGCCACGAACGCGCCCGAAAGAACCTCGCTGGCTCGCGCCATGTCAGCGAGTACCAGGATCAGGTCTGTCGGCTTGCGTTCGACGACGTCCACCATCCGCCCAGCCCACGTGGCCGCGAGATCCCGATGCCGCCGCGCGGCGGCGATTCTCGCCGCGACACGCCGCAGATTCTCGATCAGTGCCAGCCGCAGCATCAGTGGCAGCGCCCAGAGCTCGCCCAACTTCAAGGGCTCGACCGACTGATACGCGGCGATAAAGCCGTTCAGCCCCGCGGCATCCACACGACCGTCAACGTGCGCGATCAGCTCGAGGGCAATGTCGTAGACACGCGGAAAGCCAGCCGACCCACCCGTCGACAGTCGCGGAAGTTCCTGGCTGTATGCGGGGGGCAGCAATCTGCGGATCGCGCGGATCTGCTCTTCGATCAGATAGAAGTTGTCCAGGAGCCACTCTGCGGCCGGTTCGATACGGCGATTATCGTCGGCGGCCGCTGCCACGAGATCGTAGGTCGCGATGAGGACACGTTCGTTGTCATCAAGGCGTGGCAGCAGTCGGTCGTCGCCTCGCCCAGCGGCGAGCGGATGCGCCATCGCAATCAACTTGGCATGCCGTTCCAGTTGCTCGATGCTGTAGAGTTCCGCCCGGAGCGGTTGTTCATCCGCGGTGTCATCCGGCACGGCATCATGCCGTCCCCAGCAACGCTCCTTCGCCCAATGCAGCAACTTCACACAGTTTCGTGATGCCAGTCTGTCGATAGGGATTCTCCTCGGGCTTTCCCGCTTGTAACGAGCCGAGAGGCCCGGCACGGCCTCCCCACAACGCCGGTACACGCCGGCACTGCGGATTCACTCCGTGCACTCGACGGTGGCACGGCTTTCAAGGATTGCACTGCCGAGCACCGAGTCCTGCCGAACGAGGTCGTAATCGTCCCTCGGAAAGAAAATCGGAGAGACAAGCGGACAGAAACTCGTGCAGAAACCGATACGCACCATTCGAGGCCGAATGGCTGCGGCAGACGACGGTCAGCTTGGTCAACAAGAATCGCTCAATGACGAGCAGGACCAATCAAGAAAGGCGACCGTAGAGTCTAGTGTAGCCGAAGCCCAGGCGAGGTGGGCCAAAGAATCACCACACAGGCCAATTCCGCGGCGAGATTCTCGCCTCAGCACCGTGGGCCTTCATACCTTGGGCATGAGCCCGTTTCAGTTCCGGCCGTACTACCGCACCCTCACCCGCATCGGCAGCATCATCAGCGGCCGGCCCGACGAGAGTTGCACGAGGGCCTCGGCCTCGGCCGACAGGCCTTCGAGCCCCGGCACGCCCGATAGCCGGGCGAGCAACGCCGCCCGAACGAGAGCCTCCCGGGCGAAGCTCGAACCCGAGGCAGCCCCGGCACCGGTAAGCCCCGCCATCGGTACCGCATCGCCGGCCATGCCGAAGAGGTCGTTGAAAAGACCACGCGGCTCGGGAAGGAGCACCCGCTCGACCGCCTCGTCAGCGTCAATACCGGCGAGCTTTCTTGCCTCGTCGATGGCGTCATCGAGCGTGCCAAGCCGATCAACAAGTCCCAGATCCTTCGCCATCCGTCCGGTGAAGACGCGTCCCTCGGCGAGTGTGTCGAGCTTTTCCATGTCGAGCTTGCGGCCGGTTGCGACCTTCGACGTAAACAGCCGGTAGACATCTTTCATCGTTGCCAGGAACACCTCCCGCTCGTGATCTGTGAACGGCGTCTGCATCGAGAGCCAGCCCGCATTTCGCCCCTTCGCAACCACATCGGTATGCACGCCATATTTTTCCAGGGCCTTGCCGACGGCGATCTTGCCACCGACCACACCGATCGATCCGGTGAGCGTGCCCGGGGCCGCCACGATCTTGTCGGCCGCCACCGCCACGTAGTAACCACCACTCGCCGCGATGTCGCCGAGACTCGCCACCACCGGTTTCGTGGTCCGCTCCGCCTCCCGCCAGATCAGATCGCTGGCGAGTGCCGATCCGCCCGGGGAGTCGATCCGGAGCACGATTGCCGCCACTTTTTCATCCTTGGCCGCCTCACGAATCGCCTTGATCACGCTGTCAGAACCAGCCGAGCCTCCGCCGAGCAGGTCGTCTTTTCCCTTCCCCTCCTTGATCTCTCCGGTGAGGTAGATGATCGCGATCTGCTTTCCCTTACCAGTGGCCGCAGCCTGCTTCTGGCCCGACAGCAGTTCGACGAGTTTCACGAGCCCGCCGATGCCGGAAAAATCGTTGTCCAGCTTCTGCTCGGCGTAGTCGCGGGCGACCTTCGGCTGATCGATCTTCAGCCGTCCGGCCAGGCCGCTGATCACTTCATCCTCGTAGGCGACCGCATCGATCAGTTTCGCATCGACCGCCGCCTCCGGCGTGAAGACACCGGTGTCAATCAACGTCCGCACCTGCTCCACGGGTAATTTTCGATCCGTGGCAATCCCTTCCACGAGTTGCTCGTAGAGATCGCCGACGAACTGCTCGTATTGGGCCCGGAGTTGCGGGCTCATGCTGGCCCGCGTGAGCGGCTCACCGGCCCCCTTGAACTCCCCGACCTGCAGGATTTCGGCCTCGACGCCGATCTTGTCGAGCATGGCCTTGTAAAAGGTCACTTCCGTCCGCACTCCGGTGATCTCCAGAGTAGCCGCCGGCGGCATCGCCACCGTGTCACAGGCCGACGCCACCATATAGTGGATCGGATCAGCGCCGACGAGGTGCGCGGCCACCGGCTTGCCGGCCTTGCGGATTCGGCCGATGGCGGCCCGCAGTTCGGCTGCCCTGCCCCGACCGATGGCGGGCGATTCAATCGACAGCACAACGCCCTTCACGCGTGTGTCGACCGCTGCCTTGTCGAGTCGCTCGATGATGCGATGGAGTTGGGGCGAGACGTCCGCCAACAGTCCGCCCTGGCCGACCCCGTCGGGCATCGAGCCAGCCAGGCTGATGTGGGCAATGACCGCCGCCTTCTTCTTGACCGGCTTGTCGTCAGTCTTTTCATCTTTCGGGGCCGGCTTGGCCGGTGAATCGGCTACCGGCGGCTCGGCGAGTGCGGTCTGCCCCCTGCCCACCACTGGAGCACCCGCCACCATGGCAGTCACCAGCACCGCAACAAACCCAGGAACAAGAACAAGGCCCGCCCTCCCATACACCCCATATACCCCCGAAAAGCCTGAAAACCAGGCTCGAACTACAGGATGGCGAGGAGATGTCTGCCCGTACAAAGCACGCATTTCGAGAGAACTCCAGGGAGGGCTTGAAAATGAACGGCCGTATAGTAAGATACGAGCGTCCACACGTGAGTATAGGCGGGTCGACCCCGTCTTGGACCATTTGTCCCAATTTGTCTCAGAATTTGCGTCCGTACTTGTCTGAGTATTTGCGTCAGAATTTGTCTTAGACGGTTACCTCTGCCGGGCGCATTCTAGATCATACACCACCTCGACACCCCACCCAAACCACCACATCCAAGGGAAAGCGGCGTACCCGCTCAACACGCATGTCAAAAACGCTGCCTGGCAAAAAGTCTGCTTCGTCCCGCGCCGCCGCTGCGCCCCGCGCCGCCGCTGCGCCCAGTGGAGCCGGTGCCGCCAGTGCGACCAAGAAGTTGGCCGGAAAGCGGCCGCTCGCATCGGCAGCAGCCCTTCGGAGCGTTGCCGCACTCCAAAACGGACTGCTGGGGAAATCAAACGACACCCTGGCGGCTGAAGGCGACGACGCCCCGACCGAGCGGCAGATGGAGATCTATGCGTTCATCCGCGACAAGATTCACTCCCGCGGCTATGGCCCCACAGTCCGCGAGATTGGGGCTGCCTTCAAGATCCGTTCACCCAACGGGGTTGTCTGCCATCTCAAGGCACTGGAGCGGAAGGGGCTCATCACGCGGGGCAAGAACATGTCGAGGGCAATCGAACTGGTTGCGGAGCCAGCCCATGTGCGGGGGTTGCCGCTGGCAGGCTGGGTGGCCGCGGGTACGCTCCGTCCGGCCGAGGAGCAGAGCGAGCGGATCGACTTCGAAACCCTGTTCAAACGCGAAAATCATTTCGTGCTGAAGGTGATGGGCGACTCAATGATCGATGCCCAGATTGCCGACGGCGACTGGGTGGTGATCCAAAAGAAGCAGACCGCACACTCCGGCGACATCGTGGTGGCACAGACGGAAGACGGCGAGGCGACGCTCAAGCAGTGGTTTCCGGAGCGGGACCGCATCCGCCTGCAGCCGGCCAACCCCGCCATGAAGCCGATCTACGTGAAGAACGCCCGGGTGCTCGGTGTTCTCGTCGGGGTGGTTCGCAAGACGGGATAGCATCACGGCGGGCGTTCGCTGCGACCATCGTGGGTGGGCACGTTTTGAACGTGCCCTGCCCGCGTGGGAGCGGGTTTTTAACGTGCCCTATCCTCCTCGTGGGGGCGAGTTTTTAACTTGCCCTGTCCTCCTCGTGGGGGCGAGTTTTTAACTTGCCCTGTCCCCAGCAGAAGTTTGTCAGGCGAGCGGCGCCGCTTCCTGGAGTTGGTGGAGTTTGTTGTAGAGCGTCTTGAGACTGATGCCGAGCTCTTCGGCGGTACGGGCCTTGTTGCCATGGTTACGATCGAGTCCTTCGAGAATCGCCCGCATCTCCATGTCTCGCAGGCTCTCCGGTTTTCGGGACGGGGTGGCGGCCCCACTCCTCGCAGCTGCAGCCGGCGGGTTTGCAATCAGGTCAGCTGGTGCTAGCGCAGCGGCACCTGGTGCCCCGGTGGCTGTCGTCGCTGACCCTGGAGTGACTTTTGCGGTGGTCGTTGTCTGCGGCAGGGCTGCTCCGAGCCGCGTCGGGAGATGCTCCAGCTGGAGCGGCAGATCGTCGCAGAGCACCAGCGCATGTTCGATCACATTGGCGAGTTCACGAATATTTCCCGGCCAGCGATGGTGGGCGAGCACCTCGAAAACCTCCGGCACGGCGACCGGCGCCTCCGGCGGCGTCTGCGGTCGCGCGTTGCGGACAAAATGCTGCACGAGTTCGGGCAGATCATCGACACGATCCCGAAGAGGCGGGATGGCGATTTCGAACGTGTTGATCCGGAACAGCAGGTCCTCCCGAAACTCTCCCACAGCCACCATCTCTTCCAGCGACCGATGGGTGGCGCACACGACGCGAACATCCACCGTGATCGGCTGGTTGTCACCCACGCGACGGATCTCGCCGTTCTCGAGCGCCCTGAGCAGCCGCGACTGGAGTGGCTTGGGAAGTTCACCGATCTCGTCGAGAAACAGCGTGCCGCCGTCGGCCACCTCGAACAGCCCTGCACGATGCTCATCGGCCCCGGTGAAGGCTCCCTTGCGGTGGCCGAACAGTTCGCTCTCCACCAGATGCTCGGGCAGGGCGCCGCAGTTGACCGCCACCAGGGGGCCCGCAGCCCGGGGGCTGCCTTCATGAATGGCACGGGCCACCAACTCCTTGCCCGTGCCCGTTTCGCCGCGGACCAGCACGCTTGAATCGCTCGCCGCCACGCGAGACACCAACCGCCGCACGCGGTCGAGGCCGGACGACGTTCCCACCAGCTGACTTGTGCCCTCGGCCCGGCGGACGCGGCGTTCCAACGCCCGCAGCCTGCTGGTCAGCTCCCGTTTCTTTCGCACACGCTCCAAAACAGCCTGAATATCCGCGAGTTTACAGGGCTTGGTCAGGTAGTCGAAAACCCCCTGCCGCACTGCTGTCACGGCGCTTTCCAGCGAAGACTTGCCCGTGATGATCACCGCCTCGGTGTCGGCCGATGTGGCACGTATCCTCGCGATCACCTCCAGCCCGCCCACGCCGGGCATGTCGAGATCCACGATCACGCAGTCGTAGGAGGTGCGGTCGAGCGCGGCCAGCGCCGTACGGCCGTCTGGGCAGACCGTAGCCTCATGGCCCAGCCGCGGCAGTTCGATCCGCATCAGTTCCTGGATCGACGTTTCATCGTCGGCGAACAGGATTCGCATCGGTCTGACAGAGGGCTTCATGGTGAGTCTCCGACGAGGTGCGCTATGTGCCGCTCGAATAATGGATTACGGCTCGAGTGCTCGACCGCGGCCGGAAAGGTCGCCGCCGGCGATGAGGCATCGCCCACCACGGCAAGCGGCAGCGTGACCCGGAACGTCGAGCCAGTGCCGGTACCGGCACTGGCGGCCTCGATCCTACCGCCATGGTCGGCGACGATCCGGTGTACGATCGAGAGCCCGAGGCCCGTCCCCTGCCCCGAACGGCGTCGGGTGAAGAACGGCTCGAAGAGATGCTCGAGCACCTCGTCCGTCATGCCGCAGCCGTCGTCTGTGATCGTGAGCAGCGCCTCGCTGCCGCTCCGCCTCACGCCCACCCGAACGTGACCCGACTCTTCGATGCAGTCGAGCGCGTTGACCAAAAGGTTCAAGACGACCTGCTTGATCTCCTGCGGGTTGACCATCACCAGCACATCGGGCCCTTCGTCGATCTCGATCGAACGACCGGCAAACCGCCCCATGTGCCGCAGCATATCGGCTACGTCGGCCACGAGCGCCACCACAGCCGTCGCCTGCCGGCGCACCTCGCCGAGCCGGGAAAAGTCGAGGAGCTTCTCGGTGATGCCCTTGCAGCGAAAGGCCTCGTTCTGGATGAGCTCCAGGTAGCGCTTGACGATCCGCTTTTCGGCATCGGCATCGGCATCGGCAGCGGCATCGCCGGACGGCAGACTCTCCAGCCGGCTCTCGAGCGATTCAGCGCACATCGCAATCGACGCCAGTGGGTTGTTGATCTCGTGGGCGACGCCGGCCGCCAGGAAACCGACGCTTGCCAGCTGTTCACTGCGGATCACCTCACGGGTGCGCAACTGCACCTGCCGGTCGAGGTCGTCACGGATTTCCTCAAACCGCTCCGTCATATCGTTGAGCGCCGCGGCCAGTTCGGCCATCTCGTCGCTCGTATCGAGCTTGAGGCGAAAGGCGAAGTCTCCCGCCGCCACGCGACGCGAGCCGTGCCCCAGAAGCCGGAGCGGCCGAAAGACCCAGCGATAGCTGAGTGCGCCGAGCGCCGCCAGGAGCGCCGCCGCTGCCGTGGCCGAGGCCCAGGTGGTGACGATCAGCGTGCGGTAACCGCTGCGAACCTCATGCGAAAGGTCATGCAGCCGCTCCTGTAGGAACGTGGGCAACGCCGCCGACAGCGAGGCGAGGCGGTCGAGGTGCGGCCCGCTTTCCAGGAGCCTGCCCCGCTGCCAGGGCACGCTGCTCTCATCCGCGGTGGCATCAACCAACGCCGGCGGAGCGGGCGCAACGATGGTGTCGATGGTGTCGAGACAGACCGCAAGCGCCGCGGCCGTCTCCCGCTCGCGGCTCCGGTCGCCGAAGGGAAACGGCATGCTGTCCAGTTCGCCCTCGGCCAGTTCATCGCAGTAGCGCTCAAGCGACCAACGAACACGGTCGATCTGGCCGATGAAGGAATCCGCGAACACCGGCTCCTCTTCGTCTTCATCCCCACTGAATTCCGGGTCTCCAACCGAAAGCGGGGCGGGGGGTCTCGGAGCTGCCAGACCGAAGTCGGCCTCCCCTGAAAGCGCCCGGGCATGCACGAGTCGGAGGCTGCCGACGCTGGCATTGAGTTCGCTGGCCCGGGGCAGTTCGGCCGCGCGGCAACTCAGCGACCGCACCAGTCTCCGGTAGGAATAGACGCCCAGGAAACTGCTGGCCGACAGCACGGCCACCATGATGCCAACGAGCATGCCACCGAGCAGCAGTTTATTGCGAATGGGGCGTCGCTTGACCATGTCCGACCTCCGTGTCGGCAGACAGTTGTGTGCCCGCAATCGGCCGGGCAGACTGCGCGGGCGGGGGAACGTAGCAAAAGACAGGCGTTGTCAGAAGGGCGAATCAGGCCGCTCTTGGGCCACTCTTGGGCTACTCCTGAGCATGCCTCGGTGCGGTGGGGGTCGAACAGAGATCCGACTGGGGCGGCCCCTGTCGACCGTTCCTACACCAGCCCGAATCGCTTCCGCAGAAACCACTCGGTGCACATGCATGCGGCCAGGAGCAGGAACATCGGCCACTTGTCCCAGACGGCGAGCGACCACTGCTCCGTGGTCTCGAAGGCCGCCGGCTTTCCGGCAATCTCCTCGAAGATGCCCGGCACCTCCTCCGGTAGCCGCACGCCGCCACCGGTCGCCTCGGCCAGTTGTCGCATCAGCAGCGGATTGGCACGTGGGTTGGCCAATTCCAGATCCTGTCGAACCACGGTGAATCGCGCGGCACGTTCCCGCGGTGTGGCCTCCCCCGGGCGTGCCGCCTTGACGACGAGCTTCCAGTCGCCGGGATCGTTGAAGTCGGCCACCGTGCCGGTGAATGTGTCGCCCCGCCTCGCGATCCGGACCGGGCGTGACTGCCCCGTCGGCGACACCGCGACCGCCTCAAGCGCCACGTCTGTCACTGCCGTGCCATCGGGCTTTGTCAGACCGGCATCGAAGGCGAGTGGCACGCCGGGTGCAATGCGACGCTGCGCGAGACGGACCCAGAGCGAGTCCTGATCGGCATCGTCCTGCTTCGCCAGCCAGAGCACGAGCTGCCGCCAGAAACGCCGGTGCTGCTCGACCGCCCCCTGCATCGCCCACCGCCAGGTCGAGTCGCCAGCGAAGGCGAGCACGCGGCCATCGCCATATTCACGGCCGACGAGCAGCGGCCGGCCGTCGGCGGTCACCGCCAACGGCTTGGCGGCCGGCACGAGCCGGCCGAGGTCGTTGGCTCCGTCGAGCGGTGGCAGTGCCTGCCATGCCAGCCGCGATTCCTGATCGTTCCGGCCCTGTCGCAGGATCGACACACCGCCGAAGCGGGCGTCGGGCAGCATCTGCAGCGGCCCCTTGAGATGCAGCCGCTCCCGCACCGGCTCATCGAACGGCTGCCGCGCAAGGCGGTCAGGCTCGAAAGGCAGCGCCGGCGCGAGTGCGGAGCTGCCCCAGCCGCCGGCCTCGAAGGCATGAAACCCACCGAGCAGACCAATACCGGCACCGGACTGCACCGAGCGGAGAATCTTCTGCAGATCATCACGTCGAATCGCGGCGGAATCGAGGTCACCGATCAGGAAGACGTTGTAGTCGCCAGCCAACTGGCGGCTGAGATCGACCGGCCAGTTCTCACGGCGGCCGGAGTCGATCCACCGGAAGTCGACCTGCATGTCAGGGCTGGCCGAGAGCACGCGACGCAGAAACCGCTGCTCCACCCGCAGGCTGCCCTCGAGAAAGAGCACTCGCAGGCCGCCGTCAGCCACTTCGACGAACGTGGAGAGTTCGTTGTTGGTGACCACCACTTCCCCCTCCTGACGCTCGACGACGAGCGACAGCTTCCGTTCACCGAGACTCTGCGGCGTCCAGGCGAGGCGGACCGCCTGCTCGACGTCTTGCCGCCCGCCACTGCCGGGCCCGCCTCCTTGTACCGTCGTTCGGGCCACCTCCTCCATACCGCCGCCGTCGGACTCGGCCATCAGCTTGACGACCACATCCCTGTCCGACAGCCCTTCCAGCCGCACGCGGCCCGCGATCTCCAACTGATTCTTGAGGTAGACGGTCTCGCCCACCGACAGATTCACGATCGCGGCGTCGCGGCCCTGCGCCGCCCCGAGCTGCTGTCCGAACGTCACGCTCCAGAGGGGCACGCCCGCATCGCCCACGGCACGGGCCGCCGACTGGGGCGGCTCGTCCCGCGGCGGATAAGCGTGCTGCGAGCCATCACTGAGCACGATCACTCCGGCGAGTTGGCGGCCAGCCCCGGCTCGCACGGCCTCCGCAATCGCCGCTCCGATCGCGGTCTGATCTGATGTCTTGCCAGCCTGCCACGCAGTGAGCGGAAACGGATTTTCGGCGTCGGCGGGAACGAACCGCAGTTCCCGATCGAAGGCGTAGGTGCTGATGTCGAAATCGCCCCCCTTCACCAGCGCCTCGGCCGCCGGCCGGGCGGCTGCGAGCGCCGCGGTCAATTCCTCCCAGCGGGTCCGGCCATTGGGGCCGTCCGCGACGGTCATGCTCTTCGACACATCGGCCAGCACCACCACCGTTCCCTGCTGCCTCGCCTGCTGCGTCGAGACGAAGGTCGGCCTCATGAGGCAGATCACCAGGCTCAGAAAGGCACCCAGACGCAGGAGCACCAACAGCAGCACCCGGCTCCTGGAGACACGGGAACGGTCGGGGGGCACGGCCAACAACACGACCATCAGCAGGGCCGTGACCACAGCCACCAGAAGCCACGATCCAACTGGGTCGAAGTGAACGGCCATCCGCTGAACGGTCGTTGCCGCGATCATGCTCCGGCCTCCTGCTCGACGGCGAACGGTAGAGGGGGCGGCATCCCGGCCGACCCGCCCGGTGTCCTCGGCAACGCTGCTCCCGTTTTCGCCTCCGCCGTCGCCGCCTCCTCAGCCTCCTCAGCCGCCTCGGCAAACTCCGCAGCCGGGCCGGCGCCGATCGCCGTCGACTCGCGTGGTGCATAAAACCGGTTGGCCACGATCCAGTCGGCAGCCATCACCGCCGCGGCGAGCAGAATAATCCATCCGTACAGTTCGGCGCCGACGCGTTCGAGATTGACGTCGCGAACGAGTTCGGCCTCGGTTCGTGCAAGCCTGTGGCCAGCGCCCCAGACCGCTGCCAGGCTGTCGGGATTCACGCGGGTGAAATCGGTGGCCGATGGTTCGAGGGTGGCGCTGAATCCAGTTGCCAGTCCTGCCGCCGCCCCGCCGGCCCGAACCGAATAGTTGCCCGGCAACTGCGTGGCGGTGACGGTGATCGTGCCACGGGCCTGATCGATGGCCACTGGAAACTCGTCCCCGCTCGGTGGACGCACGAAGGCCGCAATCCCCTCACGACGCGGCATGTGCAGGCTCGCCGGCCGACCGGCCACGATGTTCAGATCGTCCGACGTATCGATCGCCCGCAGGAGGGTCTCATTGGCGAGCATCACGAACGGCCAGGGTTCGAAGCCGGTGGCCAGGGTGTTCCATGCTTCCGGATCATCGGCTGACTGCGACACGGGCGTGGTCACGGTCACCACCATCCCCTGCCCGAGCGCATGTTCGATCACCGCGGGCATTCCGTTGCGATAATCGGCCACAGCATGAGCTGTCGCGGCTGCGGTGCCGGCAGCTCGATCGGCAGCTGGCTCGGCAGGTTGCCCGGCATGAGCCAGCTCGAATTCCCAGTGTCGTGTGACTGGAAAATCCTGCCACGGCACTGCATCGCCGACCCGCCGGAAGGCCGCCAGGATCGGATGATCAAGGGCTGCGGGAGCGAGGAAGTTCTCGCCGCCGGCCGCCCGCCAGACCCGCACGATCCCGCCTCCAAGCACCCGCTGCGAGGCCGGGCTATTGAACCGCGTCGCGTCAACGGCCCGGGGGCCGAGCCAGACCACCAGGCCGCGGCCCGCCGCCACCCACTGGCCGAGCAATTCCCATGTCGCGGGCGGCAGCGGCGGTGGATCAACCAGCACGATGCCGCGGAAGTCGTCCCAGGCGAGCGATGCCAACTCGAGTGAGTCCACGAGCGTGATTTCAAAGGCTGCCTTGCCTGCCTTGGCCAGCGCCGCCGGCGCGATCGACTGTGCGAGAAACAGCCCCGTGCGCGACGCGGGCGCAGGCGCCGCCACCAGAATACGGGCCGCCGCCCCCACCTCGACGGTGAAGCTCCGGGCGTTGTCAGCCTCCAGGTCGTCGTCACCATCGATCACCACGCGGCCCTGCCGGATGCCCGGCTCCAGCCCCGTGATCTCGAAGTCGATTTGTCCACCGGCGTTCGGCTGCCATACGCCCGGTTTCACGGCCCGTCTCGTGGCCTGGCCGTTCTCGCCGATCATGTCCACGCTCACCGAGCGGTTGGCATCGGTGCCAGTGCGGCGGGTGGCCACGGTGATTCCCAGCGTCGAACCGGCAGGAATCCTGTCACTGGAAAGCTCCACCGCATCGATCGCGAAATTTCGGGCCGCCGTCGCCCCCACGTCCACCACAAGCAGGCTTGTGTCAGGGTGCGATTCCGCGAGGTCAAGTTGGGGGGCGTTGTTCCAGGCACCCTGCGAGCAGTCGGTGAAGAGGTAGATCTCGCGACGGGCCATGCCCGACCCAGCCACGAGCCGCACCGCATCGGCGAGCGTCTGTGAGAGCGAGGCCGCCGGGCTGGCGGCGGTGAGCCGTTCGATCCGGGCGGTGGCCGCCGCGATCGTCGGGGCAAAGGCCGCTGCGCCCCCCGACGTGTCGAGCACGGCCACCCTGCTCTCCGCTGGCAATTTCGCGAACAGCGTCTTCGCCATGTCGGCAGCCTGCTCCAGCCGGGTGCGATTCCCCTCCCTGAGGAGCATTCGCGGCGCCGTGTCGAAGACGAATGCCGCCGCCACCGGCCCCTCGCCGTCGGCCAGCCATCCCGCCCCGCGGAGCACGGGCCGGGCCAGCGCAAACGCCAGGAATACGAGGGCCGCCATCCGCAGCAGCAGCAGGAAGACGTGGCTGATCCGGAGGCTGCGACGATTGGTCACCGCCCGCTGCTGCAGGAAACGGAGCGCCGGAAACTCCAGCTTGACCGGCTTCCGCCGCATCAGGAGATGGAGCACCAGCGGCACGGCGACAAGCGCCGCGCCGCCCAGCAGCATCGGTGTCAGAAACGAGAGTCCCATGCTGATAGTTTAGCCGGGTTTCCGTCGCGCCGTGTTCCACTCGCGTTCTGTTCCAGTCTCGCCGTGTTCCACTTGCACACGTGCTGCCCGGAACATCCGCGAGGGACCCTCCTGCCGGTCGTCCAGTGTTGCCCGACGTCAAAACCGGTTGCGACGACTGGAGAGATACCCCAACAGCGCCCGATCGAACTGCATGCTTGTGTCGAGGGGCACGTAGTCGATGCCGGCGTGAAAGCAGGTCTTGCGATAGTCCTCCCGAAACGCCTCCACGCCCGCGACATACTGCTTGCGGGCGGCGTCGGTATCCACCACGAGCCGGTCGAGGGACTCCGGCTCCGTAAACTCCACGAGCCCTTCGAACGGAAACCGGACCTCCGCCTCGTCGAGCACATGAAAGATGATCACGTCGTGCCCGCGGTGCCGCAACCGCAGAAGCGCATCGCGGATCGGATCCGGATCCGCCAGCAGGTCACTGAAGATCATCACCAGCGACCGGTGCCGCAGCATGGCGGCCACCTGCACGAGGCTGCGGGCGATGTCGGTCTTCCCGGAGGGCTTCACCTTCGAGAGCACCGACAGCACCTGCGCGATCTGCGACCGCTTCGAACGGGCCGGCAGGCTGGCGTGGAGCTTCTCGTCGAAGACCATCAGTCCACAGGGGTCTTGCTGGTGGATCATCAGCCAACAGAGGGCCGCGGCCAGCGAGATCGAGTAGTCGAGCTTCGTCAGTTCTTGGCGGTAGGTATAGGCCATCGAGGCGCTGGCATCGATCACGAGATACCCGGTGATGTTGGTCTCCGCCTCGAACTTCTTGACGTAATGCTTGTCGGTCTTGGCGTAGACAAGCCAGTCGATGTCCTTCGGATCGTCGCCGGAGGTGTACTTGCGATGCTCGCTGAACTCGACGGAAAAACCCTGGTAGGGGCTGGCATGGAGCCCCTGCAGGAAGCCCCGGACGATGAACTGCGCGCGGAGGTCGAGCCGCGCGATCTGCCGCACGACCTCCGGCTTCAGGTATTCCTCGACCGCACGCACCAACGTCCTGCTCCCAGCCCCGCACCTGCGTGAGGGCCTACTTCACCAGTTTTGGAATCTCCGGCTCCGGTATCTCGCGAACCAGCCGTTCGATGATCGACTCAGATGTCAGCCCGTCGGCCTGGGCCTGGAAGTTGGTGGCGATGCGGTGCCGCAGCACCGGCACGGCAATCCGCCGGATGTCCTGCAGCGACACGCTGAATCGGCCATCCATGGCGGCCATGGCCTTGCCTCCCTGGATCAGAAACTGCCCGGCCCGCGGCCCGGCACCCCAGTCGACCAGTTCCGTCACATACGCTGGCGCCTGGGCATCCTTTGGCCGCGTGGCCCGCACGAGCCGGGCCACGTACTTCACCACGTATTCGCTCACCGCCACGCTGCCCACGAGCTTCTGGATGTTGACGATCGCCCGCCCCGACAGCACCTTCCGCACCTCGGGCTTTTCCGCCCGTGTCGTCGCCATCAGGATCTGCTCCTCCTCGCTCGCCGTGGGATACCCGACCTTGATGTTGAACATGAAGCGGTCGAGCTGCGCTTCCGGCAGCGGGTAGGTCCCTTCCTGTTCGATCGGATTCTGGGTGGCGATCGTGAAGAAGGGGTCGGGGAGCGAGTAGGTCTCCTGGCCCACGGAGACTTCCCGTTCCTGCATCGCCTGCAGGAGCGCGGCCTGGGTCTTCGGTGGGGTGCGGTTGATCTCGTCTGCCAGCAGGATGTTCGTGAAGATCGGCCCTTCGACGAATCGGAACTGCCGCCGGCCGGCCTCATCCTCCTCCAGCACGTTGGTGCCGGTGATGTCGGAGGGCATCAGGTCGGGCGTGAACTGGACCCGTTTGAAACCGACGTCGAGGATGCGGGCCAGCGTGGAGACCATGAGCGTCTTGGCCAGGCCGGGCACCCCCTCCAGCAGACAGTGCCCGCGGGTGAAGATGGCGGCGAAGAGCTGCTCGATGACCTCGTTCTGGCCGACGATCACCTTCTGCAACTCCTCCTGCATCAACTTGCGATGCTGGGAAAACTCTTGCAGAATTTCATCGAGCGTCTTGGGGCGGGCGGCGGTGGACACTCGTGCGATCCCTCGGGTGTGAACCTGGCAGGCTGGGCTGGGGCGGGCTCGGCATGAGTCCGCACCGAAAGTATCGGCCCCAGAGACGAAACCAGCAAACGCACGGCATCCGGTGCGACCGTAATCGTCCACGTTCTGGCAGCATCCATTCCTACTCGCGCCGGAAAACCAGTACCATCGGGAGAGTCGCGGCAGGCAGCCGGCTTTCCGATCTCCCCGCCGCTCATCCCGCCGCACCTGCGCCCGCGACAGACCGTGCCCATGACCACACTGAAGGGGCTTGCCGTGCCTTCCCTGCCGCGATCCTCCGGCGTGTTCGCCGGGATGGTGTTCCGTCTGCTGCTGGCCGCCCTCTTCGGCCTGACGACGACTCCTGCCGAGACGGCCGAGCGGGAGCCGTTGCCCGTCTCGCCAGACGCGATCCAGCGGACCATCGAAAAGGCCCGCGACTGGCTGATCCGGGAGCAGGAGGCGAACGGCTCCTGGGAGTGTTCGATGCGCACAGACGACACGCGGGTGGGCGCCACGTCACTGGTGATGCTGGCTTTGGCCAACGCGGGCGTCGAGAGAAGCCACCTCGCCATGCAGCGGGGTCTCGACTGGCTGCGGCGGCAGCAGCCGGACGAAACCTATTCCGTCTCCCTGCAGACGCTCACCCTGGCCATGCTTTCGCCCGACGCCGACCGGGCCATTCTCGAGCGCAACGTCGACTGGCTGGAAAAGGCGCAGGTGCAGCAGGGCCCCGCGACCGGCTCCTGGTCGTACGGCACAAACAAGGGCACCGGTGACAACTCCAACGCCCAGTTCGCACTGCTCGCGTTGCACGAGGCCGACCGGGCCGGCATCCGCGTGCGACGGGAGGTCTGGGCGCGGGCGCAGCAATACTGGGCGGCGTGCGCGAATCCCGATGGCTCATGGGGCTACACCATCGGCAACAGCGCCGGCTCGGGAAGCATGACCTGTGCCGGCATCGCCAGCATCTGGATCACGTCCGAGCACATCGGCACGCCCGACGCGCGGGCCGCTGCCGACAGCGTCTCCTGCTGCGGCGGCGGGGCTTCACCGAAAGTGCTCGAACGCGGCCTTCAATGGCTCGGACGCCGGTTTTCGGTCGTGGAAAACCCCGGCACCGGCGGCCAGACCTGGCTCTACTACTACCTGTATGGGCTCGAGCGGGTGGGGCGGTTCACGGCGCGGCGATTCATCGGTGAGTCCGATTGGTATCTCGAGGGGGCCCGGATGTTCGTCGCCACGCAGGATGGTCTGACGGGGGCCTTCCGCGGCGGCAGGATCGAGGATCCGACCGTGGCCACCAGCTTCGCCCTGCTGTTTCTCGCCAAGGGCCGCCGACCGGTGCTCGTCGCCAAGAGCCGCCACGGTCCCGCGGACGACTGGAATCGCCACGGCCACGACATCGCCCATCTGGTCGAACATGTGGAATCCCGCTGGCGTTCCGATCATCCCGCCGGTCTTTCCTGGCACGTCGTCGACACGCCGGCGGCGTCGCTCGATGATCTGCTGCAGTCGCCGGTCTTCTGGCTCTCGGGCCGCGACGCCTTCGACCTGGGCCCCGGCGCCGCCGGCCGCCTGCGCCGCTACATCGACGAAGGGGGCTTCGTGTTCGCCGAGGCCTGCTGTCCGGAGAGCGACGACTTCGACCGGCGACTGCGGCAACTCGTCGGCGAGATCTTCCCGGAGCCGGAATACCAACTGCATCTGCTGCCTCCCGAGCATCCAGCCTGGCATGCCGAGGAGATCGTTCCCCCTGAACTGCATCGGCCGCTGCTGGGCGTCGACTACGGCTGCCGCACCTGCCTCATCTATGCTCCGCCGACCGACACACAGAAACCGGATGGGCCCAAAGAAGCCGCCATGCCGAGCCTATCCTGCCTGTGGGAGATCGGCGGCGCGTCGAGTAAAAGTCTCCCCGAGTCCGTCCGCCGCGAGGTCGATGCGGCACTGGCCATCGGCACGAACGTCATCGCCTATGCCACCAACCGCGAACTGAAGCGGAAGGACGAACTCTTTGCACTCGACCGCGACTCGCCGCGGGCCACCGACGCGTTCGAGCGGGGCCAGATCGCCATTGCCAAGCTCAAGCATTCCGGCATGTGCGATGCGGCCCCGGCAGCGCTTGCCAATATTCTCCGCGCTGCCGCCCGCGAACTGGGTGTTCGTGTCGATGACACGCCGAGCCAGATCGATCCCGCCGATCCCGCCCTTTTCAAATACCATCTGGTCTTCATGCACGGCCGGCAGGGCTTCGCCTTCGATGCCACCCGCCGGGAGCGGCTGCGGCAGTTCCTCGAGCGGGGCGGCATGCTGCTGGCCGACAGCATCTGCGCCTCGCCGACGTTCACGGCGGCCCTCCGCTCAGAGATCGCCGCCGTGCTCCCGGCCCAGAAACTGGAGGAGATTCCAGCCGACGACCCGATCTTCACCGCGGCTGCCTACGGAGGCTACGACATCCGACAGGTGACGCTCCGTGAGCCGGCCGGGGGAAATGGACCGATGAACGTGCGAAAACGGTCGATCCCGCCGAAGCTGGAGGGCGTTCGGATGGGTGACCGGTGGGCGGTGATCTTCTCCCCGTACGATCTCTCCTGCGCGCTGGAAAAGCAGAACTCACTCGAGTGCACCGGCTACGCGCGTGACGACGCCGAAAAGATCGCCCTCAACGTGCTGCTCTATTCGCTCAATCACTGATGCGACCCTGGATTCCGCTCATACAAGCCCGGAGCGTAAGCGATTGTGTCGGAATCACGTTTGACACAACACCCCGCGTGACTTCCGATCCCCATCCGTCCAATGGCTGCATCGCCCCCGACACGAAGCCTCACCCGTCGGAGTCGCTGCTGCTACCGCCCGTGATATAGCTCGCGTAATAAAGGAGCGTGAGCACGCTCTGGAGCGTGCCGGCCACGTAGGTCCACGCCGCAGCGTTGAGCACACTATTCACCGACGACATCGACTCCGACGGCACGATACCCAGGCCCACGAGCTGCGCCTTCGCCCGATTGCTCGCATCAATCTCCACCGGCAGGTTCACGAGCTGGAAAAAGACCGTTGCCCCGAAGAGCGCGATCCCCAGCCAGGCCACCGGCTTCAGTGCCATCGCCAGGCCAATCATGAATACGATCAGGCCGAAGCCACTCCCAAAGTTCGCCACGCCGACGGCAGCATTGCGGATCGACATCATGGCGTAGCCCTGATGATCCTGAAGGGCATGGCCTGCCTCATGGGCGGCGATGCCGACGGCCGCCAGCGAACGGCTGCCGTAGACGTTTTGCGAAAGGCGGAGCACTTTCGTTTGCGGGTCGTAGTGGTCGGTAAGCTGACCGGGCACCTCCTCAATCTCGACATCCGTTGCGCCGGCCGAGTCGAGAATGTGACGTGCGGCAGCCGCCCCCGAGAGCGGGGCTGGCTCCTGTGAGGCAGCCGCGAACGACGAATGCACACGCCACTGGGCCCACATCGCCAGCAGCATCGCCGGGGCAATCGCGAGCATGTACATCGGATCGAAGTAGAAAAACGGCATGGTATTTAAAAACTCCTCGAAATCGGGGGCCCTTGCCCCAGAGCGTGCATCTCGAACGTATTCTAGCAGTGGAGCCGGCCACCGGCTTCGATCCACCCCACCAGATCCAAGACATTCGTCACGTTCATGGCAAATCTCTACGCAGTCACGCGGCCGATTGTTCGCCCGCACCCCGAATCATTCCTGCCCGGCATGGTGTTGGCAGCGGCAGTCCTGCTCACAGTCCTGCCAGCAGGCTGCGGACCGCAGACCAGCGGCCCGGCTGGAGCCCCCGTGGCGGGCGACGACACGACTACGGCCACATCGATCGACCGCCGCCAGCTCTGCCGGAGGATCGACGCGGTGCTGGCCCATGCCCGGGATGGCCGCCGGCTGGACGCCTCCGTTCATGGTGCCTGGCAGGTGGTGCATGGAATCCTCGCGTTCGGCCGTGACTTCCCTCTCCGCCACGGCGGCACGGAGTCGGCCGCGGTCGATTACCTGCTCGACGGTGGGAGGCTCACTGGCTGGGTTCTGCGGGCCGGGTCGCCAGGGGTGGTGGCCGTGGTCGAAGAGGGGAGCACAACGGGCCAGGGGCATCCCGACCAGTGGCTGGGCTATCTGTCGCAGTGTGGGCGAGAGGGACTTCCGCTCGACACGAAGCTCGTGGTCGGCACCAAGGCGTTCACCATCGCCGATCTGCTGGCGCAGGCGCAGGCCGACCTCCGTCCCGGGCAGGAGGCGACCTGGACACTGATGGCACTGTCCGCCTACCTGCCGAGCGACGCGGCCTGGACTGCCGGAGACGGCACACCGTGGACCACGGAGCGGGTCGTGCAGATGGAAGCCGATGCCGATCTCTTTTCGAGCGCCTGCGGCGGTGCCCACCGCCTCTACGGGCTCGTGACCGCGCTGCGGAAATACCGGTCGGCGACCGGCCGCTCGCCGGAACAGCTCTCGGGTGGGTGGGCGGCCGCGCAGGAGGTGATCGACGAGTGCGTTGACCGCGCCCGGCAGTTTCAACAGGCCGACGGCAGTTTCTCGATCCACTCCTTCGAGCGGCCCGGCACATCGGCCGACGTGTTCGCCCGGCTGTCGGCAACCGGCCATATCTTCGAGGCGTTCACCCTGGCACTCGACGACACGCGTCTGGCCGAGCCGTGGATGACGCGGGCGGCGGACCGATTGGTCACCCTTCTTGAACAGACCTCTGACGTGGATGTGGAGTGTGGCGCCCTCTACCACGCGGCCCACGGACTGCGGCTATACAGCGACAGGGTCTGCGGCTCTACTCAGTGACTCTTCTTCCGCTTCCCGGGGACTTGTTTCACTCGTGCACGGCCTGATTTTCTTCTATCTCCAGAAGTTTGCCGATGTCGCGGCCGCCGGCAGCACTTCGTGGCAGGGAATCCGGTCGAGCGTGACCACGTCGGCCTCCAGATTCCTGCCATCGGGCACCTACCCCGACGCCGACGCGGTCGCCATCCTCTCGACCATCGCCGAGACGACCGGCCGGCCCCTCCCCGCCATCCTCGACGAGTTCGGCCAATTTCTCGCCCCGCACCTGGTCAAGGTGGCGGGCTCGGTCGTCGATCCGGCATGGCGCACGCTCGACCTCATCGAACACACCGAGGCGATCATCCATGCGATGATCCGCACCACGAACCCCGGCGCCACGCCGCCGGTATTGGAGACGGTGCGTCAGAGCCCCGACGAACTCCATCTTGTGTACAGTTCCGCGCGGCGGCTGTGCCCGCTGGCCACCGGCCTGATGCGGGGCATCGCTGCCCACTACGGGGAGACGATCCGGATCGAGGAGCCGAGCTGCCTGCTGCGGGGCGACCCGTTCTGCTCGTTCGTGATCGAGCACGTCGCCACGGAAACCCATGAACCGCACTCGTCGCTCACGGAAACCATCGTGCTGACGCCTTCGATGGACGGCTCCGCGAGCGGGATCGGGGCCGACCCACCGCTGATCGCGGCCTTTGTGGACGACCCCCTGCGGGCGAGGTTACCGACGACGATCGGCGGCTACAAAGTGCTCGCGTCGATCGGCCGGGGTGCCATGGGGCAGGTCTATCTGGCGAACGACGAAACCCTCGGACGACGCGTCGCGATCAAGGTGATGCATCCGTCACGGGCGGGCGACCCCGCGGCCCGCCGTCGGTTTCTCCGCGAGAGCCGCGCGACGGCAGCGGTCGAGCACCCGAACGTCGTCGCGATCCATCAGGTCGGTGAGCATCGCCACCCGGGGGAACGCGACGGGCTTCCCTACATTGTCATGCAGTGCCTGCATGGCGACACGCTCGGGGCCTACCGCACGAAGCTGGGCCGCATCCCGCTGGCGGAGACGCTGCGGATCGGCCGCGAGGTCGCCGAAGGACTGGCGGCGGCCCACCATCGAGGCCTCATCCACCGGGATATCAAGCCCGAAAACATCATCCTCGAGGGACCGACTCGTCAGGTGAAGATCATCGATTTCGGCCTCGCCCGGAACGCCGGCGACGATCCTTTGACGGCACACGTGACGATCGACGGGGCGGTGGTTGGCACGCCGGCCTACATGTCTCCCGAAAGGATGGGAGACAAGATTATCGACGCCCGGAGCGATCTCTTCGGACTGGGCGTGATGCTCTACGAGCTGCTCGCCGATCGGCTGCCCTTTTCCGGCAGCTCGATGATGGCCATGCTCGCCGCCATTGCCCGGGGCTCACCACAACCACTCCGCAGCGTGGCCCCCGAGGTGCCCGAGGACGTGTCGGATCTCGTGATGCAGCTCCTCGCCCACGATCCGGCCGACCGACCACCGTCCGCCCGGGCCGTGGCCGACGCGATCGCAGCGCTCGAGAAGCGACTCAGCAGCGGCTCGTAGCAAAGAAGCCCTCGGCGTAAGCCGGGGGATGGATCTTTGACCAAAGCCGCCGCATCCCATCGCTCACGCTCCGGGCTTCTATGGGACGTGCCGTCACCTGCCGGCCTTCATCACCTGAAGCTGGGAGTGGACTGCGTCGGAAAGCACGTGGAGATCGCCGTGCCAGTCGATCGTGCTGGCGGTCTGGGCGGCGAGATCCTTGAGCTGCGCCGTCCCTGCGGCAAACTCGTCGCTGCCGATCACGAGCGCCACGCGGAATCCCTTCTTGGCCGCCATCTTCAGCTGGTTTCCGACCCGCTTCGCCTCTGGGTAAAACTCCACCGCCATGCCGTCGGCTCGCAGCCGCGCCGCGATGCGGATGTAGTCGGCAAGATGGGCCTCGTCGAAGTGCACGAGAAACACCTCGGCCGATGTCTCTTTCAGATCGAGTCGGCCGAGTTCCTCAAGGCCCGCCAGCAGCCGGTCGATGCCCAGCGACGCTCCCACGCCCGGTAGCGACTGCTTCGTGTAGAGCCCGGCGAGATTGTCGTAGCGGCCGCCGGAGCAGATGCTGCCGAGCGCCGGCAGGTCATCCAGAAAACTCTCCAGCACGATGCCGGTGTAGTAGTCGAGGCCGCGGGCGATCGACGGATCGATCACCACCCGCCCAGCCGGCACGCCCGCCTGCCGCACGCCGTCGAGGAGGCTCCGCAGGGCGGCCACGCCAGCCCGGCCGGTCTCGGAAGAGCCAACGAGTCCATCGAGAGCGGCCAAGACAGCCACCGGATCGCCAGCAAGCTGTGCCATGCCGAGCAGTTTCGCCCGCACCTCAGCCGACACGCCGTGCGCTTCGAGTTCCGCCGCCACCGCCTCGGGGGTCGCCTTGCCGAGCTTATCGAGCGACCGCAGCACGTCGGTCGAGCGGTCGGCGACGCCGCATTCCTGCAGGATGCCTGAGAGCACGCGGCGGTCGTTGACGCGGATCGTGAAACCGCCGATGCCGATCGCGGCGAGCAGGTCGTGCACGACGAGCACTGTTTCCAGGTCGGCCACAGGGCTCGTGGTGCCGATCGTGTCGAAGTCGCACTGCATGAACTCGCGATACCGGCCGCGCTGCGTGTTTTCGCCGCGCCACACCGGCGCCATGTGATACCGCTTGAAGGGCGTGCCGAGCACCCCTATGTGCTGGGCGCAAAACCGGGCGAAGGGCACGGTGAGGTCAAACCGCAGACCCACGTCGCGGCCGCCATGGTCTTTGAAGCGGTAGAGTTGCTTGTCGGTCTCGTCGCTCCCCTTGCCGGTGAGGATCTCAAGGTATTCGAGTGCCGGCGTGTCGATCGGCGCGAAGCCGTAGGAACGGTAGACGCGGCGGGCGATGTCGAGAATCTTTTCGCGGGCCAACGCCTGCGCAGGCAGGTGGTCGCGGAAGCCCTTGAGCGTACGGGGTTCGATGAGGCTGCGGGATTCGGTCACGTCGCGATGGTGTCCTGTTTTTGCGGTGATGACACGCCGAGAGTGTAGCATCGTACCGTCTTGTTCCGGTTCCCGCCTCGCGAGCACCCGACCGATGAAAGCCGTCGTCACGATCTTCCAGTTCCGTAGGGCGGTGCTGCCCCACCTCTTTATGCGGTACTGTTATCCGGGGATGAAGGAGGTCTTCCCGGGATCGCTCGACGTCTGGATCATCCAGGACACCGGCCTGGCGAAAGGGAACATCCACACGACCGCCAAGCTCTGAAGTCGCGGCTCTACGGGATGCTCCAGCGGCTGGTAGGACCAGCATGACAAGCCGGTTGCCACACAGCACGCGACGATTAGCCAGCCGACTCATACTCGGGCAAGACCCGTGTGCGTGTCATTCCAGCCCCTCGATGGCAGACCTGTGAACTTCTCGATGTTCCAGAGAACTCTCCTCATGCCGTCGTCAACGCCGTGGAGTCATGAAAAACCATTCCATGATCGCGGGGCGCGTCTCTGCCAGGAGGATCTTCCTGGAAGCCAGATCGAAGCCCTCGAGCTCCCCATACACGTAGGTGTGGGCCTTCTCGAGATCGTCCACGCTCTTCACCGCATGGATGTCGTGGGTTTCCGAAAAGACCTCGCGGATCGACGACGACAACTCAATGTCGAGAAAATCGTGCAACTCCACGAGCACGTCGTGATCGGCCAACGCTCCAACCGTCTGCCTTGTGAACAACGTCCCCTCGAAGCCTTCGCAGTCGCAAATGATCAAGGCCCGTGAGCCGAGATCCAAGGACGCCAGCGTCTCGGGGGAACAGAATTCGCCCGTAACGACGCGGCTGGAAACGCCGTTGAGTTCGGCCATGGCCCTACAAAGCGCAATGGCCTCGGTGTCGGTGTCGAAGGCATACACCGTCGCGCCGCTGATCTGCATCGCCAATCCGATGGCGTAATACCCCTCGGCGCAACCGATATCCACGATCGCTGTGTAGGGCGCAGCACAGATCCGGTCGATAAAGGGGTGAATCTCCTTCTCGTACGACCCGATGAGCTTGGGAACCAGAGTGCTGCCGACGGATCTAGCCTGCGGGTAACGCATGCCCCGGAACGGACCATGCCTGACCACCAGATCGGAGATCCGGTCGTTGAGAAACGCCTTCTCGAGAGGGGAGTGGCCGGAGTTGCGATTCCTTTCGATCAAACGGCGTGCATGCTGCACGTAACCGACACCGCGTCCGATCGAGTGATCGAACGCCGCGTAGATCAGATCATTGGCGGCCACCCGGTCGAGGATCTGCTTGGCGATCCATTCCAACGGCCTCTTCAAGGGTATCCCCATGTGCTGCGAAAACTCCAACGGGGCGTAGTGGCGGGACTCAACGGCTGAGGGTGAGGCTACGGTAGAGTGCCCCAGCTGCCTCTCGCAGGCGGCGATGGGCTGGCGTTCGCGGTCGCCATCCCCGCCACGCGGTCTCGTCGAGCACTGCGAAGAACAGCGAACGATAAGGGTGGGAGTTACCATAGAGCCACGGCTTCGCCTCGGACGTGAAGTGCACAATCCGCGGCTCAAAGCGGCAGGCGGACAGCGACGTCAGATCGAACGGACTGTCCTGCCAGGTAGGATATTTGTAGATGTGCGATCCCTGGTTCCATGACAGCGCCAGCGGACGCCAGCGCTGATAGAGAACCACGTTGAGAGCATATTGATCAGCCCAGAGGACATGCTGGCGGTTTCGACTGAGAATATCCAAGGCACCCTGCGTGATGTCGGCGGCCCGCCACCGCTCCAGATCCATGACCATAACCCCGCTGTTGAAATACGGCGCAGTCGGCGACATGCCCATGTCGCGGTAGTTGGGAATCGCGGGGTGAACGCTCAGGTATTGGCGGCAACGGGCATAGTTCGGAAGCGTGGCAGCACAATCGACCCAAGGGCACCCCACATCGGGCACGGCGAGGCAAGCCGCGTCAGCCATCGGCTCGGCCCAGAGTGCCGCCAAGTCTTCGAGTACCAGCAGGTCGGAGTCGAGGTAGATCACCCTGGACAGTTCCGCCGGGAGCAGGCGCGGCGCGAAGAGCCTCGCATAGGCTGTGGGCGTAAGGTGGCCGGAGACAGGCAGGTTTTTGAGAGCGAGACGATCTACGGAATGCCAGTGGATCGCGAGTCGTTCGTCACGCCAAGACTCAAGCAGACTTGCCCGGCCGGCCGCACCGATCCCAACATCGATGACATGGAGATTGAGCCCCACCCCCGGACCGAGCGTCCGTAGCACGGAACAAATCGTGACTGCCAACGGCATAGCGAAGCCACGATCGCTGGCAACGACAACACTCACTGTTCCCGCGGTCGCTGGAGAGTGACGTGATGGCGTCATGTGACGAGGTTGCTTGAGAACGTATGGGACGTCGGGGGATGACCTGCCTCCCTTCAACGGCACCACTTCCAGAGAAAGAATCTGTCGGCGGAGGAAACCAAGGGAGGAAACCAAGGGAGGAAACCAAGGGAGGAAACCAAGGGAGGAAACCAAGGGAGGAAACCACGAGGGCGCAACTCTAACTTAAAACTTGCCGCCATTCATGGAGGCCGGGCAGGCACCCGGCTTCGCGAACGTGGCCAGTCGATGTTTCAGTCGGCGTTCGAGAATCACCCACTCCACCTTCATGCGGTCCCTGTCACGGCCCACGGCCTCTAGAGTAGACTCTTTCAACCATTAGCCTTTCCGGTGCCCGACCAAAGCACCCGCCACAACATGGAAGCTTCAAAGTAGCACCCAACGCCCCACAATATGCAGATCCCGCGAATTCTCCTCCAGACCTCGCCCCAACCCGCTCCGGATTACCTTCGCAAGATCATTTGCGCCAAGGCCCCAGGCTGGAACTACTGCCACTTTACTGACGCCGACATACTTGCTTTTTTTGCCCAGCATCCCTCGGCTGAGTTTCCCAAACTTCGGGAGGTCTTCGCCTCCTTTGAACGAGGGGAACATAAGGCCGACTTATTTCGCTACTACTTTCTCTACCTGCGGGGCGGCCTCTTTCTTGATTCCGACGTCCTCCCTGCCATCCCCATCGACGAGATCGTCGGAACACATTCGACCGTACTCGTACGCTGTTTCGACTCCGTGAACGGCATCTTTAATGGGATTCTGGGGTGTTACCCTGGCTCTCCACTCATTCATGATGCCTTGCGCCACTGCTACCACACGGCTCCGGCCTTAATCGAGAACAGCTACCATCATTTTTGTAAAACCCTCGACACCCTGGTGCGCATTCATCAACCTCCCAACTCCATTTGCTATGAGGAGGTGAACATGAGCCAGACCGGCCTGGGCGGAAGTATCGTCATTGATACATCCGGCAGGCGCATCTTTACCCACTATTGGCAACTAGGCTATGTGCCCAGTCCCGACGCGGCCCCTCCGACCTTAGGCAGCCGACTCGTCGCAAGATCCCGTCACGCTATCCGGAATGTTGTTGAGAACCTCTATCTCAACCCTGCACGACGCTTATGGCAACGCGTGCCGCAATCCTACCAACGCCGGATTCGCTTCGATTACTCCCAGGAATTTCAGGCTGTTTACCAGCATGATCTCTGGGGCGGGGGCTCCGGACTAGGCAGCTCCGTGAACACCACCAAGGATTACAATCGCTTCCTCACCGAGTTTCTCCGAAACACCGGCGTAACTCAGGTAACCGATCTGGGATGCGGCGATTGGCAGTCGAGCCATCTCATTTACGACCAATTGGGACCCATTGACTACCTGGGTATCGATTGTGTCCCGGCCGTGATCAGCGAGAACCGGAAACGATATCCGAGTTACTGCTTCCAGCACAAGGATGTCGTCGCGAACCCTGGTTCGGTACGGGATAGCGAAGTGTATATCCTGAAAGATGTTCTACAGCACTTGCGAACAGCCGACATATACCGCCTTCTAGACCACCTCACGAACAAGTCCTACCGTTACATCATCATAACGAACCACGCCGAACAGGAGCGTGATGACCAGAATTTACCCGACATGCGGAACGTAGCGCGCAGCCGCGGCCTTTGCGCGAAGCACTCTCCCCTCAGAAGCTATGCCGCCATACCGCTGCGCACCTACCACGGTGGCGAGACCAAGGAAATCTCACTCATCCACAGGCGGACCCATTGGAACCACTTCCGTCCCGGCGAAGCCTGGGCCTTTAACCTTCAGGCCCTCCGCGTGGTAGAAACTGGTAACTCGCTCCAACGTGTCGGTCCAAACGCCGACGGTGGCTACGTCATCTACCCCGGCCTGAAGTACGACAGACTCATCTCCTGCGGCGTGGCTGACGATATTCGCTTTGAGGAAGCCTTTCTCACCAACCATCCTGGCTTGCAGGGACTTGCCTTCGACGGCACGATCAAGTCGTTCCCCCTGACCAATCTGCCCTTGGAATGGGTTCGCAAGAATATTGCCGCCTTTCCCCGACCCGATGAGTCAGACCTGACTGAGATCCTCGATGGCGTGTCAAACGCCTTCCTCAAGATGGACATCGAGGGTTCGGAATTCGACTGGATCACCGCTGCGTGCCCGGAGACTCTTCGCAAATTCAGCCAGATCGTGCTTGAGGTGCACTGGCCATTCGATCTCTACCGGGCAAAAGCGCTTGCCAAGATTGCCACGACCCACGTGCCGATCCATATCCACGGGAATAACTACAATGACGCGATCATCCCCAAGGGGCTTCCCTCGGGAAGGAGCAAGGATGGAACAATCCTGATATCGCGTCCCGAAGGGGAGACAATCCGCTTCCCAGAGGTATTTGAGGTCACTTACTTGCGTCGAGACTTAGCCCCGAAAAACAGTTTCGAGGTCCGCAAACAATTTCCAACGGATCTTGACCAACCGAATTGCCCTAGGATTCCGGATCTAGCCTTTACGATTTGATCGGCAATCCACGCGAACGCGATCTGCTCTTCCGTGAACTGCTTCTTTACCTTCGCGAGACCCTCCCTTCTGATGATGCCACGGTTGACGAACCGAACATGCCGGACATGCTGGACGGATCAAGAAATGGGGAAAACGTCAGCGGCGACGGACACCGACCGCAGGCGCACCGGCAACAAGATCATGCGGCCTCCCAAAGCCGACGCTAGAGCCGACACCGCTCGGGTCCCTCTACGAAAGCAAAGGCAAAATCGCGGGCTTCTGGCTGCGGATCGACTTGCTGCGGTTCTTCTTCTTGCGGCCGTCGCCGACTTCCATGCCGCCCGGGCCGAGCACCGCGTCCATGTATTCCACGACCTGTTCGGCCGTCTCGAAATACTGGTCGTAGACCCAGTCGTCTTCGTATTCACAGTCCTTGGTCGTGTATTCCCGGCAGATCTGTGGGCGGGTCTCGTAGATGCCGCAGCGGTGATCATCCTGCAGATGCTTGCAGACGGTGTGCACGCAGACATACCAATCGCCATCCTCGGTAAAGACGGAGGCGTGGTCGTGGAGGAGGAACCAGCGGATGTATTCAAACTCCTCCCGCGTGGTCGGCGTTTCCAGCGGCAGCGCAAAATAGCGGCAGCACTTCGCCGTGCAGTATTCGCAGAGCACCTTATCTTTCGAAACGGTGTCTCGCTTCGGCTTGACGGGCATCTTCGGCAGGACGATATCGGCGATCGACATGAGAGATTCTCCAGGGCCTCTCCGCACGCGCGGGCCCACACTATACACGCCCTTTCCGACCCCGCCTGCCGGGATCACAAATGAGCGTGCTGCGGCCACGGCAGCCCGCCCCCGGTTTCCCGTATACTCCGCCAGGACATTTTCCGAAGGGAGTCGAGCCGTGCCGAAGTGCTGGCGGATTCTTCCGCATGATAGGGCCTTGGTGGAATCGATCGAGCGGTCAGCCGGGGTCTCCGCAATCGCCGCGAGATTGCTGGCGGCACGCGGACTGACCGATTCTCCGTCGGTACGATCGTTTCTCGGCGGCACGATGGCCGACCTCCGCGACCCCGACCTGCTCCCGGGCATCCCAGCCGCAGCCGACCGTCTGCTGGCGGCCGCGCGGGACGGCCGGCCGATTGTGATCTACGGCGACTACGACGCCGACGGCATGTGCGCGACTGCGATCTTGATGGGTTGCCTGGAGGCGATCGACGCCCGCGTCAGCTGGTACGTTCCCGACCGGTTCGAGGAGGGCTACGGTCTCAACGCCGAGGCACTCGAGACACTCGCAGGCCGTGGAGCCCAGGTCGTGGTCACGGTCGACTGCGGCATCGCCAGCGTGCCCGAGGCGGTGCGGGCCCGTGAGCTGGGCCTCGAACTGATCATCACCGACCACCACAGCTTTGCCGAGACGCTCCCCGAAGCCGATGTGCTCGTGCACCCGCGGCTGCCGGGGGGCGATTATCCCTTCGGTGAACTCTGCGGCGCGGGCGTGGCCTTCAAGCTGGCGTGGGCCATCGCCACGAGAGCGTGCGGTGCAAAGCAGGTCACGCCCCGGCTGCGGGAGATGCTGCTCAGGTCGATCGGATACGCGGCGCTGGGCACGGTGGCCGACGTCGTGCCGCTGCTCGATGAGAATCGGATCTACGTCAAGCATGGACTCGAGTGCCTACGGAAGCGGGGCGGGCCGGGCATTGCCCGACTGCTCGAGCTGGCGAAGCTGCACGAAAAGTCGCAGCTCGACAGCGAAGACGTCGCCTTTCGGCTGGCGCCCCGGCTCAACGCCGCAGGCCGTCTGGGCCAGGCGGCCTGCGGCATCGAACTCCTGACGACGACCGACACGGCGCGAGCCATCCAGTTGGCCGACTACGTCCACGAGCTCAACAGCCGCCGCGAGACGGAGGAGCGGAGCATCCAGCTGGCGGCGACCAAGCAGGCGAAGGAGCAGTTCGATCCCGAGGCCGACTCGGCCCTGGTGCTGGCCGATCGTGGCTGGCATGCCGGCGTGATCGGGATCGTGGCGGGGCGACTGGCGGAGCGGTGGCATCGGCCAATCGTGATGATCTCACGCGACGAACACCAGGGCCGGCCCGCCATCGGCAGCGTGCGGAGCGTTCCGGGGTTCGACGTGCACGAGCCGCTGATGGCCTGCCGCGAGCATCTGCTCACCTGCGGGGGGCATGCGGCGGCGGCCGGTCTGCGGATCGAGGACGGCAGGATCGAGGCCTTTCGCGCGGCATTTCTGGCGGCGGTCGCCGAACGCATGCCGGTGCACCTGCGGCTGCCGCAGATCACGCTCGATGGTGAGACAACGCTCGCCGGACTCACGCTCGACACGGTCCAGCAGCTTGAGCGACTCTCGCCGTTTGGCCAGGGCAACCGACGTCCGATCCTCTGTGCATCGGGCGTGCGGCTCGTCGAGCCGCCGCGAACGATCGGCGCTGGGGACAGACACATCTCCATGAACCTCACGCAGCATGGGGCGAAGGTCCGTGGCGTGGCCTTCGGAGGAGCCGAGTGGCTTTCGCATCTCCCTGTGCCGGGGCAACCGTTTCATGTCGCCTTCAAGCCGAAGATCAACGAGTTCCGCGGCCGCCGCACCGCCGAGATGGAGATCATCGACTGGCGTCCGGACGGCATCGACGTAGGCGTGGAACTTTCCTCCAGCCGGTCAGCTACCGCCTGACGTCGATGACCCCGACAGCCAATCGTCCGTCGGTAAAATAGGGATCGCCGCCGCCGTTGTGGCCGTGCCTGTCGGAATGGAACTGGTCGATCCAGTAGAAGCCCGTCAACGCCCCCGAGGTGTGGGCATCGGAGACGACCTTGTTTCTTTCCTTGTCGATGTCGGCGCTGATCTTGTGGGTCACGCCGCCGGTGGTGCGGCTGATCTCCACTCGCTCGTCATAGGTTGCTGCTCCGAGCCAGAGCGGTTCTCCATGGTGGTCGACTTCCGCGGAACGCCAGAAGCGGACATGGTGGCGTTGCTTGGGGCTGTCTCCGACGGGTTGCTCAAACGCCGCGTCCTGCGGGCGATCCCAAAGATAGAGGGGGCTCACCGGGGCATGCTCATAGGGCTTTCGAAGCACCACATCGGCGGCGATCCGGAATGAGGTCTGCATGGTGATTGGATCGGCCGCGTACCACCCCGCCGCTGCCAACGCACGATGCAGTTCCTCTTCAGTCCCGACAAAGGCGACGTTGACCGGGTCGCCCTGCCGCCCGTGTTTCGTTGCGGTATGCCGTGGGCAGCGGGCAAGGGCGGGGTGTGACAGATTCTCCTGCGCGGGGGGTGCTTGTGCCTGCGTGGACGCGGGGCAGGACATGCCCGTGGCCGCCGCGAGCAGTGTTCCAGCGATGAGCCGACGGGCGAGCGAACGGCCGGGGTGGACAGGCGTGTTTGCGTGGGAGTTTGCCATTGATTCGTCTCCGGGAGTGGGGCGGGACGATAGCGATCGCCCGAATCGGGATCAATGCCGAGCACACGGCCGAGCACACAGCATGCAACGCTTCTACCCCATCGTGGCGGCAGGTGTTTCACTCTGTCCGTGAGTTGACGCAGCCGTGGAAACCCCGGCCGCCGCATCCCGCCGTCCCGCAGGCTCACGCTGGCTGCCGGCAAGTCGACGCTGTACGATTTTCCATATGACTTAACCGCACCGGCTTGCAGCCGCTTTTTGAACCCGCCAAAACTCCCGCTCACGATCGCGACTCATCATGAAGACCTCGATGACGGACCGGATGCAGACCTGGACGCCGATCTGGATGCAGATCTGGACGAAGAACTTCCAGCCCCACCGCCCTGCCCTCTTTGCCACCCATCTCCCGGTGGTGGTCCTCGCCCTGTTTGTGGTGGTCTTCACTCCAGCCGCCCGCGGTGATGACTGGCCGCAGTGGATGGGGCCCCGGCGGGATGGCGTCTGGCGGGAGCCGGGCATCGTCAGAAAGATTCCCGCAATGGGCCTCCCTGCGAAGTGGCGGGTGGAGGTGAAAGGAGGCTACTCCGGGCCGGCCGTCGCCGCTGGCCGTGTCTATCTCATGGACTACGAACACCGCGAGGGTGAGGTCGCCAATGCGCCGAACGAAAGGAACGCGATTGCCGGCCGTGAACGGGTGCTCTGCCTCGATGCGGCAAGCGGCAAGCTCATCTGGAAGCACGACTACGACTGCCCCTATGCAATCTCGTATGCCTCGGGGCCGCGGTGCACGCCGACCGTGGCCGATGGCAAGGTCTACTCGCTCGGCGCCGAAGGGAATCTCTTCTGCCTCGACGCAGCCACAGGCCGGGTGATCTGGTCGAAGGATTTGAAGTCCGACTATGCCGCACCGACCCCGCTCTGGGGCTTCTGCGGTCATCCCCTCGTGGATGGCAACCGGCTTGTCTGCCTCGTGGGCGGCGAGGGAAGCGTGGCCGTGGCCTTCGACAAAGACACGGGCCGCGAACTCTGGCGGGCCCTCTCGGCGAGCGAGTCGGGCTACTGTCCGCCGTCGATCATCGAATCGGCGGGGGTGCGGCAGCTCGTGATCTGGGATGCCGACAAGCTCAACGCGCTCGATCCGGCGACGGGCACGGTGCTCTGGTCGCAGCCGCTCAAGCCTGCCTACGGTATGTCGATCATGGCGCCGCGTGTGGCGGCCACAACGCAGGGGCAGGTGCTCTTCGCCAGCGGCATCGGCCGTGTGGGGGCGCTCTACACGCTCGCCGCGGACAAGCCCGGCGCGAGCATCGCGTGGCGGGGCGATCCGAAGTCGGCTGTCTACTGTGCCAACAGCACGCCGTTCATCAAGGACGAAACGCTTTACGGCTGCGACTGCGAGACGGGCTTCCTGACCGCGGTCGATCTCGCCACGGGCAGACGGCTCTGGGAGACGGGCGTACCGACGCTGGGCGACCGCAGGGGAAGGCACGGCACGGCGTTTCTTGTCCGGCAGGGGGATGCCGTCGGGGACGACCGCACCTGGCTCTTCAGCGAGACGGGCGATCTCATCCTGGCCCGACTCACGCCGACGGCCTACGAGGAGTTGGGCCGCGCGCACCTTGTGGCCCCCACCAATGAGTGCTTCGGCCGGGAGGTGGTCTGGAGCCATCCGGCATTTGCCAATCAATGCATTTTCGTGCGAAACGACCGTGAATTGGTCTGCGTGTCGCTGGCGGAATGATGCCGTGCGCGTGGGCTTTTATCCTTGAAAACCTCCCGCTGTTTCTTGGTTTTCGTGGCCAGTTCGGCGGCGGCGTTGTCCTGCAAGGCCTGGGCAGGTATTCTGAAATCTTCCCACGTACGACCGTCGGTTTCCTTTCGGTCGTACCCATCGGGGCGTAGCTCAGCCTGGCTAGAGCGCTACGTTCGGGACGTAGAGGTCGCACGTTCGAATCGTGTCGCCCCGACTTCATTGACGGTAGAGGCTGCTCCATTCCGGAGGTGGAAAGGGTGGCAGCCGCGGTTTTTACGCCGTCGCAGAATCTGCTGGCGACCGAGCGTGCCGCAGGGCGGTAGCCAGTGAAAGTTGTTCTCAGTTCACCATTCACACCGCCGCTCATCGGTGGGTTGGAGAACGTCTGCCTCTGGCTCGCCAAGCGGCTTCAGGCTGACGGCCACGACGTGTCCATCGTGGGGCTGTTCGCCGCAAGCCGGCCCGGACTCCGCCGACGATTCCTTCGGCGGGAACCACAGAGACGCTTCGAATGCGACGGCATTCCGGTGAGCATCCTGCCACCGTTGCCGCTCGGAATGCTGAGTGGCCTCGCCATCTACTCCTTGATGCAGTCGCCCACCACGCTCCCGATCGCCTGCCGCCTCCAAGCGACCTGCCTCGGCGAGGCGGTCGCCGCGCACTGCCGGAACGCCGACGTTGTCCATTACCTTGGCACTGGCCTCGACATGCTGGGGTTCGTCCTTGAGACCACTGCGCGGGCGGCCGGCGCAGCTTTTACCGTCGAGCCGGCAATCCATATCGGCCAGTGGGGTGACCGGTGGATTGATGGCGTGCTCTACCAGCGGGCCGACGCCGTGATCGCCTACTCCGACAGTGAGGCTGAGGCGATTCGGCGGCTGGGCACGCCGTCCGAGCGCGTGCACCGGATCCACTGCGGGATCACCTGCCATGACGGCGGCGATGCCGCCGCTTTTCGGGCGCGTCATGCCATCCACGGGCCACTCGTGCTCTTCCTCGGCCGGAAGACGGAGGCGAAGGGCGTGCAGCGGTTGCTGGATGCCTGGCCGGCCATTCGCCGCGCGTTCCCCCAGTCCACGGTCGTTTTCATGGGCCCGTCCGACGGCAGGTACGAAATCCCCTCGAACGGTTCTATCATCGATATCGACGACGCCGACGAGTCGGAGAAGGAGGATGCGATTGCCGCCTGCGACCTGCTCTGCGTGCCCTCGGATGGCGAATCCTTTGGCCTTGTCTATTTCGAGGCCTGGGCACGTGCGAAGCCCGTGGTGGCCATCGACCAGCCGGCACTGCGGGAAACGATCGGGCAGTCCGGCGGCGGCCTGCTCGTGCAGCCACGGGCAGATGACGTCGCTGCCGCCGTCGTGCAACTGCTCGGCGACACCGCCATGCGCACCGAGATGGGCCACCTCGGAAGGGAGTTCGCCCTCCGGCACCACGCGCACGATACGTACCGCGAATACCTCGGCGCGTTCGCCGCCGCCAGTCGATGAGCAGCCGCCCAAGCTCGGGGGCTCGGGGTCAATGCCCGTAGCGGGCAGGATCAGTTCACGATGACCCGGTCGACCAGGAGCGTGCGCAGCCTGTCGGAATCGCTGCCGCTCAGTTCTACAACGGCCGTCGCCCGCCCCCGCCAGAGAATCCGTACGCTCCGCAGCATGATGCCCGCCTCGTGACACTGGTGGGTGAGGCCTGCCAGAACCCCGGCCCGGTCGTCGAGACGCACCAGGATCGCATCGGTGCTCGCCTGCCGAAAATCGACCCGGCTCAGGATCGTCGCGGCACGATCGCCGGCCAGCAGCGGCGGGCTCCCGTAGTCGCGTCCACTCTCGAGCGTTCGGTTGAGAATCTGCACGGCACGCTCACGGTCGGTGACCCGAAGCCGCACCACGCTTCCCTCGTCGACAGCCACGGCCGTCAGTCCCTCGATGGAGATGCCCGCCGCCGCCAGGGCGTGCGACACGGTGTCGAGCAGGTCTTCCTCGGCAGTGCCGACGAGCACGATCTCGTCAGCATCGAAATGCGGCATCTCGGCGGCCACGAGCGGAACATTGTCCGTACCGACAACGCCCGCAGGGGCCCTCGACGTCTGCTCGATATCGGCGACGAGGGCGTCGATCTGGCCCCTCGTGACGTGCGGCATGGTGATCACGTGCGAGATTCCACCCTGAGAAGCCAATTGCCATCGCTGCGTCACCGCCGCGGCAGGCCGGTTGAAAACGATAGTGTTTGAATACGGGTGCCGCCACGGCTCGAGCCCGATGCCGCCCAGTCGCTCGATCGCGTAATCGGCCATCGCCAGGCACGCAGGAATGATCCGGCGAAAGCCATCCACGCCGAGCGTGCGAAACGCATACCAGAGAAACAGCGGCGTGTGGCCGTTTCGCGAACCGCTCAGGGTCGTGTCGAGGGTGCCGATGTATTCGACGCTCCTCGCGATCCGATCCACATGCTCCTTCCGAGCCAGCACGACACCGCAGGGGATCGGAGAGCCGACCATCTTGTGGCCGCTGATCGCGATGCTGTCGATGCCGTCCGCAAAGTTCCAGGCCGGCGGATCATCGATGAAGGGCAGGATCATTCCGCCGAGAGCCGCATCGGCATGCAGGTAGTGGCGGTCGAGGGCAAACTCCCCAAACAAGCCGCGAATGCCGGCGATGTCATCCACGGCGCCTTTCATCGTCGTGCCGATGGTGGCACAGACGATGGGGGGCACATTACGGTGAATCCGCAGGGTTTCCCGCAGGTCGGCGATGTCCATGCCGCCGCCGGGCAGCGATCGAATCATGATGCTCGTGAGACCGAGGCAGCGGAGCACCTTGCCGATCGAGTAATGGGCGTCCTGCGAGTAGTAGACGATCCCGTCGGGAAGTATTTCCCTCGCAAGAAAAAGCCCGTAATGATTCCCCTCCGTGCCCCCGTGGGTCACGTAGCCCCAGGTTTCGCCAACAGGCGCCTGCGTCAAACGCTCGAAGACGGCCAGCACGTCCTGTTCAAAGGCGTGCGTTTGCAGGTGGTAGTTGCTGGGGAGGTACGGGTCACCGACGTTGTTGATTGGGAAGGCGAGGAACCGCTGGAGGGCGGAGTAGTCGAAATTTCGGTTGCACGGGTAGCCGAGGAACCGGTCCGATTCAACCTCCAGGCTATGGTAGAGATCATCCAGTCGCTCACGGTCGGTCGGTGAAAGACGCGGATGTTCCACGATCGATGGCTTCCTCTTGTTTGTCCGGTCGTATCGCGGTCGCATCAGGACATTCTCAGTGGACTGCATGCCCGGCACGTCGTGCAAGTCCGCCGGGCCTCGGACGCGGCCTGGGTCGGCCCCACCCAGACGCCCCGAGGCGCAACGCTGCCACGGGGAGCGGGCGAACTCGCTGCCACGGGGAGGGTTCAAGCCTCGCTGCCACAAGTCGCCTATGGAATACGCCGCCGGAGTACGACCAGCGGATCAGCCTCCTCGCGAACATGGCGGTGGCTCATCGGCTTGGCCAGGATCATGCCAGCCACGAAACCCGCCACGTGGGCGGAGTACGCCACACCGCCCCCGCCCCCCTGGTCGAGAAACCCGCTGACAAGCTGGAACAGAAACCAGATACCCACCGCCACATAGCCCGGCACGTCGATCATCATCCGCACCAGAATCACGCTGACGCGGCGGTGCGGGTGGAGCACCAGATACGCGCCCAAGACACCCGAGATCGCTCCCGAGGCACCCAGGCAGGGTGTGAGTGCCGCCTCACCGGAACTATTGAGCGCCACGAAGGCCAGCGACGCGAGAATGCCGGTGGCGAGATAAAAGAGCAGGTATTTGACATGCCCCATGTCATCTTCGACGTTATCGCCGAAGATCCAGAGAAACCACATGTTGCCGGCCAAATGCATGATGCTGCCGTGCATGAAGATCGCCGTCAGCAAAGTCATCCACGGTGGGACCGGCGTGGCCTTGAGCCCTGGATCGGGCACCTGGATCGCGCCTTCCGGCGTCTGGATCATCCGCACCGAAGGCTCGGTGATGACGTCCTGCCCTGAGATGATCTCGGCCGGCACTTGGCAGTAGGCGAGGGTCACGTTGTCGTTGGCGCCCATCTGTTGGAGCACCACGAATACAAAAACATTCGCAAGCAACAGGGCGATCGTCACATACGGAAAGGTTGCCCGATCGGAATTGTCGTCACCAACAGGAAAAACCATGACACGTGTCCTGACGTGAAAACCTGTTACCAGGGTGGAGTGGCGATTGGATACCGAGCCGATACCAAGTGTCTTCGAACGACGGGGCGCCGGCCGAGTCGCATAATCGACCAATCCTAGCCGACCTGCACGACGCCTGCATGACGGGCTGGATAATCGCCTGATTCAGGCCGATACTTTTCGTCGCAGGGGCAGCAACCAGCATGGAAGGCATCCACCATGAATCGGGCCCATTCCCTGCCCCGTGGCCTTTCGCCACTTCTTTCTGGCCTGGCGAGACTTGCGCCGCCACGCCGTAGCCGGTCGCATGCAGCGGCTCCCGGCCGGTCCCGTGCGACAACATATTTCGTGGAACTGCTCGAAGCCCGCCTGCCCCTGTCGGCAAATACCGGCGACGCCGTAGTACGGCAGCTCGAATGGAACGGCCAGACAGTCGCAGCGAGGGCGGACGCCTGGATCATGCGGGCATCCTCGACGCCACCCGTGGCCGGCTGGGGCCTGGCACCGCAATGGCAGGCCAGCCCTATGGGTGACGGTTTCTATTCGCTTTCAGCCCCCGGCGCTTCGGCCCAGGACGTGCTCGGCTGGGCAGCTCGAACGGCGGGCGTGCGGTACGTCGAGCCTGACTTCGTCATCACGCCCACGCTCTCCTCCAACGATCCGTCGCTGGGGCAACTCTGGGGCCTCCACAACATCGGCCAGTCGGGCGGTGTCGTCGATGCCGACATCGACGCCCCCGAGGCATGGAACACGACCACCGGATCCCGAAACGTAGTCGTCGCCGTGATCGACACCGGCGTGGACTACAAGCACCCCGACCTTGCAGCCAACATGTGGCGGAACCCGGGCGAGGTGGCCGGCGACGGAATTGACAACGAGGGCAACGGTTTCATCGACGACATCCATGGTTGGGACTTTGCCAACAACGACTCGAGCCCGATGGACGACAACGGCCATGGCACCCATGTCTCGGGCACGATCGGGGCGGTGGGCAACAATGGCTCTGGCGTGGTGGGCGTGAACTGGCAGGTCTCGATCATGCCGCTGAAGTTTCTGACCGGGTCAGGCAGCGGATCCACAAGCGCCGCAGTCGCGGCCATCAATTACGCCACCCGCATGCGTCGTGATTTTGGCATCAACGTGGTTGCCACCAACAACAGCTGGGGCGGCGGCGGCCTCTCCACGGCCCTTCGAGATGCAATCGACGCCGGCGCGGGAGCCGGTATTCTCTTCGTGGCCGCTGCGGGAAACGAGGCCAACAACAACGACGCCACACCATCGTATCCCGGCAGTTACACGAGCACCGCGGTGATCTCCGTGGCGGCGACAGACCGATCCAACCGTCTGGCGAGCTTTTCCAACTACGGTGCCACGAGCGTCGACATCGGCGCCCCCGGCGCAGGCATTCTCTCGACAACGCCAAATGGTTTGTATTCCACCTACAGCGGCACCTCGATGGCCGCACCGCACGTGACAGGCGTTGTCGCCCTTCTCGCAGCCGCCAACCCACAGGCCTCCGCCGCACAGATTCGCACCGCGATCCTCTCGAGTACCACACCGGTCGTCGCCCTGACCGGCAAAGTAGCCACCGGCGGACTGCTCAACGCGGCCGCCGCTCTCCAGGCGTTAGGAACGCCAACGCCAACGCCAACGCCAGTTCCGACCCCGACCCCGACCCCGACCCCGACTCCAACGCCAACGCCGGCTCCGGCGGATACAGGTGACGCCCTTGCGACTGCCACGACGGTGACGGCCTCGTCGGGGAGTACGCGTGTGCCGGGCTGGGTCGGCGATGGCCGGCACGGCAGCCGAGACGTCGATCTCTACCGGATCGTTCTGAGGGCTGGGCAATCGCTCACGATCGACGTCGAAGCCCGCTCCCTGACCACATCATCCACGCTCGACAGTTACCTGCGGCTCTTCGATTCCCGCGGCCGTGAACTCGCCCGCAACGACGACGCCAACGGCTCGCTCGACAGCCGTCTGTCGGTGGTCACGCGGTCAGCAGGCACGTTCTACGTCGGGGTCTCGGGCTACGGCAACTCAGCCTACGCGGCAAGCCGCGCCGGCTCAGGCCGCGCCAGCTCGACGGGGATCTACGAGGTCGCCTTCAACTTTGGAGCACTCCCTCAGCGGACGCCCGCCCGCGGAGCCGGCATGAGGATGATGGGCACGCCGGACAGTGCGGGGGCGTTCGCGGCAGCCGTGCCGGTAGCCATGCCGGTGGCAGAGAACGTTCAGCGACCGGCCGTGAAACGATGGACCATCGTGTGGCGGTAGGTCTGCCCCGGCTCGAGCCGCACGGCCGGCCAGTCGGGCTGCCCGACATGGTGAATACTGTCGGGATATTTCTGGGTTTCCAGGCAGATTGCTGACCGTTTCGCATAGACGGCCCCATCTTTGCCGGTGAGCGTGCCGTCGAGGTAGTTCCCCGTATAGACCTGAATGCCAGGCTGGTCGGTGAGGATCTCCATGCCGCGGCCGCTGTCCGGATCCCGCAGGAAGGCCACGCTCCTCAAGGCTCCATCCGGCTTCCAGCCACGGACAACAAAGTTGTGATCGACTCCTCCGGGATTCGTGCCGTCGGCCGATGCTGGCAGCGACTTGATCGCCTCGCCGAGCGACGCCGGCGACGCTCGGTCGGTCCGGAAATCGAAGGGGGTATCTGCCACCGCCGCGAACTCGCCCGTGGGGATGCCGCCGGCATCGACCGGCAGATAGCGGTCGGCGGTCAACGACAGCGTATGCCCGTCGATCGTGCCCGCCGACTGACCGGCGAGATTCCAGTAGGAGTGATGCGCCAGGTTGACAATGGTCGGGGCATCGCAGGTCGCCGACATCTCGATCCAGAGTTCGCCGTCGGGCGTGAGGGTATAGGTGGCTTTGACAGCGAGTTGGCCGGGATAACCCTCGTCACCCGCGGGGCTCACCATCTCGAAGTCGACGGCCGGCCCCTTCTCGCTCGTCCGTGGCGTCGCACGCCAGAGCTTCTTGTCGAAGCCGACCAGGCCCCCGTGGAGGTGATTGGGGGCGTTGTTCGTGGCGAGGTGGTAGGCCTTGCCGTCGAGATCGAACCGGCCGGCGGCGATACGGTTGGCGACCCGCCCGCAGATCGCGCCGAAGTAGGGATGCTTGTCGATGTAGCCGGCCAGTGCATCGAATCCGAGCACGACATCGACCGGTTTCCCGTCCGTACTCGGCAGGTGCAGGCTCGTCAGGATCGCACCAAAATCAGTGATCGTCGCCTTCCATCCCCCCGGCACCTCCAGCGTGTAGAGGTGCACCTCGCGACCATCGGGAAGCCTGCCGAACGGACTGACGGCAGGCAGGCCAAACGCTGTCATGTTCATGGACGTGGCAACTCCCGGGTTTGCTCTGGAGGGCGTCGATACAGCGGGCTCAGCGGCGGCCGCCAGGCTTGGCAGGAACACGGTCAGCAGCACCGCCATGATTCGGCCGCACGACATGATTTCAACTCCGCTGGAAATGGAGGCCGGGCTCAGCCACGTTCGGCCGGCTTGGCGGTGACTCGGGGCTTGGCGGCCGACGCGCCCCCCTCGGCCTCATCCCGCTTGATGCTGATCCAGCCGTCGATGCTCCACGGGCCGCCGCCAAAGGCGATCAGCGAGAGGAGACCGCCGGAGATGGCCATGTTTTTCATGAACTGGATCGTTTGCAGCTGCCGTTGGCCCGCATCGGCGAACGTCCAGAAGTCGTGGAAGTAGTAGGTGGCAGCGAGCAGAAACACGAGCAGAAACGAGGCGGCGATCCGGGTCCACGCGCCGAGCACCACGCCCAGACCGCCGAGCAGCAGGAGCCCGATGGCGCCGAAGAGTGCAAACTTCGGATTTGGCACACCCTCCGATGCCATGTAGGCGGCGGTGGCCTGAAACTGCGGAATCTTGTTGGCAATCGCGCTGACCACGAAGATCGCCGCCAGCAGAAGCCGGGCGATGAGCGCGAGGGCTCCCTGGACGGCGGTAGCGAACTGTTCCATGATGCACTCTCCTCAGAAGATCCCGACGCGGCGACACACTTCGCCCCACGGTGAGATCGTCGCGAACCGGTCGCCCCCGGGCAAGAGCGGCTTGGGGCGAGTTTCCTGCCGTCGGGGATGAAAGCCTGTCCAGCGTCGGCTTCCGCTCCCCCGTGGCCACGAGTTTTTAACTTGTGGAATCCGGCACCGACGCACCGGACGTTCAAAACTGGCTCCCACGCGAAGCATGTTGTATCGCGGCTGCTTCCATCCGTAGCTTCCCTCTGGTCTCTCTCGTCAGCCGGCTGGCTGGTCCCGGGTGATGCAGTGGAGGGCGCCGCGACCGCGGATGAGCTCCTGGCAGTCGACCGGCACGATCCGCCGGTCAGGGAAACAGTCGGCCAGCGTCCGGATCGCCGGGGCGTCGGTCGGCCCGCCAAACACAGGCACCATCACGGCCCCGTTGACGAGATAGAAATTCAGGTGGCTCGCCGGAAGCTGCGTGCCCTCGAAGGAAAACCGTGGCGGAATATCGATCGGGATCACCTCGAGCCGGCGGCCCTGGGCATCGACGGCTGCCGCGAGCTGCCCGAGGTTTTCCTCGAGCGAGACCCAATTCGGATCGAGCCGATCTTGCTGCCGTGCCGCCACGACGCGGCCGGGGGCCACGAACCGGGCGATCTGGTCGATGTGGCCATCGGTGTCGTCGCCTGCCAGTTCGCCGCCCAGCCAGACGACACGGCTGACGGCGAGCCGATCGCAGAGCACCTGTTCCATGTCGGCCCGAGAGCGCCCCGGGTTGCGGTTGGGATCGACGACGCAGCGGTGGTTGACGAGGAGCGTGCCCTCGCCGTCGGTCTCGATCGCGCCCCCCTCCAGCACGACGCCCGGGGCGACGACAGCCATGCCGAGCCGGCCGGCAATGGCCCGCGACACCTTCGAGTCGAGCTCCCAGGGCGGATACTTTCCTCCCCACGCGTTCCATTCCCAGCAGACAGCCACGGGCCGCTGCATCCCCTGCCCCTCTGTTCTGTGATCGCGTGTTCGGCGATCTCGTGTTCGGTGATCGCGCGGCACAAGAAAAACCGGCCCCGTGTCGCGGAGCCATGAGTCACTCGTGGGAATGTCGATGCATTCCACGTTGGCCACGCCATGCAGCCGGGCCTGTGCCTCGGCCAGTGCCGCGCCCGTCGCGATCACCTTCACCGGCTCACAGGCGGCGAGCAGGCGGACGAACCCCGCGAAGAATTCCGGAATCCGCGAGAACTCGCCCAGGAAGGTCTCCCGCCGGTGCGGCCAGGCGATCCACGTGGCCGCATGCGGTTCCCACTCCGCTGGCAGCCGGTAGCCGTCCGATGTCTCCACGGCTATTTCCCCCAACGCTCAGCCAGGGGTCCGTAGGCGTCGATGCGACGGTCGCGAAAGAAGGGCCAACGGGTCCGCGACCATTCGATGCGGGCCAGATCGCACTCCACCAGAATCGTCTCGGGGGACTCGTGGCCCGCCTTCACGAGGCACGTGCCATTGGGCGCGTAGACGACGCTCGCGCCCCAGAACCGCAGATCCTCCTCGCGGCCGGTCCGGTTCACCGCCACCACGAACACACCATTGGCGATCGCATGGCTCCGGAGCATCGTATCCCACGCTTCATACTGCTCGCGGTGCAGCTCTTCCTCGCCGTCGAGCCAGCCGATTGCCGTGGGATAGAAGAGCACCTCCGCCCCCGCCATCGCGGTCAGGCGCGCGGCCTCCGGATACCACTGGTCCCAGCAGACGAGCGGGCCCACCTCGAGCCGACTGGTCGGCACCGACATGAATCCGGTGTCGCCCGGGGCAAAATAAAACTTCTCGTAGTAGTGCGGGTCGTCGGGAATGTGCATCTTGCGGTAGACGCCCGCGGTCGAGCCATCGCGATCGAAGACGATGGCCGTGTTGTGAAAGAGCCCGTGCGACCGCCGTTCGAACACACTTCCCACAAGGACGACGTCGTGCTCTCTGGCCGCGGCCGCCAACCGCTCGGTGAGCGGGCCGGGCACCCCCTCCGCCTCGACGAATTTCTCGTGGTCCTCCCGCTGGCAGGGGTACTGGCCCGCGAAGAGCTCCTGAAGGCAGACGACCTCCGCGCCGCCGCGGGCTGCCTCGGCGATGCCGGCGAGTGCCTGCGTGATGTTGTGGTCACGGTCCGTCGTGCAGGCCGACTGCACCAGCCCGATCCGCACGACGCCCCTGCCGGCGGCCCCTGCCGACCGTCGAAGTTGATGCGTGCCGTGCCCGCTCATCTGCCTGCCACTTCGAACCGGGCGGCATCGAGCTTCGCCGCCGGCACGGGAAACTGCTCGGCCAACTCCGCCACGGCCGCCTTGGTCGTGGAGATCACCTGCTGGTCGTCGGGTGACTTCAGCACGCCGAGAATCCAGGCCGAAATCTGCTTCATTTCGGCCGGTCCCATGCCGCGGGTGGTCAGGGCCGGCGTGCCCAGCCGGATGCCGGAGGGATCCATCGGCTTCCGCTCGTCGAAGGGGATCATGTTCTTGTTGCAGGTGATGCCGCAGCGGTCGAGCACCTCCTCGGCCAGCTTGCCGCCGATGCCCAAGGGCGTGACATCGACGAGCATCAAATGGTTGTCGGTGCCGCCGCTGACGAGCTTGACTCCGCCGGAGGCGAGGGCCGCGGCCAGCGTCCGGGCGTTGTCGACGACGTTCCGGCCATACTGCTTAAACTCCGGCTTGAGCGCCTCGCCAAAGGCCACGGCCTTGCCGGCGATCACGTGCATCAGCGGGCCGCCCTGCGTGCCGGGAAACACCGAGCGGTCGAGCGCCTTGGCGTTTTCCGCGCGACACATGGCGATGCCTCCCCGCGGACCGCGGAGGGTCTTGTGGGTGGTGCTGGTGACAAAGTCGGCGACCGGGACGGGATTGTCGTGGATGCCCGCGGCGACGAGCCCGGCGTAGTGGGCCATGTCGACCATCAGCTTCGCGCCCACTTCGCGGGCGATCTCGGCGAACGTGCCGTGTGGAATCTCACGTGGATACGCGCTCGCACCGGCGATGATGAGCTTCGGCTTGTGCTCCCGCGCGAGCCTCGACACCTGGTCGAAGTCGAGCAGCTGGTTGTCGCGGCGGACGCCGTAGTGGACGAACTTGTAGAAGATGCCCGAGCTGTTGAGCTTCATGCCGTGCGTGAGATGGCCGCCGTGGGCCAGGTCGAAGGCGAGCACGGTGTCGCCCGGCTGGATGGCGGTGAGGTAGACGGCCGAGTTGGCCTGACTGCCGGAGTGGGGCTGCACGTTGACGTGCTCGGCCCCGAAGACGGCCTTGAGCCGGTCGCGGGCGAGGTCCTCCACCGTGTCGACGAACTCGCAGCCGCCGTAATAGCGGTGGCCGGGGTAGCCCTCGGCGTATTTGTTGGTGAGCACGCTGCCGACCGCCTGCATGACGGCGGCGCTCGTGAAATTCTCGCTGGCGATCATCTCCAGGCCATCCTGCTGCCGGGTCTGTTCCGCGGCCATTGCCGACCAGACCTCGGGATCATCCTGTTCGACGAGATTGGGGGTACCGTTCATGGGTTTTCTCCTCTGGGGTGTCCTGGCGGAACGGGAGCGGAACTCTAGCGGGGCGAGCCGCTGCGGACGAGTTCATGAATTGTGGGCAGCGGCAGCGGGAGCGTCAACGAAGCAACGTGGCCGCCACGCTTTCCGCCATGCGCCACCGTTCGGCCCATACCGAGCGGTGCGCCGATTCTTCCAAGCTTCGACAGTTTTGTGCCTTGCCGAGCCTTCCGACACGCGGGTACCGTTTGGTTCCAGCTTCAATATCCTTCGACGATGCGGGCATGGCATGAAGGCAACTGCTCCCAAACGCATCGCGCTCCTCGTCGAGTCGTCTCACGGCACCGGCAGGGATATCGTTCACGGCGTCGCGGCGTTTCTCCGGGAACAGGGCTGCGACTGGCTGGTCGACCATGAGACGCAGCGGCTCGAGGGCAGTCCGCCGGCATGGCTGGCGAAGTGGCGAGGAGACGGCGTGATCGCCCGCCTTCATTCGGAGCAGGTGGCGAAGGCCGTCTCCCGGCTGCGGGTGCCGGTGGTCGATGTGCTCAACGCGTTGCCCCCTGCCCCGGGCGTGCACCAGGCGCACGTCGATGAAGCCGCCATTGCCAGGCTCGCCTTCGAACACCTGCGCGCGCTCGGATTGCGGCAGTTTGCGTTCTGCGGTCCGACCGACCGGGTCTGGGCCTTGCAACGCCGTGACGTGTTCACGGCCGCGGCCGCCGAGGCAAACATGCCCGTGCATGTGTACGAGTTTTCCAGGCACCTCCGCACGCAGGAGTTGGCGAGCCGGCGGGCCGAGCGACTGGTGAAGTGGCTGCGGACATTGCCACGGCCCATCGGCGTGCTCGCCGCCAATGATTCGTATGCCTGGCTGGTCTCGACGGCCTGCCGGCTGGCGGAACTGACGGTGCCGGCCGATGTGGCGATTCTCGGCGTCGACAATGACGAGGTCTTCTGTGCCCTCGCCCGACCGCCTCTTTCGAGCATCGTCACCGCGACGGGTCGACTCGGGTTTGAGGCTGCGAGGATGATGGACGCGATCCTGAACGAACGTGACGCCGGCAAGCGACGACACATCATGGTACCGCCGCTGGGCGTCAAGATCCGCGCGAGCACCGACACGCTGGCCACCGACGACGAGGATGTCACAGCCGCCGTGCAGTTGATCCGCGGGCTCGGCTCAGAAAAACTCTCCGTTGCGGCCATCGCCGAGGCCGTAGGCATCTCGGTGAGCACACTGCAGCGGCGATTTCGCGCGACGGTCGGCCACAGCGTGCACGAGGAGTCGATCCGGCACCGGCTGCGGAACGCGATGCGGCTGCTCTCGGAGACCGATCTCTCCATCCTCGCCGTGGCCCATCGTGCCGGCTTCGGCCATCAGGAATATCTCGGCCGGGTGTTCAAGGCCCGCCTGCGTGTTACTCCAGCCGAGTACCGCAAATCCGCGCTAAGTCGCTCCGCCGAGACACTCGCCCAGTTTCGCGGACAATCACCGTGACGTCTCGCACTGGCAGGAAGTTCCCTACCGCCGCCGCGATCCCGAAACGAAGGAAATCCCTCCGCTGCATGACTCCATTCGCTCCTCGAGACCGGTCGTTTCTGGACAGAACCAAATGAACACCACGCCCAGCAGGTAGATGGCCGAGAGGATCGAGCCCGCAGCAGGAAAACTGCCGCCGAAGAGCCCCATCAACTGAGCCGTCTGCAGCGTGCCGATCGCCGCGAGCACGCGGCCGAAGTTGTAGGCGAAGCCCTGGCTGGTGGCCCGGATGGCTGTTGGAAACAGCTCGGGCAAGTAGAGCGGAAACCATCCATAGAAGGCGGCCGTCACACCACCGGCAAGGCAGACCGACGCCAGGAAGCCGGAGGTGAATGCGGTGTGGCCCTGATAGAGCCAGAGCAGCGACGCCACCGATCCCAGGCACAAGAGAGCGTAGGTCAGGCGGCGGCCCAGCCGTCCGGCCAGAAACGCCGCGGCGATGGTGCCGATCACTGCGCCGATCGCCGAGGCGAGCTGCGTGTATTCCTTGGCGAACTTCTGCGGTGTGTCACGCGACAGTTCGATCGCCCAGCTCGGCGCCCACTGCAGCGATCCCCAGGTGCCCAGCAGCGCCACACCGGCGAGCATCGCCCCCTGCAGCAGCCGGCGTTTCAGCGTGGCCACCTCGCTGGCGCGGATCTCGCCCGCGGCCATCGCGCGGGAGAGATACATGAGCACCGGATGGAGGAAGCCGCGAAAGGCGGCGAGGATGCCCAGCGGAGTCACCACCGCCCGTAGCACACGCGAATCGACCGCCGGCGACCAAACGGCGATCACGGCCGCAGCCCCGACCGCGCCCGCCACGGTCGCCAACAGGTCGCGACCGGCCCAGTGAAGAGTCCGGCCGCTCCGCTTCTCTTCTTCCCAGCGGTGCGACTCGGGCACGCAGGCACGGATAAAAAACACGAGCATCGCCGGCAACGCGCCGGCGATCATCAGGAACCGCCAGGCCTGGTTCGCCAGCAGCGATTCCACCCAGGCCGCGGGCAGCACCTCACCCAGTCCGGCGCGCACGCTCGTGATCAGCGTGCCGAGCATGATGCTCACCACGGGCACCAGCCCGATGCCGACATTCGACGCCGCGCCGATCAATCCGGCGATCCAGCCGCGTGAACGCTCCGACCACATCTCGTTGACGAGCGCCACGCCCAGCGACCACTCGCCCCCCATGCCCAGTGAGGCGATGAACCGCAGCACGGCGATGTGCCAGGCCTCTGTGGCCAGTCCACAGGCCCCGGTGAACAGTGCATAGGTAATGATGGAGAGCGACATCGCGCGGACGCGGCCGATCCGGTCGCCCAGCCAGCCGAACACCACGCCGCCGGTGGCCGCGCCGATGAGAAACACCGCCATGATCACGCCGAACCAGCCGTCGATGTCGGCCTTCGAGGCGCCGGAGAGCAGTTCGCCGAGCGCCGGCCGGCCCACGAGCGGAAACATGCCGATCTCGAAGCCGTCGAACATCCAGCCGAGCAGCGCGGCCACAAGGGCCATCCAGCGGCCGCGGGCGCTGGCGTGATGCGTGGCGGCGGTCGAGCGTGTGGAATCCATCGGCAGACCTCGGAGTGAATCGTCGGGATGATCGAAGTGTGGAGTGGGCCCGCTTGTGGGCGTGCGAGAGATAGCGAGCCAAGCCTGTTAGGAACCGGGCGACGTTCGCCAGCATCCGTTCGCGAGCGAGCCGGTCGCCAGGAACGGCTCGGGCAGCACCCGTGCGATCTCCCCGACCCGCATGCCGAACCCTGGGCCAGCGAGCGAGCGGAGATCGACCATGCCGTTCCGTCGCCGATAGATGCCGGGGTGCACGGTCGCCTCCGGGATCGATGCCGCTGGATAGAACTGCGATGCGTTGGTCTCCACGCCCGCGAGCGTGCCGGCGTGAGCCGCCAGCCTTGCATGCGGCAGCATCGCCAACATCGGATTGGTGAGGTCTTGCACCATGATGTCCATGCCATGTGACCGCGCCCAAGCAAGCGACAGTAGCGCGCCCGACATCGTCTTGCAGGTCTTCAGGGCGACGCCGTTCCAGCCCAGCGCCCGCCCGGTCGCGACGTGCCGCCAGTCGTGCGCGCTTTCATCAAGGAACAGCCGAGTACGGCCGGCGATCGAGCGGACGTCGATCGGATTGGCCGCGAGGTCGTAGGGGAAGGGCTGCTCGACGTAGAGCAGCTGACGGGCCAGTACGGGATCGCTTGACGCGATCGCATCGAGCACCTCGTGCACGTAGGCCGGCTCGGTGACCATACAGTTGAAGTCGGCACAAAACATCGTCACCCCATGCGCGAGCCCGATCCCGCCCACGCGGAGGAGCCTTGCGATGTCCCAGTCGAGGTCGTCGCCGCGGAGTTTTATTTTCAGGCACGTGAGGCCGTCTCGCTGGATCCAATCGGCGAGCACGAGCGGATGGCCGTCGTCAGGCTCCTGACCGGTGAGATCGGACTTCTCGAGCGGATCGAGGCCACCCACGAGGTGCCACGCGAGCAGTTCGGTCGCGGGCTTCGCCACCAGAAAATCGGCCGGGTATCGGCCGGTGAACAGTCCGCGATCGGCATCGTCGGGCGGCATTCCAGAGTCGCTGTAAAGGTCGGCTAGATCGCGACTGAGATACTCCGCCGTGTAGCTCGTGAATGTGTCGATACCATGCACCTTTCCGAAGGCGTCGTGGATGGCGAGGTCGAGCGGGCTCAGGCAGATCAGGGCTGCGAGTCTCGGAATGGCTTCGCTGCTGTCGCCGGTCGCAATGCGGGCGAGCTCATCGAGGCGGCTCACCTCGAATGCGTGACCAATCTCCATCGCGTGGCCTGCGCCTGGCCATTCGCAGATCGCCTCCGCGCATGCCGCGGTCAGCCGGACCATGGCATCGTGCCGCACCGCATGCGGGAGGCTCGACGGCCAACCCCACTGCACGGATAGCGGTGTCTCGCCCCAGCCGACCGCCCGCACTCCCTCCGCCGTTTGCACCTCCGCAGCCACGCGGGCGCACGTCACCTCCTCGACGATCTGACCGCCAAACTTGAGCGGTATCCGCAGCTTCACGGGGAGCAGAAAGACCGCCGCCCCCGTGACCCGCACGTCGGTGGCCCGCGATGACGACAGCTTCTGCTGTCTGAGACCAAGCGTGCTCGCATGGTTCATGGTGAGGGCCCTCTGGCAACGGGCCGCACGTCGACACCCCGCGCGAGATGCAGCCGGCCGCGATGGGCCGCCAAGGCCGTGGCCGCCTCTGGCGAAAGATCGCGCAGGCCCCGCAGCGCGATCTCGCCGTCGTAGGCGGCCAGGGCCACCGCTGTCTCAGGCGAGAGCCGCTCGAGGCCGTTCAAGATCAGCGAGCCGCCTTTGCGGCGGGCGAGCGCGGCGGCGGCCTCCGGACTCAGTTCCGTCAGCTCATTGAGCACAAGGACTCCCTGATGGGCGGCAAGAGACTCTGCGGCCGCGGGCTCCAACTTTTTCAAGCCCGCGAACCAGAGCACCGAACGCGACTGGTCGGCCCGGCGGGTGACCACGTTGGGCCGGGTTCGGTCCTCGAACACTCCTTCGTTCGTCGCCAGGATCGCTGCGATCTCCGGCGCAAGCTCCGTGACGCCCACCTTCAATTCGCCCCACTGCCCCGCGAGCTTGCGGGCCAGTTCAGGTGAGCCGAGCCGCTCGAGCGCGGGAAGCCGGAGATTGCCGACATGAGCCGTGAGTGCCGCGGCGGTTTCCGGCGTGATCTGCCGCAGCGTGCGAAACTCAAGGTCGAACTGGCCGAATCCCTTCACTGGCTTATGCGCCGCGAGGGCCCGGGCCGCCTCTGGCGAGAGTTCGGCGAACGCCGCGAAGCAGATCGCTCCCTCGTGCTTCGCAAGTTCGGCGGCAGCCGCCGCGTCGATCGCGACCAAGGCGTTGAACTGCAGCGGCGCCCTGCGAGTGGCATACTCCCGGGCCTGTTCGACCGTGAGCGAGGTGACCTTCTCGGGGGCCGGCAGAGGCGCGGCGGCTGCCGCGGTGGGTACTACGGTGGCGATCATCGCCAAGAGCAGCGCGACGGTTACTTCCATACAAAAATCTCGCTTTCGCAACAGAGCGTGATCAGGTCCCGCAGGCGATAGCCATCTGGAGCGGCGGCCGCGAGGATCTTCCGGATCGCTGGCTGGTCGGCCACGTCGAGCTCGCGGCCGAGGGCCATGACGAGCAGCTTTTCCACGAGGCAGCGGGCAAACCGCTCCGGCTGCTCGACGAGCAGCTTCTTGAATTCGCTGACGTTCTTGAACGCCGCGCCGGAAAGCTCACCGCTCGGATCGACCGGAGGCTTTTTCTCAGTGTCGTTGTAGGCGTCACGCCAGCGGCCGATTGCGTCGAACGATTCGAGTGCGAAGCCGGGCGGGTCGATGAGTGCGTGGCAGGTGGCGCAGGTGGCGTTGCTGCGGTGCTTCTCCAGCCGTTCGCGGATCGTCGTCGCCCCGCGGATGTCGGGCTCGATCACCGGCACGTTCGCTGGCGGCGGTGAAGGCGTCGTGCCCAAGATGTTTTCGAGCACCCACGCGCCGCGGATCACGGGCGACGTGTCGACGCCGTTGGCCGTGAGGGTGAGGATGCCCGCCTGCCCAAGGAGGCCGCCGCGGCGACGGTCGGTGAGCGACACCCGCGCGAAGCCGGTCTGCAGCCTCGACCGCGACGGCGCTGTGCCGAGTGCGTCGGGAGTGAGGTCGGCCGCGGAGAGGCCCTCGACGGGTTTCCCCAATGCTGCCTCGAACGCGTTGGCAGGGATGCCGTAGAGCCGAGCGAGGCCGGCGTTGACGATCGTCTCGTCGGCATCGAGCAGCCGCACTGCCGGGCCGTTGGTGGCTAGGAGTTGCTGGAAGACGAGCCGCGTCTCACGCCGCATCGCCGGTTCGAGATCGTCGTCGTAGTAGGCCCGGAATTTCGCCCGGTCGGGAGCCATCGAGCCGAGCTTCCAGAGGGCAAGCCAGCCGTCGAGAAAGGCGTCGAGAAAACGGTCGCTCGTGGCGGCTGTCAGGAGCCGCTCAGCCTCGGCACGGCGAACCTCAGGCCACTCGAGACGGTGATCGGCCGCGAGCTGCAGTAGCCGCTCGTCGGGCTGCGACACGGCGAGGAAGTAAGAAAGCCGCGAGGCAATCTCGAGGTCGTCTAGCTGCGGTCCCTTCTCCTCGCGGTACAGGAAGCCGGGCGAGCAGAGTACGCCCGTGAGTCCCCTTTTGATCGCCTCCTCGGGCAGCTCGCCCGCAGCCTCGGCCGCCCGCACGAGCGCCACCATCGGCGCTACCTGCTCGCGGCCGACTGGCCGCCGCCAAGCCCGCGTCGCGAAGGCGTGGATCACCGCTTCAGCCCGGCCGCTGCGATATGGCTCGGCACCGAAAATCTCCTTGTGGCTCCGCGGCGGCCACTCCGCTTCGAGCGGCCCATCGACCACAAGCTGCGTGAGTCGGATCTGCGGTGCCTCCACCCACATCGGAATCGAGAAGTCGCCACCTCTCTCAACGTTGTCTTCGAAGCGAGCCAGCGCCGCCTTATCGAGGAGGGCGAAACGGTTTTCTCGGAAGTAGTGGATGATCCGATAGTTGCCCCCGTACAAGCCGTTGGGAAACACGAACCGGGGATATTCACCCGCATCGAGCCACGCATCACACTCGAGCCACACCTTCTCGTCGTCGGGCAGGTCCCAGTGCCCGAGCTCCCGCTCCCGCTGCTGCTCGTGCGTGGCGATGAACTCGGCCGTGCCCTGATTGTCGGGGTTCGTGAGGTCGAGCCCGCGGAGTGACCCCGACACGAGCTGCAGCCGCAGCGGCTTGCCGTCCTGCCACTCCCCCGCCGGGCTGAGCGCGAATCTCGTCGGCAGACTCATGTCCGCCTTGCGAAACTTCGCTTCGGCCTCGATCCGGATCCGATACCTGCCCGCGAGCGGCACGCCCTCCCGCAGGTCATCGATGGGCACATAGCCTACCAGCGGTGAATCGCCGGGCCGCTCGATCAGCGTCTGCCAGGGCTGAGGTTTTTTCTCGATTCGCGCATACCAGCCGGCCTCGCTGCCCAGATAACCGAACTTTGTCTTGTAGAACGGCGGCCGCAGATCCCATGTCCGCACATCCGGCCGCGGCTCGAAGTGGACGGCCCGGTCAATCGCGGTTTCGGCCGCCTCGACTGCCCTCCGCAGAAGGAACCCCGACGTCACGAGTGATTCGCCGTTGGTGGCGAAGCCGTGCGTGCGGACGTCGCTGGGAAACCCGTCGGCGGGATCGAACCCGGGCGCGTCGAGATGGAGCAGGTCTTTGATCGTGTTGTGGTATTCGTCGCGGTTGAGCCGACGGAAGACGGTCGGATGACGGGGACCTGCAGCCTTGGCATGCGCGGCCAGCCGGTTCTCGAGGTCGAGCACAGCGGCCCGTCGCTCGTCGGCCGACGGCCGTTCGGCGTCGGGCGGCGGCATCCGCTCGGTGTCGAGTTCGTCGAGCACCTTCCGCCAGAGGTCGAAGTTCTTGGGTGTGATTGCGGCGTCGAGCCCTTCGAGAGACAGGTTTGCCTCTTTGGTGGCGGCGTCATGGCAGTCGAGGCAGCGGGCGGTAACGATCCGGGCCGCAGGAGCATCTTGCGCCGCCGCTGTAGCCGCGACTCCCGCCAGCAGGCAGGCCGCGCCGACCAGCCTCCACCACGCTCCGCTTGAGTCCCTCCACATGGCGGCCGTCGTCATCCCAGCTCCGTAAACGTGCTCGTGCTGCGGTTGAACCGGTCGGTCTCCACGCCAAACCGCTGGGCAATCGTCAGATAGAGGTTGCACAGCGGCACCTTCTTGCCCGCTTCGGCCGGCGCGACCACGTGGGTGCGATGACGATACCCGCCGCCTGCCACGAGAATCGGCAGGTCGACGTTTGTGTGCGCGCTGCCGTCGCCCATGCCGCTGCCGAAGAGCACTTGGGTCGAGTCGAGCAGGTCGGCCGCTGCGAGCCGTTCGAGGAACCGTGCGAGTTGCTCCATCTGGAACCGCTCGATCTTTCGCATGCCGGCCATGAGCGTCGGATCCTTGCCGTGGTGCGAGAAACCGTGGTAGCTCCCTTCCGGTCCGACGGCGGCGGTGTCGAACGATCCAGGCACCTCGATCGTGGCCACGCGGGTGGAGTCGGTCTGCAGCGCGAGCAAGACGAGATCGAAGAGGATCGGCACCTGCTGGGTGACGCTGCCGTCGCGGGGCTCCGTGATGCCGGCCGCCGGCCGCGGCCGCGACAGCCAGGCCTTTTCCTGCTGAAGCGTGGTCTCCACTTCTCGGATGGAGCTGAGATAGTTGTCGAACTTGCGTCGGTCGTCCGCCGAGAGCCGCGGCTCCATCCCGTGGGCCTGATCGAGGACGGCGTCGAGGATCGAGCCGCGCCGGTCGTAGGCGGCGATCTGCCGCGTGGTGGCCCCCGGCGGGTCGTCGCGAAAGAGCAGACGAAACACCTCGCTCACCTTCTGGATCGGCGGCACGAGCACGCCGCTGCGGGTCCAGGAGAGTTCTGCGCTCCCGGTGCCGGCGGGGCCCGCGGCAGTGTTGAGCACCGGAAACCGTGTCTGGCCGACGACCGCGCGGCCGAGAAACTGGTCGAGCGTGATGTTGCCGTCGGGCATCGTGGCGGCGTCGGCCGACTTGACCCCGGAGAGGAACGTGTGCGTGAGCCCGTGGCCGCCGTTGGCGCCGTGGTCGAGGTTCGAAAAGACGGTGAACCGGCCGCGGTGTTTTTCGAGTGGGGCAAGGCTGGCCCGCAGCTTCGCGTCGGGCCCGTCGCCAACCGGAAAAAAGTCATCCTTCAGCATGCCGAAGGGATTCGCGATGCAGACGAATCGCCGGGCCGCCGGGCCGGACGCCTCGCCGCCGAGCGACTCCCCGAGCGATTCCCCGAGCGACTCGAAGAACGGCAGCGCAAGGCACACGCCCCCCGCCCGCAGCACGCGGCGACGGCTCATCGCAGGGCCGGTCACTGGGACTGTTGTCGTCGGGACTGTTGTCATTGCCAACCTCCTCACCGACCCTATCACACGCCTGGCCTGGCCGGCCTGCCTGACCCAAAACGTCCAAAAAATGACCGAAAATGTTTTCGACGATCGGCTATCGTCTTTTCATGGAGTTGATGTTGATGTGGAGGGGAACTCGCTGACTCGCCAGCCTTGCCTCCCCGCGAGAAGCTACGAACGAAGGATGAGTGCCATGCAATCCGACACGAGGACCTGCCGCCCCGAATCAGCGGATCAGGAACGCCGCGGCCGCGCAGCTGATGGTTTTGCGCTCGGTTTTACATTGGTCGAACTGCTCGTCGTCATCGCCATCATCGGCACGCTTGTCGGCCTGCTCTTGCCAGCCGTGCAGGTGGCCCGCGAGTCGGCCCGTAAGACAGCATGTGCCAACAAGCTCCGGCAGTTGGCACTCGGCGTCATCAACTACGAGCACGCGAGGGGGTGGTATCCCGGGAATGGCACCAACCCTGCATGCCACAATACCGTCTCATTTTTTCCCGAGATCCTGCCCTACCTCGAGGAGCAGGCAACGTACGACCGGATTTATAAGATGCTGTACACGGACAAAGTGACAACGAACTCTACTACGCCCGTCAATCTCCGCGGCCTCGCGATGCCGGCATTTCGATGTCCGTCGGATGTGCTCGAACGAGACCCCGATTTGAGTGGTGAGCCAACCAACTATCGCTGTAGTGTTGGAGACATCTTTGATCAGAACAGGGCTGCCCGGCGTGGTCCCTTCGGTGGGAATGGGACGGCCCCCGGCGGATGGCAATGGTCCAAGGCGTCGATGGTGACCGACGGTCTCTCGAATACCGTCCTGCTGGGTGAAGCCACGATCTACAGGCTGAACTCGCCGGACGTGCGGAAGGGCATGCTGCAGTTCAGCGGTTTTACCAGCACATCCCAACCGCTGGCCTGCCTTCAGGCGCTCGCAAGCCCAAGCTGGGATACGCTCAGCAACGACTTCACTGGCGCCGTGTTATCCGGCACTCGCTGGCTGCATAACGATTACGTCCGTTTCCAGACGGTTTTGCCACCCAACGCGCCGACCTGCTCCACGTCGGCGACGGCTTTGGCCGGCGGTTTGATGCCATCGGCAAGCAGTTACCACTCAGGCGGAGCGAACGTGGCGATGTGCGATGGCTCGACGAGGTTTGTCGACGAGACGATCGACACCGGCGACCTTTCTTTGACACTCAAGCCGAGTGGCACCACGGACCCCCACTTCGTGAACAACTACATCGGCTCGTCGCGCTGGAATGGCGTCTGGGGTCAGTTGGGCAGCCAGAAGGGCGGAGAGGTCATCAATAGATGATCTCTTGTCTCATCTCTTGTCTCATCTCTTGTCTCATCTCTTGGCGACCACGGTTCCTCACAGCGACCAGGCTGCAAACGCTTCTTGTACTCATCGCCATCGTCCTGCTCGGCTCTGGCTGCGGCCGAGGACCCAAGCGGCCTATCGTGCATCCCGTGAAGGGGCGGGTGATGCTCGAGGGCCGGCCGCTCGAAGGAGTGGGCGTGTCGTTGAGGCCGGTCGTCAAAGGCCAGGGTGTCACGGCCTTCGGCAAGACGCGCGCCGACGGCTCCTTCACGATCACGTCAACGCTCGCCGGTACCCTGGGTGCCGGGGCCGTGCCGGGCGAGTATGCCGTGATGCTGCAAAAGTTCGTCGATGTCGCCCCCGATACCGTGCCGCCACAGTTCGCGGCCGCTGCAGACGATTCGTCGCGACAGGTGCAGCAGTGGTTTTCCAAACAGGAGACAACCCGCCTCGAAGACGAAAAAAAGGTGAGCTATGTCATCCTCGGCCTCCTGCCCGAGGCCTACGGCAAGGCGGAAACGTCGGGCCTGCGGGTGACCGTCAAGCCGGGCACCAATTCCGGTCCGGCGTTCGAGTTTGATCTGCAGCGAGACTTCCGCGGCACGACGGCCCAGAAATGAAATCACTTGCAAAAAAAGGTGCAGTCGCGTTGCTTCTTGCAGCCGCGTGCCTTCAGCTCAACGCCGAAGAAGCAACACCCGTCGCCGGCTGGACTGAAGACTTCAACACGGGCTCGTGGGCGGAACGCTGGGTGCCGTATGGACGCCTGGCCGATGGCACATGGGCCCAGGGCATCGAGGGCCACTGGCCAAAGGGGGAGAAATCGATCTTCGCCCGGCCGGGTTGGTGGCAGTTCGAAGAGGGCACGATCCGCGGCACGAATTTCCCCGACGAGGCCCACGCCGCCGGCCTCTCGCGGCGCGACAAGTTTGCGAAGCCGTTCCAGCAGACCGGCGTGCGGGTGCGGTGCCGGCTACGGCTCGGCGAGGCGGCGACCGCGCGGATCCGGATCGGCGGCACGTCGCCCGGCATCAAGCCCGACGAGGCGACGGACAACCATGTGGCCGTCGTCGACGTGCGGCCCGCTGGCATCCGGTTCTGGAACGGCAACCGCGTGCTCGTTGGCGAGGAGCCACAGACCGATCCGGCGGCCGGCGTGAAGGCAAAGCCCAAACGACAGTTCAAGAACGACGTGCTCGAGCAGGTGTCGGACCGGCCGATTGCACCGCTCGAGTGGCACGATGTGCTCTACGAGGTGAAGCAGCGGGACATTCGGGTGGTGGTCGATGGGACTGAGGCACTCACCTACCAGCTGCCACACGAACAACCGATCCAGTCGTTCGACCTCGAGGTCGACGGCGACAAACACACCGCTGGCAAGGCCTGGTTTGACGCGGTGGCGGTGGAACCGCTGCCGCGGGAATGACGGTCCGACCTAGCTCGCATCAAAGCTCTCATCAAAGAGCCGCAATCATCGCGCCCGTCGTTAAGACTCTTGCGACCTCGGCCTCAGGTCTCCTTCGTGAACTCCTCGTACGCCTTCACGAAGGCCGACTTGGCCCGGTTGAACATCGGGGCCAGCGACTCGGCGAATTCCTTGCCCTTGCCGACCGCCGCCTTGCGGTGCTCTTCGAGCGAATGGCGGAAGGCCGCAAACTGCTCGCTCATCTGCTCGCGGCTCTTGTTCAGGGCTACCGCATCATCGACGTGGCTTGCGGCGTAGCGGACCAAGGCCAGTTCGGTCTTGAGCTCCAGTTCCCGCTCAGCCAAGAGGAGTGAAAGGGCTGCTTTTTGGAGTCCTGTGCCGGCTTTTTCGCCGAAGATATCGAGCCGTTCGTGGAGGTCGTGGAAGGCGGCCTCGATGGTATCCCGCTGGGAACGAGCAGCCTCGAGCGTCTGCTGGCCGGTCCGGTTGAGTTCTGCCCGCACCCGATCGGCGGCAGCGGTAGCCTGCTGGCGGGCTGCCTCCGGCACATCCGCGAGTTTGGAGACCGCCTCCTTGACTATCTCGACGGCCGCGGACGCCTTCCGCTTCTGGGCATCTACCCCCTCGGCCACCGTGGCAGCCGTTGCGTTGGCCGAATGCTCGAGAGCCGTCGCAGCAGTCTCCCAGCGGTCGAGCATTTCGTCGATCGACGCGCGGATTTCATTGATGGTTGGCATGACGGGTTCCTCTCGCAGATAGCGGGGCAAAGACAGATTGCAAAGTATACGCGGTGCAGTTGTCACGGGGAAAGCGAATACTTGATGCCTTTGGTGCGCAGAGGCTGTGTTCACGCTTCCGATCCCCCGGCTTACGCCGAGGGCTTCTATGGGGCAAGACGCATACAAGCCCGGAGCGTGAGCGATGGGATTCCCCGTGCTCGTCATCCCCCGGCTCACGATGCCATTGAGCGACAGTAGGCAGTCGTTTAAAAAACGTTCAGTCCAGGAGCAGCGGCTCGGGCATGAACGTCACGATCGGGATCAGAAACGACAGCACCCCCAGCACCGTGCGGGCCAGGCCCAGTGGCCGGCCATCGGCACGGATGGGCGGATGATCCGTGCCCAACAGCGTCACGATCACCACCATCGCGATCCAGTTGGTGCGGCCCAGAATCACGATCGCGGCGATCGACGCGATGAGCACGCTCCGCGCGATCCAGTGGGCCCGCCGGCCGAAGATCGCGTAGCTCACATGACCGCCGTCGAGTTGGCTGATCGGGATCATGTTGAGGCCCGTCACCAGTAACCCGACCCACCCGGCCATGAAGAGCGCATTGGGGGCGATGGTAAGGTCGGCGGCGATGTCGGGGCGGACAAGCCCGAGGATGCCGCGGGCAAGTGGAGGCATGGCGAAGGGGCTGTACTTCGCCGGCTCGCCCGTGAGCAGTCCGATGGCGAGAATTGGGAGGGCGACCACGAGCCCGGCCAGCGGCCCGGCCAACGCGATGTCGAAGAGCTGCCGACGATTGGCCCGCGAGCCCTCCATCCCGATCACCGCCCCCATGGTGCCGGTGAGCAGCACGGGCACGGGAATGAAGAACGGCAGCGTCGCCGGGATGTTGTGCAGCCAGGCGGCAATGAAGTGGCCGGCCTCGTGCGCCCCGAGCACCGCCAGCACCGCTGCCATGTAAAGGAGACCGCGTTGCCAGTGCTCTGCCATCTCCAGGCCAAAATGCTCGTCGAACCCGAGCAGGTCCGCCTGCCAGCCCGACACTCCCGCCGCGAAGGTGGTGAGGCAGGTGAGCAGAAACAGCAGCGCCTGCAGCCGCATCGGCCGCAGGCGGGCAGCAGGTGGATCCGCCGTGGCGTCCGCATCCGTGGCAGACGGTAGAGGGCCAGGCTCATAACCAAGGGGGGGCGGCTGCATAGACTGAAGAATACTGGTTTTGCAACGCGGCTGGTAAGCTACGGCTGGTCGGCCCCACCGCGGAGTTGTGGAAAACCGACCCCACCTGTACCTGCCACCTGTGACTACCTGTGACTCTTTGTGAGGGAATATCGATGTCGTGTCTCCATGCCAGCCGTCGTCATCTGCGAAGAACGATCCACGTCGTAGTCGCCTGTGCCATGGCCGCCGGTCTCTGGATCGACTTCTGGGGTGGCCTCGCGTCGGCCCATGCCGCCGAGCGGACGGTGTTGGCCGTCGTGACCTGCGATAGCTACGTCGATCTCAAAAAGCAGGCTGGCTGGCTCGGCGGGCAGATCGGCCAGCCCGGCCTCGCGGGCATGCTTGAGTCGGTACTGCTGATGGCCACGCAGGGCCGCGGGCTGGCAGGGCTCGACATCAAGCGGCCGCTGGGGGCGGTTGTCACGACCGACGGTGGCGATATCGCCATCCACGGCTTTGTGCCGGTTAAGAGCCTCGATAAACTGCTCGATTCGCTGAAGGCCGTAACTGGTCCCACCGAGGCATCGGGAGAGACCCGCAGCCTCACCCTGCCCAGCGGCATTCCGATCGACATGGTGGAACGGGATGGCTGGGCGATCGTGTCGCCGCGGGGCATTGAGGTCGAGGCGGTCGATCCCACGCCACTCTTCGCCCCTCTGTCGGAGAACTACACGCTCGGTCTGGAACTGTTTCCACACCTGCTGCCGGAAGGGCTTCGCCAGCAGCTTCGCATGCTGATCGAACAGGGGGCAGCGGCCGCCGGTGAACAAGGGCAACAGTTCGATGCCCGGGCGCTGGCCGCCGCGCTCGACGGCCTGGCCGACACCGAGTCGCTGGCCCTCGGCATCGCGATCGACAGCGAGAAAGAGCGGCTATTCATCGAGAATCGAACGATGGCCGTGCCGGGTTCACCCATGGCGCAGGCTATGGAAGGCTCCGACAAGGGGCAGTCGACCATACCCATGCCGCCCGTGGCCGATGGCAAACGTCCGGCCGTCTCCGCGCACCTCGTTCAAGCGGTTCCCGAGGCGTCCCGGCGGGAGGTGCTGAACCTGCTCGACGTGGCCCTACCGGCGACCAGCGTCGACCCGTTGACGAAGACGCTGGCCGTCCTGCTCCGCGAGGCACTCTCATCGGTGCTCGCCACCGGCGGCATCGACGCGGCTGTCACCATCGACACCGATGACCTCGGTGGCAAGGACGGTGGCAAGCCGCTCCCCGCCGTGACCGCAGGCGTGCGGGTCAAGGATGGCGCCGCCCTCGAAAATCGCGTGAAGCAGTCGTTCGGCGGCCTGAAAGGAGGGCAGCAGCCGCTGCCCCCGGGCGTCAATGTCTTCTTCGATTCGGGCAAGGTGGGCGCGACCAACCTCCATACGATCAGCGTTGACCTGACTGGGACTGAAGCCGCCAAGCGTCTCGGCAAGTCGCTCGACCTCACGCTGGCGATCGCCCCGGACTTCGCCTTCCTGATGGCGGGCGGTGATCCACGACAGCGGCTGGCCTCGCTGCTCGGCCCGGACGGAAAGGCTGATTCGCAGTCCAAGCCAATCGCGGGCGTCGACATCTCGGTGCCGCAGGTGCTGGCTTATGCCGCCGATCAGGGCGTGCTGCCGCCGGAAGCAGCCACGCAAACCGAAGATGAAGATACAGCCCTCGCAAAACAGAATGGCACGGTGCAGCTGCTCATTCGGCCGATCGAACGGGGCGTGGCGACACGGCTGTCGGCCGACGGCGCCGCAATCCGATCTGCTGCGGCCCGAACCGGTGCCGGCCCCGACGGCCCGCCGCCGCCAGGCCTACCACTCCCGAACGGATTTCCAATTCCGGCCCCTGCTCGGTAGCGGCGGGATGGTGTCGTTTCCATCCATTCCTTTCTTCGGCGGCGTGTTTTCCCTCTTCCGATGAATTGCATTCTTTCATTACCAACAGCCCGATGATCACCAACAGCACGACAGCTTCGAGTCCGCTTTCCTCTGAAACATCCGCGGCAACTCCACCTGCCGCGGCCGGCATCCGCACGCAGATCGCCGGCGTGGGTGTGGCCGGTCTTGCCCGCGAGCATGGCACACCGCTCTATGCCTACGACGCCGAGAAGATCAGGCAGCGTTGCCGCGATCTCGCCGCGTGGGATACGGTTCGCTTCGCCCAGAAGGCCTGCTCGAACCTCGCCGTGCTCGATCTCATCCGCCGCGAGGGCGTGGTGGTCGACGCGGTCAGCACCGGTGAAATCCACAGGGCTTTGAGGGCCGGCTACTCCGCCCACCCCGACCGCCCCGACCACTCAGACCGCACGACAGCCGCAGACGGCCTGCCGCCGGTGCACCCGATCGTCTACACGGCCGACATCTTCGACCATGTGAGCCTCGACGCGGTCGCCAGGCTTGGCATCCATGTGAACTGCGGCTCGGCCGACATGATCGAGCAGTTGGCCGAGCGTGTGCCCGGAGCGAACATTACCCTGCGGGTGAATCCTGGGTTCGGCCACGGCCACAGTCAGAAGACCAACACCGGTGGCGAGGGCTCGAAGCATGGCATCTGGCACGAGGAGATCCCTGAGGTGCTTCGCCGCGCCGAGTGGGCCGGCCTCGTGGTGAGCGGCCTGCACATGCACATCGGCAGTGGCACCGATCTTGCGCATCTGGCCGAGGTGGCCGGGGCGCTCGAGCGGGTGGCCATTGAGGTTGGCCGTTCACTCACGATGGTGAGCGCCGGTGGCGGACTGCCCGTGCCCTACAAGCCGGGCGAAGTTCATGCCGATCTCGGCGGCTACTTTCAGCTCTGGGACGCAATGCGCAAGAATTTAGAAGACCGGTTCGGCCACCGCGTCCGCCTGGAGATCGAGCCGGGCCGTTACCTGACGGCTGAGTCGGGCTATGTGGTCACAGAGGTCCGCGCCGTCAAGCGGCAGGGCTCACGAAAATACCTGCTTGTCGATGCCGGCTTCAACACGCTCGCGCGGCCGGTGCTCTACGGCTCCTACCACCCGATGAGCCTTTGCCCGGCGGCGGCGGGTTCCACCACTGACTTGTCCGCTGCGTCCGCCACGGAAGAGGTGGCGGTGGGCGGCCCCTTGTGCGAATCGGGCGACATCTTCACGCAGACCGACGGCGGGTTTGTGGCCTCGCGGGCTCTGCCACCGGCGCAGGTGGGCGACCTGCTCGTGATCGAGATCGCGGGTGCCTACGGCTTCGTGATGGCGAGCAATTACAACTCCAAGCCCCTGCCCGCCGAAGTGCTGATCGACGGCGGTAAGGCACGGCTCGTCCGCGCCCGGCAGACGCCCGAGGACCTCGTCCGCGGCGAGACAGTCTGACTGTTTTTTTGGAAGAAGGGCGACAGCCACCAAAAACAGATACAGCCGATATCCCCCGGCTCACGCCGGGGGCTTGTATGGAAAGCTCCACACAAGCCCGGAGCGTAAGCGATGGGATTCCCGGCCACCACAAAATCGGTGGGACGGGATCGCCCGCCCGGAGACTCCGCCTACACTGCTGACGGAGGCACATCATCATGTCTGGAACCTACGTTATTGCGGGCGGGAGTCACGGCATCGGCCTGGAACTCGTGCGGTTGCTTGCCCCGACTGCAGAGCGAATCGATGTCTGGTCGCGGACGAGCGACGGCCTGCAGTCCGTTGCCGAAGTCCATCATCTGCCGTGCGACTTCGCCGATCCCGAGGGCGTGCTACCGGAACCGCCCGAGGAGATATGCGGGGCGGTCTACTGCCCCGGCAGCATCACACTGCGGTCGTTTCGCAGCCTGCAGCCAGCCGACTTTCGACAGGATCTCGAACTCAATCTCGTCGGTGCCGTGCGGTTCCTGCAGGCCTGCCAGCCGCGACTGAAGGGCCCTGACGGCGGCCCTGCGAGCGTGGTGCTGTTCAGCACGGTCGCGGTGGCCCAGGGCATGCCGATGCATGCGTCGGTTGCGGCCGCCAAGGGTGCGGTGGAAGGCCTGGCACGGTCACTGGCCGCGGAATGGGCGCCGAAGGTCAGGGTGAATGTGATCGCGCCGGCGCTCGTCGACACACCGCTCGCCGCGCGGCTGCTCTCCTCCCCAGACAAGCGCGAGGCTCTCGCGGCCCGCTATCCGCTCAAGCGGATCGGCGACCCTGCGGACGTCGCGGCACTCGCGCGATTTCTGCTCTCGGCGGAGAGCGGCTGGGTGACGGGGCAAGTCTTCAGGGTCGATGGCGGGATGTCGACGCTCCGAACCTGATCTCAGCTCAGCTCAGAAACAATACGGATTCCCTCGCTCGCGCTTCGGGCTTGCACGGGGCAGGAAAATAGGCAGCTGGCACCTTCTCGCTGGCGGTGCTCCTACGGCGGCGGAGGCATGACTGGGAGACCAAGCTGCCCACGACGCCGCTCGATCGCACCGATGTACTCCACAAAGCGGGCCCGCTGCTCGGGCGTGGAGCTGTCGATCATGTGCTTTCGAAATCTGTTTCGATCCTCCTCGGAACTGCCGAGGGAGCCGAATGGCGGCCGTGGCCCGACTCCATCGCCGCGTTTCCCGCCGGCCGATTTGCTCACGCCACCACCCAAAAAAGCAGCCACTTTCTGCCCCACCTCGAATGCCTTTCGCATGAACTCCATCTGCCTGATTTCCTGGTCCAGGAAATCCTGCCGCTTCTCCGCGGGGAGTGAGAAGTATGTCGACACCTTGCCGTCGATTATTTTCCGAAACGTGTCCTGACCGACGCGCATGGCCTGCGGGCGAAGCTCCGGTGGCAGCTGCTGCACCTTCGCCATCACCTGCCCAATCGCCGCGACCCGTGCCGCCGCGTCCTCGGGCCCGCTGATCGCCTGACCCGGAGGATACTTGGCGGCCAACTCACGCTGCAGCGTCCGAATCTCCATGATGCGCGGATCCTCGCTGCTCCTTCCGAACCACCACAATGCGCACCCTGTCAACAGGGACAGTGCGAGAATCAGCCCCAGGAACATCCGACGTTTGGTCGCGTGGTGCGGGTTCGGCGGAGGAAATTCTGTCATGGCGATCCTTCTTCAGGGAACGCACGGCGGGCACCCAGTGATCGTACAATGTGCCAGCGTCTGCCTGATCCCGGTACGACCTCGATGCATTATGGTCGGGAAAAGGGTGACGTCGACAAACATCTTCTGTCCACGAGGCATCACGACTCCAGCCCCGCAAGTGGGCCAGCGCTTGACCCGAAGGCATCAGCCTCGACGCCAAGCCGCTGCAAAACCGACACGAAGAGGTTCGAAAGCGGCGTGTTGTCGTCGTGCCTGAAGGCCAGGTGCGAGCCGTGGCGGAAGCCGCCCCCGGCGAGCAGGATCGGCAGGTTCGTGTTGTCGTGGGTGTTGGCGTCGCCCATGTTGCTGCCATAAAGCACCATCGTACTGTCGAGCAGCCGCCGCCCCCCCTCCCGTCGCTCCCCGAGCGCCGTGAACAGCCCGCCGAGCAGTTCCATCTGCCGCCGATCGGCCTCTTCGAGCTGGCGGACCTTCTCGGCCGACTGCCCGTGGTGCGAGAGGTTGTGATAGCCATCAGTCGTGGTCTCGGTGTCGTCGAGCTTGAAGGCGGGTGTGGCGAAGGCATCGACCATCAGCGTTACGACCCGCGTCGAATCGCTCTCGATCGCCAGGCGGGCCATTGTGAGCATCGCCTCGAAGCCCTTGAAGAAATACGCCCGGTCGGTCACGTCATCCGGCGCCGCGGCCGGGGCCGACGGCTTGGGACGCTGCTCCCAGGCGCCCGCCTCCTGCAGCCGCTCCTCGAGTTCGCGGATCGACGTGAAATACTGTTCGAGCCGGCGGCGGTCGGAGACGCCGATCCGCCGCGAGAGCCGGCGGGCGTCGTCGTCGAGCACGTCGAGGATGCTGCCCCGCTCCTTCAGCCGTTCCAACTGTGCGGCCACCTCCGCCGGCGAGCCACCCACGAACATTTTTTCATAGAGCCGCGAGGGCTTGTCCTCGGCGGGGATGAGCACGCCGTCGCGGGTCCAGGCGAGACTGCGGTTGCCCTTGTCGATGTTGACGCCGAGGTTCAGCGTGGGGAATCGCGTGAGGTGACCGATCCGCTCGGCGGCGAACTGGTCGAGCGAGATCGTGTTGCGAAAGCCGCTGGCCGTCGGGTTGCGGGCGGCTGTGAGAAAACAATTCTCGGTCGAGTGGCCGCCGCGGACATTCGGATGCGAGAGGCCGCTGATCACCGTGAAATCGGCCCGGTGTGCGGCGAGCGTTTCAAGATACGGCGAAAGCTGATAGTCACGGCCGGGAGCGACAGGAAAAAACGGCTTCGGCAGCACGCCGAGGTTGTTCGAGATCAGGATCGCCCGCTGCGGCGGCGAGTCGAGGGCGGCCTGTGCCGCACGTGCGGGCAAGAGCGCCTCGAGCATCGGTAGGGCGACCGCGACGCCGGCCCCTCGCAGGAGCGCTCGGCGGGAGACCCCGTGCCTGCCAGGCATGTGAGCCTCGCTGACTCGTTGCTGAGGATCCATCATCGCTGCTCCCCTTCCCTTCCGCGGAAGATGCCGCTGGCTACAAACCCTTGCACGAGATCGCGGACGCGGTAGCCATCGGCCTCGCAGCCATCGAGGATCGCCTCGATGTCGCGGCGGTCGGAAAACCGCACCGGTCCGCCGGTGGCGTAGGCCGTGAACTGGTGGAGGAGATTGCTGGCCAACTGCCGCGGCGAGTCGACGAGCAACGCCTTCAGCGACGTGATGTCGGAAAACGTTCGCCCGTCGGGCAGGCTGCCCCGCGGATCGACCGGATGCGCGAGCCGATAGGAAAAATCGTGGCCGGCACGGTCGATACCGGTGACCGGCTCTCCTTCTTCGAGCCCGCGATACCGGTCCCGCCAACCGCCGCAGATGTCGAAGTTTTCCAGCGCGAAGCCGACCGGATCGAAGAGCTTGTGGCATGAGGCACACGAGGCGTCCTTCGTGTGGAGCGCGAGCAGTTCGCGGATCGTCTTCGCACCGCGGATATCGGGCTCGACCGCCGGCACGCTCTCGGGCGGCTTCGGCGGCGGCTGGCCGAGCAGCCGGGTCATCACCCACGCGCCGCGGATCACCGGCGATGTGTTCGTGCCGTTGGCCGTCACCTTCTGGATCGCGGCCTGCGTGAGGAGGCCGCCGAGCGGGCTACCGGACGGCACGGGCACCTTGCGCACGGCGTGACCTGAGAGCGGCTGGAGACCGTAGTGCCCCGCGAGCCTGTCGTTGGCGAAGAGAAAGTCACCGTCGACGATCACCGCCGCCGGCATGTTCTCGCGGATCATCGCCGTGACGAACGCACTGGTCTCCATCCCCATGCTCTCAACCAGATAGTCGTCGAAGCGGTATTCGGGATAAAGCCGGATATCGGGCTCGTCGCGGCGAAGGTTTCGCAGGTCGAGCCAATAGTCGGTGAAGTTCTTGATGAACCGCGAGAACCTCGGATCGTCGATGAGCCGGTCGACTTCCGCGCGGAGCACCTCAGG
>Ga0247831_1000538_pt1 | contig 81942 bp, 77 predicted proteins | sample LaCruzMarch2015__9_FD_192406 | JGI IMG/M metagenome (GOLD analysis project Ga0247831, IMG submission 192406) | Freshwater microbial communities from meromictic Lake La Cruz, Castile-La Mancha, Spain - LaCruzMarch2015_1m | ecosystem: Environmental > Aquatic > Freshwater > Lake | place: Spain...
GGTCAGGGGTTGGTCTCAGCAACCAAACCTTCCCATCAGAAGACCATCCCAGCCATACGCACACGCCAGTCCCGCGTCAGCGGGTTCGTTCAATCCCCAGAGTCAGTATCAGAGTGAAACGGTCTAGGAGCGATAGCGACGTAGCAGAGCTAGGAGGGGGGTATGACCGAGGGTGATTTGATCCACTACCTCGGTCATACCCCCTCCCTACCTCTCGCTAAGGCGCTTCGCGCCTAAGCTTCGGTACCCTCCCCGCAAGGGGGAGGGTGGCCAGTGGCCTGAAGAGAATGATTTGCGATAGCCCTCGCCTTACCGCGCCAGCATGTCCTTAACCAGCACCTCGGCCAGCAACCGGCCATCAGCCGCCTCTTCTTCCGGCAACTCGATCGGAATGCCCTTCGGCCCATAGACGCCCGAGAGGCCCGGCAGCCCGTGCTGGGCGCCCTCGCGCGGGTGAAAGCCGTGTGCCGACAGCGCGGCGATCAGCACCCGGGCGATGGAGGGATCCTCGACGGTGGCGACGGTTTCGAACACGGCTATGCCAGCTCCCGCGTCACCATCATCTTCTTGATCTCGGCGATCGCCTTGGCCGGGTTCAGCCCCTTCGGGCACACCTTGGTGCAGTTCATGATGGTGTGGCAGCGGTAGAGCTTGAACGGATCCTCAAGGTTGTCGAGCCGCTCGCTCGTCGCTTCGTCGCGGCTGTCGATCAGCCAGCGATAGGCCTGCAGCAGCACGGCGGGGCCGAGATACTTCTCACCATTCCACCAGTAGGACGGGCACGAGGTGGAGCAGCAGGCGCAGAGGATGCACTCGTAGAGCCCGTCGAGCTTCTCGCGCTCCGGTTTGCTCTGCAGCCACTCCTTCTGCGGCGTCGGCGTGGTGGTCTTGAGCCACGGCTCGATCGAGCGGTGCTGCTCGTAGAAGGTCGAGAGGTCGGGGACGAGGTCCTTGATCACCGGCATGTGCGGCAGCGGATAGACCGAAACGTGGCCGTCGATCTCGTCCATGCCCTTGGTGCAGGCCAGCGTGTTGGCGCCCGCAATGTTCATCGAGCACGAGCCGCAGATGCCCTCGCGGCAGGAGCGGCGCAGCGTCAGGGTGGGGTCGATCTTGTTCTTGATCCACAGCAGCCCGTCGAGCACCATCGGGCCGCAATCGTCGCGATCGATGAAATAGGTGTCGAGGCGCGGATTCTCGCCGCTGTCCGGGTCGTAGCGGTAGACGCGGTATTCCTTGAGCCGGGTGGCTCCGGCCGGCTTCGGCCAGGTCTTGCCCGGCATGATCTTCGAGTTCTTGGGAAGCGTCAGCTCGGCCATGGCTCTATCCTGTAATCTTGCACGTCTTGAGGGCAGCGCCCATCGCGCCGGTCACTGCCATCACGTCATTGGCTGAAAGGTTGCCGATGATCGCCGGGTCGAGCAGCTTGCCCGGATTGGTCTGCGCCGCGGCGGCTGCCGTCATCTGCTGGGCATTCAGCTTGCCCTGCAGTTCTTTCGCGTAGCAGTCGCATGCCGAAACGCTGGTCCCCGGCACCCTGGCGCAGGCATCGGCCACCGCCTTGGCTTCGCCCCCGAGCCCGCCGAGCGAGCAGCCGGAGACGAACAGCGTGGCGGCAATGGAAGTCAATGTGAGCGCGGGCTTCAGCATGATCGGCCTCAGTAGTTCGGCTTGCAGACCTGGTTGGAGCGGGCAACGTACTCGTTATACGCCTTGTAGCTGTCGGCCGGGGGCGACTTGCCCTTCATCGAGGCGATGACCATGCCCATGAAATCTTCGTCGATCAGCTCCATCGCCGCGTCGGCCTTGCAGGTGCAGAGCGGCTCGTCCTGCGAGATGCCGTAGCAGGTCTTGTAGAACTCGGCCTTCTGCTCCGCCGTCGGCTTCGCGCCGCCGGCTGCCATCGCCGAACCGCCCAGCAGCACCAGCGCCAGAACCGCCACCAAACCCGTCTTCATTGCACAAACCCCTGCCGCCGCTTGGCGGACCATCAATACACTCGAGCCTTCGGTGCGATCTTCTTAAGCGAAATGCCGCCTTCGCTTTCCGGCGTCAGCGGGTCGACATGCACTGGCCGGTAGCCCAGCGACACGGCACCCGTATCGGTATCGATCCAGCTCAGCGTGTGCTTGCGCCACTCGACGTCGTCGCGGTTGGGGAAGTCCTCGTGGGCGTGGGCGCCGCGGCTTTCGTGGCGGGCTTCAGCGGAGACCACTGTGGTGGAGGCGCAGGCCATCAGGTTCTCGAGTTCCAGCGTCTCGACCAGGTCGGAGTTCCAGATCATCGAGCGGTCGGTGACCTTGATGTCGCCGAGTTCGCCCCACAACGCACCCATGCGCTCGACGCCGGATTTCAGCGTCTCGGAGGTTCGGAACACCGCCGCGTCTTCCTGCATGATGCGCTGCATCTTCTCGCGCACCACGGCGGTGGGCGAGCCGCCATTGGCGTGGCGCAGGCGATCGAAGCGGCCGAGGATGCGCTCGTCTTCCGACGCCACGATGCCCGGCACCTTCGAGCCCTTGTCGACCACCTTGGCGGCACGGAGCGCGGCGGCGCGGCCGAACACCACGAGGTCGGTGAGCGAGTTGGAGCCGAGCCGGTTGGCGCCGTGCACGGAGGCGCAGGCCGCCTCCCCCGCGGCCATCAGGCCGGGCACGATGCGATCGGGGTTGTCGGCGGTCGGGTTGAGCACCTCGCCGTGATAGTTCGCGGGGATGCCGCCCATGTTGTAGTGCACGGTCGGCAGCACCGGGATCGGCTCGCGGGTGAGATCGACGCCCGCGAAGATCTTGGCCGATTCCGAGATCCCCGGCAGGCGCTCGTGCAGCACCTTGGGGTCGAGGTGATCGAGATGCAGGAAGATATGGTCCTTGTTCTTGCCGACGCCACGGCCTTCGCGAATTTCGATGGTCATGCAGCGCGAAACCACGTCGCGGCTGGCGAGGTCCTTGGCGTTGGGGGCGTAGCGCTCCATGAAGCGCTCGCCCTCGGAATTGACCAGATAGCCGCCCTCACCCCGCGCGCCCTCGGTGATGAGGCAGCCGGCACCATAGATGCCGGTGGGGTGGAACTGCACGAACTCCATGTCCTGCAGCGGCAGCCCGGCCCGCGCCACCATGCCATTGCCGTCGCCGGTGCAGGTGTGGGCGGAGGTGGCCGAGAAATAGGCGCGGCCATAGCCGCCCGTCGCCAGCACCACCAGCTTGGCGCGAAACCGATGCAGCGTGCCGTCGTCGAGCTTCCACGCCATCACGCCCTGGCAGGAGCCGTCGGCGCCCATGATCAGGTCGAGCGCAAAATACTCGATGAAGAACTGCGCGTTGTTCCGAACCGACTGGCCGTAGAGCGTGTGGAGGATGGCGTGGCCGGTGCGGTCGGCGGCGGCGCAGGTGCGCTGCACCGGCGGGCCGTCGCCATACTCGGTCATGTGGCCGCCGAACGGGCGCTGGTAGATGCGGCCATCCTCGGTGCGCGAGAACGGCACACCGTAGTGCTCGAGCTCGTAGATCGCCGCCGGTGCCTCGCGGGCCAGATATTCCATGGCGTCGTTGTCGCCCAGCCAGTCCGACCCCTTGACGGTGTCGTACATGTGCCACTGCCAGCTGTCGGGACCCATGTTGGACAGCGAGGCGGCGATGCCGCCCTGCGCTGCCACCGTGTGCGAGCGGGTGGGAAACACCTTGGTGATACAGGCCGTGTTCAGCCCCTGCTCGGCCATGCCGAGGGTGGCGCGGAGGCCTGCGCCACCAGCGCCGACGATCACCACGTCGAATTCGTGGTCGATGATCTCATAAGCGGCCATGCGGGCTATCCCCAGAAGACGAGTTTGACGATCGCAAGGATCGACACCACCGCGACCAGCACGGCGAAGATGACATTGGCGTTGTTGGCGAGCGCGTTGCGCGGCCCCTTGCTGACGTAATCCTCGATCACGTCATGCATGCCGATCCGCATGTGCAGCGACGCCGAGACGATCAGCAGGATCAGCCCGATGGCCACCAGCGGGTTGCGCACCAGCGCGATGCGCTCGGCAGCATCGGCAGCACCGGAGAGGCTGACCACGAACCAGACGAGAAACAGCGTCGCGAGGATGTTGAAGGCGCCGGTGGCGCGCTGCGTGATGAAGCCCTTGGTGGCCTTCTTGCCGCTGCCGTAATGCGTCTTCGGGTTGGAAATCGCCGAGCGTTCGATCATTTGAACCACACGAAAACGGCCCACACGAGCAGCGTGAGGGCGATGGAGCAGCCGAGGGCCACGCGCACGATGGTTTCACGTCCGGCGGCGTCGAGGCCCAAGGCCCGGTCCCAGATGAAATGGCGGATGCCACCGATCATGTGGTGGAAGAGCACGAAGGTGAAGCCGAACAGCACCAGCTGCCCGAACCACGAACCGAACAGCCAGTTCACACCGTCGAAGAAGCCGCCGCCGATCGCTGCGGCAACGAGCCACAGCAGCAGCACCAGCATGCCACCCATCAGGGCAATGCCGGTCGCGCGGTGCACGATCGACATCGTCATGGAGAGGGTGAACCGGTAGATCGACAGATGCGGTGAAAGGGGCCTTGAAGAAGGAGCCATAAGTCGTCCCGCGCCTTGGCCTGCGCGGGATAGCGCCAGCCACTTTGGAATGGTTCGAGACTTCTAGCGACGCTTTGCCCGCAGGTCAAAGGCTGCGCTTATGCGGGGGATAAGTCATTCGGTGCACGCATGGCTTGGCGGTTCACCGCTTGACCAGCACCTCCGGCGCGGCCCGCAGCGCTTCGAGTGCGATCAGCAGGCTGAGCACGCGTTCGCTGCGGTGGCCGGACGCCGCCGTGATGGTTGTCGAAAGCGCGGGAACCCCGCCTGCGGCCCTGGACAGGTCTTCTGCCAGCACCTGCCGGATCATTCCACCGTTCATGACAAGTGCGGCAATCGCGATCATCACGCCGACGGCAATCCGGCTCATCTCTTTCGACCCTTCTGCGGGCGACCCCGTCCTGGGGTTTCCGCTGCTTGACCGGACATCTACACCGGCCCGGATGGCCGCGCGCTGAAGCCCACGTTCATATTCGATTCAGCAACGCATGTTTTTTGTGGCGAGTTCCAAGCGGAGGTGCGGCAATGCGCGAAAAAGTCCGGATGATCTCGAGTGAACTGGTCGCCAGAAACTGGGGCGAGGTGAAAAGACACACCTTCGACCTGCAGCGCCGCGACGGCAGTTGGCAGCGCCAGGTGCGCGAAACCTACGATCGCGGCCACGGCGCCGCGGTGCTGCTCTACAGTCTCGACAAGCGCAGCGTCATCCTCACCCGGCAGTTCCGCTTCCCCGCCTGGTTCAACGGCGACAAGAACCCCTGGCTCGTCGAGGCGCCGGCCGGCAAGCTCGATGGCGACGACCCACTGACCTGCGCGAAAAAAGAGGCCGAGGAGGAGACCGGCTATCGCGTGCACGACCTGACCCTGGTCGCCGCTCCCTACATGAGCCCGGGCTCGGTGACGGAACGGCTGTGGCTCTATGTCGGCCAGTACGACGCGAGCGCGCGTATCTCCGAAGGCGGCGGCCTCGAAGCCGAGGGCGAGGACATCGAAACGCTGGAACTGCCCTTTTCCGAGGCCATGGCGATGCTGGACCGCGGCGAGATCGCCGACGGCAAGACCATCATCCTGCTCCAGCACCTGGCGCTGCGGGGCGTGCTTTAGGCGGCGTCAGCGGGGAGCGATGCTCTCCGCAGAGGCCATGCCGGGGTGCAGCCGAGCGCCTCGGCTGCCGCTGTCAAACGTAGTCGACCAGCTTCCTGTCAGGATCGTAGGGCTGGTCGGCGACGGTCTTAGTCACCGCCTGCCCGCACTTCATCCGCTTGCTCACTGCGTCATAGGCATAGCTGCTGCCCCCGTGCAGCACCCAGCCCTCGCTCAAGGCCTTGGTAACCTTGTGACAGAAGCTGGAATCGTCCTCGCCTGTCAGGAACCGGTAGATAAGCATGCAAAAACTCCCTAGCCGCCACGCGCCCCGTGACGATTGTAATTTGGTCGGCAAGCCTCTAATCGCTGCGGCATGAGCGAGTTTCCAGCATTTTTGCTCGACGGCTACAAGTCGTTCATGGCCCACCGCTACGCACCGGAACAGGCGCGTTACAAGGTATTGGCCGACAAGGGCCAGACCCCGACCACCATGATGATCGCCTGCTGCGACAGCCGCTCGGCGCCCGAGACGATCTTCGACGCGGGTCCGGGCGAGATGTTCGTGCTGCGCAACGTGGCCAACCTCGTGCCGCCCTTTCAGCCCGATGGCGGCCAGCACGGCACCTCGGCGGCGATCGAGTTCGCGGTCAACGCGCTGAATATCAGCAACATAGTCATCATGGGCCACGGCCGCTGCGGCGGCATCAAGGCAGCCCTCGCGCCCGATACCGGGCCGCTGGCGCAGGGCGACTTCATCGGCAAGTGGCTGAGCATGCTGGCGCCGGTTTCCGAGCAGGTGTCGAAATACTCGCTGCTCACCAATACCGAGCGGCAGACGATGCTGGAGCGCTTCTCGATCCGCAACTCGATCGCCAACCTGCGGACCTTTCCCTACGTGCGGACGCTCGAGGCCGAGGGCAAGCTGGCCGTGCATGGCGCCTGGTTCGACATCTCGACCGGCGAACTCTGGGTGATGGACGCCGACGGCGACTTCTACCGCCCCGAATAGGCGTAGGCGATCTCCTATAGGTGATTGACACGTGCCGATTTCGGCGTAGAACGCTGCTCGCCGTAGCCAGGGGAAGCGTTGCGATGCGCAACAGCCTTTTCGTTTCGATGACCACAGCGGATGCATGCAGCACCGCGGGCATCGCCTTGGCGACCATGCTGGCGACCAAAACCACCAAAACCCCCTGAGCCGATCCCCGGGCCTCTCCCGCCGGGGAGCGGCCGGAGCTACCAAGCCGCCGGGCCAGAGCGCCGGCGCGGGGGACTTGAGGCAAAGAGGACTTTTTAAAATGGGTTATCGCGTCGCCGTCGTCGGGGCCACCGGCAATGTTGGCCGGGAAATGCTCAACATCCTCGCAGAGCGGAAGTTTCCTGCCTCCGAGGTCATCGCGCTCGCGTCCGCCCGGTCGCAGGGCCAGGAAATCAGCTTCGGCGACAAGCGCCTGAAGGTACAGAACCTCGAGAACTTCGACTTCACCGGCGTCGATTTCGCCCTGATGTCGGCCGGCTCGACCATCGCCAAGGAATGGGGCGAGCGCATCGGCCGCACGGGCTGCATCGTCGTCGATAACTCGAGCTTCTGGCGCTACCACGGCGACGTGCCGCTGATTGTTCCCGAAGTGAACGCCGCGGTGCTCGACGCCTACATGGCGCGCAACGACCGCAAGAACATCATCGCCAACCCCAACTGCTCCACCGCCCAACTCGTCGTGGCGCTGAAGCCGCTGCATGATTTCGCCAGGATCAAGCGCGTCGTCGTTGCCACCTACCAGTCGGTCTCGGGCGCCGGCAAAGAGGGCGTCGACGAGCTCTGGACCCAGACCAAGGGCATCTTCGTCAACGACAGCGCCACCCCGCGCAAGTTCACCAAGCAGATCGCCTTCAACGTCATCCCGCACATCGATGTGTTCATGGAGGATGGCTACACGAAGGAAGAGTGGAAGATGGTCGCCGAAACCAAGAAGATCCTCGATCCCAAGATCAAGTTGACCGCCACTTGCGTGCGCGTACCGGTGTTCGTCGGCCACTCCGAGGCCGTGAACCTCGAGTTCGAAAATCCGATCTCCGCCGACGAGGCGCGTGACATCCTGCGCGAAGCGCCGGGCATCTCGGTGATCGACAAGCGCGAAGCCGGCGGCTACGCCACTCCGGTGGAAGCGGCGGGCGAATACGACACCTACGTGTCGCGCATCCGCGAGGACGTCACCATCGAGAACGGCCTCAGCCTGTGGGTGGTCTCCGACAACCTGCGCAAGGGCGCCGCGCTCAACACGGTGCAGATTCTCGAGACGCTGATCGAGCGCAACCTGGTGACCCAGAAGGCCGCCTGAGGCCTTTGCCCGAGGGGAGGCAAGCCTCCCCTCGCCCTCCCCTTGGTCGCCGAAAAAACCACTAGCCCAACGCCGCGATCTTGGCTAAGAACGCCCCCACAAAGCGGGGCTGTAGCTCAGTTGGGAGAGCGCATCGTTCGCAATGATGAGGCCAGCGGTTCGATTCCGCTCAGCTCCACCACTGCTTTGTGGGTCCGCTCCATGTCTGGCAGCGGCAGACGCCGCAGCAGTGACATGCCCGGATTACCCGCGCGGCATTCAGCAACTGCCAAAAGCCTGATCCCCTTTGCAAGTATGAGATCGGTTCAGACCTCGTGCCTGACCCACTCCGTTTTGCACGCTATCAAAATCGTCCCCTACCATTTACCGATGTTTAATTGATCGCCCGGGGTGATTCGCCGGGTTCGGGGAATAATTGATGTCCATTATTGACTTGGCCCGCCCGGCTTGCTGCCGGAGCATCGCTTCTGCTCGCCTGTTTTTTGGCGTGCGCCGCTTCGAGACAGTCCCCGCTCTCACGACCGCCCTGATGCTTGGCCTCGCCATTGGCGCAGTGATGGCAGGGACGGACTCAACCCTCGCCGCCGGCGAAACCTTCGTCTGGAATGGGCTCGGCAACGGCACCAGCTTTGCCGCCGAGAGCAACTGGACGGACATCACCGCCAAACGCTGGGTGCCCGTCTTCGATGAGGATGGCTACGAAATCCACATCTGGCTGCCGGTCCTCGACGAAGACGGCAACCCCGTCCATGCACTGGATCAGCTCTTCGATGAAGACGGCCTCCCCGTTGTTGACGAGGAGGGCAACGAGGTCTGGGTCGAGGGCGAGCCGCTGCTTGAGGCCGGTCCCATCGTTCTTGAAGAGCGCGACGTCGTTCTCCCCGGCCCGCCGGACGGCGAGCAGAACATGCTGCTCGAAGCCGGCACGCCCAATATCAGCTCGTCCGGCCGACACATCAATGACGCAACGCTGCTGGGCGGCGAGTTCCTGATCCGCACCGGTAGTGTGGCGGTGATTCCGGGCAATTTTTACGTCGATGGCCTGCTGACGGTAGGCAATGAGGGCGTTCTGACCATCAGCCAGGATGACAGAGGCAAGAGCTTTCTCGCCGCCCGCCATGCGGTGATCGAAGGCGGGACTGTCCGCGGCGCGGGCATCCTCCGTGTCACCGGCGAGAATTCGCTGACGCACGAGTACGACCCGACCGTGGGCCTGACGCAGTCGGGCGGCCTCATCACGGAACTGAACATCGAGACGCCGATCTACACCATGTCCGGCGGTACTCTTTCCGCGCTGGTAGACTTCGAGACAGTGTTCGCCCTGTCGGGCACCGGAGAGGTGACCGCATCAGCGGTTCTGACCGGCAGCGACGGGGCCGTCATGACCCAGTCCGGCGGCAGCATGGCCGGCAGCGTGACCGGGATCGACAGCTACACGCAGTCGGGCGGGTTGTTGACAGGCACGATGGAGGTGGAAACCTACGCGCTGACCGGTGACGGCACCGCTGTCGTCGGTGGCGAGATCACCGCATCGGAGGCCTTCAACCTCGGGCCGGCGACCGGCACGACGACTGTCGATGCCCTGCTCACAGGCACCGGCGCGGTGGTCAAGACGGGTGACTCGCGGGTTATCCTCACCAATAGCGACAATGCCTTCACCGGCACGGTGACGGTCAGCGCTGGTGTCCTCGAGGTCGTGGACAGGTCACTGCCGAATGCCGCCTCGGTTGACGTCGCAGGCGGCGCCACCGTGCAGTTCACCGTCGGCGCGACCTCCGATGTCACCTTCGACGGCGTGATGACCGGCGACAAGGGCACGCTGGTGAAGGACGGCCTCGGCCGGCTGATCCTGACCGGCGACATCGAGATGGGCGCGCTCGATATCAATGCGGGCGCCCTCAGCATCGGCAACGGCATCAGCACCGAAACCGCCTCGTTCGATTCCGCCGTGATCCAGAAGGACGCCTCGCTCTACATCGCCAGTGGCGCGACGCTGCACATCCGGGTGCCCAACAACCTCACCAACTACGGCACGCTGGTCAACGACGGCACGGTGATCGACGATCTCGACAACAGCGGTACCTTTACCAACAACAAGGACTATATCGCCGACGTCGCCAGCAATACCGGCACCATCGACAACCGGCAGCCGGGCAAGTGGACCGGCAACATCGAGTCGAACGCGGGCCGGATCGTCAACCACGAGGGCGCGACCTGGACCGGAGCGGTGGAAGGCAACACCGGCGCCATCACCAATGACGGCACCTGGATCGACGGCACCGTCACCAACGGGCAAGCCGGGGTCAAGGCAGCGCTCGACTTCGGCAAGATGATCTACAACAACTACACCGGCACCTGGACCGGCAACATCGCCGCCAACCATGGCTGGATCCTCAACGCCGGCGGCACCTGGACCGGTGACGTGCTGTCGAACAACGGCGAAGTCTGGAACGACAACTGGGCTGGCGAAACCGGCACGGGCTACTGGATCGGCGACGTTGTCGACAATCACTCCAGCGTACGCCCGTGCCATCTGGAACGGCGGAGTGTGGGATGGCGACATCGTCGCCGCCGGGACGATCACTTCCATGGCGACCGGGAACATCGCGAACACCGGCAATGCCGGCCGTATCTACAACATCGGCGGCACCTGGACCGGCATCGTCGAGGGCAATACGGGCACCATCAGCAACGCTCCCGGCGAGATCAACACCGTGATGAGCGGCCCCTCGACCTGGGTCGGCGATGTGGTCAGCAATGACGGCATGATCTTCAACGCCGCCGGAAGCAGTTGGACCGGCGATGCGCTGGCCAATGCCGGCACCATCACTACCACGAGCCTGTGGACCGGCAACATCACCAGCTCTGGCCGCCTGGCAGCAGGCGGCAGCATCACGGGCGCGGTGGCCAATACAGGCGAGCTCGAGCTCGTCGGCGACCTCACTGTCGGCAGCGTCAGTTTTGGGGGCGACGCCTTCTTCGACGTTGATCTCGAGGCGGCGGGCGTCGGCGAGATGCTGACCAGCACAGGAGCCGCAGCGCTCGACGGCACCGTCCGGGTTACGGCCGGCTCTACCATGACCAGCGGCGATTACCTCACCAGCTACGATATCCTCACGGCCTCCGCCATCACGGGCGAATTTGATGGTGTCACCACCGACCTCGCGTTCCTCGCGCCGACCCTGAGCTACACCTCAACGACTGCCTCGGTGACGCTGCAGCGCAACACGCAGGAGTTCAGCGCCGTGGGCGTAACGCCCAACCAGCAGGCGGTGGCCAATCAGATCGAGAACGAACTTGGCGAGGGCAATGCGCTCTATGGTGCCGTGCTCTGGCTGACGCCGGAGGAGGCGCAGTCGGCCTTCGACCAGCTGTCGGGCGAAGTCTACGCGTCGGCCGAAGCTGCCGCCGCCGGCAAGGCGATGGTTGTCGGCGACATCGCGCTCGACCGCGTCGACAAGGCCTTCGACGGCATTAATGCCCGCGGCAGTGCCAGTGGTTACGCTGCGAGTTCGGCGGACCTCGCTGACGGCTCCGGCAGCACGGCGCTATGGACGGAGTTCTATGGTGCGTTCGACAACGCCGATGGCGACAACGGCACCTCCGCTACCGACAGTTCGGTCAGCGGCGTGGCGCTCGGCCTCGATGGCCTGCTGGGCGACTGGCGTCTGGGCATGATGCTGAACGCCGGTACCGGCGACACCAACGTTGCCGCGCTTGGTTCCACGGTCACCGGCACCAGCTATGGCTTCGGCGTTTATGGCGGCACCAACTGGGGCGATACGCGCCTCGCCCTCGCCGGCACCTACGCCCGGCAGGACAATGCCAGCACCCGCACCGTCGCATTCGGCAACTTCACCGAGGAACTCTCGGCCGACTACGCTTCGACCACCATGCTGGCCAGCGCCCGGCTCAGCCACGAGTTCGACTTCGGCGCCGTGTCGCTCATCCCCTACGCCAGCGCCGCCTATGTCGACCACCGGACGGACGGCTTCAGCGAAACCGGCGGCGTCGCGGCGCTGACCGCGAACGGCAGCCATTCGGCCACGACCTTCGGGGCGATTGGCGCCACGGTGAGCTACCAGATGCTGCTGGAAGACGGCGTGCTGGTCACCGCCACTGGATCACTCGGCTGGCAGCACAGCTTCGCCGAAGGCGGCGACGCCAGCCTGGCCCTGGCCGGTGGCACCCCGATCACGATCTCCGGCACCAGCCCGGATAGCGACGTGGCGGCGATTGCGGCGGGAGTGAACTTCGACCTGAACGACACCACGGCGCTCGACCTGTCCTATGGCGGCCAGATCGGCGCCGGAAGCCAGACCCACGTTGTCTCCGGCACCTGGGCCACGAAGTTCTAGCACCAGCCCGTCCGTTCAGGGCTCGAAGTGGATTTCCATCCAGTGCTCGTAGCGGTCGCCGGGCCGGAGCGGGGTCGGGTTGAAGGCCGGGATGTTCGGAGTGTTCGGGTAGGCCTGGGTTTCGAGGGCGACGCCGGCGCGGGCCTGGTAGACCGTGCCGCCCTTGCCGGCGATTCCAGACCAGTTGTCGGCCGTGAACAGCTGGACGCCAGGCTGGTTGGTTGCGATGCGGAGCGCCCGGCCCGAGACCGGGTCGCGCAGCCGCATCGTCGGTACACCACCGGCGGCAAGGCAGAAATTCACGTCGTAAGGCGACTCGCCGATCCGGCGCGGCGTGCGGAAATCGTGAGGCGTGCCGGCGACGGAGGCGATCTCGCCACTCGGGACATTGAACGCGTTCTTGGGCGTGTAGGTCTCGGCCGAAATCTGCAGCTCGTGGCTGTCGATCCGGCCGCTGTCGTGGCCTGAGAGGTTCCAGTAGCCGTGGAAGATCAGGTTCACATAGGTGGCCCGGTCGGTGGTGGCCGACATGGTGATCAGCAGTCGGCGGGGCTCCAGCCGATAGACCACCTCGCAGTTCAGCGTCCCCGGCCAGCCCTCGTCGCCATCGGGGCTGGTGAAAGTGAGCCGGACGGCATTATCGGCCGGCAACGCTTCGCCAGTCCAGCGGTGGCGGCCGAAATGGTCGAAGCCGCCATGCAGCGAATGCGGCGGCGCGTTGATCGACAGCTGGTACGGAGTGCCATCCACCTCGATCCGGCCGAAGGCCATGCGGTTGCCGTAGCGACCGCAGATCGCCCCCATCGAACCGCCGCGCGACGCATAGTCGGCGGGGGAATCGAGCCCCGGCACGATGTCGGCGAGGCGGCCCGCTGCATCGGGCATGATGCAACTGCGGAGCCGCGCCCCGTACTCGATCACCTCGATGCACATGTCGCCGCTGGTGAGCGTGAACATCCGCCCCAGGTCGCCGCCATAGTCGTGGACGCTGACGGCCATCGCGCCTCGCCCCTCCCGTTATCTCGCCCGGTACGCCATCTCGTCGGCCAGCAGCGTCTGCGCCGCAGCCGCGATCCGCGCCAGCAGCGCTTCGTCGACGATGGTGTCGAGGAACGGCAGCAGGGGTCCCGTCTCGGCGACGCCGGCCGCAGCCACCGCGGCATGCAGCACCCGCAGCGGCGAATGGCCGTCGCGCAGGTCTTCGAGCGGCAGGAATTTCTCGCGGAGTGCAGTGGCGGTGGGAACATCGCCGGCCTTCAGCGCCGTGAGAATGCCATGCGACATGGCGGGCGCGATGCAGACCGATCCCGAGGTGAAGCCGTTGAGGCCGGACTTCGACAGGTGCGCCACCGCCGGCCGTTCGCCCATGCCGGAAACGACGAAGCGCCGGTCGACCTGCTGCAGCAATTCATCGAGATAAGGATCGACCGTCGGGTCGTCGCGCACGATGGCGTACTTGATGGCAACGACGGCGCCGTCCTTCACCAGACCGGCAAGATCGCCCGGCGTGATGAACTTGGCATCCTTCACATAGGCGATGAGCGGCCGGCCGAAGCGCTCGGCGAGCCGGCGGATGCCGATCGCCACGCCCGCCGAAGTCGCCGGAAAGTTCAGCGGCAGCAGCATGGCGGTAGGGAGCGCCGTGCCCTTGAGCACATCGACCTGGTCTTCGGCCTTGCCGTAGTCGGGGCCGATCGAGGGGATGATCCAGCTGCCGGCCGGCGCGATGTCCTCGAGCTGGTCGAGCAGCGCGCCGAACTCGCGCACCCCCATGTTGTAGAGGTTGGCATTGCCGCCATAGAGCGCCGTCGTCACCCCGCCCGCCGCCAGGTGCGAAAGGATGCGCCGGTTGCCTTCCTTGTCGAGCGAGTAGTCCGGCTTGCGCGCCAGCGGCGGCACCGAAAGCACTGAGCCCGCGAGCAGTTCGGGGGTGATCGTCTGCATAGCTATCTTCTTCTCTTCAACTGGTCCGACGCAGGCTCGAACGCCGCATGCGGGTCTGGAAATACGGGGCTTCGCCGATCGTGCCGGGCTCGTAGTGGTCGGCCCCCGAATCGACAATCACGTTCATCTGGCTCGGATACTTCGCAACTTCGTCCTCGACGATATCGACGCCGAGCCCCGGCACGTCGGGCACCAGCAGGTGGCCATCGACCAGCGTCGGTGCCGGCGTGATGACGGTGTTGCGGCCGGCCCAGTCGAGCTCGAGCTTTTCGAGCAGCAGGGCGTTGGGAATGGTCGCCATCACATGCAGCGCGGCAAACTCGGCCACCGGACCCAGCGAGCCCGAATGCGGCGCCATGGTGATGTAGTGCGCCTCGGCCATCGCCGCCATCTTGCGCATCTGCGTGATGCCGCCGGCCCGGCCGGTATCGGGCTGGATCACGTCCACCAGGTCGCGCTCGACATAGGGCCGGATGCCCCAGATGGTCGAGACGCGCTCGCCCGCAGCGATCGGGATGTCGACCGCTTCGCGCACCCGCGCCAGCGCATCGAGGTTCTCGGGTGCCACCGGGTCCTCGTAGAACAGCAGGTCCGCCCCCTCGAGTTCGCGGCCCACAGCGATGGCGTCGGCGGTGGTGAACCATGGCGGACCATGCGCATCCACCATCAGGTCGACATCCGGCCCGACATGCGAGCGAAGGTCATACACCGTCTCGACGTCCTTGTAGGTGACGACGCCGGCCTTGATGCCCTTGTAGCCGAGCGCCAGCAGCTGGTCGGCGCGCTCGCGGGTCTTGGCGTGCCCATAGACCGGGATGCGATCGCGGAAGCGGCCGCCCAGCAGGTTCCACACCGGCTGGCCCAGCGCCTTGCCCTTGATGTCCCACAGCGCCATCTCGATGCCGGTCATGGCGCCGCCGCCCACCGTGCCGAGCAGGCCGTGGCCCATGGTGGCGGTATGCATCTTGTTCCAGAGCAGGTCGATATTGGCCGGGTCCTGCCCGACGAGCAGGTTCGCGAGGTCCTTGACCGCGGTTTCGATCACCCGCGGCCAGCCCGAGCATTCGCCGACGCCGTAGGTGCCCTCGTCGGTGAGGACCTTGACGAACAGCCAGTTGCGCGAGCCGCGGAAATCGCCGCTGGCGGAGCCGCTTTTCCCGTCCGCAGCCGGGGTGGCCAGCGGCCCGCCAACCTGCATCAGGTACGTCCTGATTTCGGTGATCTTCACCTCGACAATCCTCCTAGTTCGCTTCGCGGTAGCGGAGCCGCTCGCGGCTGCCGCGCTGGGTTGGGTCGGCCACCGGCACTGCCGAGAGCAGCGCGCGCGTATACTCGTGCGCCGGGGCGTTGCACACCGTCTCGGTGTCGCCCGTCTCGACGATGCGGCCGCGATACATCACGGCGATGCGGTCGCAGAAATAGCGGATGACCGAGATGTCGTGGCTGATCAGGATGAAGCTCAGTTCCAGCCGCTCCTGCAGGTCGAGCATCAGGTCGAGGATCTGCGTCCGCAGGCTCACGTCGAGCGCCGAGGTCGCCTCGTCGGCGATAATGATGCGCGGGTTGGGCGCGATGGCGCGGGCGATCGAGATGCGCTGGCGCTGGCCGCCCGAGAAGGCATGCGGATAGCGCGTCGCGGCGCTGGCCGGCAGTCCGACGAGGTCGAGCAGTTCGGCGATGCGGGCGGCAAGCGCACTCCCGCTCATCAGCTTCATGGCAACCAGCGGCTCGGCGATGATCTCACCCACGGTCAGTCGCGGGTTGAGCGAGCCGAAGGGGTCCTGGAACACCATGCGGATGTCGCGCCAGGGCTGCTTGAGCTGCCCGTCCGACAGCGGCGCGAGGTCCTTCGAGGTGCCGTCACGCGCCGTGTAGAGGATTTCGCCCGAGGTGATCGAATAGACGCGCTGCAGGCACCGGCCCAGCGTCGTCTTCCCCGATCCGCTCTCGCCCACGATGCCGAGGTTTTCTCCTGAGCGCAGCTCCAGCACGGCGTCGTCGACGGCAACCAGGACGTCCTTGGTCAGCCCGAGAAATCCGCCCGACAGCGGAAACTCCTTGCGCACCTTGTTGGAAACGAGGATCGGCTCGCCGATGCCGCGCGCCGCACGCATCTGCAGCCGCCGCTCCGATGGCTTGTCGAGCTCGCGCACCGCCTGCAGCAGCCGCTGCGTATAGGCGTGCTGCGGCGCGCTGAAGATCTGGTGCACGTCGCCGGCCTCGACCACCTTGCCGTGCCGCATCACCGCGATGTCGTCGGCGATTTCGGCGACCACGCCCATGTCGTGGGTAATGAACATCACCGCCATGTCGGAGTTGACCTGCAGCGACTTGATGAGCGCCAGGATCTCGGCCTGGATGGTCACATCGAGCGCGGTTGTCGGCTCGTCGGCGATCAGCACGAAGGGATTGCAGGCGAGCGCCATGGCGATCATGGCGCGCTGCCGCATGCCGCCCGAATACTCGAACGGGTAGCGCTCGATCGCCTGCTCGGGCTTCGAGATTTCCACCTTGCGCAGCAGTTCGAGCGTGCGCTCGCGTGCCTCTGCCTTCGATACCTTCTCATGCACGCGGATGACTTCGCCGATCTGGTCACCGATCCGGTGCACCGGCGACAGCGAGCTCATCGGCTCCTGGAAGATCATGGCGATGTCGCGCCCGCGAATGTCGCGGATGGTCTGCGAGCGCGGGTCGAGCCGCGCCAGGTCGACCGGGCCATGCACGACATTGCCGTGGCTGTCGCGGTGCTTGTTGAGGAAGATCTCGCCCGAGACGATGCGACCGGGCTTGTCGACGATCTGCAGGATCGAGCGCGCCATGACGCTCTTGCCCGAACCGCTCTCGCCGACGACGCAGAGTGTCCTGCCCGCTTCGACCACGAGGCTCACGTCATCGACCGCCTTGAACGGACCCTGACGGGTATCGAACTGGGTGACGAGGTTTCTGATCTCGAGCAGCGGTGTTCTGGTCTCGGTCATGTCAGCGGCCGTCATTGGAATAGGGGTCAGCCGCATCGCGCAGGCCGTCGCCGAGGAAGTTGAGGGCCAGCACGGCGAGGCAGACCGCGCCGCCGGGGATGAACAGCCACGGCGCCTGCGCGATCGACCGCACGTTCTGTGCTTCCTTCAGCAGCACGCCCCACGAAATGGTGGGTGGCATCAGCCCGAGGCCGAGGAACGACAGCGCCGTCTCGGCGATGATCATGGCCGGGATCGCGAGCGTCACCGAGGCGATGATATGGCTGAACATCGAGGGCATCATGTGCCGGAAGATCACCCGCAGCTGGCTGCCGCCATCGAGCCGCGCCGCGGTGACGAAGTCTTCGGTCCGCAGCGCCAGGAAGCGGCCGCGCACCACGCGCGCCAGCTCGGTCCAGCCGACCAGCGACAGGATCACCGTGATGGCGAAGTAGCGGATCAGCGGCGGCCAGTCCTGCGGCAGCGCGGCGCTGAGGCCCAGCCAGATCGGGATTGTCGGCAGCGACAGGATCAGCTCGACCAGCCGCTGCACCACCATGTCGATGGTACCGCCATAATAGCCCGACAGCCCGCCAAGGATCAGCCCGATGATGAGGCTCAGCGTCACGCCGAGCAGGCCGATCGACATCGAGATGCGGGTGCCGTGGATGGTGCGGCTCAGCACGTCGCGGCCGAGGCGGTCGGTGCCGAACAGATAGAACCGCTCGGCCGGGTTCACTGTGGTGACGAAGTGCCGGTTGGACGGGATCAGCCCCCACATCGAGTAGCTGGCGCCCTCGGCGAAAAAGCCGAGGTAGATCTTGCGGTTCTCGTCGGGCGCGTAGCTCGACTGCAGGGTCATCGGGTCGCGCGTCACCTTCATCGCGTAGACGAAGGGCCGCACCGACCAGCTGCCGTCCTCGGCAGTGTCGATCAGGTGGATGCCCTGCGGCGGATGGTAGAGGTCCTTTGATGTGGTGACGTTGGGATCGAACGGCGCGAGGAACTCGGCGAAGATACCGACGATGGCGAACAGCAGCACCACGATGGCGCTGAACAGCGCCAGCTTGTGCTTGCGGAAGGCCCGCCAGGTCAGCACCAACTGGCTGGCATGGGCATCGGCGGTGAGTTCGGCGGCGCGGGGATCGGCGACGGTAGCCATGCTCTCACCTGAACCGGATGCGAGGATCGACGATGGCGAGCAGGATGTCGGAGACCAGCATGCCGATGATGGAGAAGCAGCACAGCAGCAGGATGAACGCCCCCGCAAGGTACATGTCCTGCGCCAGCAGCGCCTGCAGCAGCAGCGGACCCGAGGTCGGCAGCGCCAGCACGTAGGCGGTGATCACGGCGCCCGAGATCAGCTGCGGAAAGGCCCAGCCGATGGTCGACACGAACGGGTTCAGCGCCAGCCGCACCGGATATTTCAGGATCAGGTTGAACTCGGTCAGCCCCTTGGCGCGCGCCGTGGTGACATAGGGCTTGTTGAGCTCGTCGAGCAGGTTGGCGCGCATGATGCGGATAAGGCCCGCGACCGTGCTGGTACCGAGGATGATGATCGGGATCCAGATATGGGTCAGCAGGTTGACGAACTTGTCGAACGACCACGGCGCCTGCCGGTATTCCGGCGAGAACAGACCCGACACGTCGGTGCCGAAATGGACCACCGCGATATACATCAGCACCAGCGCGATGAGGAAGTTGGGCACGGCCAGCCCGATGAAGCCGATGACCGAGGCGACATAGTCGCCGACCGAGTACTTGCGGATGGCCGAATAGATGCCGATCGGCAGGGCGAGGCCCCAGGCGAAGATCAGCGTCGAGATCTCGAGGATGAAGGAGAGGCCGAGCCGCTCCCAAATGAGGCCGGCAACCGGCTGCTGCCATTCGAACGAGATGCCGAAATCGCCCACCAGCACGCCGCTGATCCAGCGGAAATACTGGATGATGAAGGGCTGGTCGAGGCCATAGCGCTCGCGCAGCGCGGCGAGCCGCGTCTCGTCGACCACGTCGCCTGACTGCGACAGCGTCTGCGCGAAAGTGGTGACGTAGTCGCCGGGGGGCAGCGTGATCAGCGCGAAGGCGACTATCGAGGCCGCGAACATGAAGGGGAACGCCCAGAGTGTTCGCCGGATGATGTAGTTGAGCAGCATGTGGCCGGGCCCTGCGTGGTGGGAGGCATGGGGCTCGCGTGGAGCCCCATGCCGATGCTCGGGGGTGCTTAGGGCCTGTAGAACCAGGCCTGCGGCAGCACGGGCGCCGGAGTGGGCCAGAACCAGCTGTTCACCATGCTGTCGGGCACGTTGGCGAGGTTGTTCTTGGCGATGCCGTAGGTGACTGCGGCCTTCGCAACACCCATCACCTCGAACTCGTCGGCCGCGATCTGGGCGATTTCCTTGAGCAGCCGTTCACGCTCTGCCGGGTCGGCAGTGCTCTTGGACTGGTCGTAGAGCGCCATGCGGTTCTTGATTGTCTCGGGCGGCTCCTCCCCGTCCTTGCCGCCGGAATTGTACCACTGCGACCACGGGATGCCCCAACGGGCGTCATGGTGCAGCGGCACGAGCTGCTGCGGCACGCCGACGATCTGCACGCCGCCGCCGCCCCAGACCGCTGCGTCGTGGTCGTTGGCATTGGAAGTGCGCTCGAAGAAGAACGTGCGCTCGAGCGGGTTCACGTCCATGTCGACGCCGATCACGGCCCATTGCTGCTCGATCATTTCGAGCAGGTCGACATGGTCGGGCGCGAGCGCCGGGATCACGTCGACGAGGAACTTGATCGGACGGCCGTCGGCCATGCGGCGAACGCCGTCATCGCCCCGGGCGAGGCCCAGTCCGTCGAGCATCTCGTTCGCCTTGTCCGGATCGAACTCGGTGAACTGGGTAGAGAGCTGCTCGTTGAAGTACGGACCGGTGAAATCGCCCTGCTGCCAGGGTTCGCTGGTGCCCAGCAGCACGGTGTCGATCAGTTCCTGGCGGTTCATGCCGATGGAGAGGGCGACGCGGAAGTCCTTCGTGTTGAAGAGCTCGCGCATGCCCGTGTCCTTGTGGGCCAGGTTGAGGTTGATGATCATGTGCTGGCCGCCGCCGGGGTCGGCCGCGAACATGCGATAGCCGCCGCGTTCGCGGTTCTCGGCGATGACCGGGCGGTTGGCCGCCGAGTCGATATGGCGCAGGCCGAAGTCGATATTGCCGCCGATGACCGACAGCACCAGGCTTTCCACATCCTGCGACACGTCGGACGACAGCGTGTCGATATAGGGCAGCTGGTTGCCTTCGCTGTCGACCTGCCAGAAGTACGGGTTCCGCTTCAGCGTCACCAGCGTGGCGCCACCGGTATAGGGACTATCGATCACCCAGGGGTCGAGCGTCGGGCGTTCGGCATTGCCCCAGCGCGCCGGCACTTCGATGTCGCCGCACTTCTGGATGAAGTAGGTCTGCCAGTCACCGGCACCCGCCGCCGCGATATCGGCGTCGAGATTGTCGTTGTAGGCCGGCAGGAACTGGCTGCAGTAGTGCTTGGAATAAAGCACCGGGTGCTGGCCAAGCGGCGTGGCCAGTTCGTTCAGGAACTCGCCATACGACTTCTTGAAGATGAACTTGACCGTGTGGTCGTCGATCTTCTCGACGGTCATCGGCTCGCCATCCGACATGTACCGCGGATGGGTTGGTGCGAACTCCTGGTTGCGGATCAGGTCGTTGACGTTGAACAGCACGTCATCGGCCGTGAACGGCTGGCCGTCCGACCACTTCATCCCCTTGCGCAGGTAGAAAGTGTATTCGGTCGCCCCCTCGTTGACCTCCCACTTCTCCGCCAGGTTCGGGATGACAGCCGTGAACTCGGGATTCCAGCGCACGAGGCCCTGGTTGCCGACCATGCGCAGGATGTGGTTGTGGTCCGAACTGCCGCGCAGGCCATAGCGGATCATGCCACCGTAGACGCCGATCTCGGCGGGCGTCACCACCTCCGGCTGGTCCGGCAGTCGCTCTGCGACCGGCGGCAGAGTACCGGCAGCCACTTCGGCCGCCAGCGCGGGTGCTTCCTTGTATTCAAGTGCCAGTGCGGCCGACGACAGCGCCAATATGGCCACCATGCCGCCTCCTAGGGCCGGCAGAAGTTTCACCATGGTCTCCTCCCTCGGTAAACTTTACAAGTTTTTGCAACTTGGTAGCGACCTGTCAAGCGGCCATTCCGTCTGTTGAAAGCCCACAATTCCTGGACTTTTCGCGAAATTGACACGGTTCAACTGTCCTCGCCGCGAGCCATTTCAGGCCCGCAGCGGACATGATTTTACAACTGGCAAAAAGTTCACGAATTTTCGTGGACCAAGCCCCGTCAAACGTAGGCGTAGGACCCATCAGGGCGCTTCGGAACGCGACGTTCCCAATGCACGTACTGGTCGGTCGAGATGAACTCCATGTCGATTTCCACACCCCAGCCCGGCCGATCCGGGCGGAGTTCCAGGTGCCCGTCTGTGGGCAAATAGGGGTCGACGACATAGCGGCTGGAGTCGGTCTTCTTCTGCAGCTCGGTGCCGCCATAAATGTAGTTGTCGCCATCCGGCAGGCGGTATTCGAGGATGCTGAAATTGTGGGTCGCCGCGGCGAAATGCACGTTCACCGCCGTCGCCAGCGGCCCCATCGGGTTGTGCGGGGCGATCGAGACGTAGTGCGCCTCGGCAAGGGTCGCGATGCGGCGCATCTCGGTGATACCGCCGACCACGCAGATATCGGGCTGGATCAGGTCGGCGCCCTTGGCCTGCAGGAGGCGCAGGAACTCGAAGCGGTTGTAAAGCGATTCACCCGTCGCGAGGCGGCACTGCAGCCCCTGCTTGAGCTCGCCCCAGGCGTCGATGTTCTCGGGCCGCAGCGGCTCCTCGAGAAACAGGGGATCGTAGGGAGCCAGCGCATTGCCGAGCTGCCGCGCCTGGATCGGCTCGAAGATGCGCGCATGCGCGTCGAAGGCAATTTCGTATGACGGATCAGCAGCTTCGCGCAGCGCACCGAAATACTCGGCGCTCGCCCGCACCACCTCGCCCCAGCGATTGGCGTGCATGTCGTTGCGCCACGGGCTGAGCTTGAATGCCTTGAAGCCCCAGTTCTTGTTGAGCTCGTCCAGCGCCTCGACCGCCAGCGGCACGTCGGGCGCGGTGTAAACGCCGTTATAGACCTTTATCCGGTCACGCACCCGGCCGCCGAGCAACTGGTAGACTGGCACGCCGAGCGCTTTGCCCGAAATGTCCCACAGCGCATGGTCGATGGCCGAGATCGCCGACAGGCCCATTGCGCCCGGCGGGAAGCGCGACTGCACGATGAGGTAGTTGGTCAGGTACTCGACCCGCAGCGGATCCTGCCCGGCGAGCATGCCGCCATAGTAGTCGAGGATCGGCGGCAGTCCGCGGTCGGGGCCGTGGTTGTAGCACTCGCCCCAGCCGGTGATGCCTTCGTCCGTATCCAGCGCCACGAGCACGCGCGGACGGTCCTTGTCGCGGGTCATGAACACCCGCATGCGGTCAATCTTCATCTGTCCCCTCGCCAGGCCGCCCGGCACTGCACGACGTTCAGCGTCGCATCCAACCGGATCACATGTCGGGGACGAGTTTACATCTTGGCCAACAACATACAAGTATTGACATGTTGCCTGTGGAGTGGCACGCGATTGTCCATGCTGCGAGACGCCGCAGCGGCGACTGCATTGTCTTCCCAGAGGAGTGGGATACACCGGCGGCGCACCAGCCAGCCAACCCAAATGTCGACGGAAATGTCCAGCTCTCCCACCGCCAGCCTCGTTCGCGAAGACGCCGCCCCGCCGCGGCTCAGCACCACCATCTATGACGACATCCTGGGGATGATCACCCGGGGCGAGTTCGCAGCGAACGCTCGCCTGCCCTCGGAAGCGCGCCTCTCCGACATGTACGGCGCATCGCGGCCGGTGGTGCGCGAAGCACTGGCGCGGCTGAAGGAAGACGGCATCGTCGTCTCCCGGCAGGGCTCCGGCTCCTATGTCCGGCGCCAGCCCGACCCCTCCATCCTCGAACTCGCGCCCATCGGCACACTCGGCGACCTGCAGCGCTGCTTCGAGTTTCGCGCCAACACCGAGCCGTCGGCCGCCGGCCTCGCCGCGCTGCGCTGGGAGCAGGACGACATGGAGCGCATCGACGCCGCCATGGGTGCGCTCGAACGCTGCATCGCCAATGGCTTCATCGGCACCGAGGAGGATGCGACGCTCCACGAGGCGATCGCCGAGGCCACGCACAACAACTACCACCGGATGGTGCAGCGCCTGCTGCGCCCACACATTCTCTCCGGCATGAATGTCTCCCGCAGCCTGACGCTGAAGCGCTCGGAGGCCAGCCTGCGCATGGTGCAGGACGAGCACGTCGTGACGGTCGAGGCCATTCGCCGGCGCGATGCGGAGGTCGCGGCGACCTCCATGCGCACCCACATCCTCAACGCCCGCCATCGCATGTTCGAGGGCGTCAACACCTGAGCCAAGTGAGATAATGCCGGATACTTCGAGACTTTCGGTCGCCATCACCGGCGGTGCGGGGCGCGTGGCCACCGCGATGCGCAAGGTGCTGTCCCCGCAACTGCACCATGTCCGGATCGTCGACCTCGTCGAACCGGCCGAACTGGCGGAGAACGAAACCTTCGTCCGGGCCGACCTGACCAGTCTCGACCAGGCGACACAGGCCATCACCGGCATGGACGGCGTCATCCACCTGGCCGGTATCCCGAGCGAGAAGGGTCTGGCGGACATGCTGCAGGCCAATGTCGTCGGCACCAGCCACCTCTACGAGGCGGCGCGGCTGGCCGGCGTGCCGCGAATTGTGCTCGGCTCCAGCAATCATGCGACTGGCTTTTATCCACGCGACGTCGTGGTGGGCACGGAGGCGCCGATGCGCCCCGACAGCATCTACGGCCTGACCAAGTGCTGGGGCGAGCTCGTCGCCGGGCTCTACTACGACAAGCACGGTATCCGCAGCCTCGTCGTCCGCATCGGCAACGCCCAGGACATGCCGCGGAACCCGCGCTCGCTCGAGGTATGGATCAGCCCCGGCGACCTGACCCAGCTCTGCCTCATCGGCCTCACCCACCCCGACATCGACGTGCGGACGGTGTTCGGCGTGTCGGCTGGTGGCGGCAACTGGTGGGACAACGCGGAGGCCGAGCGCCTCGGCTACGTGCCGCGCGACGTCATCCGCGATTTCGCCCACCCCGATTCCTTCGTGCCGGTGCCGCCGGACGCCAACCCGGTCGAAGAGTATTTCCAGGGCGGCTTCTTCTGCGCCTTGGAGCACGACGGCACGATCCGCCGCCGCTAAAACAATCGCTCGGGAGGAGCACATGGACCAGACGGTTCGCAGCAAGCTGCTGGACGTATCGACCGCAACCCTGACATCGGTGCTGCTAAAGCATGGCTTCCGCAACACCTTCATCGGCGGCATCAAGCTGCTCAACCCCGATGCGCCGCGCATGGTGGGACCGGCCTTCACCCTGCGCTACATCCCGGCCCGCGAGGACCTCGACCAGTCGAGCGCCTTCGAGGGCCGCAAGCATCCACAGCGGGTTGCCGTCGAAACCTGCCCGGCGGGCAGCATCCTGGTGATCGACAGCCGCAAGGATGCCTCCGCCGCTTCGGCCGGCGGCATCCTGGTCACCCGGCTGTTCAAGCGCGGCGTCGCCGGCATCGTCACCGATGGTGGCTTCCGCGACTCGCCGGACATCGCGAAACTGCCGTTTCCCGCCTATCACGGCCGCCCCAGCGCCCCGACCAACCTGATCCGGCACCATGCGCTCGATGTGAACCAGCCGATCGGCTGCGGCGACGTGCCGGTCTACCCCGGCGACATCCTCGTCGGCGATGCCGAGGGCGTAGTGGTCATCCCGCAACACATCGCGGCGCAGGTTGCCGACGAGGCCTGGGAGCAGACCCAGTTCGAAGACTTCGTGATGGAGCGGGTGAGCGCCGGCGACAGCACCCACGGCCTCTATCCACCCGAAGACGAAGCCCGGGCCGAGTACGCCCGTTGGCGGGCTGCCCGCAAAACCTGAGGCTTAATCTGGCGCTGCCATGCGCGAGCGGGTGGTGATCTGGCGCGGATCGCAGACCAGCTCGATCAACGCCGCCCGGCCCGACGCCCGGGCGCGTTCAAAGGCCGGCGCAAACGCGCCGGTCGAGGTGACGCGTTCAGCGTGACAGCCGAGCGACAACCCCAGCGCCACCAGATCAGGTGACGGCAGGTCAGTACCCACGACACGGCCGGGATACTCGCGCTCCTGATGCATGCGGATGGTGCCGTACATACCGTTGTTGAACACAAGGATGATGGGCGTCGCGCCATACTGCACGGCTGTCGCCAGTTCGAGGCCACTCATCATGAAGCCGCCATCGCCGACGCAACCGACGACCACCCGTGATGTGGCGATGGCCGCCGCCACCGCCGCCGGAACCGAATAGCCCATCGCACCGCTCGTCGGACCCAGCTGGCGGCCGGGGCGGCCGAAGCGGAAGAAGCGCTGCGCCCAGCCGGTGTGGTTGCCAGCATCGAGCGTAAGAATGGCGTCGCGCGGCAGCACGGCCTGGAGGTGCGCGATGACGGCCGACAGGTCGAGATCGGAGACATAGTTCGCGGGAGCAATGGTCGCCTCGTATTCGTTTCGCAGCGTTGCGCGCCATGCCTCCCAGCGGCCCGCTGCCGATGACTCCAGCCGCTGGCTGGCACCGGCGAAGCTGCCGACGGTGCCGACGATCGTGAGGTCGGCCCGGAAGACCGTGCCGATCTCGTCCGCATCGGCGTGGATATGCACGAGGCGCTGCTTCGGCTGCGGCACATCCATGGTGGAATAGCCCTGCGTCGCCATTTCGCCGAGGCGCGTCCCGACGGCGATCACCAGGTCTGCCTCGCGCACGCGCTTTGGCAGCGTCAGCGGCCCTGACGTGCCGATGTCGCCGCAATAGACCGGCGAGCCGTTGTCGATGGCATCCTGGCGCCGGAACGAGCACGCGACCGGCACGCCCAGCCGTTCCGCCGTGGCGGCAAACTGCGCGCTCGCCGCGTCGGTCCAGCCGCTGCCGCCGATGATGAAGATCGGACGCTCGGCCTGCGCAAGCAGGTCGCTTAGCGCGTCGATCGCACCGGGGACGATCTCGGCCGCCGCGGGCTGGTACGGTTTGGCGTCGGCGACGGCCACCATCTCGGTCAGCACGTCCTCAGGCAGCGACAACACCACCGGCCCCGGCCGCCCCGACGTCGCGACGTGGAAGGCCCGGCTGATCAACTCGGGGATACGATCCGCCCGCTCGATCTGCGCGACCCACTTGGCTACGCCGCCGAACATCGCGCGATAGTCGATCTCCTGGAACGCCTCGCGACCCAGGGCGTCGCGCCCGACCTGTCCGATGAACAGGATCATCGGCGTCGAGTCCTGCATGGCGGTGTGCACGCCGACCGCGGCATGCGTCGCCCCCGGGCCGCGCGTCACGAAGCAGATGCCGGGGCGTCCGCTAAGCTTGCCGTGCGCCTCCGCCATATGCGCGGCGGCAGCTTCATGCCGCACATTGATGAGGCGAAACCTGTCGCGCACGTCGTGCAAGGCATCGAGTACCGCGAGGTAGCTCTCACCGGGCACACAGAAGCCCAGCGAACAGCCGTGCACCAGCAACTGGTCGACCAGCACCCGCCCGCCGCTGCGCATTTCCGTGTTCTGCATGAGCAGACCCTCCCCGTGCTACCCTCAGGTCAGGCACTCGATATGGCAAGTGGCCAGAAGGTCGAGCGGCCACTTCTATCGGCCACCGTCCTCAACTTGCAGCCCGCCTTGTCCTTGATCAAGCGGAGCGACGGATTGCGCGATAGAAGACGGAGCCGCTCACACGAGCTGTGGAGACCGCCGATGGATCGCCTCAAGACCGCGCTGCTCGCCATTGCCGTACTCGGCGTCGTGGCCGGGCTGGCGGTGGAGTTTGCCGGCCCGCCCGGCCTGTCCCGCTGGGTTTGGACCGCCGCGGTGCTGCCCGTTCTGCTGGCCCTGCTGGCAGAGATCATCGGCAGCCTGCGACGGGGCGAATTCGGCCTCGATATAGTCGCTGCGCTCTCGATGAGCGCGGCCCTGCTCAGTGGCGAGGCGCTGGCCGCCGCCGTGGTGGCGGTAATGTACTCGGGCGGCACCTTCCTCGAGAGTTTCGCCGAGGGCCGGGCGCGGCGCGAGATTCATGCGCTGCTGGCTCGCGTGCCGCGAACGGCCGCCCGCTATCGGGAAAGCAAGCTGGAGGAAGTGGCGCTCGATGCCGTCGCGCCCGGTGACCGCCTGCTGATCCGGCAAGGCGACGTGGTGCCCGTCGATGGCACAGTGGCGAGCACCGTGGCCTTCGTCGATACCTCGGCGCTGACCGGGGAGTCGCTCCCGGTCCGGCTCGAACAGGGCGGCGAGGCGATGAGCGGCTGCACCAACGCCGCCGACGCCTTCGACCTCGTCGCCACCCGTCCGGCCGCCGAGAGCACCTATGCCGGCATCGTGCGGCTGGTCGAAGCCGCCCAGCACTCGAAGGCGCCGATGTCGCGGCTCGCCGATCGCTGGTCGCTGGGGTTCCTCGCGGTGACGGTCGCGATTGCGGCGCTCGCCTGGGGGCTGACGGGAGATCCGATCCGGGCGGTTGCCGTGCTGGTCGTGGCAACGCCCTGCCCGCTGATCCTCGCCGTGCCGGTCGCGCTGGTCGCCGGGCTGTCACGCGCCGCGCATTTCGGCGTGCTGGTCAAAGGTGCCGCGGCGCTCGAGAAGCTGGCCCGCATCCGAACGCTTGTGCTCGACAAGACCGGGACCCTGACCGATGGCCGGCCGCAGATAGTGCGGATCGATCGGCGCAACGACTTGCCGGAAGACGAGATCCTCCGCTTGGCGGCGGCGCTCGACCAGGCATCGAAGCATCCGGTGGCGCAGGCGATCGTCGCCGCAGCGAAGGCACGCGGCCTGTCGCTGCCAACGCCTACGGCGGTGACTGAATTGCCGGGCGACGGCGTCACCGGGCTGGTCGAGGGCCGGCCAGTGATTGTTGGCGGTGACAAGTTCGTGGCGCGCAGCGTCGGCGCCGCCGCCGGAGAGGTGGCCGAGGGTTCGGCCGGTTCGGTGCTGGTATCGGTCGCGGTTGACGGCCACCTGGCCGGGCAACTGGTGATGAGCGACCCCCTGCGCCAGGACGCCGGTGCAGTGATCGGCGCCCTTCGCCGAGTCGGGCTCACTCGGATCGTGCTGGCGACCGGCGACCGGGAGGACGTCGCACGCGAAGTCACCGCCGGCCTCGGGCTCGACGGCATCCACGCCGGCCTCGCCCCCGACCAGAAGGTGCTGCTGGTCCTCTCCGAGCGCAAGCATGGTCCCGTGATGATGGTCGGCGATGGCGTCAACGACGCCCCCGCGCTGGCCGCCGCCGATGTCGGGGTGGCCATGGGCGCCCGCGGTGCCGCAGCCTCGGCCGAGGCTGCGGATGTCGTGCTGCTGGTCGATGAACTTGGTCGGCTGGTCAGCGGCGTCGAAATAGCGCAGCGCACCCTGGGCATTGCGCTGCAGAGCGTGGCTGTCGGGCTCGGGCTCTCGATCGCGGCGATGATCGCCGCCGCCTTCGGCTATCTGTCACCCGTACAGGGGGCGCTGCTGCAGGAACTCATCGACGTCGCCGTGATCTTCAACGCCCTGCGGGTGCTGCGGGTCTCTCCCAGCACCATTGTATCGCCCCAGTCCTCCCTCAGCTCCGCCAGTGTGCCACAGGCTCGCTGAGCGTCTGCAACTGCTCGGCGGGCTCTCCGGCGATGCGGCGCAGCAATAGCCGCGTCAGTTCCAGTCCCGCCGTGTAGACGTCCTCTTCGATCGTGTCGGCGGTGGGGAACACCGTCGAGAGCATATCCGAGGTCTGCTTGCAGACGAACTGGATGTCGCGGCCGAGCAGCACGCCGCAATCGGCCAGCCCCAGCAGCACCGAGATCGCGCGGATCTCGCTGTCGTAGATCACGCCGTCCGGCCGGTTTGGGTCCGCCGCGAGGTCGCGGCCGAACTGGCGCACCTCGGGTGCGGCTGGCCGGTAATTCTTCTGCACCAGCACGCGGCCCGTGACGCCGGCCTTCTGCACCGCGCGGCTGAAGGTGCGCTCGATATTGTGGAAGTTGGTGGTCGTGTCGTCGCCCACCGTCAGCATCAGGCGCTTGCAGCCCTTCGCCACCAGCCGCTCGACCGCCATCTCGGCAAACGCTTCGGCGTGGAAGTCGTGGAACGGGTGTGGCGTGAAGAACTCGGTGCGCCCGTGCGAAACGAACGGGAAATCGGCGTCCATCAGCATCTGCACCCGCCGGTCGCGCAGGCCCGTGTGGGTGATGATCACCCCGTCGGCAGTGCGGTTTTCGAGGATGTAGCGCACCGATTCCTGCGAGGCGAGCCGATCGAACTCGGGGATCACCGTCAGGTGGTAGCGCGTCCCGGCGATCGCCTCGCCGATGCCGCGGATCATGTGGGATGCGAAGTCGATCGCCTCATCCGCCCCGTCGAGCACCAGCGCGATGACATTGGTCTTGCCGGTCCGGAGGCGCACGCCGGCGCGATCCGGAATGTAGCCGACCAGCGCAGCGGCCTCCGCCACCTTGCGCCGCGTCTCCTCCTTCAGGGATGCCCCGCCGCGCAGCGACAGCGACACCGTCGACAGGCTGAGGCCGGTGATCTCCGAAATGGTCTTCAGCGTCGCCCGCTTGGCGGTCGATCGGGGAGCGGGGCTGTCGGCGGGCGGCTTTGGCATGCTTGAGCTTTATCGGGACAGTTGGTCATACACTGGCGGCGGCAAGCGTGAAACGACGAAAATTTTGCATCGATGCAATCATGAGGTACGAACCTCATCTACCCGTCACTAGACTATAACAAACTGAAATATATACGCAAAATGCGACGTCTATGCCTGCATCGTATCAGATCGCATCCAACCATTGCAACGTTGCAGAAAATGCGCTTAGGTTCCTGCCGCATCGGGGAGATGCAACGCGACGGCCCATGCCGGTTGCGACGCCAAGTCATCGAGTAGGAGGAACCATGTTGAACAAGACCCTGCTGTCGTCGGTCGCCGCGCTGGCGATGCTGCTGACGGCCATGCCGGCCAAGGCCGAAGTATCGCTGATGTACGCCGAGTGGCTGTCCTCGCTGGTCGAGCCCGGCATCGCCGCCTTCGAGGCGGAAACCGGAGAAAAGGTCAACGCCATCAAGCTGCCCGGCGCGGGCTACGACCAGCGCTCTGCCCTCGACCTCGCAGCCGGCACCGCCGCCGACGTGATCCAGATGGACTCCTTCATGGTCTCTGAGTTCGCCTCGGCCGGCTATCTCGAGCCGCTCAACGAGCAGGCAGCGAAGTGGGACCAGTTCCAGTACTACATGCCGGGCCTCCTAGAGGTCGCGTCCTATGACGGCAAGGTCTACGCCCTGCCCACCGACACTGACGTGCGCATGCTGTGGTACGACAAGTCCAACTTCGAGAAGGCCGGAATCCCGCTGCCGTGGGAACCCAAGAGCTGGGACGACGTGATCGACGCAGCCACGAAGCTCAAGGAAGCGGGCGTCCAGTACTTCTTCCAGTTGCCCGCCGGCATCAAGCAGGGTGAAGGCGCCACCATGCAGGGCTTCTACATGGCGCTGCTCGGCGCCGACGCACCCGGCGAGGAGGATCGCAACCGCCTCCTCAACCGCAAGACCGGCCAGTGGATCGGCGACAGCCCCGCCATCCGCAACACGCTCAACCTCTACAAGACCGTCTACCAGGACCTCGGCATGCCCAAGGACCTGAACTACGCCGCCGATATCGGCGCCGCGGTACGCGAGGCGCTCGCCAACGACCAGATCGGCATCCTCGCCTCCGGCTCGTGGGAAGACGCCTGCCTTTGGGATTGCAACGGCGTGAACCTGCCCTCGCGTGAGGAACGCGACGCCCTCGTCGGCTGGACCCCGTGGCCGGGCAACGGCGCACCCGGCTCCAAGGCCACCACCAACATCTCGGGTGGCTGGACCATCGGCGTGAATTCCCGCGCCGCCAACAAGGAGCTCGCCTTCAAGCTCGTCTCGACCATCTTCGATGTCGGCAACTTCAAGGCCTGGACGCTCGCCAACCACCGCATGGCGGTCCGCACCGACATTTCGGAATCGCCCGAATACACGGCTGACACCTACCTGGCCAACGCGACGGCCCTCGCCGCCGACACCACCGGCCGCGACACTATCCCAGGGTACCAGACCGTCTCGGCGCTGGTGCAGCAGATGACGTCGGACATCCTCGACGGCGCCAGCGTCGATGAGATCGTGCAGGGCTACCACGACGCGCTCGTCGATGAGTTCGGCGAGGAAAAGGTCGTCACCTACCAATAAGCGGGTCCTCCCGACACGGCGGCGCCCACCCGTTCTCCCGGGTGCCGCCGTGACGGGGAGCTAGCGTAGCTCAAGGCCCGGTTGAGCCACTACAGCAATCAACCCACCAACGTGCCATCCCTGCGGAATGAATTCCGTTGGCGGTCCAGCCGCGACGCCTCTTCGAAAGTTCTTGCCGATGCGACATCAGGCCAACCCCTGGATCACCAGCAACCTGTGGTTGCTCAGTGCCGCCATGCTGCCGGCGATCATACTGATCGGCGCGCTCCTCTACTTCACCGGCTGGGCCTTCACCTTCAGCTTCACCGATCTGGGGCTCACCGGCCGCAAGGCCATCGAATGGAGCTGGGTCGGGTTCGACAACTACGAACGGTTGTTCACCCGCCGCGGCGGCTTTGTCGACAGCTTCTGGACCACCGTCATCTTCGTCTTCTTCTCGGCGATCGTCGGCCAGTCGCTGCTCGGCTTCCTGCTCGCCTCGGCGCTGCGCCAGACCTACGGCACCCTGCGCACCGTGGTCGAAGTGGCGATCATGCTCGGCTGGCTGCTGCCCGATATCGTCGCGGCGTTCCTCTGGTCCGCCACCACTTCGCAGACCGGCCTCATCAATTCGCTCTTCATCATCCCCTTCGGGCTGAAGCCGATCAATTTCATCAACGATTTTGCGCTGCCGGTCGTCACCATCGCCAATATCTGGAAAGGAACCGCCTGGAGCTACCTGCTCTTCGTTGCAGCGCTTGACTCGGTACCCCGGGAGGTGATCGAGGCCGCCAAGATCGATGGCGCCACCCGCTTCCAGCGCATGTGGATGGTGGTGCTGCCGATGATCAGGCCGCACATCGCCACCAACATGCTGTTTATCACCATCTGGACCTTCACCTACTTCCCGCTGATCTTCGCGATGACAGGTGGTGGGCCGGGCAAGCAGACCGAGACGCTCGCGGTGTTCCTCTACAACCAGGCCTTCGGCCGCGGAAACCTTGGCTTTGGCGCCGCCATTTCGGTCGCCATGCTGGCGATCGTCGGGGTGCTGTCGCTGGTCTACCTGCGCATGCTGAAGGAGCCCAAGTGATGGAGCGCCAAGGTCTCTCGCGCCCGCTGGCGATCGCCCTCGCCTTCATGGCGATCATCTGGGTCAGCCCCTTCGCCTGGCTGTTCGGCAACGCCTTCGACAACGCCGCCCTCGGCCGGCTCGCCTTCCCCAGCGAGCCGGGGGTCGAGAACTTCGTCGAGGCCGTCTCGGGCAATGCCGGCCGCATGTTCTTCAACTCGCTGCTGATCGCGGCGGGCACGGCAACGCTGTCCGCCGTCGTCGGCATCTGTGCCGCTTATCCGCTGAGCCGCCTGCGCATGCCGGGCAAGAACGCCCTGCTCTGGACGCTGGTGCTGCTGCGCATGCTGCCGGCGGCCGGCGTTCTGGTGCCGATCTACTTCACTGCCCAGCGGGCCGGGCTGCTCAACCAGATGGGTGTCATTCTGACACTCACCGTGCTGAACCTGCCCTTCACGCTGCTGCTGCTGAAGAACTTCTTCGACACCGTGCCGATCGAGCTGGAGGAGGCCGCTTATGTCGACGGGGCCTCGCTCTGGCAGATCGTTACCCACATCGTGCTGCCCATGTCGAAGGCCGGCATCGCGGTAGTGTGGTTCTTCTCGTTCACCGGCGCCTGGAACGAGTTTCTGCTGCCCTTGATCTTCTCGCGCGTCGAGGCCGGTTTCCCGATGTCGGTGGGCCTCTACGCCGCGTTCGGCCGGCAGGGCTCGATCGACTACGGCTTCCTCACGGCCTTCTCGATCGTCTACGCCGCGCCCGCAGTGGCTGTGTACTTCCTCTTGCGGCGCAACATGAACACCGGGTTCGCTGGCGTAGGGGTCAAGGGATAACCCTCCTCTTCCTGCCCCCCCGAGCCTGCCAGAAACCCCGCCCCTCCGGCGGGGTTCGTCTTTTGTCGAATCCCTCGCCGCTTGACATCCGCCGCATGCCTCACCTACCGTTCCAGTTATGGTAACTACGTTCCACATTTGGAACGTGTGGCGCAACGACGCCGCGGGAGGACTGCATGGAGAGCACCACTGGTGCATCGGCTTCGCCGGTGCTCGAGGCGCGTCACATCAAGCGGCATTTCGGTGCGGTGGTCGCGCTCGCCGATGCGTCGATGACGCTCTACCCGCGCGAAGTCGTCGGCCTCGTCGGCGACAACGGCGCCGGCAAGTCGACGCTGCTGAAGATCCTCTCGGGCATCCTCGCGCCGTCGGACGGCGAGATCGCCATTGACGGCAAGCCGGTCACCCTGAAGCGCGCCCAGGACGCCATGGATGCCGGCATCGAGACCGTCTACCAGGACCTCGCGCTCGTCGACACGATGAGCGCCTACCAGAACGTCTACCTCGGCCGCGAGCAGCTCTCGAAGAACCCCATCGCCCGCCTCTTCAATCTCGTCGACGACAAGGAAATGCGCGCCCGCGCAAGAGACGTGCTGGACTCGCTGAAGGTGAAGGTCCCCTCGATCAACGTCTCGGTGAAGGGCATGTCCGGCGGCCAGCGCCAGTGCCTCGCCATCGCCCGCGCCCTGCTCTGGGGCCGCCGCATCGTCATCCTCGACGAGCCGACCGCCGCCCTCGGCGTGCGCGAAACCGCCCAGGTGCTCGAGGTCATCGCCGGCCTCCGCGAGCAGGACGTCAGCGTCATCATCGTCTCGCACAACATGCAGCAGTTGATGACCGTCGCCGACCGCATCACCGTGATGCGCCTCGGCCGTTCGATTGCGACCCGCACGGTCAAAGACACCAATGTCTCAGAGATCGTCGGCCTCATCACCGGCGCCATCCCCGGCGACAGCGCCGAGGCTCGGGCCGCACAGCAGATACCGGCCTGAAGCCGGGGACTACCGGAGCGGGGTCAGGTTCGATCCCGCAACCACTTGATACGTCTACGACTTCGCATAACCTAGGGAGGAGAACCCAACATGCGTAACTTCACGCGCGTCGCTGCCGTCATGGCGCTCGCGACCCCCGCCGTCCTCGGCTTCGTCGGCATTGCCGAGGCCCAGGACAAGTTCAAGCTCGGCATGGCCGTCGGTGGCAACACCTGCTGCGAGTGGATGAAGGCCCAGGGCGACGTGGCCCGCGCCATCGCCGAACAGAACGGCTGGGACTACGTCGAGCTGTCCAACAACAACGATCCGGCAACGGCGCTCAAGAACGCCCAGATCTTCGTGCAGGAAGGCGTCGACGCCGTCATCCAGTTCAACGGCCAGCCCTCGTCCAATCCGGCGATCTCGGCGGTAATGAAGCAGGCCGGCATCCCGATCGTCACCTACGACATCGCCGACCCCGGCATGTACTTCGTCGGCATCGACAATCTCGGGGCCGGCATTGCCGGTGGCGAGGCCCTCGGCCAGATCATCAAGGAAAAGTGGAACTGCGAGCCTGACCTGGTCATCTCTTCAGAGGGTGCCGGCGCGGGCATCGTCAACGAGTGGCGCACCGGTGGCATGCGGACCGGCGTCAAGAATATCTGTCCCGATATTCCCGACGAGAAGTACGTCTCGTTCGAAGGCAGTGGCGACGCCGCAGTCGCCCTCCAGCCGGCGCGCGACCTGCTCGCCGCCAACCCCAATGCGGTCAAGATGGCCGTCGTCGGCATCAACGATGGCGGCGTGCTCGGCCTGATCAACGCCGCCGAGCAGCTGGGGCGTGCCGATGAAGTCATCGGCTGGGGCCAGGATGGCGCCTTCATCACCGGCGACAACGTCAACCCGCACCTGGTGGGCTCGGTGTTCTACTTCCTCGAAGGCTACGCCGTTTACGCCGTGCGCGACGTGATCAAGCCGGTCGCCGATGGCAACACCCCGCCGCTGAAGGCCGATGCCGGCGATCCGGCTTCGAAGGTCCAGCCGTGCCCGGTCACTGCCGAGCAGGCCAAGGGCGTACCCGACATGCCTGAGCGGGTCACGCAGCTACTCGCTGCCCCCGCCGGCACCACCGCGTACGACCTGTTCTGCCCCAACAAGGGCTGACCTCAGCTGACAGTCCGGGCGGCCTCCGCGCCGCCCGGATACCCACCCGTCGCCCCGTCCGGAATCCTGCCGATGTCCGTCAATCAAGCCCTCGATACCGCACCCGCTGCGGCGCCGCTGAAAGTCCGCTTCGGCGGGCTCGGCACCGGCCTGATCCTCGCTGCGGTGTGGATCGCGCTCATCGTCGCGACGGGCCTCTACCGCCCCGATTTCTTCGCCCAGCAGACGCTGCTCGCCGTTGCCTTCACCATGTCGATTGTCGGCGTCCTCGCCATCGGGCAGGGCATCATCGGCATGTCGGGCAGCTTCATTGACCTTTCCCAGCCCGCCGGACTGATCGGCGCCAGCCTCGTCGCCGTGCGCCTCTCCGAAGCCGGGCTGCCCTTCCCCATCGTCATCCTCGGCGCCATCCTCACCGGGATGCTGTGGGGTGGCTTCAACGCGCTGATCATCGTCTTCGCCAAGCTGAACCCGGTGATCGTGACGCTCGCCACCAACTTCATCGGGCTCGCCGCGCTGTACCTGGTGTTCCAGCTGGCGCAGGTGCCGCTCAATTCCGACATCTACGTCTTCGGTCGCCAGAGCTGGCTCGGTCTGCCGGCCATCTTCTGGCCCATGCTGGCCCTGGTGCTGATCGTCGGCTTCCTCGCGCCGCGCACCCGCTACGGCCGCCGCATGATCGCCGTCGGCGGCAACCGCGCTGCCGCCAAGGCCCGCGGCATTTCGCTCCGGGCCACCCGGTTTGCCACCTTCATCATCGCCGGCGGCTTCGTCGGCTTCGCCGCGGTGCTGTTCGCCGGCACCGCCGGGCCGTTCAACCCGTCGTCGGCAAATACCCTGCAGCTCAACATCATTGCGGGCGTCATCCTCGCCGGCATCTCGCTGAGCGGCGGCCGCGGCAATTTCTGGATGCTGCTGCTGTCGATCGGCTTCCTGAGCACCATCCCCACCTCGCTGGTGTTCTTCGGGCTGAGTTCGGACACCCAGTCGATCTTCCAGGGCATCATCCTCATCATCGCCGTGTCCATCGACGGCTACCGCGCGCTCCGGAGGACTCCGTGACCGATACTGCACTCAAGTCCGAGCCGGCGGACTACGTCGTGCCGCACCATCCGGTGCGCGACTTCCTCACCGGTTCGGTCGCCTCCATCGGCATCACCTTCATCCTGGTGCTGGCCGTCGGCCTGTTCTGGGTCGGCCCGAAATTCGTGTCGTTCGGCAATGTCTCGATCATGGGCACCTTCCTGATCGTGCCGCTGATCGTCGGCGCCTTTGCCGGCTTCGCACTGCTCTCGGGCGTCGTCGATCTGTCGATCGGTTCGATGGTCGGCTTTTCGTCCGCCATCTTCGCCCTGCTGCTGTCCATGGGGTGGGACCCGTTCTCGGCCGCCGCCGTAACCCTCGCCTTCTGCCTGTTCTTCGGCGCCATCAACGCCGTGGCCATCGTCGGCTTCGGCGCCGAGCCGATCGCAGCGACGCTCGGCATGCTGGTAGCCCTGCGCGGCATAACCTGGGTGCTGCTGGGCACGCAGGGCGCGATCTTCGCCTTCAACATCGAGCTGTTCAATCTCGTTTCCACCCAGGTTTTCGGCCTGCCGCTGTTCTTCCTCCTCGCCATCGGCCTGACCCTGCTGGCAGCGCTCGTCGTCACCAGGACCCGCATCGGCCGCCACGTGCAGGCCGTCGGCGGCGACGACAAGGCGGCGGCCCGCGCCGGCATTTCGGTCAAGCGCGTGCGGGCCGGCGCCCTGCTGCTGTCGGCCTTCGGCGCCGGCCTCGGCGGCATCGTCTTTGCCGGCCAGCTTGGTTCGGCAGCCCGGGCCACCGGTCTCGGCCTCGAGTTTCAGGTCTATGCGGCGCTGATGATCGGTGGCTATTCGATCCTGCGCGGCGGCGTCGGCAATCCGGTCGGCGGCGCGCTGGGCCTCCTGGCTGTGGCCGGTGTGTCGAACATTCTCGATCTGCTGGCCATCAGCCCCTACTACGTCAATATCATCGTCGGCCTGCTGCTGCTCGCCGCCGTCCTTCTCGACCGCCTGCGCGGCGGCGACGCCTTCGAATAGTCAGTCACTTCAAGGGACCCGTGCCGTGAAAATCTCGGACATCACCATCAAGTCGTTCCGCACCACCGCCGACCGCTTCGACGTGGGCCATGCCCGCCCGATGCCGGATACGCCGATGCTGCAGACCGTGCTCACCATCCACACCGACGAAGGCGTCACCGGCAACTATTTCGGCGGCGGCTCGCATGGCGACGCCGAAGGGCTGAACATCGTCGACCAGCAGATGATCCTGTGGCGGATCAAGGACCTGCTCGTCGGGCAGGACCCGATGGATCGCGAGATGATCTGGAAGTGGATGTGGGTCGCCAACATCCAGGAGAACGTCGCCTCGGTGATCGACAACGCCTTGTGGGACCTTGCCGGCAACTGCGCAAAACTGCCGGTATACAAGCTCATGGGCGGCGCCCGCGACAAGGTGAAGGCCTACGCCTCGACCTACCCCAACATCGGCAAGCCGCAGGTCTATGCCGACCATGCGCTGCAGTGCAAGAACGAGGGCTACCTCGCCTACAAGATCCACCCGCACTACTTCTGGAACCCCGCCACCGGCACCCCGACGCCCGGCCGCCCGTCCAACATCAAGGCCGATATCGAGACCTGCCACCTGGTGCGCGAAGCCGTCGGCCCCGATTACGTGCTGATGTTCGACCCCTGGGGCACCTACATGTCCCTCGAGGAGGCTATCCAGGTCGGCCGCGAACTCGAGAAGCTGAACTTCTACTGGTACGAGCACCCGATGCCGGAATACCGCGTCGAGAGCTATGTGCGGCTGAGCAAGGAACTGTCGATCCCGATCCTGAGCCCCGAGATCGTCGCCGGCGGCGTGTTCTCGCGCGCCGAGTGGATTCTGCGTGGAGCGGGTGACATGAGCCGCATCGACGTCGTGCGCGGCGGCATCACCGGCGCCCGCAAGACCGCCATCGTCGCCGAGGCCTACGGCCTCCGCTGCGAAATGCACATGGCCGGCTGGGGCAACCTGCAGGTCTGCGGCGCCACCTCCGAAGACACGTCGGAATACTACGAGAAGGGCCTGCTGGCGCCGGGCGTCGACTACGACAAACCCCACCCCTACCTCAAGGACATCGTCGACAAGATAGACGCCGAAGGCTACGTGCACCTCCCCAAGGGCCCGGGCATGGGCTACCAGATCGAGTGGGATTACATCAACGACAACCTGATGGACCCCAACGTCACCACCAAGAAGACCCACTGGTAACAACGACGAGGAACGACCGCGCATGTCCGCCATCACCCGATCCGTTCAGGCGATGGACCTGCTGGCCCGCAAGGGTCCGCTGGGGGTGCGCGCGGTCGCCCAGCAACTGAGCCTTCCTCTGGGTTCAGTCCACCGCCTGCTACTCGACCTCAGTGAGGAAGGCATCGTCGACCGCACCCCGTCGGGTGAATGGGAGCTGAGCTACCGCCTGCTCGAAATCACCGGCCTGCAGCTCGAGCGCATCGAGCTGCCGCGCCTCTTTCGCCCCTTCGCCGAAACCATCGCCGCCGCCACCAACGAGACGGTCAACCTCAACGCCCTCTATGGCCGCGCCGGCGTCTGCATCGACAAGGTGCGCGGCAACGAGGGCATGCAGCTTGACAACCGGCTCGGCTCGCGCGGTCCGCTGAACTGTGGCGGTGCCGGCAAGGCCATGCTGGCCTTCATGGACGAAACCGAGCGGGAGCTCGTCTATCGTGCACCGCTGGAATCGCTCACCCCCTTCACCATCACCGATCCCGACAGGCTGCGCGACGAAATCGACCGGATCCGCGAGCGCGGCTATTCGATCGATGACCAGGAAGTGGTGGTTGGCGTCTACTGCGTGTCGGTGCCCATCCTCGATCGTCTCGGCCACGCTGCCGGGGCCATCAGCATTACCGGGCCGTCGGTGAAAAAGCCGGGCACCGACGTGCTGCCGCTGGTCGCAATGCTGCAGGATGCCGCCCGCCACGTCAGCCACCGCCTCGGCTATTCCGGACCATGGCCGGGCGATCTTGGCACCGCTGCCGCGCCCAAGTCACTCATCGGCGTCGGCTAGGAGAACATGGAATGACGCACCGTCTCGCCTGGGTCATGCGGCTCAAACCCGGCAACGAAGCCATCTACAAGCTCAAGCACGACGAGATCTGGCCCGAGATGCTCGAGAACATGAAGCGCGACGGCGTCCGCACCTTCTCGATCTACCTGCACGGCCTCGACCTGTTCGCCTACATGGAGCGCGATACGGCGCCCAACCCCGCCGACAAGCCCACCGATCTCACCTGGCGCTGGTGGGAGATGATGGCGCCCTACATGGAAACCAACCCCGATTTCTCGCCGGTGCAATACCCGGTCCAGGAAATGTTCAACTTCGAGAACCGCTAATGCACACCATCGAGGGCGTCGTCCCCATCCTGATCACGCCGTTCTTCGACGACGGCCGCATCGACGAGGCGAGCCTGCGCTCGCTGATCGACTTCAACGTCGATGCCGGCATCCACGGCCTCGGCGTGGCGCTCGGCTCGGAGGTCTTCAAGTTCAGCGAGGCCGAGCGCGCCGAGATCGTCCGCATCGTCGTGTCGCAGACCAACAAGCGCGTCCCGGTCATCATCAACACCGGCGCGGCCGGCACGCACCTCGCCGTGCAACATGCGATTGCCGCCGAAAAGGGTGGCGCCGATGCGCTGATGATCATGCCGCCGACCTTCTTCCCGGTCGGCGCCGACGAGATTTTCGACTACTACAGCGCCATCGACGCTGCGGTGTCGATCCCGGTGATCCTGCAGGACATCCCGCAGGCCCCGATCTCGCCCGGCCTCGCCCTGCGCCTCGCGGACAACTGCAAGAACATCAAGTACATCAAGGTCGAGACCCTGCCGATGACCCAGAAGGTCGCCGACATGGCCAAGGCAGTCACCGGCCGCCTGACCATTTTCGGCGGCGCCGGCGGCGTTTACTTCATCGAGGAGCTGCGCCGCGGCGCCCGCGGCACCATGCCGTTCTGCAGCCAGCCCGCCGAGTACGTGGCAGTCTGGAACCTGTTCAACGCCGGCGACGAAAAAGGCGCGCGAAAAGTCTTCAACGACGCCTTCATCGGCATGAACCGCCTCGGCGGCCAGGGTGGCGACCTGTTCTACCACGCCCACAAGCAGTTGCTGGTCCGCCGCGGCATCATCCGCACCGCCCACGTCCGCAGCCCGACGATGAAGATCGACCCCCTCACCCAGCGCGAAATCGACGACGTCCTCGCCGAGATCGTCCTGACCCCGGTGACCTTCGCCGGCTGAAGACAGAAGGCGGCCGACCACGCCGCGCGGTCGGCCGCCTCATTCGAGGCCGAGGCTCCGGAACGCTTATGCCGTCGGCACCGGAGCATCGGCGACGATCAGGCCTTCGGCCTTCAGCTCCGCCCAGAAGTCCACCGGGATCACCTCGGTGACGTACCTTGCGTTCGCGGTTACCTCTTCCGGCTTCACGCCACCGGGAATCACCGACACCACGGCCGGGTGGGCAAGTGGGAACTGCAGCGCTGCCGCCTGCAGCGACACCCCGTGCCGCGCCGCCACCGCCTGTATGGCCCGCGCCCTGGCCTTGGTCGGCTCGTCGGCGAAGCCATAGGCGTAGCGCGCACCCTCGATCGGCCCGGTCGCCAGAATGCCCGAGGCGTACGGCGCCCCGATGACCACCGAGATCCCCTCCTCGATGCAGCGCTGCATGCCGGTCGAAAGCGAGCCCTGATCGAGCAGCGTGTACGGCATCGCCACGATGCAGAAATCGAGCGGCACCAGTGGCGCGATGTTCACCAGCGACTCTGCTGCGTTCATTCCCATGCCGATCGCCTTGATCTGCCCCGAAGCCTTGAGCTCTTCGAGCGCCTTGATCCCGCCCGTCGCCATGTCGCGCATCCGCGCCGCGTGGTGCTCGCCATGCGCACCCGGCTCCGGATCGTGGATGAACAGTGCGTCGACCGTATCGAGCCCGAGCCGCAGCAGGCTCTGCTCATAGGCGCGCATCACTCCGCCATAGCCATAGTCCCACACCACCTCCATCGCGAGCCCGCCGCCCCATGGCGTCTTGTCAAAGCTGCTCGGACTCGTCGGGCGCTTGAAGTAGCGCCCGACCTTGGTGGTGACAATGAACTCGTGCCGGGGCATATCGATCAGGAAGTCACCGGCCCGGTGCTCGCAGAGCCCCCGGCCATACCATGGCGCCGAATCGTAGAAACGCACGCCAGCGTCCCACGCCGCCGCCATGGTCGCATGCGCCAGTTCGCCGGAGACGCGCTGGTACATGCCGCCGAGATGGGCTGTGCCGAAGCCGAACGGCGGCAGTTGCAATGTCGTCTTGCCGGCCTGCCGCCGGTCGGTGAGCTTGTGTGCCATCTCTGGTCCTCAGTGCAAAATCAGTAGGTCGCCCGGCCGCCCGAAAGGTCGAACACCGAAGCGGTGGTAAAGCTGTTCTCTTTGCTCACCAGCCAGCTCACCATGTTCGCGGCTTCCTCGACTTCGAGGAAGCGGCCGCGCGGAATGCGGCTGAGCATGTAGTCGATGAACTCCGGCTTCAGCTCGTCGAGGATGCGCGTCTTCGCCGTCGCCGGGGTGATGACGTTGATGGCGATGTCGTACTTCGCGCATTCCTTGCCGACGGCCTTGCTCATGCCGATCACGCCGGCCTTGGCCGCGGCATAGGCCGAGGCGTTCGGGTTGCCCTCCTTGCCGGCGATCGAGGCGATATTGACGATGCGCCCGTAATTGCGTGCCTTCATGCCCGGCAGCACGGCCCGATTGACGTAGAACGCGCCGTTGAGGTCGATCTCGATCACCCGCCGCCATTCGTCGAGCTCGTACTCATCGAGCGGCGCATTCTTGCCGGCAATACCGGCCGAGTGGACGAGGATGTCGAGCTTGCCGAGCTTGCTCTCGACCTCGGCCACCGCTGCGGCGATCGCGTCATAGTTGGTGATATTGACAGCGATGGTCGACGCGGCATCGCCGAGTTCGGCCTTGGCCTTGTCGAGCAGCTCGGCATTCATGTCCCACAGCGACACCTTGGCGCCCGATTTGACGAGACGCGAGGCGATGGCGAAGCCGATGCCCTGCGCCCCGCCGGTGATGACGGCCACCTGGCCGTTGAGATCGATCTGATTCATGGTCTCTCCAAACCCCTTATGAAACTGGAGCCGCCTGAGGCGGCCTGAAGACGGACGCGACATCCGCGTCCGGCGAAACCGGCGCGTCGCGATAGAGGAAGCATGTCGCGAGCCTCTGCGCGTCCGGCATATATTTTGGCGGCGGCGCCTGCCAGCACTGTTCCATCACATGCGGGCAGCGCGGCGCGAATTTGCACCCGTTATTGGTCCGGGCGGCATTCGCCTCGGTCACCGGGATCTCGTCCGCCCCCCAGGCCTTGGTCAGGTCCGGCAGCGGAATGGACGAGACCAGCAGCTGCGAATACGGGTGCTTCGGCCGGCCGATCACCTGCTCCACCGCGCCAGCCTCGGCGACGCTGCCGCGATACAGCACCACGATATTGTCGCAGATCTGGAACGCCGTCGTCAGGTCGTGGGTGATGTAGACGATCGAGATTCCGAGCTCGCGGTTCAGCGTCCTCAGCTCGTCGAGAATGGTGGCGCGGAGGCTGGCATCCACCATGGATACCGGCTCGTCCGCGACTATCATCTTGGGCCGCAGCAGCACCGCTCGCGCCACCATCACGCGCTGCCGCTGCCCGCCGCTCAGCTCGTGCGGAAACCGCCCCAGCGTATCCTGCGGGCGCAACCCGACGCGCTCCAGCGCATCCTCGATCAGCGCCTGCGCCTTGGCGTCGGTGTCGGCGAGCCGGAACCGCTTCACCGGCGTGGTCAGCACGTTGTCGATCCGGTAGAAAGGGTTGAACACCTCGAACGGATCCTGGAAGACCGGCTGCACTTCACGCCGGAACGCCCGCTTCTCGCTGGCGCTCATGGTCGCGATGTTCTTGCCGCGATACTCCACCGACCCTTCGGTGGGGTCGATGAACCCCAGCATCATCCGCGCCAGCGTCGTCTTGCCCGACCCGGATTCTCCGGCGACGGCGGTCATCGATGGCTCGCTGTCGGATAGCGTCAGCGTCACGTCGTCGAGCGCCGTGAATGATCCGTACCGCTTGGTGACGCCCTTCGCTTCGATCAGCGCGCTCATGCGTTCAGCTCCCGTCCGGCCCGCGCCGGCAGGGGCGGCAATTCACTCAGTCCTGGGTAAAGATGGCACGCGGCCGCCTGGCTTGGTGCCACCTCCTGCAGCTGCGGCGTCTCGCTGCGGCAGCGGTCGAACGCGAACGGGCAGCGCGGATCGAACGAGCATCCCGCCGGCAGGTTGACCAGCGGCGGCGGCAGGCCGGGGATACCGACCAGCGCCTGCTTCACCTCGATGCCCGGCAGGCTCTCCACCAGCAGCTTGGTGTAGGGGTGCTTCGGCGCTTCGATCATCTGCCGCACCGGCCCGATCTCGACGATCTTGCCGGCATACATCACGCCCACCGTATCGGCGAACTGCGCGATCAGCCCCATGTCGTGCCCGATCAGCACCACCGCGGCGCCAAGCCCGTCCTGCAGCCGCCCCAGCGTCTGCATTACCTGCCGCTGCACCACCACGTCGAGCGCCGAAGTAGGCTCGTCCGCAACGATGACCTTGGGGCTCAGCGAGGTGGCAATCGCCATCGCCGCGCGCTGCTTCATGCCGCCGCTCAGTTCGTGCGGATAGCGCCGCGCCACTTCGGGCGCCAGCCCCACCTGCTTGAGCAACTGCTGCACCCGCGCATCAAGCTCCGGCCGCTTCAGGTTGGGCACATGCGCGACGATCGCGTCGATCATCTGCTCCTCGAGCCGCATCACCGGGTTGAGCGAACTCATCGCCCCCTGCGGCATCAGCGCGATATCGCGCAGCCGCACCTCGCGCAGGTCCTTGTCGGAGAGCTTCAGCAGGTCCTGCCCGTCGAGCTCGACGCTGCCCGAAACGATCCGCCCCGGCGCCCGGGTCAGCCGCATCAGCGCCGTCGCCATCGTGGTCTTGCCCGATCCGCTCTCGCCGATCAGCCCGAGCCGCTCGCCGGGCCTCAGCGAGAACGACACGTCGTTCACCGCCTTGGCGGGTCCCTTGCCGGTGTCGTAGTGGACGTTGAGGTCCTTCACCACGAGGATCGGCTTCTGTGTCATGTCGACGGCCATCAGCGCCTCGCCAGACGGGGGTTGGCGAACCGGTCGAACCCGACCGAGGTGAGGAACAGCCCGATGAAGATCAGCGCGATCATCACGATCGGCGGCCCCCACCACCACCAGTAGCCGCGCAGCACGGCGGACGACTGCTGGCTCCAGTAGATGGTGTTGCCCAGCGTCATCTCCTCGAGCGCGCCAAGACCCAGCGCCTCGAGCCCGATCACCGCGAGGATCGACCCCGACACGGTGCCGACGAAGCTCGCGACGATGTACGGCATGATGTTGGGCATCACCTCGCGGAACAGGATTTCCAACGGGCCTTCGCCGTTCACCCTTGCCACTTCCACATAGGCTTTTTCGCGGATCGACAGCACCTGTGCCCGTACCGTGCGGGCGGTGAACATCCAGCCCAGCGACGCCACCACCAGCGCCATCACGAAGGTGCTCATCCGGTCGATATTGCCCGCGATGATCACGAGGATGGCGATGGCCGGCACGGTCAGCAGCGAATCCGAGATCACCCGGATCACCGCATCGATCCAGCCGCCGAACTGCCCGGCGATCAGCCCGAGCACGGTGCCGAGCCCGACCCCGATGAAGCCAGCGATCAGCCCCATCTTCAGCGTGTTGGGCGTGGCGTAGATCAACAGCGCCCACATGTCCCGGCCCTGCGAGTCGGTGCCGAGCAGATAGTCGTCCCCCGGCGGCCGCCGTGGCCGCACCGCGCCCACCTGGGCGTTTGTTGCGTCGGTGAAGAACGGCCCGATCAGCCCGAAAAGCACGACCGAGAGCAGGATGCCGAGGCCGACGATCAGCAGTGGACTGATCCGTCCCTGCTCGTAGTTGCGCCTGAGATTGGCCCAGAAGCGGTTCATCGCCGGATCCTCGGGTCAAGCAGCGGGTAAAGCAGGTCGACGATGAACAGCAGCACCGCCAGTGAGACGATGAGCATCAGCACCACACCCTGGATGACGAAATAGTCCTGTCCGCGGATGGCCACGTAGAGCAGCGAACCGAGGCCGGGATAGTTGAAGATCACCTCGACCAGCACCGCGCCCGACACCACCGAGCCGAGGCTCAGCGCCAGCGCCGTCACCTGTGCCAGGAGCGCGTTGCGCATGCCGTACCAGACGAAGATGCGGCGCGGATGCAGGCCCTTGGCCTCGGCAAACGTGATGTAGTCCTCACCCAGCACGTTCACCATCTGGCTGCGCATGCCGAGCGCCCAGAAGCCGACATTGCCCAGCACGATCGCCATGCACGGCAGGAATGCGTGTTCGAGTATGTCCCGGGTCGTGGCCCAGTCGAGCCGCATGATGCGCGTCGTGTCGACGCCGCCCGCGGGTGGAAACCACTTCAGCACCACCGCGAAGAAATAGATCAGGATGATCGCCAGCAGGTAGAACGGGATCGACGTCAGGACCATCAGGAACGGCACGAGGGACTTGATCCCGCGCCCCGCCGTCGGCCAGGCGAGCCTCGCGCCGAGCAGCGAGCCGACCGAGAAGGCGATCAGCGTCGCCACGGCCAGCAGCGTCACCGACCACGGCAGCGCGTTGCCGATCATCGTCGATACCTTCTCGGGGAAGTTCGCGAACGATACCCCCAGGTCCAGCGTCAGCAGGTCGCCCCAGTAGTTGATGTATTGCTGCCAGATCGGCGCATCGAGGCCGTAGCGCGCCCGATAGGCCGCCGACACCGCCTGGATGTCGACATTGGACGCACCGCCGCTGGTCTGCAGCCGCGCCAGCGCCGTCTGCACCGGATCGCCGGGCAGCAGCCGCGGAATGATGAAGTTGACGCTCACCGCCACGAACACCACCACCAGCAGCTGGCCGAAGCGCGTTGCGATATAGCGCACGATTTCTTTGTTCATCTGTTTTGTGTCCTACCCGCGTCTCCGGCAGGGGGCAGCTTGCACCTCCCCCCACAGCGCGCGTTACTCCCCCCTCCACCAGCTTCGCTGGTCCCCCTCCCCCGCAAGCGGGAGAGGTTACGATGCGGCACCATCTCGCCACAGGGCACCCTCTCCCGCTTGCGGGGGAGGGGGACCGCCGGAGGCGGTGGAGGGGGGAGCAACACACACAAGGTTCGGACTTCTCCGTCCAATCACTAAGAAAATGCGGGCGGCGGGGAAGACGTCGCCGCCCGCTCGGTCGGGAGGACCGATTGCGTTATGCCGTTACTGCGCGCCGGTCGGCTGCAGCTTGTGGATCACCACGTTGAAGGCTTCCCACGGGGTGTACGGGGCCACGTACGGATCGGCAGCCGACGGCCAGCCGGTCCAGTAGGTGTTGTTGAAGGTCACCACGTGGAACTCTTCCAGCATGTCGATCTGCGGCAGGTCACGCAGCGCGATGTCCAGCGCCGCGACGGCGTTCTTCATGTATTCCGAATTAGGATCGGTGCTGGCCGGGACTGCGTCCATGGCATCGATCAGCGCGTCATATTCGGGGTTCATATAGCGCGACGCCGCGATGGCGTTCGGGATGTTCTCCCCGAGCGGCCGCGCGAACTTGCTGTGGTAGTGCTGCAGCGTCTCCAGCGGCTCCGACAGCGAACCGCAATGCACGAAGATCATCGTGTCGAAATTGCCGCTCTGGATGTCGGGGAGCCAGGTGTCGTCGACCGGCGCCTGCACCGCGTCGAAGCCGGCATTCTTGAGCTGCTGCGTCAGCGGCGCGAGGATCGGCTGGATGAAGGCCGGGGTCCGCACGGTCACCTGCAGCGGGGTGCCGTCCTTGGCCCACAACCCGTTGGCGTCCTTGGCATAGCCAGACTTGGCCATGTATTCCTCGACCTTTGCCGGATCGGGATTGTCGAGGTCGTACTTGTCGAGCACTGCCTGGAGCGGGCTGCCTTCACCCAGCCACGTGCCGGCCATGTAGCCTGAGAACGCGAAGGTTACGGGCTTCTGGCTGCCCTCGTATCCAATGTCGTTCAGCGCGTCGCGATCGATGGCGAAGTTCATCGCGTAACGCAGGTTGACGTCGTTCCACGGCGCCTTCATCTGGTTGAACACCAGAGAATAGTCGCAGCCGTCGGGAGCGCCCCAGTTCGGGCCTTCGGGATTCCACGAGCTCAGCTTGTCGTTCTGTGCCCGCGCCGCCTCGAACGTGCCGATCAGCAGCTGACGACCACCGTCGATCTGGTTGGCGATGTGCAGCTGGCCCATCGCGTCGTCCGACGACACCGGCACGAGGATGATGCGCTTGGGCGCCGGCAGGTCCTCGAAGCCGACCTTGGCTCCCCACCAGTCGTCACGGCGATCGAAGATTTCCTGCTGGTTGGTGGACAACACAAGCTTGTAGGCGCCCGTGCCCACCGGCCAGCCCTTGGCCAGGTCGTAGTTGGTGAAGGTCAAGAAGTCCTGGCCTTCCCAGATATGCTTGGGCAGGATCGGGTAGTGGTTCTCGTGGCCGAGCGCCAGGAAGTCACGCACGAAGCGCGGCGCCGGCTTCTTGAACTTGAGCACGGCCGTCAGCGGGTCGGTAGCATCGACGCTGTCGATCCACTCGTTATACGCCGCCGAGCCGCCGATTTCCGGGGCTGCATCGCGCACCGCCTCGAGCGTGAACTTCACGTCCGCCGAGGTAAACTTCTGCCCGTCGTTCCACTCGACGCCGTCGCGCAGCTTGATCGTCGCCGACATGAAGTCGGCCGAGTACTCGAAGCTCTCACCCTGCCACGGGATCAATTCCCCTGTGTTGAGGTTGGTGTAGAATAGTCCCTCGTTGATGGTGATCTGCATCGCATCGCGCTGGTGCGTCACCGAGGAAAGGTAGGGATGCCAGTTCTCCGTATTGGCGAACTGTGCGGGCTGGTCGCCCCAGGGGGTCAGCACCAGCGTTTCGTTGCGCGGCATGTCGGCCACCTGCGCGATCGCAGTGGTCGCCATGAGCGAACCGGCGAGCAGCGCCATCGCGCCGCCCGTCAACATCTTCTTCAGTCCAGAGTTCATTCGGATTTCCTCCTCCAGGATATCGTTCAGAAGTCGTTCATCTACGGTTCAGGCAGGCCGCCCGATCGGGGCAGGCCCGCTGACCATCCTCAGACCACCATCTTCTCGATGGCGTCCTTGCTCAGCCCGTGGCCGAAGCCCGGCTCGTCCGAGACGACGACGTAGCCATCGACCGGCACCGCCATCCCCGGATAGTTGTTGGTCTCCTTGAGCGGCTGCCCGACGGCGCCGCCAACAAAGAACTCACCCCACTTCGACGCCGTCGACGCGATGGTGAAGTGCTGGCCGTAGGGCGTGTTCATGCCCGCATGGCAATACATGTCGAGCCCGGCATACTCGGCGATCGATGCGATCTTCTGGCAGGCCGTGAAGCCGCCGACCCAGTGGATGTCGGGCTGGAAGATGTCCGCGACGCGGTCCTTGGCTGCCTCGAAGAAGGTGTAGGGCGTGTACCAGTGCTCGCCCGTGGCGATCGTCTGCCACGGCAGCCGCTCGCGCAAAGCCTTGTGGCTGCTGTGATCTTCCGGGATCAGGCAGTCCTCGATCCACTTGAGGTTGAACGGCCGCAGCCGGTGCGCCAGCCGCACCGCGAACTCGACATCGAACGCCATCCAGCAATCGAGCATCAGCTCGACATGCGGCCCGATCAGTTCGCGTGCCTTGCCGACGAAAGCCTCGTTCTTGTCGAGCGCATCGAGCCCATCGGCCGTGCCGTAGGGGCAGGCGAGCTTCGTCGCCTTGAAGCCCAGCTCCATGTGCCAGTCGGTGTCGTTGCCCGTCGCGTAGCAGAACTGCTTGTCGCGCGCCGCGCCACCCGCCAGTTCGTATACCGGCAGCTTCAGCACCTTGCCCTTGAGGTCCCACAGCGCCAGGTCGATGCCCGACACGGCGTACGAGGCGAGCCCCGACGCCGAGTATGGCGACACGATGCGCATCATCATGTCGTAGAGCTTCTCGGTCGCGAGCGCGTTCTCACCCTCGAGCAGCGGCGCGATATGGTCGTTGATGATCGACACCGTCGGCTGGCCGTAGCCGGTGGTGCCGAAGCCCCAGCTGCCATCGTCGGCGGTCACGATCACGCCCACTGCCGGGAACTTGGCGTTCCAGCTGGCGCGCAGCGCCTTGTAGCGCGGGTAGCGCGACATCGGGTTCGCCACCTCGGCATCCTTGGTCCACGGCGGCCGGCGCGCACTGCCCCGCTGCTTGGCTTCCTCGTAGGTGCCGCCGGCAATCGGGTTGGTGATGGTAAAGGCTTCGATGCTCTTGATCTTCAAGGTAATTCTCCTCCGCCGTCAGGCGGCAATGCGGTAATATTTGCGGGCGTTGTCACGGAAGAGGCCGGTGCGCTCACCCTCCGAGAACCCCTTGGTGATCGCGTCGAAGGCGCGCCAGACCGTCACGAAGTCGGTGTATTGCTTGTCGACCGGGAAGTTGGAGGCGAACATCGCGCGCTCCGTCCCGAACGCCTCGAGGCTCTCGAGCACCAGCGGCCGGATGCTTTCGGTCGTCCAGCCAGTGTCGAGCATGCCGAGGCCGCTGATCTTGGCGACGATGTTGGGTTGGGCGGCGAGCGTCCGCATCCCCGCCTTCCACTGCTTCCAGCCGCTCAGGTCGCGATCGGCCCACATGCCGGCGTGGTTGAGGATGATCAGAGTGTCCGGCGCCTGCGCCGCGAGAGCCGCTGCGGTGTCCATCTGGTGCGGATAAAGCTGCAGGTCGAAGCTCAGGCCGCGGCGGCCGAGCTCGCGCAGGCCTTCGAGGAACTGCGGCTCCGCCATCAGGTCGCGGCTGGTATAGCTGCGCTTTGGGTCGGGATGCATGTTCACGACCTGCCGGATGCCTCGGAAGATCGGGAACGCCTGGTGCCGGTCGAGCAGCGCCGGAAAGTCCTTCGACCCCAGGTCGCCATTGCCGACGATCACCAGCGGCAGCTTCTTGGTATCGGCCACCGCCTGCAGCGTCTCGGTTTCCTTGATCGGATCGGTCGGGAACGCCTCGACATGCACCGCCCCGACGATCTCGAAGTCGTCGCGCGCCTCTTCGAGATACTCGTCGATCAGGTAGGACCGGCAGATCGTGGCGCTCGCGCCACCTGGGCCGGGCTTTTCGAAATGCGGGTAGATGCGGGTCCAGAGGTCCCACAGGTGGATATGCGGATCGACAATCTGCAGTTTTGCCATGGCGCGCCTCAATCCATCCGGAAGACGAGATTGACGGGCCACGACTTCGGCCGAGCGTCCTCATGGGTTTCCATGTGCGGCTCCATCCACTTCCACCACTTCAGCACCACCGGATCGACGCCCTCGGTCTGCGACGGCGCGCCGTCGGGCTTTTCGAGGTAGGCGAACAGCAGCAGGTCGTAGGCGTAGATCGAGTAGTTGGTGACGCCCTGGCTCTTCAGCAGCTCGACCATCTCGGGCCAGATCTCGTCGTGCTTGCGCTTGTATTCGGCCTCCTGGCCGGGCTTCAGCTTCATCACCCATGCAGATCGGATCATCGTCTTCTCCCCTAAAATGCGGCCACGAGCGGCGGCGCGACGACGTCACGCGGCGGCCAGGCCCCCACATATCCAAGGCGCTTGCTGACCTGCCCGCAGGCGTCGTGCAGCCGCTTCACCAGTTGCTCGACCTCGGCGCCCGGCGCCTTGGCCGTCGGCCCAGACACGCTGATGCCGCCCACCGGCCGGCCGATGCGGTCGAGGATCGGCACCCCGACGCAGAACACGCCCAGCACCAGTTCCTGGTCGTCGATCGAGTAGCCGCGCTCGCGGATGCGGCCCAGTTCGATGAGCAGCGCCGTCGCGTCGGTGATCGTATGGGACGTGAAGCGGGTCGTCGGGCCGTTCGCCACCCGCACCTGGTCGGTCTCGCTCATGAAGGCCAGCATCGCCTTGGCGCTGCCCCCAGCATAGAGCGGGCCGCGCGAGCCGATGCGCCAGTCGAGCTGCATCCCCTCGTTGCCGCGCACCTTGTCGATGCACACGCAGGCGTCGCCGCTCAGCACGTTGACGTTCACCGTCTCGCGCGTCACCTCGGCGATGGCCTCGCAGTACGGTCGCGCCAGCCGCGGGAAGCCGACGCCGTCGAGTTGCAGGTCGGTGATCTCGAGCAGGCGGTATCCCAGTTGCCACGCGCCATCGGCATTGCGCTCGACGACGTTCTCTTCGGCGAGTTCCAGCAGCAGGCGGTGCACCGAGCCGACCGGCAGGTCGAGCTGCTGGGCGATGCCACGCACGCCCAGCGCGCCCTTGCGGGCGAGCAGGTCAAGCACATGGATGGTCCGCCGCGGACTGGACAACCGGAAATTCCTCCCCTGGGCAGCGACTTTTGTCGTCTTGCCGTGCGTTCCATTGGCGGAACACGCTGTCCCACCAGTGAGAACCGGTGGGCTGCCCAAGTCAACGGGGAATGAGGGTGATAGCGGTAAATCGTTCGTAGGGGGGAACGATGTTCAGCTGGATGAACGTCCTTTGACTCCCGCAGGTTCGACCCGCGGGAGCTTCGATTCATGCAAAGGCGCCGACGCATCAGGCCTTCTTGTAGAAGTCCAGCATGCGCAGCAGCCCCTGCAGGTAGCCGATGGCATGCGAGCGGCCGCGATGGTTCCAGTCGCTGTCATTGTCCATCTTGGGGACGTGGTCATCGAGCAGGAAGCCGCCGAAGCCGTTCTTGTCGAGCAGCGCCACGACTTCCGCCGGGTCGAAATTGCCGTCGCCGATGAAGCACTCGGTGAAGTTCGGCACCGTGCCCTGCACGTCGCGGAAATGGATGTAGGAGATGGCACCCTTGGGCGCGAAATACTCGATCATCTCGGTGACGTTGGTCTTGCCGCCCGGCATTTCCGAGCAGCAGCCGAGACAGAGGTCGAGCGACCAGCTGGGCGAGCGGCCCAGCATCTCGTAGGCCTTCTTGAAGTTGTCCGGCTTGTAGAACAGCCGCGCCACGCCGCCCAGCATCGGCACCGGCGGATCATCCGGATGCAGCGCTAGCTTCAGACCCTCTTCCTCGGCGACCGGCAGCACCGCCTTCATGAAGTACTCGTAGTTGGACCACATCTGCTCTTCGGAGATGAACGGGCCATCCTTGCCGAACAGCGGCATCGAGGAGGCGCGGCCCAGCGTTGTCGGCATGAACGAGCGGAGCAGCTCGAGATTGTCGATATTGGCTTCGACGATCGACATGTCGAACTTGCGGGCGGTCGCGCCACCACGGGTCTGGCCGTTGCGGTCGGTGGTCCACACCGAGTTGGGCATGAAGTGCAGCCCCAGCACCGGCACGCCCGCCCGCGCCACGGCGCGGATCGTCGCCTGGTAGTTCTCGATCTGCTCGTCGCGCCCATCGAGGCCCATCATGGCCTTGTGGTAGAAGTGCGTGGGCACGTTCTCGATCGCCTCGAACTTCAGCCCGGCCGCCTCGACCTTGTCGACCAGCGCCTTGACGTCCGCCTGTTCCCAGCGGTGATCGCCGGGAAGCGTCGGGTTGTTCATCTGCAGTCCGTTGACGCCGATCTGCGCCGCAAAGCGGAGCCTGTCCTCGGTCAGGTCGTGGAACTGCCCGACCGCTACCCTCATGCCCATGGTGTGTATTCCTGTGTCATATCGTTGAGTGGTTCCGTCAGCCCTTCACGGCGCCTTCGGCCATGCCGGCCACCATGAAGCGCTGTGCGACGAAATAGAGGATCATCAGCGGCACCGAGGAGATGACGGCACCCGCCATCAGGGGTCCCCACGGCAGCACGTCGCTGGTGATGAGATAGTTGAGCGCCAGCGGCGCCGTCCGCACGCTTTCGGACGTGGTGAGCACCAGCGCGAACAGCAGCTCGTTCCACGCGCCGGTGAAGGTGAAGATGGCGACGGCCGCCAGTCCCGGCGCCGAGAGCGGCAGGGTGATGCGGATCAGCGCGCCGAACCGCGTCAGCCCGTCGATCATCCCCTGCTCCTCAAGCTCACGCGGCACGCCGCGGAAATAGCCCTGCAGCAGCCAGGTCGAAAGCGGCAGCGAGAAGGTCAGGTAGACGAGGATCAGCCCCTGCAGCGAGTTGCCAAGCCGCAGTTGCGCCATCACGATCGACAGCGGGATGAACAGCAGCGAACCCGGCGTCAGGTAGGCGAACAGGATCAGCCGGCCGAACACGCCGCGGAAGCGGTAGCGGAACCGCACCATCGAGTAGGCGGCGAACGACGAGATGATCACCGAGATCACCGTCACCGTCGTGGCGACGATGGCGCTGTTGCGGATCGCGAGCAGGAAGCTCCCGTCGGCCAGCAGCTTGTCGAAATTGGCCAACGTGAACGTCTGCGGCCACAGCGCCGGCACGCGGTAGATCTCGCGCGGCAGCTTCAGCGAGGTGATGACCATCCAGTAGATCGGAAACAGCACCAGGATGACGGCCACCGCCAGCAGTCCGTAGCTGACGATCCGCGCAATGATGAGACGGCGCTGAGCCGACGCCGAACCAGCCGGCGCGGCGCTGGCGACTTCGGCGAGCGTGGCCATTATTCTTCCCTCCGCATCATCAGCGAGGTCGCGAAGATCACGAGGATACCCAGCACCGGCAGCATGTAGACCGACACCGCGGCCGCTTCGCCGATGCGCTGCGTCTGCATCCCGTAGTAGGCGAGCACCGGGAACACCATGGTGGCATCCGACGGGCCACCTGCGGTCAGCAGCCAGACATGCTCGAAGCCGTTGGCGGTCCAGATCGAGCTCAGCAGCGTCGTGACGATGATGACCGGCATCAGGCTTGGAATGGTGACGTTCCAGAACCGCTGCCAGGTCGAGGCGCCATCGACGATCGCCGCCTCGTAGAGTTCCTTGGGCACCGATTGCAGCGCCGCGAGGATGGAGATGAACCAGAACGGGAAGCCCCGCCACACCGACGCGACGATCACCGAGCCCATCGCGGTCGAGCGCGAACCGAGGAAGTCGACCACTTCCGGGTAGAGCCCCGTCTGCGTCAGGATCAAGTTGATGCCGCCGCCGATCGGCTGGTAGAGCACGCGCCAGGTGAGGAAGGCGACGAAGGCCGGCATCGCCCAGGGCAGCATCAGGAACGAGCGAAAGATGCCGCGCCCCGGCAGGTTCTGGTGCACCAGCAGCGCCAGGCCGAGCCCGATCCCGAGCTTTAGCACGTCCGACACCAGCACGATGACGATGGTGTTCCAGATTGCGCTGTAGAAGGTGGCGGTACCCGCCAGATACTCGAAATTCTTGAAGCCGACGAAGTTGCCGACGCTGCCCACCACCATGTCGGTGAACGACACCCAGATGGCGAATAGGAACGGGTAGGCGACGAGGCCGCAGATCAGCAGGATGGCCGGTGCCACCAGCAGGTAGGCGAACGCCTTGATGCGGACATTGCCTGGAAGCCGGCGCCGCGGTTTCGCGGGGATGGTGTCAGCCGCAACAGACATCGCGCATCCGCTCCTGAAATAGCTCGGGGAAAGGCCGCGGCCGGCCTGGTGACCGGCCGCGGCAGAAGGTCAGTACTTGTCGTAGATCGCCTGGCCCTGGGCCTGCGCTTCGGCGATGGCCCGATCGAAATCCCACCCATCCACCACGACGCGCTGCGCCAGCTTGGGGATGATGAAGTTCGAGCCGAAATCGGCGAAGGCGGCATTGTTGACGTCCGGGTATGCCGGCGCCGTGCCGTTCTTGGCGAGCCCGAGCAGCCCGACGAGGATGGTGTTGGTGCCATCGAAGGCGGGCAGCTTTTCCTGGTCCGCCAGCACCGGGCCATAGATCGCCACGTTGAAGTAGGCGTTCATGAACTCAGGCGAGGAGAGGTGCTCGAGCAGTGCCATGGCCTCGGCCTGCAGCGGGCTGGCCTTGGTGATGGCGCGCAACTGCACATCGATCGGCGAGACGATGCCCTTCGGGCCGCCCGGCAGCGGCGAGAAGGCGCTCGCCTCGAACAACTCCATGTCGTCCTTCTTGGCAGCGATACCCACCGAGCCGGTATTGGCGATGAAGGCGGCCTGGCCCGACAGGTAGGCCTGGTTGTCGCCGGCCCCGTCCCAGGTGGTGTTGCCGGCCGGGAACAGCTTCTTGTCCCAGGCGTCCTTCACCCAGGCGAGCCACTCGCGCGTCTCGGGCGTATCGAGGGTCACGGTCTTGCCGGCATCGTCGGCGATGCGGCCACCGTAGGACTGCAGGATCGCCACCTGCAGGTTCGCGTCGCCGACGTTGGAGAGCGCGAGGCCGAGGCCGGAAACGGGCGCCTTGTTGACCGCCTCGGCCTGCATCTTCAGCTCGTCCCAGGTCTTGGGCGCTTCGGTGAAGCCGGCGGCCTCCAGCAGGTCCTTGCGGCGCAGCAGCAGGTTGCCGTTGACGCCGAACGGGATGCCGATGCGGGCCACGCCGCCATCGGCGGTCAGGTCAGTGGCGGTATCGGGACCGGTGAACCAGCCGCCCTGCGCGTCGCCGATCTTCTTGTAGAGTTCGCCGACATCGGAGAACACGTTCTGCCGGCCCAGCAGCCGCAACAGGCCGAGGCCCGTATCCATGGCGTCGGGCATGGTGTTGGACGAAACCGCAGCCGAAACCTTCTGCGTAGTCTCGTTCTGGTTGATCATCACCACCTCGGTCTCGACGCCATTGGCGGCGCCCCAGGCGGTGATGGTGTCGGAGAGCAGCTTGTTGGCGTCGTCCGAGAAGATCAGCCCGCCCCAGTAGGTGAGCTTGCGGCTCTGCGCGATGGCCGGCATCGGCAGGCCCGTCGCAGCGGCAAGCGCCACGCCCGAGGCTGCGGTTGCCAGGACACGGCGGCGAGACCATTTGGCTGGATTGCTGTCGGTCATTGAATTCCCTCCCTGAGAAACCAATAGCCCTGGTGCCTTCGTGGCACCTTCGGGCGACTACGTTGGAGCGGGCCGCACCAGTAGCGGCAAACGCCCGGTTTTCCTCACCCTTCGCCCAGCAACACTCGAAAGCTATCGCCGCTGGCGGATTAAATATATCTAATCTGCTTGTTTCTGAGCGTATAGGCTGCGAATAATCGATGTCAACGCTCTCCGGATGCCATCTTTGGTTGGATAGCGCTGGAGCTCAGTGGCAGAAGACGGGGAAGTCCTTGAACGGCGGCATCGACAATTCCGGGTATCATGCCTTCTTCGAGGCGCTGATCGAGGGCCGGCTCAGGCTGGGGCAGACCCTCAAGCAAGAGGAACTCGGCGCCGTCCTTGGCCTGTCGCTCTCCCCCATGCGCGAAACGACCACCCTGCTCGAGGCCGAGGGCATGATCACCGTCCGCCGCAAGGTGGGGATCACCATCTTCTACCCGGACATGAACTTCGTCGGGAACACGTTCCAGTTCCGCGGGCTGCTCGAGAAGGAAGGGCTGCGCAAGTTCGCCACCACCCTGCCGCCCGGCTGGATCGAGCGGATGCGGCAGAGCCATGAACGCATCATGGTTTTCGTCCGCGAGGTCAACGACCTCAACACCTACCGCATCCCGGTCAAGGCGCTGGAGCGCGAGTTCCACGAGAGCTTCATCTCGGCCTACGGCAACAACCACCTCAGCATGGTCTATGCTCGGCTGATCCAGAAGATGTACCTGATCCGCCTGCACAACCTCGATGCAGTCGGTCCCATCCACACCATCACCTCGATGCGCGAGCACCTCGACATCATCGATGGCCTCGCGGCCGGCGACATCGAGGGCGCCATCGACGCTCTCGACCGCCACCTGAAGGGCGTACTGCACCGCACGCTGACCTACTGACCGGACGTGCGAGGGCCCCCGCCGGCCTCGCGGCCTCGGGTTGTTCAAAGAACCTGCCCCCTTTCGGACGCAGTGAAGCGGGGCCGGCGAGGCTGGCGCCCCGACGCGGTTGGTCCGCAAACAAAAGAGGCTCTCGCCTCGCCGGCCGATCGGGGTTTTGGGCTTATGGTACCGCGACCCGGGAGCATCCCGTGCCACATCGCGAAAAGCGTGGGTGGCCTGCGACCGGGAATCCACCCGCATCGCCACCTTCCCCGACCGCCTTATGCATGGCGGCCTTGCCCCCTGGAGCACCCTGCATCGGGCACCCCGTGCGTTGCTAGCGGCTTGGCCAGCGAACTGGCCCATGCCGAGGTACTTTCGGCCTGGCCCGGAACGACTCCCGAGCCACCCAACCTCCCCCGCACCAACCACTCGTCATGATCTCGCTTCGGTGCAGCGGACGAGGGGAGAATCGCATGGGGTTGGGGAGCGGGGATAAGTTTCCGAAATTGATCGAGCGCCGCGCAGGCAACGACGTCTCCTCCCCCTTGGTGGGGAGGGTGGTGGAGCTTGCGAGCGTGAGCGAGGTAGCGGAACCAGGGAGAGGGGGTGAGCGTGTGTTCAAGACTGTGGCCAGCAACCAACGCTGCCCCCCTCTCCCCAGCTTCGCTAGGCGGGCAAGCCGCCAGGCTGCGCTACCCTCCCCCACCAAGGGGGAGGAGGCGATGTGGGTTGAACTGAGAATGCTGCTCTGCAGGACCGGCCCTTCTCAGTACGTCCGGTGGCCGCTGACCATCAGCCGCACCGAATAGAGCGAGGTGGTGCCGCAGATGTAGAGGATGTTCCGCTTGGGGCCGCCGAAGCAGACATTGGCGACGACTTCCGGCACCTTGACCTTGCCGATCAGCGTGCCGTCCGGGTCGTAGCAGTGGACCCCATCCCCCGCGCTGGTCCAGATCCGGCCATCGGAATCGAGGCGGAAGCCATCGAACAGTCCGGCGGTGCACGCTGCGAATTCGCGGCCACCGCTTAGCGAACCGTCGGCACCGACATCGTAGACCTTGATGTGCTTGGCATGCGCCGCGCCATGCGTCAGGCCGGTATCGGCGACGTAAAGCTGCTTTTCGTCGCGCGAGAAGGCCAGGCCGTTGGGCCGCACCATATCGGTGACCACCGGGGTGATCGTGCCGGTCGCCCGGTCGACGCGATACACGTAGCACGCACCGATCTCGCTTTCGGCCTTGTTGCCTTCGTAGTCGCTGTCGATGCCGTAGGTCGGGTCGGTGAACCAGATCGAGTCGTCGGATTTCACCACCACGTCGTTGGGCGAGTTGAGTCGCTTGCCCTCGAACTTGTCCACGACGGTCACCACGGTGCCGTCATGCTCGGTGCGGCTGACGCGCCGCCCGCCATGCTCGCACGAGATCAGCCGGCCCTGCCGGTCGAGGGTATGGCCGTTGGTGTTGCCGGCCGGATGCCGGAACACCGACACCGAGCCGTCGGTCTCGTCGTAGCGCATCATCCGGTCGTTGGGGATGTCGGACCACACGAGATATTGCCCTGCGGCAAAATAGGCCGGACCCTCGGCCCAGCGGCAGCCGGTCCACAGCTTGTCGACCTGGGCATTGCCGTTGAACAGCCGCCCGAACCGCGGATCGAGCACTTCGTAGAAATCACTGGTAGCCATGCCGCATCCTCCCTGTTTACGCCTTGCCGGTATGGTGCCGGCTTGTGGGCGCGCGAGATCAGCATGTTCGCGCCGGACTTGAAAAGCCCCCGATGCGGCGACCGGGCGCAAACGCGAAGAATGTACGAAAACGATACAGATAGTGTATTGTCGGTCGTTGACTCCGCTCAAAGCGCGTGCAAGCGTTAGAGAAACAAGGATAAAACAGAGCGCTCTGGGAGGAGCGATCTGCTTGGAGGAGACAGCCGGACCCGCAAAGACGGGGTCTTTGCACGGTTTTTTGCCAAGCATTTTCAACCAGTTGACCGCCGATACGGCGCCGCGCAGCAGCGGCTGTCCGCGACCGGCGGGAGAATTTGGCGAAAGCCAGGGGCAATTTTGGACAAGGACGGCCGGAATTCGGGCCGACAGGAACACGGGCGGAAGCCTGTGAGTGAAGGGTAGCGCGAACAGCGGACCTTTCGTGGGAGTGATGACGACGCGGCGGGCTTGTCGCCTGACGATTTGGGGGCTGGGGATGACTCTCCCTCCCTGCCGCACCGGCACAACGAACGAACCATGTGACATGGGAGGATATGTCTGATGATGAAACTTAAACTGGCTGCGGCCGCCATCATGGCGGTTGCGGCCTTTGCGGCGCCGTCGGTCGGCTACGCGCAGGACGCTGTCGCTGTCAGCGACATCGTACCGGCCTCGCTCGCCGAAGTGCCGCGCAACCAGACTGTGCAGCTCGGCTGGGGCGTGTCGGGTGGCTCGTCCATCGGCACCACGAACCCTTGGGTTCTGCCCGGCTACACCCATCAGGAAGGCAACAACCTGATGTGGGAGCCGCTGATGTACTTCGGCATCTACAAGAACGAGTACATCCCGTGGCTTGCCGACTCGATGGAGTACACGGACGACACGTTTACGACCCTCGAGATCAAGCTGAACGCTGGCGCCAAGTGGTCTGACGGCACCGCCGTCACCGCCGCCGACGTCAAGTACACCTTCGACGGCCAGATCCAGTACAACACGCTGCCCTACCACACGCAGTTCTCTGACCTGGTGGAAAGCGTGACGGCCGTGGACGACCTCACCGTCTCGGTGAAGTTCAAGGCTCCGTCGCCGCGCTTCAAGTTCGAAGTGCTGACGCAGAAGTTCGATACCGGTATCCCAATCGTTCCCGCCGCCTACCTGTCGGCCCAGGCCGACCCGACCAAGGCTCCGGGCCGTGACGAGATCCCGCATTCGGGTCCGTATGATATCGTCGCCTGGAACACCAACCAGAAGATCTTCGACCTGCGTGAAGACTGGTGGGCTGTTGCGGCCGGCCGCATGGCCCTTCCGGCCGTCAAGCGCGTCGTGATCGTCAACATCCTGAACCAGCCGATCGACACGGTTGCCCAGCGCCTCGTCACCAACGACTTCGACTCCGCAGTCGACATGCGTGCGCAGATCATCCAGAACATCCTGCAGCAGAACCCGGAAATCCAGTCGTGGACTGGCTCCGAGTCGCCGTACGGGTACCTGGACTGGTGGCCGAACTCGCTCTGGATGAACACCCAGCTCGAGCCCTACAGCGATCCGAACGTCCGCAAGGCCGTCAGCCTCGCCATCAACCGTGACCTGATCAACGAAGTCCTCTACGAGGGCGCCGCGATCGCCACGATCTACCCGTTCCCGCTGTACCCGAACCTCCAGGCTTTCGCTGACTCCCCCGCCGTCAAGGCCGAGGAAGCCAAGTACGAGCCCGGCAAGTTCGATCCTGAAGAGAGCGCACGCCTCATGCAGGAAGCCGGCTTCGCCCTCAACGGCGACGGCCTGTGGGAAAAAGACGGCGCGACCTTCGACGCCACCATCCAGGCCTTCGAAAGCATCCACGGCGACATCGCCCCGGTGCTGGCTGAAATGCTCCGCCAGGCTGGTTTCGACTCGAACGTGAACTTCGGCACCGACGCCTACCAGAACATGGTGGACGGCAAGGCCGGCTTCTACATGTTCGGCCATGGCGCTTCGCTGTTCGACCCGTTCGAAGCCATGAACCTGTTCCACGGCAAGTACTCGCAGGCCATCGGCTCGGGTGCTGGCAACAACCGGTTCTCGCGCTACAAGAACGCCGAATACGATGCGATCCTCGACTCGATCGCCTCGCTCTCGTCCGACGATCCGGCCTTCCAGGAAGGCGCCGCGAAGGCTCTCGGCATCTACTGGCGCGACACGATCGACGTGCCGGTCATCCAGTGGCTGCACCGCATCGCGTACAACAACCACTACTGGACCAACTGGCCGTCGTCGACCAATGTCGGCCTGGGCGCCAACGGTGCCTTCTGGGCCCATACCGGCATGCTCGTCGTTGCCGGCCTGCAGCCCTCGGGCGCGCAGTAACAACCAACTACGGGGCGCGCGCCACGGCGCGCGCCCTACTCGCCGACCTGATGACAGGTCGCGAGCCTTTTGGGGCCACGGCCATCGGGAACTCCTGAATTGAACGTCAAAGTCATCGTCAAGCGCCTGCTCTTCTTCGTTCTGGTCGTCTGGGCCGCCTCGACCATCGTCTTTTTTGTCCCGCGGCTCTCGACCCGCAATGCCATTCGCGAACGTTTCGGCGAACTGGCGCGCTCCGGCGGTTTTTCGCCCGGTGATATCGAGAAGCTGATCGAGTCGATGAACAAGTCGTTCGGCCTCGACAAACCGCTGCTCGAACAATACTGGCAGTACCTCAGCAACATCCTTCACCTGGATTTCGGCTACTCGCTTTCGAAGTACCCGACCACCGTGACCGAAGTGATTGCCCAGGCCCTGCCATGGACGATCGGCTTGCTGCTGGTCACCACTGTTCTGAGCTTCATCATCGGCACGCTGCTCGGCGCTGTCTCGGCCTGGCCCAAGGCGCCTGGCTGGCTGCGCGGCATCGCCACCCCCTTCATCCTGCTGACCGGCGTTCCTCCGGTGATCATGGGCATCCTGCTGGTGTTCTTCATCGGCTTCCGCCTGCAGTGGCTTCCGCTCGGCGGTGCCTACTCGCCGGGCCTGGTGCCTAACTGGAGCTGGCCGTTCTTCTTCGACCTGATGCAGCACCAGGTGCTTCCGGCCCTGTCGCTGATCCTCGGCTCCGTCGGCGGCTGGGTGCTGTCGATGCGCGGCATGGGCATCACCATCCAGGGCGAGGACTACGTGAACTACGCCGAGCACAAGGGGCTGAGCGCCGGTCGCATCTTCCGCGACTACTACCTGCGCAACGCCCTGCTGCCGCAGGTGACCGGCCTCGCGCTGGCACTCGGCACGGTCATCACTTCGGCCGTGGTGGTCGAGGGCCTGTTCGGCCTGCCGGGCATCGGCACCGCATTGAACCTCGCCATCCGCGCCAACGACTTCCCTGTAATCTACGGCATCGTGATCTTCATCACCCTCGCCATCGCCCTGCTGATGCTGATCCTGGAGTTTGTCTACCCACTCCTCGATCCCCGCATTCGGGAAAGCTAAGGAGCGCCCCATGACCACCATTTCCAGCGCTGCGCCCGATACCGTTCGTCAGCCGTCCAACCTCGTCCTGTTCTTCCGCTACCTGCGCCGCAACAAGGGTCTCGCCATCGGCGCGCTGATCCTGCTGGCCCTGACGCTGTTCACCGTCATCGGCCTGTTCGTGGTCAACCCCAAGCACGCCTACCCCCTGGCGGCCGCCCTCAAGCAGCCGCCGAGCCTGAAATACCCGTTCGGCACCGACTTCTTCGGCCGCAACCTGCTCGTCGCCATGGTGATCGGCATGTGGCAGACGGCGCTGATCGGCCTGCTCGCTGGCGGCATCGGCACCCTCGTCGGAGTGGTGCTCGGCTTCACCTCCGCCTATTTCGGCGGCTGGATCGACTCGGTGATCCGTACGGTCTGCCAGATCCTCACACCGATCCCGGTGCTGCTGATCCAGGTCGTGATCGCCGGTTCGCTCGATAAGCGCGACGTCACCATCTACACCATGGCCCTCATCGTCGCCTTGCTGGCCTGGATGGGCCCGACACTGGTGGTCAGGGCCCAGGTGATGACCATGAAGGAACGACAGTTCGTGTCGGTCGCCAAGCTCTCCGGCGTCTCCGACATGGGCATCATCTTCAAGGAGATCCTGCCCAACCTGCTGCCGTTCATTGCCGCCTCGTTCGTCGGCCAGGTGTTCGGTGCGGTGTTCGCGTCCTTCTACCTCGCCGTGCTGGGCCTTGGCCCGCTGCGCGAGCCGCTGCTCGGCAACCTGATCTGGGCCGCCCAGAGCCAGGGCGCCTTCTTCAACGGCTGGTGGTGGTGGCCGCTGATCCCCGCCTTCGCCATGATCCTCATCCTCGGCGCCCTCGCCCTGGTGAACATGGGTCTCGACGAACTGGCCAATCCGCGCGTGAGGCGTACTGAATGACGACTATTGATAGCACTCCCATGCGGGAGAAGATGGCCGGCAGCGCCAACCGGAACGTCACCGAACCGGTCCTGCGCGTTGAAGGTCTAGAGGTCACCTATTACACCGACCTCGGCCGCGCCAAGGCGCTCGACGATGTCAGCTTCACCCTGAACTCGGGTGAAAAGCTCGGCATGGTCGGGGAGTCGGGTTCCGGCAAGTCCACCATGGCGCTCGCCATGATGCGGATGATCAAGCCGCCGGGGCGCATCGAAGGCGGCAAGGTGATCGTCGGCGGCACCGACCTGATGAGCCTCTCAGAGCGTGACATGCGCTCGGCGCGCCTCAACAAGATCGCCTACATCCCGCAAGGCGCGATGAACTCGCTCAACCCGGTGATGAAGATCGGTTCGCAGATGGCCGATGCCATCAAGTCGCACCTCAAGGGCGAGACGAAGTCGTCCATCGAGGACCGCCTCGCCAAGGCGCTGCGCTCGGTCGACCTCGATCCGGGCGTCGCCCGCATGTACCCGCACGAACTGTCGGGCGGCATGAAGCAGCGCGTCTGCATCGCCATCGGCATCCTGCTGCAGCCCAACGTCATCATCGCCGACGAGCCCACTTCGGCCCTCGACGTGGTGACACAGCGCCAGGTGATGGAAACCATCACCCGCGTGCAGTCGGAGATCAACGCCGCGGTCATCCTGATCGGCCACGACATGGGCCTGATGGCCCAGGCGGTCGACAAGGTTGCGGTGATGTATGCCGGCCGCCTCGTCGAACTGTCGACGGTGCGCGAGATGTTCACCGATCCCAAGCACCCCTACTCGCAGGCGCTGATCAGCTCGCTGCCCAACCTCGACAACAAGGGCGTGTTCAACGGCATCCCCGGCCTCGCACCGTCGCTGCTGCGCCTGCCGTCGGGTTGCGCCTTCCACCCCCGCTGCCCGCATGGCCAGCGCGAACTGCAACGCTCCGTGCGCCCCGAACCCCGCATCCTGCCGGGCGGCCGCATGGTAACCTGTCACCTGTATGACGAAGAGGGCCACGTTCATGAGTAAGAACCTGCTCGAGATCCGCAAGGTCTCGAAGGTCTACCAGCGCGGCCTGCTGAGCACGAAGGCTACCGTCGCGCTCAAGGAATACTCGCTGACGCTGCCGGAGGATAATCCGTCCATCATGACGGTCGCCGGCGAATCCGGCTCGGGCAAGACGACGCTCGCCATGCTGCTGCTGGGCTTCATCACGCCCACCACCGGCGAGATCATCTATCGCGGCAAGAACATCCGCAGCCTCGAAGGCAAGGACAAGCTGGCCTACCGGCACGAAGTGCAGGCGGTGTTCCAGGACCCCTTCGCGGTGTTCAACCCGTTCTACACGGTCGACCACCTGCTGACCGTGCCGATCAAGCACTTCAAGCTGGCGAAATCCGGCCGCGACGCGCGCGACAAGATGGACGAAGCGCTGAACTCGGTCGGTCTCCGTCCCGAGGACGTGCTCGGCCGGTTCCCGCACCAGCTCTCGGGCGGCCAGCGCCAGCGGATCAATGTCGCCCGCGCCCTGCTGCTGAAGCCGCGCCTGCTGATCGCCGACGAGCCGGTATCGATGGTGGACGCCTCGCTGCGCGCCAACATCCTCGAGTCGCTGCGCAACCTGCACCGCGACCATGGCGTGACCATCATCTACATCACCCACGACCTGACGACGGCGTACCACGTGTCGGACAACATCGTGGTGCTCTACAAGGGCGACGTGGTGGAGAGTGGCGACGTCGAGACGGTGATCCGCCACCCCAAGCACGCCTATACCCGCCTGCTGGTCGACTCGATTCCGTGGCCTGACCTCAACAAGAAGTGGGGCGACCCGCTCAAGCCGCGCGAACCCGTCTGATCCGCCAGAAATACCCGACCGGGCGCATCGCAGGCCGATGCGCCCGGTTGTCCATCCCCGTTGTCAATGATGGCCCCGCACCGCGCGGCGGCAAGCAATAGCAAGACCGAGAAGATGCTCGAGATCGCCGAATTCATCCCCCCGACCCCCAATTCCGTGTGGAAGCTGGCCAAGCAGGCCGGCGTCGACCTGGCCGTGGCGGGGCTGCCCTTCGACATGCTGCAGGCCGGCGAGCGCGTCAGCTCGCTCAGCGCCCTGCAGCGCATGAAGGACCGCTACACCGAGGGCGGCTTCGACATCCGCGTGATCGAGAGCCGTCCGCCGCTCAACCTCGCCAAGCGCGGCCTCGAGGGTCGCGATGCCGAGATCGATGTCGTCTGCGAGCTGCTCACCAACATGGGCAAGCTCGGCATCCCGGTGTGGTGCTACGAGTGGATGACCGATTTCAACTGGGTCCGCACCAACATGGCGACGCCCAGCCGCGGTGGCTCGGTGGTGACGGCGTTCAACGTCAACGACGTGCCCGACAGCATCACCTCGAACCCGCCGATCAGCGAAGAGAAGCTGTGGGAGACGCTGGAGTATTTCCTCCGCCGCGTGCTGCCGGTCGCCGAGAAGGCCGGCGTCAAGCTCTCCATGCACCCGGATGATCCACCGATCACCCCGATCAAGGGCGTGTCGCGCATCATGCGCACGGTGCCGAACTACCAGCGCCTCGTCGAGATGGTCCCGTCGGACTACAACACCATCACGCTCTGCCAGGGTAATTTCACCCTGATGACCGACGACCTGCCCAAGGCGATCCGCGGCTTCGGCAAGAAGATCAGCTTTGTGCATTTCCGCGACGTCGAGGGCGTGCCGACCAATTTCCGCGAGACGTGGCACGACGCCGGCAAGACCGACATGCTGGAAACCATGAAGGCCTATCGCGACATCGGCTTCGATGGCGTGCTGCGGCCCGACCACGTTCCGACAGTCGAGGGTGACAGCAACGAGAATGCCGGTTACTCGGCTTTCGGTCGCCTCTATGCCATCGGCTATATCCGCGGCCTCCACGAAGCCGTGTACGCGAAGTAAGGTGAACTGACATGAAGATCGCCCTCACCGGTTCATCCGGCGGCGTCGGCCGCGCCATCATCAAGGAGGCGCGCGCCCAGGGCCACGAACTCGTCTGCATCGATCGCGTCGCCGCGCCCGAGACGGAAGAGACGAAGGACCTGCACTTCGTGCAGGCCGACATGGACGAGTACGAAAAGCTCGTCGCCGCCTTTGCCGGGTGCGACGCGGTGATTCACATGGCGGCCATCCCCTCGCCCGGCCGCCATCCCGACCACGTCGTGCACAACAACAACGTGGTGGGCAGCTACAACGCCCTGCAGGCCGCCGTCGACAACGGCATCATGCGCATCTGCCAGGCCTCGAGCGTCAACGCCATCGGCCACTCCTACAGCCGCGATCCACACTACGACTACCTGCCGATCGACGAAGAGCACGCCAACTACTCCGAGGAGCCATACAGCCTCTCCAAGTGGATCTGCGAAGCGCAGGCCGACGCCTTCGCCCGCCGCTGGGCCGACATTTCGATCGCCTCGATGCGCTTCCACTGGGTGGTGCCGGAGCGGGCGCTGGCTGCCAAGAACTTCACCCTCGACAGCGAGCACCCCAAGAAGCACCTGTTCGCCTACACGCTGTTCGACGCGGCAGCGCGCGCCTGCCTGCTGAGCCTCGAGGGCAAGTTCAAGGGCCACGAAGCCTTCTACATCGTGGCGCCCGATACCACCGCCGATATCCCGAGCCTCGAGGTGGCGGCAAAGCTGTTCCCCGGCATCCCGATCAAGGGCGACCTTTCGGGCCGCAAGGCGTTCTTCAACTCGTCGAAGGCCGAGCGCATCCTCGGCTGGAAACACGACCTTTAAGTCCAGTTGTGAGGCGGGCGTTTCACGTTCGCTTCACGCCTGCTGCGACACACTGATTTTCCCGGGAACCTGACCGGCACCCCGGCGGTTCGGTCCCCGACAATAGCTGTTTGGAGGGACACCCATGAGAATTGCTGCCGCCTTGCTGGCGCTGACTGCGCTCACCCTGCCTGCCCTGGCGCAGGACACGCCGGATGCGGCCGTCTCGGGCACCAAGCAGTTCGAGATGACGGTGCTGGCCGATGGCTTCGAGGCTCCGTGGGAGATCAGCTGGGGCCCTGACGGCTGGCTGTGGCTGACCGAGCGCACCGGCGGCAGGATCACCCGCGTCAACCCCGCCGACGGCACCAAGCAGGTGGCCATCGACATCGAGGAAGTGTCGGCGCCTGGCGGCCAGGACGGCCTGCTCGGCCTCGCCCTCGATCCCGGCCTGCTGCAGGGCACCGGCAACGACTACGTCTATGCAGCCTACAGCTACGTCGACAAGTCTCGGGAGAAGCACCCGTGGGTGGCCGATCCCTACAGCCCCTACGCCAACCTGTTCGTGAAGATCGTCCGGCTGACCTACAACGAGGCCGATGGCACGCTGGGCGAACCGCTCGAGCTGGTTGCCGGCCTGCCGGGCCAGAACGACCACAATTCGGGTCGCCTCAAGATCGGCCCCACCGACGGCAAGCTCTACTATACCATCGGCGATGGCGGCAAAGGCCAGCTCGGCAACTGGTGCATTCCGATCGAGGCGCAGCGCCTGCCGACCGCCGACGAGATCGCCGTGCCCGACTACAGCGCCTACGAGGGCAAGTCGCTCCGCCTCAACCTCGATGGCACGATCCCCGAGGATAACCCGGAGATTGATGGCGTGCGGAGCCACGTCTTCACCTATGGCCACCGCAACATGCAGGGCATCGACTTCGCTCCGGACGGCACGCTCTATGCCTCCGAGCAGGGTCCGAAGACCGATGACGAGGTGAACATCCTTGTCGGCGGCGAAAACTACGGCTGGCCGCATGTCGTCGGCTTCAGGGACGACATGGCTTACCAGATGGCCCGCTGGGACCTCGCGACCACGCCCTGCGACCAGTTACGGTTCTCCGACATCACCATCGATCCCTCGGTCCCCGTCACCGACGAGAGCGAGTGGCCCGGGGAGCAGCGCGATCCAATCGCCACCCTCTTCACCGTGCCGAGCGACTACAACTTCACCGACAATGCCTGCAACGGCATCGACTTCATCTGCTGGCCGACGGTCGCCACCTCGGCCATGCAGGCCTACTTCCCCGAGGCCGGCGAAGGCATCCCCGGCTGGGAGAACTCGCTGCTGATCACCACGCTGAAGCGCGGCTCGATCTACCGCGTGCCGCTCAGCGAAGACGGCCAGACCGTCTCCGGCCCGATCGAGCGCTACTTCCAGTCCGAGAACCGCCTGCGTGACATGGCATTGAGCCCCGACATGCGGACCATGTACGTCGCAACCGACGCCAGCGGTCTTGTCGGCACCATGGATGGCGGCGCCGGCACGACGCTGCAGAACCCCGGCGCCATCCTCGTCTACACCTATACCGGCGAGGGTGACGGCAACGTCGCGGCCACCACCGACCAGCCGGCGGCCGAGCAGGCCGACGCGGCGGCGGTGACCGACGGCATCGCCCCGACCTTTACGGCCGAGCAGGCCACGCGCGGCAAGACCGCCTACGATGCCAACTGCGTCTCCTGCCACGGGCCGGACCTGATCAGCGCCAATTACGGCCCGCCGCTCGCTGGCCCGTACTTCGAGGACAAGTGGCCCGGCCAGACGGTAGGCGCACTTTACACCCACACCCATGACCGCATGCCGCCCTCCCGCCCGGCCAGCCTTGGCGACGAGAGCTACGCCGACCTCGTGGCCTACATGCTGCAGGTGAACGGCGTGGCCGCCGGTGACGTGGAACTGCCGGCCGACCGCGACGCGCTCACCCAGATGCTGATCCCGAACGGGGGGGTGAAAGCCGCTCCCTTCCGTCATCCATACCGCTCAATTGAGCGCCGGGGCTAACGCGTCACGTTGACCCCGGCCGGTTTCGCCCTATCTGTGGAGGACCTGTCCGAACCCCGGTTCCCCATGTCCACTCCCGTCGCTGTCGCCCGAGGCCTGAACCTGCACCTCAAGTCGGGCGGGCAGCCGCTGCACATCCTCAAGGATGTCTCGCTCGAACTCTCGGCGGGAGAGGTCACCGCGGTAGTCGGCCCTTCGGGCAGCGGCAAGACCTCGCTCCTGATGGTGCTGAGCGGCCTCGAACAGGCGACGGCCGGCTCGGTCAGCATCGACGGCATCGAGATCACCGGCATGAACGAGGACAAGCTCGCGATCTTCCGGCGCAAGAACCTCGGCATCCTGTTCCAGAACTTCCACCTCATCCCCTCGCTGACCGCGCTCGAGAACGTGGCGCTGACCCTCGAGATCGCCGACCCGGCGATGCCGTGGAAGACGGTGCGGGACCGCGCCGCGCAGGCGCTCGCCGATGTCGGGCTCGACAAGCGCACCGGCCACCTGCCGAGCGCCCTGTCGGGCGGCGAGCAGCAGCGCGTCGGCCTCGCCCGCGCCATGGTCGGCAACCCAAAGCTGCTGCTGGCCGACGAGCCGACCGGCAACCTCGACCAGGAGACCGGCGCCCACGTCATCGAGCTGGTGTTCAACCTGGCGCGCGATCGTGGCACCTCGATCCTGCTGATCACCCACGATCCGAACCTGTCGAAAAAGGCCGACCGCCAGCTCCGGATGAACGAGGGCCACCTCGACGCCATGGCCGCCGCATGAGCACGCTGCAGGCAACCCTGAGAGGCTGGCTCCGCGTCGCCTTCCGCGACCTGCGCGGCGACCTGCGCCGCTTTACCATCCTGCTCGCCTGCCTGGCCCTCGGTGTCGGCACCATCACCATCGTCGGCTCGGTGAGCGCGGCGCTGCAGGCCTCGCTGGTCCGCGACGCCCGCGTCCTGCTCGGCGGCGACCTCGACGCCACGCTCAGCTACCGCGCCATCAACCCCGACGAAAAGGCCCTGCTGCAATCGCTCGGCACCCTGAGCGAACAGGTCGAGGTGCTCGGCCGGGCCGCGAGCGAGACGCAGAGCACGTTCATTTCCATCCGCGCCTTCGATGCGAACTACCCGCTGGTCGGCACCGCTACGGTGGCGGACAGCGCAGCGACCGTCGCCGAACTGACGGCAAGGGACGGCGACACGTTCGGCCTTGTCGCCGACTCCCTGCTGCTCGACCGGCTGCAGGTCGGCCTCGGCGAGACCATAACCATCGAGAACGCCACCTTCACCCTGCGCGGCGTGATCGACGCGCTGCCCGACCAGCTCACCAACGGCATCGGCATCGGCGTGCCGGTCGTGATGTCGGTCGAGGCGGTGAACGCCACCGGCATCATCGAGCCGGGCGTCCTCGCCCGCTTCCACAACAAGCTGCTGCTCAACCCGGGCGTCACCTTCGAGGCAGCGAGCGAGCAGATCCGCACCACCTTCCCCAGCGCCGGCTTCCAGGTCAACGCGCCGAAGGACGCCACCGCCGACCTCGCCCGCTTCTTCGACATCTTCGGCCGTTTCCTCATCATTGTCGGGCTGAGCTCGCTGCTGATCGGCGGCGTTGGCGTGTCGAACGCCATTGCCGCCTATGTCACCGAGCGCCAGCGCTCGATCGCCACCATGAAGGCGCTTGGCGCCACCGGGGCGCAGATCATGGCGCATTTCCTGTTCCAGGTGATGCTGCTGACCGGCGTCGGCATCGTGCTGGGGCTGATGCTGGGCAGCCTGCTGACGCTGGTGGCGCTGCCTATCCTCGGCGGCCTGCTGGGGCTGGACCTGCCGGCCGTGCTCGACCCCGGTACCCTCGCGACCGCCGCCGGCTTCGGCCTGCTGGTCGGTTTCGCCTTCGGCTACCTGCCGCTGCGTCGCGCGCAGAAGCTGAAGCCCGCCCTGCTGTTCCGCTCGGCCGGTTCGGCGGTGGAAGGCGGCCTCGGCTGGCGCGACTATTTCCGCCCCGGCCTGTGGCTGCCGCTTGGCCTCGCCGCCCTTGGCATCTTCGGCCTCGCCACCCTGAGCACCGGCCGGCCGGTGCTGGTGCTGTGGTATGCGGGCGCCGTACTCGGCGCATTCGTCGTGCTGCGCGTCGCCGCCTGGCTGCTGCAGGCCATCCTCCGCCTCGTGCCGCCGCTGCCCAACGCGGCGCTTCGCAATGCGCTCAAATCCATCCATCGCCCCGGCGCGCCGGCCCCGGTGGTGATCCTGTCGCTCGGCATGGGCCTCGCCCTGCTGCTGCTGATCGCCCTGATCGACGGCAACCTGCGCAACCAGCTCAACCGCGAGTCGATCCCCAACGCTCCAAGCTTCGTCTTCATGGACCTGTTCGAGGACGAGGCGCAGGCACTGGCCGATTTCTCGGCCGCCGAGCCCGGCGAGGTCGCCGACTTCACCGCGATGCCGATGATGCGCGGCAAGATCGAGAGCGTGAACGGCGTCGCCGTGGCCGAGTTCGACCGCACCCCGCCGCCCGAGTTCAGCTTCGTGTTCACCGAGGAGATCCCCCTCACCTCGGCAGCCACCCTGCCGGAGGATTCGACCCTCACCCAGGGCCAATGGTGGCCGGAGAACTATGACGGCATCCCGGAAGTGTCGGTGTTCGACCGGCTGCGCGACCCGCTGGGGCTGAAGCTTGGCGACGAGCTGACGCTGCTGGTCTTCGGGCAGGAGGTGACGGCACGGATCGGCAGCTTCCGCGACTACGCCTGGCGCTCCGGCAGCGTGAACTTCGGCTTCGTCTTCTCCCCCAACGCTTTCGCCGATTTCGACGTCAGCTATCTCGGTCTGATGAAGGCCGTGCCGGAGGCCGAGCGCGCACTGCAGAGCCGGCTCGTCGCCGAGTTCCCCGACCTGATCTTCCTGCCGGTCGGCGAGGCGCTCGAAAGCTTCGCCGTGATCCTCGGCAACGTGACGGCAGCGGTCGAGGTGATCGGCGGGCTGGCCGTGGTCTCGGGCGTGCTGGTGCTCGCCGGCGCCATGGCCGCCGGCCGCCGCCAGCGCGAGGCCGACGCCGTGGTGATGAAGGTGCTCGGCGCGACCCGCGCCGATGTGGTGCGGGCCTACCTTGTGGAGTACGGCCTGCTCGGGCTGCTGGCGGCGGTGCTGGCGGCCGGGCTGGGCGTGGCAGGGACCTGGGCCTTCGTCGAGTTCGTGCTGGAGATCGGCTTCTCGGTCGACCCGATGCTGATCGTCTGGGTAATCCTCGGCACCATGGCGCTGAGCATTGCCGTGGGGGTGGCGACCACATGGTCGGCCCTCAGCACCCGCCCGGCGCGGTTTTTGCGCGAGGAGTGAGGTCCTTTGCGCCGGCGTGGTGCCGGTGCCGCCCTCTCCACCAGCCTGTGGCTGGTCCCCCTCCCCCGCTTCGCAGGTGAGGATCCGGCCAGTCGCCGTCGGTGCCACATCGGGTCTTCCCCCGTGACAACGGGGGAGCAACCATGTCAGTTTGGTTGTTTGATCACCCATGGTGCGTTGCGTTTGAGGACGATGTTTGCGGCTTCGATGAGCTTTCGCATGAGGGCAACGAGGACAAGCTTTTTGGGTTTGCCGTTGGCCTCGAGCCTTTGGGCGAATGCCTTGAGGTCGGGATCGCAGCGTTTTGCGGCGAGTGCGGCGATGTAGAGCATGCGTCGGGGTCGGCTGCGGCCACCGGCGATGAAGCGGGTGCCCGCATGGGTGCCCGAGTCTCGGTCATGCGGAGCCACGCCGATCAGGCATGCCGGCTAGCCGTGCTGCATGTCGCCCAGTTCGGGCATGCGGACGAGCATGCTGGTGGCAACGATGGGTCCGAAGCCGGGCAGGCTCATCAGCAGCCCCAGCCGGTGCCGGAGGTCGGATTGGGCCTTGATGGTGGCCATCGCCGCTTCGGCCAGCTGGCTCTTGAAGGCGGCGAGTTGCTCGATCTGCCCGGTGACCGCGCGATGCAGGTCCTCCAGGCCGACGCTTTCGAGCAGGCTCTTGAGCCCCGCAATGGTGTCGGCGACATGCTCGTAGACGGTAAGCCGCTCGGCCAGTTCGGCCAGCCGCGGGTCGTGCTTGAGAGGCTGCCGCTCGATACCGGCTGTCGCCGCCGCGATGAGCCTGGCATCGAGCCGATCGTTCTTGGCCCGCTGCCGCCTGATCCGGCCGAACAGCTTGACCTCCATGGGCTGGTGCAGCACCACCTCCAGCCCGACCGCCTGCAGGTCGGCTCGCACCCGGCGGTCATAGGGACCGCTGGCCTCCATGCCGACCCGGCCAACCCCGTGGCTCTTCAGCCAACTCGACAGGGTCTTTATCCCTGCCGCATCGTTCACCACCCGCAGCGGGGTGGACTGTCCGTCAATGGCGGCATCCAGCCAGTACTTGCCAACATCGATTCCGGCGATCTTCGTGCTAACATCACACTGTTCCATCTGACCCAACCTTGTGGCTTCGGACCCAAACGTCCCTGCAACCATCCGGGTCGATGTGAACTTGCTGCCGGCGGCCCAGCTCCCCCTCAGTGCTCGATACTCAGGGGAACGCGGCCCCTCCGACAGTCGTCCGCCTGACGGGGTGAAACGTCAGGCGGACAGCCCGGAAACACCCCAACACTACCACCACAACGACAAACAAGGGGGACCACCCGAAGGGTGGTGGAGGGGGCGGAGACAGGCGCGCATGCTTTCCCCACCGGACATGATCCGGTAGTTTCCGGCGCTCACATGAGGTCCCCGAATGCGTCGCCTGCTCCTTGCCCTACCCCTCCTGCTGCCTGCCATCGCGGTTGCCGACGACGCGGCGATCGCCGAGGTCCGCGACGCCTGGGGCGCATGCTCGGCGATGCTGGCGGCGGCGCCCGACGACTGGACCGGCTGGCGACGCAACTTCGACGGCGGCTATGCCGACCATTTCGAGTTCCACGACGGCGGCGACGGTGCGGCATCGGTGCTGGTGCAGACCTGGCTGATCGACGCCATCGCCACCCAGGCCGACACCTCGTGCTATCGCCCCGATGGCAGCCTCGCCTTCCTCTATTCGGTGATGACCTCGCCCAACATGGCCGACGGCGCCGACGGTCCGTCGATCAGCCGCGAGGGCCGCCTCTACTTCGACCCCGCCGGCAACCTGCTGCGCGTGCTGCAATCGATCACCGAGGGCGGCGAGGAAGTGGCGAAAACCGACACTGCTAAATACCAGCTCGCCCGCGGCTGCGACCTGACCACTCCGCATGCGACGGTTGAGGTGGTGCGCGACCATCTTGTGTCGGAGCTGGGCGATATTGAAGGCAACCGCGGCGCGATGACCGTGGACCCACTGAGCTGGTGCACGATCGAGGTGGAGTAAGTCAGTCGGCGGCTACTGACGCCAAGGGATCATATCCTTCAAACGCCCTTTGGTGGTCGGCGGCCCCGTGAAGGATGCGGACGACAAGGGTGCCACCGCGCCAAGGCATGAAGAACAGCAGGTGCGAGCCGTGAGGCAAAGCTCGGACGAATGGGTGAAGTTCAGGACGTGCCCGGCCAATGTCGGCATTGAAACCGACGAGATTCAGCTTCTCGTATATGTCGTAGATGTACTTGGTCGCCCGTTTCTCACCCCAGGTGGCGATGCCAAACGAGAATATGTCCTGCAGGTCCGCGTCCGCGTCGCCCGACAGCACATAGCCGCTCATGCTGACTTCTTCATCCGCGCCTTGACCTTCGCAATGATCTCGTCGGCTGTGGCATAGCTGACGTCACCTGCCTCGGCGGAATCGATGCCCTTCTGGATCTCGCGACGCAACGCCTGAAGCTTGCGATAGTCGTCACGCTGCAGACCAAGAGCGTCGGCGATGACTTCGTCGGCGCTGGCGAAGCGGCCCGACTTGACCTGCTCGGCTACGTACTCTTCCCACTCTGCTGGTATCTGCATCGCTCGGCTCTCCAGGATTGAGGCAAGGATAGCACCCGCTCGCACCACCCGCCAAGTCAGGCCGGCTGGCCGCCGATCTGCGTCACCGCGGCCGACCCCGCCGCGATGCCGGCCAACAAGCTGGCTTCCAACGGTTCGTCGCGCAGTTCGGCGCTCAGGAATCCAGCCGCAAACGCGTCGCCCGCCCCTGTCGTGTCGACGACATCGACGGTCGGCGCGGGCCGCCTGAGGCGCAGTCCTGCAGCGTTGCCGACCGCCGCACCGGATGCGCCGAGCTTGATCACCACGCGCCCGTAGTTGCGGGTCAGCCGAGCGAACTGTTCTTCGAGCACCGTGCTGCCCGAAAGCGCCGCCGCCTCGTCGGCGTTGGCGAAGAGGGTGGAAAATCCCGCGGTCCAGTCGAGGAAGTTCTGCGGCCCGACTTCCTCGATGAAGCCCACCGAGGCCGCATCGACGACCACCGGTATGCCCCGCCGCTTCGCTTCCCCCGCCATCCACCGCACGGCGCCGCGCGGGTGCTCGGCGAACAGCGAGTAACCCGACACCACCACCAGCCGCGTGTCGTCGAGCAGCCAGACCGGCATGTCAGAATGGCTGAGTTGCAGATTGGCGCCGCGATCGGTGAGGAAGCTGCGCTCGCCATCCGGGTCGATGATGGTGACCAGCATGCCCGAGGGCTTTTCGGCGTCGGCGATCAGCACCGGATCGACATGGAAACCCTTGAAGTAGGCTTCGAGGTGCGGCTTGTCCTTCGCCCCCACCCGCGCCACGAAGCTGACGCGCGTGCCCATCGAGCCGAACCACACCGCCTGGTTGGCGCCCGAGCCACCGGGGCGGCTCTGGATCTGCGCGCGCCGGTCTGACCCGCGCACCATCGGCCCCTCGGGGATGACGATGACGTCGGTCATGACGTCGCCGATGACGATAACGCGCGGCGTGGCGGTCATTTCGTGAGCGCTACAGCGATCTGGGCCGCAACCTTGGCGTTGTTCTCGACGAGCGCGATATTGGCGACGAGGCTCTTGCCGTCGGTGAGCTCGAAGATGCGCTTGAGGAGGAACGGCGTCAGTTCCTTGCGGCCGACGCCCTGCGCTTCGGCATCGGCGATGGCGGCCGCGATACGGGTCTCGATCTCGGCGGCGTCGAGCGCATGCGATTCCGGGATCGGGTTGGCGACGAGCACACCGCCGAGCCCGAGCTCGAACTGCAGCGCGATGACTTTCGCCGCAGCAGCCGCATCGTCGACCCGGTGATCGACCTTGCCGCCGCTCTTCCGCGCCCAGAAGGCCGGGAAGTCGTCGGTGCCGAAGCCGAGCACCGGTACGCCCTTGCTTTCCAGCACCTCGAGCGTCTTGGCGATATCGAGGATCGACTTGGCGCCGGCGCACACCACCGCCACCTGGGTGCGGCCGAGTTCGTCGAGGTCGGCGGAAATGTCGAAGGTGGTTTCGGCGCCGCGATGCACGCCGCCGATGCCGCCGGTGGCGAACATGCGGATACCCGCCGCCTCGGCCGCCATCATCGTGGTGGCGACGGTAGTGCCCGCGACCTGGCCCGAGGCCAGCAGCGCGGCGACGTCGCGGCGCGAGGCCTTGGCGGCGACGCCGCCGGTCTTGGCCAGCCGCTCGAGATCGGCATCGGTAGTGCCGACCATGAAGCGGCCGTCCATGATGGCGATGGTAGCGGGCACCGCGCCATTGTCGGCGATCACCCGCTCGACGTTCTGCGCCATCGTGAGGTTCTGCGGATAGGGCATGCCGTGCGTGATGATGGTCGATTCGAGCGCCACGACGGGGCGGCCGGCATCGAGGGCGGCTTGCACGGCAGGCGAGATGGTAAGGTGCGGGCGAAGGCTCAAGGGATGCTCGTCTCGTTCGTGATGTTTCGGCTTCATTGAACCGGAATTTCGCTCTGCGCAACTGCGTCGGAAGGCCCGGCCGCGACGGGATGACGCGACCGGCGGGACGCAAGGCTGAAACGCGTCCAGGTCCCTTGCCCCCGCGGGAAATTGCCACTAGGTTTCGGCCCGTTGCGGAGGCTCCACGCGGGGAAGGGCACTTCACTGAGCACGATGACTGTTGATCCGGACCCTCCGGATCGATGCGCGCCCCGACCGGGGTCCATTGCGACGTCCTCAGTTCCCGGCGCGCCCGACGCGCCGCTTGGCCTCCCCGCCCGCATATCCATCACATCCCAGCAACTGCCGGTGCCGTCGCGTCTCACGCGCGTCACATTGCGGCCCGCTGATGCATGCCGCCGAACCGGCGGCCCGCCCCGAACATTTCAACCGCGCGGCACCTCCTCCACGACCGCGCCGTCCAATAGGGAGACTGTGTAATGAACAAGACTTTGACCGTGACTGTGGCGCTCGGCGCCCTGCTGATCGCCACCCCGGCGCTCGCGCAGGACAATGTGGTGAACGTCTACAACTGGTCGGACTACATCGCCGAAGACACCGTGGCGAAGTTCGAGGCCGAGACCGGCATCAAGGTGAACTACGACGTGTTCGATTCGAACGAACTCGTGGAGGCCAAGCTTTTGGCTGGCGCTTCGGGCTATGACGTAGTGGTGCCCTCGGGCTTCTTCCTCGAGCGCCAGGTAGCGGCCGGTCTGTTCCTGCCCTTCGACAAGTCCAAGATCCCCAACCTCGTCAACATGGACCCCGACGTGATGGCGTCCACCGCCGCGCACGATCCGGACAATACCCACTCGGTCGACTACATGTGGGGCACCACCGCCATCGGCTACAATGTCGCCAAGGTCACCGAAGCCCTCGGTGGCCCGATCGACAGCTGGGATGCGGTGTTCAAGCCCGAGAACCTGGCCAAGCTGCAGGAATGCGGCGTCAATATCCTCGATGCTCCGGCCGAGGTGATGGCGACTGCGCTCAACTACCTGGGCCTCGATCCGAACTCCGAGAGCACCGACGACCTGAAGAAGGCCGAAGAGCTGCTGCTGTCGATCCGCCCCTATGTGCGGACCTTCAACTCGTCGCAGTACATCGACGATCTGGGTAACGGCGAGATCTGCCTGTCGATCGGCTACTCGGGTGACGTGTTCATCGCCCGCGACGCAGCGGCGGAAGCCGCGGCCGGGGTGGAGGTGGCCTATGTCATCCCCAAGGAAGGCGCGCTGAAGTGGTTCGACCTGTTCGCCATTCCGGCGGACGCGCCGCATGTCGAGAACGCCTACAAGTTCATCGACTTCATGCTGCGCCCCGACATCGCGGCGGCCAACACCAACTACGTGTTCTATGCCTCGGGCAACAAGGCAGCGCTCGAATTCATCGCCGACGAGGTGAAGAATGACCCGGCGATCTATCCCACCGCCGAAGTGTCGGCCAAGCTCTTCAACCTCAAGGCGCACACGCCCGACTACGATGAGCTCTTGACCGAAACCTGGCAGCGCATCAAAGCGGGCCTCTGACACTCCCTTCCGGACGGGGCAGCCACGCTGCCCCGTCCGGCCCATCCGATGGAATTCCAGCGACATGGCCAAGAAACCTCAGCTTGCTGCCGACACGCGGCCCTGGCGCGACCCCGCAGCCAAGCCGTTCGTGCGCATCCGCAACGTCACCAAGAAATTCGGTGACGTGGCTGCGGTCGACGACCTGTCGCTCGATATCTACAAGGGCGAACTGTTCTGCCTGCTCGGCGGGTCCGGTTCGGGCAAGTCGACCTTGCTGCGCATGCTTGCCGGCTTCGAGGTGCCCACATCGGGCTCGATCGAGATCGATGGCCAGGACATGTCGAACGTCGCGCCATACAACCGGCCGATCAACATGATGTTCCAGTCCTACGCGCTGTTCCCGCACATGACGGTGTGGAACAACATCGCCTATGGCCTGAAGCGCGATCACATGCCGAAGGCCGAGATCGCGGCACGCGTCGACGAACTGCTGAAGCTGGTCAAGCTCGATGCCTATGGCGAGCGGAAGCCGCACCAGCTGTCCGGCGGCCAGCGCCAGCGCGTCGCCCTCGCCCGCGCCCTCGCCAAGCGGCCGAAACTGCTGCTGCTCGACGAGCCACTCGGCGCGCTCGACAAGAAGCTGCGCGAGGAAACCCAGTTCGAGCTGGTGAAGATCCAGGAGACGCTGGGCGTCACCTTCATCGTGGTGACCCACGACCAGGAAGAGGCGATGAGCCTCGCCACCCGCATCGGCGTGATGAACCAGGGCGAGATCGCCATGGTGGGCGAGCCGACCGAAATCTACGAGTTCCCCAACTCGCGCTTTGTCGCCAACTTCATCGGCTCGGCCAACATGGTCGAGGGCGTGGTGACCGAGGACGAGCCCGACCACGTCCGTATCAACTCGGCGGAGCTTGGCACCGACATCTATGTCGACCACGGCGTCGACTGCTCGCCCGAGCAGATCCTGTGGTGGGCCATCCGCCCCGAAAAGATGGTGCTGACCCGCGATCGGCCGGAAGCACAACCGGGTATTCCCGATGGCGCCAACATCGTGAAGGGCTATGTCGAGGACATCGCCTATCTGGGCGACATGACCGTCTACCAGGTGCGGCTCGAAAATGGCCGCTACATCCGCGTCACCAAGACCAACGCGCTCCGCGGCGACCCCAACGCCATCTCGTGGGACGAGCCAGTCTGGGTCAGCTGGGACGGACACTCCGGCTCGGTGCTGACCAATTGACCCGCGCCGCGCCCCCGCCATCGCAGGGCCGCCTCGCCTGGCTGCGCCGGGCGCTCGCCGCCGTGGGCCTTTCCGGACGCGGGCTGGTGATCGCCGCGCCGGCGGCCTGGCTGACGCTGTTCTTCCTCGTGCCGCTGGGGGTGGTGTTCGGCATTTCGCTCGCCACCAAGGAGTTCGGCCAGCCGCCCTATTCCGACCTGCTGACCACCGAGGACGGCACGGTGCAGCTGACGCTGCACCTCTCCAACTACATCCGCATCTTCACCGATCCCTCGAACATCTACATCAACGCCTTCCTCAGCTCGATCCGCATCGCGGCGGTCTCGACGGTGTTCGCCATCCTCATCGGCTACCCGATGGCCTATGCCATTGCCCGGGCGCCCGACCGCTGGCGCAACATCCTGCTGATGCTGGTGATCCTGCCGTTCTGGACCTCGTTCCTGCTGCGCGTCTACGCGCTGAGCGGCTTCCTGCGCGGCGAGGGCGTGATCAACAACACGCTGGCGGTGTTCGGCCTTGGGCCGTTCACGATGATGCAGACCGATTTCGCGGTCTATGTCGGCATCGTCTATTCCTACCTGCCCTTCTTCATCCTGCCGCTCTACACCAACCTCGTGAAGCTCGATCCCTCGCTGCTCGAGGCCTCGGCCGATCTCGGCGCCCGCCCGATCCGCACCTTCTTCTCGATCACCCTGCCGCTCTCGATGCCGGGCGTCATTGCCGGCTCGATGCTGGTGTTCATCCCGGCGATCGGCGAATTTGTCATCCCCTCGCTGCTCGGCGGCCCGGGCACGCAGATGATCGGCCGCATCCTCTGGGACGAGTTTTTCAGCAAGACCAACTGGCCGCGCGCCGCCGCGCTCGCCATCTCCATGCTGGTGGTCGTGGTGATCCCCATGATGCTGATGCAGCGCGCGCAGAACGCCGTGGTGGAGGGCCGCCGCTGATGGGACGCAACCGCTGGTTCCTGCCGCTCGCCGCCTCGGTCGGCTTCCTGTTCCTCTACGCGCCGATCATTTCGCTGGTGATCTTCTCGTTCAACGCCAACCGGCTGGTGACGGTGTGGTCGGGGTTCTCGACCCAGGCCTACGCCGACCTCTGGGCCGATCCGCAGCTGTTGCCCGCCACCTGGCTCAGCCTGCAGATCGCCGCCGTCTCCGCCACCATCGCGCTCGTGCTGGGCACGCTGTGCGCGGTGGCGCTGGTGCGCTTCCGCCGCTTCCGCGGCAAGACCGTGCTGCAGGCGACAGTGTCGGCTCCGCTGGTCATGCCCGACGTGATCACCGGCATCGCGCTGCTGCTGCTGTTCGTCACCATGCAGAGCCTGATCGGCTGGCCGCAGGGCCGCGGCGTCCTCACCATTATCCTCGCGCACTCCACCTTCTGCACCGCCTACGTGACGGTGGTGGTGCAATCGCGGCTCGCCGATTTCGACATGAGCCTCGAGGAAGCGGCGATGGACCTCGGCGCCAGCCCGGTACGGGTGTTCTTCGACATCACCCTGCCAATCATCGCCCCGGCGCTGGTCTCGGGCTGGCTGCTGGCCTTCACGCTGTCGCTCGACGACCTGGTCATCGCCAGCTTCGTCTCCGGCCCCGGCTCCTCCACCCTGCCGATGATTATCTTCAGTAAGGTGCGGCTGGGCGTGGCGCCCGAAGTCAACGCGCTCGCCACCATCATCATCGGCGTGGTGGCCAGCGGCGTGGTCCTCGCGACGATCTACGGCTTGCGCCAGAGCGCGCGGGAGAAGCAGGCTTAAGGGACTGCGTATCGCGGGTGGGGGCGTGGAGAGCGTTGCTCCCCCCTTCCGCCCTGCCGGGCATCTTCCCCCGCAAGCGGGACCTCTGCATAAAGACAGTTGGTTCTGATTGTGATTCAGTATCGGCGAGGTGAGGATCGCTGGATGGATCAGTCGAGTTTTCTGGATGCGTTTTTGCCGGCTGGTTTTGGCC
>Ga0247831_1000540_pt1 | contig 81553 bp, 42 predicted proteins | sample LaCruzMarch2015__9_FD_192406 | JGI IMG/M metagenome (GOLD analysis project Ga0247831, IMG submission 192406) | Freshwater microbial communities from meromictic Lake La Cruz, Castile-La Mancha, Spain - LaCruzMarch2015_1m | ecosystem: Environmental > Aquatic > Freshwater > Lake | place: Spain...
CACCCATGGATAGTAGGCTGCGCCCCATTGCAAATGGTCGACCACCGATGCGCGGAACTGCTCAATCGCATCTGACTTCGGATCCGGGTTGAATCCGTTGTGTACATCCAGGATCGCCATTCGGTTGCGCAGGGTACCGCAATGTTCCAGCATAACCCTTTGGATGACAGCGCAATCTTCTGCCGATAGCAATACGGCATCGGGAATAACCACCAAGGTAGGTTCCTGTTCCTTCGTCAGCGCGCGGATGCCTTTCAGCACGATTTGCTGTTGCGCATCCAATGCCTCGCCGTCCATATCGTCCTTGCGCACGGGTGTGCTGTAGTTGCCGATCGAAACAATGTAGCAATCGGAGCCTCCGTTGATAAAGAACAGTTTCAAAGCATCGTACAAGAGGTACCGGCCAGTAGGTTCAACCAATTCAAATGTTTTAGCATTTTTCGCTGTTTTGAACTTGTAAATCGGTTTAGGGGCTGCGCCAAAGTAAAAATGGTAGTCCGCTAAAGAGGAAATGCGGACAGGCACATGGGTAAGGTCTTTCTTGTCCCTGAGTGCCTTTTCTGTGTACCCGATAAAAGCGGGCACTGCAGTAGGTACTGGTACAATAGAATTGCTAAAAGCATCAATTTCGTTGATGTAGACACCGGGCGTTTGGAAGGATTTTGCCATTGTGGGGGAGGGTTGTGTAGGTTGATTTAATATTAGACTCGTTGCGGTGGAAAATTGAAAACGATGTAAAAACGCAACAAATCTACTCACTGACAAGTACAATTAGCATCCATCAACATGGTGGATGCCACATTAAAACTACCCATATTCGTTCCGATGGGTGCACAAATTTGTAAGGTTCCGGTATTTGAACCAAATGTCTGCGTCAAATTGCTGGCGGCCGGGGTGTTGTAAGTTAAATTAAACGGAGGAGTACCGGTAAAACTCACGTTTACGGTTTTACAGGATCCTTCGCATAAGTTGGGATTTGCAGCCGTCAGTGCTACGGTCGGTGCGGGCTTCCAAATGGCTTGCGCCGCATTGGAAAAATCGAGGCAGGGATCGCTTAAGTTAACATTGCCATTGAGGGCATTTCCCGCCACGGTAGCAAGATAGTAGGTAACGTTGGTTTGCATGGTGGCCGGGTTGAACGGGATGGTGGCGGTATTGCTTTGCACGAGTATGCTGCCCGTCGGGTTGCTGGCATTGGAGTACAATACATATTGCAACAGGTCATTTGCCTCCAGGGTCGCATTGTTGTTGTAGGGAACGGTGGCTGCAGCGGGCAAACAGAAGTTGGTGCTGCCGTTGGTTACAGTGCCCGCATTGGTGATGCAACCGCAAGTGAAGGGAAAAGTGTAATTGGTGGGCGATCCCGCGCCGCCTACAAAAAAGTTGAAACCCGGACAAATAGGGGTCCAGGTATTCGCATTGACATCATATTCATACACATTATTCGGAGGAAGTGTCCCTGAAAACCAGTATTGTTTGGGGCAAGTAGGATCATACGCAGACGCTCCTGCAATAAATGGTTTGGGCAAATCCGTAATAATCGTAGAGGCTGCTGGATTTGTAATATTGATCAGTGCCAGTTTGGGCGCGGAGTTTACAAATACAGCACCATAGTAAAGTCCATTTTGATACACCAAATCGCCAATGCTATTCCAGTTAGCGGGAAGGGGGCCGATCGTCGTTAATGCACCCGATATCGGATTCACGGTCCATAAGCTTTGGCCCATAACATAGATCAAACCGTTGCCTCCAAATTCAACAGCCGTAGCAAGCGCACTTGGATGGTTGGCTAATTGTACCGTCGTATTGGTCACTAAATCTGTTTTCCAATATGTCTGCCCAAATAACTCATAAATGGTTGTGTCCGGCCCGACCGCCATATCGTTAAATGCATGCCCGGCGAAGACCATCGTGGCCGTACAGGTGCCTACATCAAAACGATAAATATCGGAGTTGGTGTCGTTGAAGTAAATAATTTGTGCATTGGCCTGGATGGATACAATGCAAAGGAACAGGAGGATGTAATAAGGGAAATATCGCATGTAAGCTGATTTTGTCAGCAAGGAACAAAACTATGGGTATTTGGTTAGATGCGATTTTATATTTTGCCTAATTTGGGCAGAAAGTTGGGGGAGGGCAAGTGTCTGAACGGGGATTTGGGTGGATTTTGGGATTATTGGATGTGTTTCATGTTTGAATTTTGACGCGTATATATTGTCTGAACGGGGATTTGGGTGGATTTTGGGATTTATGGATGTTTGGGCTTCTTTGGAAAAACATTTTTTGTTTTAAGTTTAATTAAATGCATTATCTTTGTTTTAATTAAATTTTAGGGCATCCTCAATGTCTGAACGGGGATTTGGGTGGATTTTGGGATTTGTGGATGTGTTTCATGTTTGAATTTTGACGCGTATATATTGTCTGAACGGGGATTTTGGGGGGGGATTTTGGGATTTATGGATGTGTTTCATGTTTGAATTTTGACGCGTATATATTGTCTGAACGGGGATTTGGGGGGGATGTGTTTCATGTTTGAATTTTTACGCGTACACATTGTCTGAACGGGGATTTGGGTGGATTTTGGGATTTGTGGATGTGTTTCATGTTTGAATTTTGACGCGTGTATATTGTCTGAACGGGGATTTTGGGGGGGATGTGTTTCATGTTTGAATTTTGACGCGTACACATTGTCTGAACCTGGATTTGGGGGGATTTTAGGATTTGTGGATGTGTTCCAATACGCGGAAACATCCAAAAATCCCCCAATCCCCCCAAATCCCGGTTCAGACAATGTGTACGCGGAAACATCCAAAAATCCCCCAATCCCCCCAAATCCCGGTTCAGACAATGAATGCGCCCCAAAAATCCTACTGAACCACCACCGTTTTGCGTTGCACAGTGTGAGCAGAGAAAAAACCCAAGGCTGTCCCCTTCCAGTTGTTATCGGGATTGGCGGGCGCGCTTGCGTTTCCTACATCGCCAGTGGCTGATTGCAATGCAAACAAATACTGATAACTCGGCGCATCAATGGAGCGCATTTCAATGGTAACGGTGTCGCCCAGGGCAATTTCGGTGTCGCCCAGTAAGGGAATTTGTACTGCAATGCCATTGTTGTTTTTATCGTCCAGCACAAAAATCTGTTCCAGTTGGCGGCCATTGTTGAACTGGATGAACTGATAGTAATTCTGTTCAGTCCCCGGATCTACAAAGGAAGGCACCACGGCATACGCATCGGGGCCGCCAAAGGTGAATTTTACGGCCGAAAGTCCCAAAAAAGGCACTACAGCAGGCATGGTAGAACTTGCCTCAAAACGCTGACCGTCGGCAAACACTTCCAGCGTATACGCTGTGCCGGGTTGTCCCTGGGCCACACGGGTACTAACATATAGCCCAGGAACGGTTTCCAGGAGCGTATCCCTTTCTCCGGCATCGCTGTGGATGATTACCAAGGCATCGGAAACGGCAGGATATTGATTGGATTGGTCAAAATTAACAGATCGACTTATTTTAACCTGATAAGGTGCAACGGCGTTGGTTACTGCGCCTTCAATCACAATTTGCGGGTCGCTGCTGTTTAAATCTATTTGAATTACCTTTTCACAACTGCTTAAAATGAACAGCGAAAGCAAGGTCAAAATGGTATGATTGAATGAGTTATGCATAATAAGGAGTGTTTTTTTGTTAAAACGGTGGTTTTAAAATTTGAAATTCCAGGAAACGGATGGAACAATACCAAACAAAGAGGTTTGTACAGCCTCGGTGGTGCCTGGTTCCGTTTTTGAATCGCGGAAAGTAATGGTGTAAGCGTTCAGTCGGTTGTAGGCATTAAAGGCCGAAAAAGCCCATTCGGATTCGAAGCGTTTGGTTTTACGCGCCTGAAAGGTGGCCCCTAGGTCGAGGCGATGATAATTGGGCATGCGATAAGCATTGCGCTCGGTATAATAATAGGCCGTTGCATTGTTTACGCTGTATTTTCCACTGGGGAAAGTCACGGCATTGCCCGTGTAATAAATCCAGGTACCTGAAAGCGCCCAACGCCGGGAGAGTTGAAACATGGCCACGATGCTGATTTCGTGGGTGCGGTCTTGCTTGGCCGGATAATAGGCACCCTTGTTGATGCCTTCAATTTTGCGTTCTGTGCGCGCCAGGGTGTACCCTACCCAGCCCGTCAGTCGACCGCTGCGTTTTTTCAACAGCAGTTCCAGTCCATACGCGCGACCCGGGCCATACAGAAGTTCGCCTTCCACGTTGGAATTACCTTGCACATCGGCGCCATTGCGGTAATCCAACTGATTTTGCATGGATTTATAATAGGTTTCGACCGAAAGTTCAAACTGGCCTTTCCCCTCAAAATTATGAAAATAGCCAAGGGCGATCTGGTCGGCAATTTCCGGTTTGACGTTGTTGGTGGTCGGCATCCAGAGGTCGGTAGGGTTGCCAGAGGTGCTATTGCTCAACAAGTGGAGGTATTGGGTATTGCGGTTATAACCGAATTTGAGCGATTGCCGATCTGAGATCAGGTAGCTAAGCGCCAAACGGGGTTCTAAATTGACATACGTTTTTACAATTTTGCCGTTTTGATACACCATGGTATCCAGCACGTTCCCTTCCTGGTCGTAGGTGTAAAAATCGCCCGCCCCGAGCACATTGAAGGCCGAAACCCGCAGACCATATAAAAGTTTGAGGCGGGGTTGCGCCTGCCATTCGTGTGCGATGTAGGCTGCACTTTCGAGTCCAAAGCGTTTTTGGGCGGCTAAACTGGCAAAACTGGAACTTTCACTGGCATTGATGCTACTCGGGGTAATGGTGTGGTGGATTACTTGCAAGCCGTATTTCCAGGTATTGCGGCTGTTGGGAAACCATTGAAAGTCCTGTTTGAAATTATAATCGCGTATTTGCGACGAAATTTTAAAATCATTGGTGCCGCTTTGAATCCGAATATTGTTGTTGTAATTGCTGAAAATCAGGGAGGTATTGGAAAACAGTTTATCGCTAAAAAGGTGGTTCCAACGCAGGGTGGCGGTAGCGTTGCCCCAATTCAGGCCAAATTCATCGCCCAGCCCCAGTTTGTCGCGCCCGAAATAACCCGAAATAAACAAGCGGTCTTTTGCGCCAAGTTGGTAGTTCATTTTGGCATTCAGGTCGTAGAAATACAAGGTATTGTTGTTGAGGGTCGTATCCGAAGAAGCGCGTAAAAACAAATCGGCATAGGTGCGGCGGCCCGTCACAAGCAACGAACTTTTCCCTTTTTGAATGGGTGTTTCAATATTTAATTTGCTGGAAATGAGTCCGATACCACCACTTACACCCAGGCGCTGGTTGTTCCCGTCGTTCATCTTGATATCAAGTACCGACGACAGTCGACCGCCAAACTGAGGCGGCATCCCACCTTTATAAAGGGTGGCGTCTTTGATTGCATCGGCATTGAAGGTGCTAAAAAAACCGAGCAAATGGCTGGCATTGTATACCTGCGCTTCATCGAGCAGGATTAAATTCTGATCGGCCGCGCCCCCACGCACGTAAAAGCCAGCATTGCCTTCCCCGGCCGATTTTACGCCGGGCAACAGTTGAATCGTTTTAACCAGATCGCGTTCGCCCAACAGGGTTGGCAGGGTTTTTATCTCGGCCATGCTGAGTTTTTCTACGCCCATAAGCGGACGTTCCACGGCTTCCTGTTTCTTTTCGGCTTGAATGGTTACTTCCTGAAGGGTAGCTCCATCCACCAGCATGACGTCGAGTTTTAGACTTCCTTGTAAGTTTATTTTTTGGGTAAAAGTTTGATAGCCAATATACTGTACCAATACCGTATAGTTACCTACCGGTGCGGTAATGGAGTAAAATCCATACTCGTTGGAAGTAGCGCCAGTATTAGGCAATTCCTGAAGGCGAACGGTAGCGCCGATAAGCGTTTCTCCGGTCGATTGGTCTTTAATACTACCACTCAAGGTGGCGCTGTTTTGTGCAAATCCAGCGAGGACGCTCAACAGCAAGGAGCATAGTGCAATGATACTTTTAAAATGCATGATAATCTTGATCGTTGAAATGGGAAAAGGTGCGTATCGTTTGCCATACCTGATTGGTTGGCTTTGATGCTGCAAAGGTGGGCGCGCTTCTAAGCTGGAACACTAGACAAATGTCTAAAAGTGTACTAAAAAGCAATATCCGATAAACATCGGATAGGCCCGCTGCCCGTGTGCCCCGACCTTTGTTTGACCATCGCGATGTTGCTGTGCGCCTATTTCCCGGCAATATTCGCGTTTTTCGAAACTTACGATCCGATCGTCCTTATGAAACATGTTACCTTGCTTGCTGCCCTTTTGTTGGCGGCTTCGACTGTTTTTGCCCAAAAAAAAGCAACCGGAATGATTTTTGACCCGCCTACACTGCGGACGATTCCCTACAAAGCCAAACTCACCAATCAAAGCTACAAATCCATGCCGGCGGCGGCTTCGCTCGAAAAGTTCTGCCCAACGCCGGGCGATCAGGGGCAATACAGCACTTGTGTGGCGTTTTCGGTGGCCTATCATTTGCGCACTATTTTGTGGGCCAAACAAAACAACCTCACGGACGCATCAAAAATTAACCAGCGCATTTTTTCGCCTTCCTATGTGTACGAACAAATCAAAGCGGCAGGAGATGTTAATTGCCAGGAAGGTACCAACCCGGTTGATGCTTTTGAACTCATGAAAAACCTGGGCGTTGCCACCAACCAAACCATGCCGTATCAATGTGGGGCAACGGTGGCAGTGGAAGCCATGCTGGAGGGTTTTGATTTTCGCATTGCCGATTACCAGATTCTTTATTTGCCCGATGAACCGGACGCATCCGTAAAAATAAATACTGTAAAAAAAGCACTTTCAGAGGGTTATCCCTGCATGTTGGGTTTTATCGTAGCCGAATCCTTTTATACATCCAAAGCGCTCTGGGAACCCTTGGCGACCGACGATGGCCCAACCGGACAACACGGAAGGCATGCGATGTGCATCGTAGGATATGATGACAACAAATATGGTGGCGCATTTCGGGTGCTCAACAGCTGGGGCAGTACTTGGGGCGATGGCGGTTTTGTATGGATAAAATACAAAGATTTTGCCGAATATTCCCTGATTGCCATTCAGGCTTACCCTGCCACCGTTGTACCGCCCGAGCCTGCGCCGACACCCGCACCGACGCCTACGCCGAGCCCGATCGACCCGGTTATGGATGTATTGCTGGCAGGAAAGGTGCGTTTTCAAACCAATGTAGGCACCAATATGCCTGCCAACCGGATACTTACCCGCAACCTGATTGTAGAAGACGAGGAGCCCGCTTACAAAGAAGATTTGGTGGCCTACCGCATGGATGAAGCCTATGCAAGTGGGACTAAATTTAGATTTTACATTACTACCAATTCAGAATCTTATATTTACGCCTTCGCAACCGATTTATCGGGTAAAGTGAATAAAATTCTGCCTTTTGACGATAATATGTCGCCCCATATCGGTGCCGAAAGTGAAGTAGCTTTCCCTTCCGAAACAAAAATTGTAAAAATGGACCAACAAGCGGGTACCGACTATATGCTGATTTTATACAGCCAGGCGCCGCTCAATACGTCCCAAATACTGAATAAAATGAACCAAGCCTCGGGCGGTTTATCGCAAAAAATCAAAGCGGCCCTGGGTGATCAATTAATCCTGCCGTCGGAAGTCAGTTATGCTTTGGACGAAATTGGATTTCAAGTAAAAAAAGACAACCATCAAGGCACTGTGGTACCGCTGATGGTAGAAATAACGCACAACTAAATTTGCAAAAACGGATACTGACATCGATGGTTTGTTTGTGCCTGGCGGCCTTCTGCCAGGCACAAACCACGCTTGATTCGGTACTGGCGGCCTTGCCCAAACTTGCCCCGGAGGCACAGGTAACGCTGATTAATGCCCGGTTTTACGCTATTTCATCGGCCGATTTTGAACAAGGCAAGGTGTTGGGAGAACGCGCGCTGACCATTGCACGGACCCACAAACTCCGCTTATTGGAGGCCAAAACCCTCAAAAACCTGGGGGTAAACTATTATTTACTCGGAAAATATGAATTGGCACTGGGTTATTACCAGCAAGCACTCGACCATTTTGAGGCTTTGAATGAGGAGGCCGGTAAAGCCTCAGTGCTCAATGAAATGGCCATTTATTATTCCCGTTTTCAGGAAAAAGAAAAGGCGGTACAATATACGGTAGCCGCAGAACAGGCCGCCTTGAAAGCCCGCGATTCGAGTTTGCTGGCAACGGCACTCGACAATCGGGGCATTATTGCCATGCAGCACAATGAATGGCCCCAGGCCCAGGAATTGTTTTTGCGCGTATTTTCGATCCGACAGGCCATCGGCGACAGCATCGGACTGGGGTATGTTTTAAACAACCTCGCCTCGGTGGCCTCCGATGCGGGCAATACGCGCCTAGCCATTGATTTGATCGAGCAATCGACCCAAATTCGGGCAAAAATGGGCGATAAACAAGGTATGGCGGTCAATTATTGCAACATCGGGGAGGCCTACCTGGCTGCAGACAACTATAAGGAAGCAAAAACCTATTTTGAAAAAAGCCTGGCCATCGCGTCTAGCATCAATTTCCTGGATTTATGGCAGTACGACCTCGAAATGCTCGCAAAATGTGAGCAGCAAGGTGGCAATTTTAAAGCAGCACTCCATTGGCTCAACCTGAGCAACACCCTTAAAGACAGTCTTTTTAACAGCAACCGCAGCCGACAAATTGCAGAAATGCAAACTAAATACGAAACGGCCCGCAAAGAGAAAGACCTCATTCGGGAACAATTGCGGGTGCGCAGCCGGAATTTCTGGCTGTTAGCGTTGATCGGGCTGTTGCTGCTGAGTATCACGGTTGGATATGTGCTGATCAAACGGCAACGCGAAAAACAAGCCCAACTACAACGCGAAGCCCAACTGCATGAAGAACTGCTTCGGGCCGAAATGTACAACGGCCTCCAGGAAGAACGACTGCGCATCAGCCGCGACCTGCACGACAATTTAGGGGCCGAATTGACCCTGATTGGCTCGGAACTGACCCGCCAGGTACAACGGACCGGCGATCAAACCCAACAAAATGCCTTAAAAAATATTGTGGCCAATACGCGAACCGCCATGCAGCAATTGCGGGAAACGATCTGGGCCATTCAAACCCAGGATGCTCCATTGGAGGAATTATTAACCAAAATAAGCGAATTTGCAGGTAAAAACACCCAGGTTGAAGTAAATATCACCTGCAAACCCGATTTGGAGTCGCTGATACTCAGTCCAGGTATTTTGCTCAACCTGTACCGCATTGCCCAGGAAGGCATCACCAATGCCATCAAACATGCTGCTGCCGATGCCGTACATATTTTGTTCGACCTCCATGAGCCGCATTTGCGCATGGTACTGTATGACGATGGCTGCGGATTTCAGATAAACACGCAACATGCAATGGGTTATGGATTACAGAATATGCGCCAGCGGGCCCTCGAAATTGGCGGCACTTGCAATATCTCCAGCATACCCGATACCGGAACGTCCATCACGATTCTGGTGCCCCTGCGCCCACAATGATGCAATATCCGATATTCGTCGGATAAGCCGACAAGTAAAGGAAGCCTACCTTTGTCGTGTCGAACAGGTTACCTCGAAATGAGCAGCCGCAAATCCCGTCCACGCATGCCCTACCACATCGCCATTGCTGAAGACCTGCCGCGTTTGGCGCGGATGTTACAGGAAAATGTTGAGGCCTCTGCCGATTTTCAGGTGGTGCATGTGGCCATGAATGGTCGCTTGCTGCTGCAATGGCTCGAACGCTGCTACAACAAACCCGATTTGGTGCTGATGGATATTAATATGCCTGAAATGAATGGAATTGCGGCAACCCAGGCCCTTAAAGATCTGTATCCGCAGGTAAAAGTGGTGATGGCAACGGTATTTGAAGATGAAAACCACATTTTTGATGCCATTTTGGCCGGTGCCGACGGCTATTTGTTGAAAGATGAAACGCCGGAAAGCCTACACCGCAACCTCCATGAAGCCTTGGAAGGCGGCGCACCGATGTCGCCCGCCATTGCCCGCAAAGCCCTTCAAATGATGCGTCGAAGCACCCCGCCTGCCGAAACGCCCGAACATAATCTTACCCCCCGCGAAGTTGAAATTTTGGAACAATTGAGCCGTGGCCTGAGCTACCAACAAGTAGCCGACAACCTGATTGTTTCGACCGGCACCGTACGAACCCATATTGAACATGTTTACCGAAAACTTCAGGTAAACAATAAAACCGCCGCCGTCGAACAGGCCCGCCGCAAAGGAATCATCTGATTTACCCTTTTTCAATCGTCTGATATGAGCAAATATTACTTGATCGGCTGCATGTTTACCATGCTGCACTTTACTGCTATGGCCCAAACCGAGCAGCAACTCGAAAATGCTATTCGCGTTTATCAAACCATCCTTGAATCCTCCCCAAAACCGGATGCAGATCCCGCCAGCTTGTTGAAACTGGCCGACAATGCAGAACAACTTTTCAAAAGTGTGCTCAAAAAAGGAACTTCAGAAGAACAGCGCACGGCAAAGTATTTCCTGGCGGTACTCACCCAATTGCGGGCGGAGGTGTACTACAACAAACCGGGCAGTCAGGATGAGGCCGTGGGCGACCAGATTTTGAAATCCATTGAAAGCGAATTTGATCGACTGGGCCCTGCCGAATTTCCATTTAAATATCAATCCAGCGGGACTGCGTTTGTGATTCAATATACGGGTTTTTTGCCAACCCGGCAGCGTTTTTATGGCGAATTGGCCGAATACTATTTCCGAAAGTCCGATGCGGTCAATTTGCGGAAATATGCGCAAAAGGTATTTGATACTCAGCCGGAAGGATATTATGTTGTAACATTTTTTATGCATAAATATCTGTATGACTTTGCGGTAGAAAAACCGGGTAAAATGGAGGAAGCCCGAAAAATGTTTGATTTGTACGCCAAAATGGATGCAGCACAACGGGCGGATTTGAATCGGGTGAATTTTGGTACCGTACTCCTGAAGCCCATGGCGGATTTATTCCTGGCAGGTAAATCGGCCCCGGTGGGTTGGGATAAAAACGGGTCGGCCTCCTTTTCAATTGCAGAAACGTTGCGCATTCCGGGCGATATGAATGCCCTGGCAGGTCAGTTTTACAGCCAGGCCCTGGACTTGGGTTATGGTTTTAACATTGGGCAGTGCTGGGATTTGTTGCCTTTATTTGAACAGGCGGGTAACTCGGCAGGCGGCTGGAAATTTTGCAATAAAATTTTACCACAAATCAGCGCTGAAAATTGTGCGGATTATGAACGTTTGGCCGGTTATTTCAAAAAATTTGGGGACGCCAATAAGGCAAAAGCGATTGAACAAACGGCCAGTCGATGCAGAGAAGAAGCCCAAAAACGCGCTCAGGAAGCCCAAAAACGCCAGGAAAGGGCAGCAAAACGTGCCAATCGGAACCGCGTGTACGTGGGCGCCTATGTGCTGCGCATGGTGCAACGTCCGCAATACATTGATTTAGGCGGCGTGATCAACCTCCCTATTGGCCAATCGATGCTTGAGTTTTCGTACATGAAGGCCAAAAATGACCAGGATTACCTCTTGAACGAGCGGCTGGGCGAAGGCGAAAACCTGACGGATTTCCCCAACCCACATTGGGACGGTTTTTACGCACATTTTGGATACAAAAAATTGAAACCCGGGCGTGCTGCATCCCGCGGATACGGGGGCTTTTTACTTACCTACAACGAACGCAATTACCAGCCTCAAATGAGTGCCGTATTAGATAAAACGAGTGGCGTTGCGGTCACCACAGCGCTGCCTTTTACCCCAAAACTGACCGCTTACGGGGCCATGCTGAATTTTGGTCAACTTTGGCAACACCGGCCTTTTGGCGCCGATTTCTACTTTGGCGTGGGTGCTACCTACAACCAGTTCAAGCTCAATAACCCCACGTATGCACGCGCCGATTACAATTTCAGCAACGCCTTTTTATCTGCCCGAAAAGAAACTTTTTGGGGTTTTCAAATACGCATGGGGATGACCCTGGGCTTTTCTTTGTAATCCTTGCACTTGCTCCTTTTTTTAATAAATCTGTGTCAACATGAACAAGCAAATCCTGACCACGCTGTATATCTTTTTGATAATAAACCATTTAGTTCAGGCCCAAAGTACCCCAACGGTAAAAGAATATGGTGAAATTTTTGCCACCGTTACCGCCAACCAAAATGTGCCGATCACCACACCTTTAGATACTTTTTTAAGCCGCCGTTTCCCGGTTAAAAAGGTCGACAGCGGCTTGGATTTTCGCCAGGAATATTACCGTCCTATCCAGGAGAAAGGTATGCTCGGCATTTCCTATATTTTTGATATGGATGGTTATCGGCCCTTGTATGAAGTGATTTTTGAATTTGAGGATGCCGATACCTTGGAGGCATTGCTTACGGCCGAATTAGGCCCTGCCAGCCATCCCAGCCTTGCCAACCACTGGTTATTGAATAAAACAGCAGGTGGTACGGTTTCGATGCTTTGGGCATTTAACAATAAAATTGTCATTGCCGCCAACTTGCCAGACACCGAATTTGCCCAGGAACCCAGTTTTGATGTGCCGGACAACCTGTTCAACGACGAGCCCGGTGAAGACGGTGTTGCTCCGGCACCTAAAAGCGATGAAACGCAAACCCTGGCGCTCAACACCTACCTGAAAAGTGCGGCTGAGCAGGATCTCAAGGACTTGCGGGCCACCCCGATTGAAGGCAAAAAAGATGAATTTACCGCAGCCATTGCGTTTGATGGTGCCGAACAAACCATTATTCGCAAAAATGCCGCCGGTCAATGGCGCTTGGAGGCCCGACGCAACTTCAACGCGCTGACCGAGGCCCGTACTTATTACGATGAAACATTGAAAAGTATTTCAACCCTCGAAGGTTTGGAATACCGCCTGGTGCGCAAGGCCGAATACAGCACCAATACGGGCAATACTTACGTTTGGACGGTACAAAACTTTGACGATCAAGACCTTGGCGTGTTGCTGAAAATTCAATTGTATGCCTTGGGCGGCAACCGCTATGGCGTAAAAATTGAAACGGGTAAAGAGTAAAATGCAGTGCGGCTGTTATAAACAATCAAATATTCCAACATGAAATACCTTTTTTCCATTATATTGTTGCTCCAGGCCTTTGTTGCTCTGGCACAAACAGACGCGCCCGCATTGATTTTCCCTGCCCGGCACACTGCGGACAATGTTGTTTTTACGCATGATGAAAAATATCTGATTACGGCAGGGGCTTCCGAAATAAAAATATGGGAAAACGAAACCCGGCGGCTGCTCAAAAACATTATTTTGCCTCCCTACACAGGCGACAAGCAACTTAATTTCGAGCATCTACTCACGGTGAGCCCCGACAACCAGTGGCTGGCTTTTCAAAATACCGATACGCTGTACTTGTACGACCTGAATCGTTTTGCCTTGGTACGAAAAATCAAATTAGCCAATAATCTGGGTACCCTGGTTTTTACCGCCGATGGCAAAACCATATATGCTGGCGGCCGCGAAGCGGAGCAGTATGACCATCTTTTTGTGCAAAAATTCGTCCTGGCAACAGGCATTTCGTCTACAATATATGCTTATACTGTTAAAACCCTGGCCACGCATGCTATCAACCACCTAAGCTTGCGCCCCGATGGACAACACTTACTCCTGTACGATCAGGTTATGGGAACGCGTATTATCGACTTGAATACCAATAAGTTAGTCAAAAATTACGATAAAAAAACCTTTCCATATACCTACCTGCCCAATGGCAATATGCTGGCATTTTCTGGTGAAAAGGAAAAGACCTTCTTTTTGGAAGAGCTAGACGCCAATAACGGGCAGTCGATACGAAAATCATCGGTGCTATTCAACGTCGAATTGGAGGTAGATCCGTTGAGCAGTACAGAAGCCTTCCCCATTAATAACGATCAGCTCGCGCTCGAATACCAGGGTGAATACCGGATTTTTGATGTACGCAATTTTACGGCAAGCAGCGTCAGCAAATTCGAATATCCGGGTTACGGCATGAATAGCCGACTGAACCTGCGTTTTGCCCCTTCTGGCAAATATTACATCATGGGGATTACGATGGGCAAATATGCGTTGCCGGGCGATGTGTATCAGGGCAAATACGGGTACACGCCTTTGCATGCCGACCAACATTTTTCCATGCAGCACACCGATGGTTTGTGGTTGCAAGACCGCGCGTTGTATTTTGACCCAAATGGCCTGCGGATTAAGCGGTTTAAAACCCCGGTGGAAAATGCAGGTTGTGTTTATCGACTCACGGCCGATGGCAAACGCGGATTTGTAGTGGTCAATACCCAGGGTTTGTATGAATTTGATCCGAATAGTAAAGAACTCATTTACAAGCAAATAGAAACCGTACCGGCAGTAGGCCTGGTGGGTTTGCGGATATTCGAGGCGGCTGGTTTTTTGGCGGCAGTGGCCAATGAAGGCATTTATATTGTAGATTTAAAAAACTACAAACTGCGAAGTTTTGTGCCCAAACCGGAGGCCGCCAGTGATTATGTGTTGTACGAAAGCGGCCATAATTACATCTGTGACCTTGCGCCCGACAAATCACGGTTGCTGTTTCGCGTCGATGGCTCGGAAGGCTTCGATTTGGTATATTGTTATGATTTAGTGGGAAAACGGATCCTTTGGCAGCATGTAGGCAGCTGGATTGATAATGTACGATTCGAAAACGGTGGAAAAACTGCCAGTTTTACCGAACAAGATCAATTAATTTGGTTGGATGCAGCCACAGGCACCCCGAACAAAGCCGCGTTCCAACTTCCGGCTACGGAATGGTGGACAACCCTTGCTCCTTCCGGGAAAACCGCGGCCGTGCAACTGAACAACCGGACAAATGATGCTGTGGGCGATGACCTTGCCATTGTGGATGTAACTACCCAAAAGCAAACCCACATCATTCATTGCCCGGAAGATCGCGGCGGGGATGTCTTTTTCCTGCGCAACGAACGCTACCTGGTCACCTCCGAAAGCAGCGGATTGAGCATTTATGATCTGGAAAACAAGCGGCAGGTGGCCCGGATTTTACTCTTTGAAGAAACGGAAGACTGGCTGGTATTTACCCCCGATGGCCGTTTTGATGCTTCTGCAGGCGCGATGCAAAAAATGTATTACAGCCGGGGAACTGAAATTATTCCGCTGGAAAGTTTATATGAACAGTATTACGTTCCCGGCTTACTTGCACAGGTGTGGGAACAAGATTTGCCGCAAACTTTGCCCAATATCAAGCAATTAAAGGCGCTTCCAACGATAAAAATATTGTTTAATGGTGGGAAAAAGCGCAATGATGCTAAAACAGCAATCTACGACGCCAATCAAGCCGTGGCAAATATTCAATTGGAAGCAGCGAGTACAAGCGGTGAAATTGCCGAAATTCGATTGTTTCACAATGGCAAATTGGTCGAATCCAGCACCCGCAACCTGATTGTAGAGGAGGAAAATGCCAGCAATAGTCAATTTAACAAATCATACAACCTGCCGCTTTTACCCGGTGAAAACACGATCCGTGCTGTTGCCATCAACAAACAACGCACCGAATCTGTTCCGGCAGAAATGGTCATTTTCCTGGCGGCGTCAGATAAAAACACGAACACGCAGGGGGGGCTTCAATTACACTTGGTGGTCATCGGGATTAATACTTATAAAAACCCGAAATACAGCCTGAACTATGCACAGGCGGATGCATTGGCCTTTAAAGAGGCGATCGAACAAGGCGCTAAAAGTATTTTTTCCCGGGTAAACACCACGTATATCACCAACGAACAAGCCACGAAAGCGGGGATCGTAGCCGCCCTCGACAAAGTGAAGGCCACTGCAAATCCACAAGATTTGTTCTTGTTTTATTATGCCGGACATGGGGTCATCAACGATCAAAAGGCCTTTTTCCTGGTGCCGCAAGATGTGACGCAGTTGTATGGGAACGATGAAGCACTGGCACAAAAAGGACTGAGTGCCAATGAACTACAAAATTATTCGAAGGAAATTAAAGCCCAAAAGCAACTCTTTATCCTGGATGCTTGTCAGTCGGCCGGTGCGCTGGATCAGGTGATTGCGTCGCGGGGTGCGGCCGAAGAAAAAGCCATTGCCCAACTTGCCCGCTCTACCGGTACCCATTGGCTGACGGCCTCGGGAAGTGCCCAATTTGCTTCCGAGTTTGCCCAATTGGGGCATGGCGCCTTTACCTATTGTTTGCTGGAGGCCTTCAAAGGCGCGGGAGACACCGGCGATAAAAAACTGACCGTGAAGGAGTTGGATGCTTATTTGCAGGAAAAAGTACCCGATGTTACCGCGCGGTATAAAGGTTCGCCGCAGTATCCTTCGAGTTATGGGTATGGGCAGGATTTTCCGATTATTACCATTTTACGTTAAATGCTCACCCAAACACCATATACAACAACATCAAAAACACCAGCAGCAACAAGATCGGCATCCAGATGCGCAGTACACTGAATCGAGCCTGGGGTTTGTTTTCATCCGCTTCTTCCGTCGCCAATACGGTCTTTTTTTGCCGATCAATAATGGTCACATAGATAAAACAGCAAAAATTGATCGCCAGCGTGAGCATCAAAAAGATATACGCTAAGTTCATCGAATCGGTGGCTGGTGAAATTTGCACCAGGTTGATCGAGTACGCCACCGTAGCCAGGAAGGAGGTGATGATGAGTTCGCCGACCTCTTCAAAACTGGCTTTATGGAAAAACAACATAAAAATGGGCAGGGCGCTGAACATTAAAAAAGGCAGAATAATCAGGATGATCGCGCCCCAGGGCTGCCGTGCCACACCCAAGTGTACATTCAAACTTTTATAGTTTTCGAGGTACTTTGCTTTGTCGTCTGGATCGAAGGTCACTTTATCCAACGAGCCCAGGGCATTGGATAATTGGTTATCGAGGGTAACAAAATACTCCTGCGTATCCCAGTCATTAAACTCGAAATCCTTTATTTTATCGTTGATTTGCAAGCGGCTATAATCAAAACTGATCCTGATTTTGTTGCTCGAACTCAGCGCCGCAATAGGAATTTTTAGTTCATGCCGGTCGAACGGAAACTTGAACGACTTAAAATTGCCCAAAAACTTTCCACTGATGCGGTAAATGCGCACCACGTAATTGCTGTCTTTTTCTTCGGCAATCAGGTAACGGTTGGCCTCTTCGGAACTGATGTTGCTAAAGTCGATATAGCCTTCTTTTTTAATATATTGCGAATCGGCAATCACCCAATACAACAGGTTGCAATCGAAGGTGTTTTTGCGCACATCAATGTCGTTGATGTCAATAACGTCGATACCGACCCGCAGGTTGGCAATGGGTTCGCCGTAGGTATTAATTTGCGTGGGACAACTGCGCGTTTTGCCACCGTGAATTTGGTCAAAACTGGGGTCTTTGCGCTGAATGAGTAAGTTGTCAAACTCGAATAAATCGTCGTTGTGCGATATTTTTCGGTTTTTCAGCCCCTTGAAATACCCCATTAATTGCGCCCGGCTGGTACAATTTTCCCGCAGGGCAATTTCAAAAATATGCATCGCATCATAGCAGCGGCGCAGGTTGTTGTCCGCCTGTCCTTCTTTTTTCGGGTCGCGGTTGTGGAACGGTTTTGCAAATCGTTTTTTAATTTCCTGTTTATCGCGGTACACTTTTTCGGGCAAAGCCTCCTCGGCAGCGGCGTAACGAATAAACGTATGGCCTTTTTCCCGCGAAATTTTTTCCAATTCCTGGTCGGTCAGGTCGGTCGAAATGCCCACAAATGTTTTGGGCGGCAACTTGCTGCGTTCCAGAAAGCGCATGATGGAGTCGCCATAACCGGTGTGGGTATTGAGCAGGATAATTTCGGGCTCCGGCTTTTCAAGCATGCGTTGCAGGTACCGTTCCATCACCACCACCGAATCTTTGGGTACTTCCCGGTTGAGCACATAACTGCGTTGCCAAAGGCACACCGAATCGTACTGAATGTTGTTGCTGTTGAGGCTTTCCAGGAATAAATTGTGCAATAAGTAGTCACATTCCGTTACAAAACCGACCGATTTTTTTTTCAGTACTTTATCAATAAACTGGACGCAGTAATTGGGTTGCGGATCGTTGGGCTGTAAAAACAGGGCATTTTCGCCAAAATCCAGGCGGTTTTGGTCGGCGCTCATCGACATGACGGGCAATTGATTGCGAATAATCGGCGCGGCCAGCCGAATATACTTGCCCCAGGTATTGTCAATGACCAGGTAAATATTGGTGTCCTGGACAATTGATTGATAGAGTTGCGGGATCGTATCCGCATTATAATCGCACTGATAGGTTTTCAGGCGAAATTCGACGGGATAAGGTTTGGGCGATTGTTGTGCATTGATGCGTTGGAGGTAGGTTTCGAGCGCAACGATGTACAGCGAATCTAGGTAATTATTGGCGCTGTCTTTGGCGGCGTTCAGGTAATTGAAGCCGATATAAGCCACATATTTGACAGGCCTGGAAAAAGGCGAACGGACACAGGCAGTGTGTACTGTAAAAAACAGTACGGACAGGGCAAAAATGACGTTTTTCATATTGGCGGCGGGCCGGATTGGTATGTTGCGCGCCAAAAATACGAATAGACTTGATTAATTCCACACAAAAGTGCCCACACTTCCTGCCGCCAAAGTGGTCACAATCCATTTTCCATTACAATTGATATTGAAGGATTCCAGGGCATTTCCTTCATTTACAACAATCAGCACTTTTTTGCCATCGGGTGTTTTAAAGGCTGCATTGCTCAATTGTCCGCTGATGTTGCTGCCCAGGCGTACCGAACCGGCTGGAACAAAGCGGGATGCATGGGCAATAATGTAGTAGCTCACGTTGCGTTTGATGTTGGTGCCGTCTATGGTGAGTGCGCCTTTGCATTGCGAGCATCCACCGGGGGTATGCAGGCTGTAGGTGGCATTGTTGGCGAGGTTCCATTCGAGGGCAACCTTGCTCCAGTTGCGCATGGAGCCGATGATTACATTTTTAAGGTGCCATTTTAAATCTCCGGCAAAGTCGCTGGTAGATCCCGTCCATTGCTCGGTGAAGTACAAATTGCGGTCGGGATGGGCATCGTGTACCTGCGACAAAGCACTGATATCGCCGTTGTATAGGTGAAATGCCGAGCCATCGACAAATGCTTTGGCGGCGGGGTCATTCAAAATGGCAATCGGATAACCCGGATTGTCGCAATTATGGTCCCAAACAATAATTTTGGTGGTAATGCCCGCTGCCTGAAACGCGGGGCCTAAGTGATTTTTGATAAAATCGGCCTGTTGGGCAGCGGACATGACCATGCTGGGGTTATTGCCGCCGTGTTGCGGCTCATTCTGTGGCGTAATGGCATCGATGCGAATCCCCTGCGCCTGCATGCCCTGGATGTATTTTACAAAATACTGGGCATACACACTATAATATTGTGTTTTTAAACTGCCGCCGATGCTGCTACCATTGTCTTTCATCCACACCGGCGCACTCCAGGGAGAACCCAGGATTTTAATGTCCGGGTTGATGGCTAAGATAGATTTCAAAATCGGAATCAGGTGTACGGCATCTTTTGCGAGGCTAAATTGCTGCAAATTTGGGTCGGTTTGGCCCGCTGGCAGGTCATTGTAACTAAACACCGAGGCGTCCAAATCAGAAGCGCCAATGCTCACCCGGAGGTAATTGATACCGATATTATTCCCGGTGCGCCCAAACAATTCCTGCAACAAAGCCGCCTTGCTGGTAGCCTCCAACTGGTTAATCAGGTAGGCGCTTCCGCCCGTCAGCGTATAACCAAAACCATCTATGGTTTGGAAAATCTGTGCGGTATCAATAATAATCGATGCAAATCGATCATCCCTGCCCGATGCAAACGCTAAAGTCCGGTTATACAGCAAATTAACCTGATCGGGCGTTGTGATCCAGGCATTTACCGGGTACGTTGGTGTCGGATCAACCGGCTCCTCTGTGGGCTCCACGCAGGTAAGACAACCTAAGAAAGCCAATAAAATCAATAACATAGAATACCCGAAAAAACGCTCGTTTTTCATAAAAAGGATTGAAAGTACATGAATAAAACACCCGCGCAGCCCCTAATAGCCCGGATTTTGGGTCAATTTAGTGTTTTTATCCAATTCTGCCTGCGGAATAGGCCACACTAAACGATTGGGTGTCACATTGTAGCCCAAATTTTCTTTATTAGGGCCTACCGCTGCATTCATTACGGCAATTGCGCGACCCGTGCGCTTCAAATCATGCCAGCGTATGCCCTCATACGCCAGTTCGAGACGGCGTTCTTTTTCAATGGCCAAACGCATATCGGCCTGGTTGGCAGCCGTGGTATTGGGCAGGTTGACGCGGGTACGAATTTGGTTCACCAAGGTAGCAGCCCCCACTACATCGTTCAATTCATTGAGCGCTTCTGCTTTCAAAAGCAGGATATCGGCTAAACGAATGAAAATGTAGTTTTGATTGCTTCCTTCGGTAAAATTACGGTACTTGTTGATAAACGGGTATTTATTCTGTGGCCAGTGGCTATCCGACCATTTACCGGTCACATCTAAAAATACCATCGAGGCATTTTTGCGTTTGGTGTCGTTGGCTTCATCAAAAGCAAAAGCAAGGTCGTTGGAAGGCAAATTGAACTTTTTCCAATCCAGTCCGCGGAAAATCTTGGTGCCCCAGTTCCCATCGGTTACCCCGCCATTGTAATTGATTTCAAAAATAGCCTCTGCGCTGTTTTCGTGTTGATTGTCCCACAAATGGTCGTAATCGGCCAATAAACTGTAACCGCCTGCCACAACCGCATCGCAATACTGGTTTACTTTGTTCCAGTCGTGTGGTTCCTGGGTAGCATATACTTTTGCCAACATGGCATTGGCAGCGCCTTTGGTGACAAAACCTTTGTTGGGCGCGGTGGCTTTTACCTTGGCCAAGGCGGTTTCCAGGTCGGCAATAATTTGTTGGTACACTTCAGCGGTCGTATTCCGGGCCGGGAAAATAATGCTGTAAATGGCATCCAAGTTGGCCGCGCTGATGGTTTTTACCTCTTTTAATTGAAGCGGCACATCGCCCCAAAGTTGCACCAGTTGGAAATACATGAACGCCCGAATGAAGGAGGCTTCTCCAATAATTTCCGATTTCCGATCGGCAGAAAGTGCCGGATCATTCACTGCATTCACATTGTTGATGATGGTATTGGTTTTGCCAATGGTGGAATACAAATAGGCCCAGTCGCGGCTCACATTGGAGTTGGTCGCATCCAGTTTGTATTCGTCAATCTGGAAATTAGACGGATTGTCGCCACCTGCGTATGCGTCGTCCGATTGTGCATCGCCATTGACAAAATAATCGAGTTGGTAGTATTCATTTTTAAAATCCGAATACGCGCCAGCCAAAGCGGCTTCCACTTCGGAGGCCGATTTGTAATAAATGGAATCGGCGCTGGTATTGGTCACGGCAATGCTTTGCGATTCTGGCTCGAGGTCCAGAAATTTTTCGCAAGACTGAAGCACGCTGAGTGCTGCCAAAAGAAAGAGAAAGACGTATTTTTTCATCAGAATTGCTTTTTTAAAATTCAACATTTGCACCTACCGTAAGCGTTCGGGCCTGCGGGTAAGTGCCATAATCGATACCCAATTCGGTTGCACTGCTGCCAAATGCGTTTACTTCCGGATCAAAACCGCTGTATTTTGTAAACGTAAGCAGGTTTTGTGCCGTTGCATACACCGATAGTTTTTCGATGCCTGCGCGTTTGAGGCGGGTTGGGTTGAACAGATACGACAGGGTGATGGCTTTTAAGCGCACATACGAGCCATCTTCAATGAATCGGGTCGAGTTGCGCACATTATCCACTTTGCCGCCGCCAATTGCCCGCGGAATATCGGTATTGCGGTTTTGAGGTGTCCAGCGGCGTAAAACGGCCGTCGATTGGTTTTTGCTATCAAACATGCCTTCCAAGTCTATCCGCGTTGCATTGTACACATCATTGCCATAACTGCCCTGGAAGAAAAAGTTCAAATCAAAACGTTTCCAGCTCAGGCTATTCGTCAGGCCGAATATAAACTTAGGTTGCGCATTGCCGATAATGGTACGGTCGCCGGGGTCAAAAATGCCGTTATTATTGACGTCTTTGTAGTTCAAATCGCCTGTTTCGGCATTTACGCCTTCGGATACATACCCAAAGAAACTACCCAGCGGAAGGCCTTCTTTTACGATGGCGACTTCCTGGTTGTTGCTGTAAATGCGGCCAAAGTAATACACATCGGTGTACTGCAAGTCGACCACCTTATTGCGGTTGAAAGAGATGTTAAAATCAGTGTTCCAGCGCAATTTGCCAACGGTATTTACGGTAGAAAGGGAAATGTCGATACCCTTGTTTTCTATTTTGCCGGCATTGGTCTGAATAGACGTAATAGGCAGGGAGTTCGACAATTGCACATTCAGTAGTACATCGTTGGTTTTTTTGATGTATGCATCCACAATCAGGGTAGCGCGGCCTTTAAAGAGGGCCAGGTCCAGCCCTACATTCGATTGTGCGGTGGTTTCCCAGCGCAAATCGGGGTTGCCGTAGGTTGTTTGTACCGAAGCCGGACCCGAAAGCGGGCTGGTGAGTGTACGGCGGTAATAATTGACTAAGCCATAGCGGGCATAATTAGGAATGCCTTCCTGGTTGCCATTTTTACCCCAGCCTGCGCGCAATTTCATATCATAAATGAAATCCAGGTTTTCCATAAACGGCTCGGCAGAGATACGCCAACCGGCGGAAAAGGAGGGCATGGTACCCCAGTGTTGAGCCAATTTGGAGGAGCCATCGCGGCGCAAAGTAGCGGTAAACAGGTATTTGCTTTCAAAATCGTAGGTAAGGCGGCCAAAGAAAGAAGCCAAAGCCCAGGCTTCCTTGTTGGTGCTTGCCGAAATACTATTGGCAGCATTGAGCGTTGTTACACTTACATCGGCCGGGAAATCATTGCCTTGTATATAGGCATCGCTCCAGCTGAAGCGCTGGATACTGCTACCGCCGAGCAAGCCGACATTGTGTTGTCCGAAGCTATGTTGATAGTTCAAGGTATTTTCCCAAAGCCAGGTGCGGGAATTGGTTCTGCTTGCCCGACCGATCCCGTTTTGATCGCGGCCGTAGTTGGTTTTAAACGGATCGAGGTAATAATCCCACTGGCGGTTGCTCAGGTCAATACCGAAGTTGGTTTTGGCGCTCAAGCCTTCCAAAATAGTTGCTTGCAGGTTAAAATTGCCCAGCAAACGGTTGTCTTTTTGTTCCTGATCGGGGCCTTCCATATATGCCACCGGGTTTTCCCAGGATGGCTGAAACGGGTTGGGATCGTATTGTCCACTGCCATCGTTTTTATAAATCTTCAAGAACGGCGGGGTATTGAGGGCGCTCATAATGACGCCGCCCCGGCCCGAACTGGCATTGTCGGGGGTATCTTTTGTTCTGGAGCTCAAAAAATTGAGGTTAACGCCTGCTTTCAACCATGATTTTAATTGGTTGTCGAGGTTGATCCGTACCGAATACCGATCAAAACGGGCGGGCCGTACAATACCGGTATTGTTCAGGTAACTCAGGGAAACCAAATGGCGTGCTTTTTCCGTACCACCCGAAAACCCAAGTTGGTAGCTTTGGTTGAGTCCGGTGCCAAACACCTCGTCGCTCCAATTGGTATAGGAAGTTGCGGCAGGATCAAGGCTGCCTGGAATAATTTCTTCGATCAGGTTGCGGTACGCTTTGGTACTCAATACTTCCACGGGTTTGCGCAGGCGGGAAACACCGGAATAAGCATTGAACCGGATGACGGGGGTGTTTTCTTTGCCGCGTTTGGTGGTTATCAATACAACCCCGTTGGCAGCGCGGGCACCATAAATAGCCGCAGAGGCCGCATCTTTTAATACGCTCAGCGACTCAATATCGCTGGGGTTCAATCCACGAATATCGGTCGTGGGGACACCATCTACTACATACAAGGGCTCGTTGCCAGCCAAAACAGAGGTTGCGCCGCGCACGCGCACGGAAATATCGCCCCCGGGTTTGCCGGAAGGCTGCACCACTTGTACGCCGGCGGCTTTCCCTTGCAAGGCTTCTGCGGCAGAAACCATTGGACGGTTTTTGATGGCCGACTCATCGACCACGACCACCGCACTGGTAAGGTCTTTTTTCTTTTGAGTGCCGTATCCAATTACCACCACGCCTTCGAGGGTGGTAGGGGTTTCATTCAAAACCACCATCAAGGGCTGACCTTCCGTGATGGTTACTTCTTTGGTGTCAAAACCAAGATAGGTAAAAATAAGGGCGCCTGATCGAGCCGAAACGCTAAAATTGCCTTGCAGATCGGTGGTAGCGCCGGTAGTGGCACCTTTTACAAAAACAGAGACACCGGGGAGGCCTGCTCCGCTTGCGTCGGTTACCTTACCGGTGGTTTGCGCCGACACCGTCCAGCAAGTGCAGATTAAAAGCAAAATGGTTATTATTCTGGTCATGTTCTTACGTCAATTTGTGAATGGTGCTTGGGGTAGAAAGGAATGGAAGGGGGTTGACGGCTTGGGAATATTTGCCACAAAACACTGAAAAATAGCATTTTGCAGCAAAAACCCAAACCGCCGAAACCCCCAAATCACCAAATTAAAAAAGTACTAACTTAATTTCTTACCAATACTACCGACCATGCCGCAGAACCGTCTTTTGCAGCAGAAATATCAACAGAAACAACCATCGTTTCTTTGCCGGAAGCTTCTTTGATGTAACTCATTACTTCGTAGCGGTTGGTCGTTGCGCCGCCATTCGGTGGGTTGGCGCTGCTGCCGTTTTCACCACCATAATAACCTTTGTAGAAGCCCAGGAAGGCTGCGCCGGAAGCGCCGTTGGTCAGGGTAATAATCGGGCGATCCGTACCGCTTGCTGGGGTGAATGTGAAGGAGTGGGTGGCAGAACCAAATGCTGCACCATTACCGCTTGCTGCTACCTGTGCATCAGACCAGCAACCGTTTGGTGTGCCCATGTAACCATCATTGCGGGCATCGCCGTTGGTTTTGTACTGGTACACACCGCCTGCGCTGAAAATAAACTCGTCATTGGTGATGCACGACCAGTCGTCGGTGCCGCTGGAAGAACCATCCAAGAAGTTGAGGGGCGTGTTCCACCAGGAGCTGTTGCCAAGGCCTGGACCTACAAAAATAGACAATGCTTCTTTGCGTACTTGCCATGCGCCACCAATCAGGTTGGCTTCGGTCATGGGGCCTGCGCTCAAGGTAAATTCTTGTTCAGCGGTACCTGTTCCAGCGGTGTTGGTCGCGGTCAATTTTACTTTATAAATACCTGGTGCGCCGTATGTGTGGCTTGGAGATTCCTGGCTGGAAGTAGCGCCATCGCCAAAATCCCAGCTGTAGCTGGCAGCATATTTAGAGGTATTGGTAAACGAGATACTCAAGGCATCCACCACCGCAGAGAAGCCAGCGATTGGTTTTGGAGAAGGCTGTGCCGGTTCGTCGGCTGGATTGTCGTAGTGTACCAGGGTAATACGCCAGTAAGCATCATCTGTGCCGCTGGTGTTGTTTTGGAATTTCCACTCAGATTGCAGAATCAGGGTATCCACTACACCATCGGTCATTTTAATCACATCATACGTTACCGAGGTTTGCGGTGTGCTTACTTCTTTGTCCGTACCAATTTTGCAAAGTCCAACGAAAGCGCCGAGGCCAGTAACGGTCAGGGTTTGTTTTGCGCCATTGGTGAGGGTAAACGCGTGGTTACCATCGCCAAAAGCAGAAAGGTCTGTGCCACCCGTGCCAATCAGGTTGGCAGCGCTGGTTGTTTGGCAAAGGTTGTTCACGGTTGCATCAAATACGCCGCCTTCAGCCCAAAAATCGCCTTTTGAATCGTATTTGAAAGAACCGTCGCGGCCGAACGTGAATTCGTCGTTCATAATACAAGGACGCAACGCAATTTCATCGTTGTCGCGGCCCATACCCCACCAAACTTGATCTTTGGTGATCGGGCCTACTTCCAAAGGCCAGCGACCTGGCGCTACAGAGCGTAGGAGTTTCCAGGTTTTGGTCGTTGAACCAACCAATTTGGTCAATTCGCCATTGGGGTCAGCAATACCTACTACTTGTGTAGATACATCGGTGCGACCATCAGACGCTGTAGCCGTCAGTTTCACGGTGTACGTGCCTACACCTGCATAAGTGTGAACCGGATTTACTTCCGTAGAAGCGGTATTGTCGCCAAAATCCCAGGAAACACTGCTATAGTTTTGTGATGCGTTGGTAAAAGTAACCTTTCTGAAATCGGTCGCATCTACCTTGAAGCTAAAGCCGGAGATAATATCCAGCACATCTTCTTTTTTACAAGAAGCAATCAACAACATTGATGCTGCCAATAAGATGGACAGCCGCATGGTTAAATGTTTTTTCATAATTTTTTAATGGTAGCTTGATACAAGCTTGGTGAGGTGAAGAAATCAGGTGTTTGGTATAGGGATCTGCGGCAAAGGTTACTTTTATGTTAAGATTTATACCGCTTTCGTAGTACGGTTAAACTACCACAGTGCCCCGAAAGCACTACTGCATAACTACGGCAGCATTCCGTCTTGCCTTAAAAAATAGTATTAAAAATTGTGTATTTTTGCCCCAACGATTAATTTATGAAGGCAACACCGTATATTTTCAGTATTTTACTTTCATTGGGCATACTACTAGCTGCATCCAAGGGCTACACACAAGGCGTAAACCTTGGGTGCGTGCCCGTTACCAATTTCAGCAAGCAGCAGTACAAAGCGGGTACCCAAATTTGGGACATCGCACAGGGTAAGAACGGCCTGATGTGGTTTGCCAACAACGATGGTTTGCTCGAATACGACGGTGCGCACTGGCGCCGTTACCCGCTCGGAAACGGTACCATCATTCGCTCTGTGGCAGTGGGGACCGATGCGAAAGTATATGTAGGTGGACAAGGCGACTTTGGGTATTTTGGGCCGGATCATCAGGGCGTCCTGCATTACCAGTCTTTGAAAAACAAGCTACCCGATACCGCCCAAAATTTCGGCGATGTATGGGATGTGGTGGTCGTACCGGAAGGCGTGTTTTTTCGTACCGATCAACAGGTGTTTTGGTACCACGCGGATGCTGTTCAATGCTTTTTTCCGCCTGATCATACCTTATCCTTTATGGGGGTGTGGAAACAGCAACTGCTGGTGCAAGACGATCAACATCGCCTGTATGGTTTTTCAAATGGGCAGTTTCAGGCGCTGGCGCAACCTGCCATCTTTAACCACGGCACCATTTCCGGCGTATTCTCCCTGCCTGGTGATACCATGTTGATTACTACGATCAAAGACGGTATTTTTTATGCCACCGCGCAAGGTTTTGTCCCCTGGACCACCCAGGCAGATGCCTTTCTCAAAAATAACCGCATTTACTGCGCGGCGATGCTGCCCGATGGGACCCTTGCGTTGGGAACTTCTTTAAACGGACTGGTTACCCTCGACCGTCAACGCCGCATGGTGCAACATTTGAATAAGAAAAGCGGCCTGCAAAACAATACGATCCTAAGTATATGCGCACTCCCCAAGGGTGGTTTGTGGCTCGGCCTCGACAATGGAATCGATTATGTAGACCTGCAATCGCCGTTTTCAACCATTTATCCGGATGGCGAATTGCAAGGCACGGCTTATACGGTGGAAATTTTTAATGGTAAAATTTACTTTGGAACCAATACGGGGTTGTACGCCAGCGACTGGAAACGTTATTACAGGCCGGATGAAAAGCAGCATTTTAGCCTCGTGCAGCACTCGGAAGGGCAGGTTTGGAGCCTGAACCTGCTGGATGACCAATTGCTGATGGGACACCACGATGGGGCTTTTGACATTAAAGGATTGCAGGCCAACCCGCGTACGCACCTGCAGGGAATCTGGCGGTTTGTTCGGCTAACGCCCGAAATTGCCATTGCGGGACATTACAACGGCTTTGCCAGTTTTAAAAAAACGGGCAATGGCTGGGCGTTCGACCGGCCATTGCTGGGCTTTGGTGAGAGTAGCCGCATCCTTGCCCTCGATCACAACCAAGCACTCTGGATGGCCCATCCTTACCGCGGTATTTACCGGGTAGCAATCGACCCGGCGGTGGGCACCGCCAACGCTGCCTTTTTCGGGGCGCAAGCGGGTTTGCCTTCTGATATGGGCAACCATTTGTTCAAATTGGATCAGAAAATCGTGTACACCGGCGAACGATCCGTTTTCGACTTCGACGAGGCCCAAAACAGGTTTGTGCCCAATCCAGAGTTTAATGCCCTGTTCGGCGCGAAAACACAGGTAAAATACCTCCGTCAGGATGCTGCGGGCAATATTTGGTACGTCACGGATGCCGAAACCGGTATCCTGAAAGTAGACAATGGCCCCCTCGGTAAAAAAGTGCGCAAAATTCCGATTCCTGAGTTGAAAGACAAATTGACCAGTGGCTTTTACCATGTGTTGCCCGTTGATGCCCACAATGTTTTTATCGCAACCGGACAAGGTTTTATTCATTTCGACCCGGCTGCCTACATTGATACCGATACCAGCATGCGGATGCTTTTGCATGCTGTTTTTCTGGAAGGTGACCGGGATAGCTTGCTTTTTGGCGGACATGATGTTTTGCCAGCACAAAACAGTGTGTTGTCGTACCAGGAAAATGCCTTGCGTTTTTCTTTTTCGGCCCCCGATTATCCCGCAAGTGAACTGGTACAATATAGCCATTTGCTCAAAGGCTTAGATAAAAACTGGTCCGACTGGAGCAATCAAACCGAGCTTGCATTCAACCAATTGCGTCCCGGAAAATATACGTTATTGCTCAAGGCCCGCAACCAGCATGGCACCGTGAGCCCTGAAATAGCCTATTCGTTTACCATTTTGCCGCCCTGGTATGCCAATAGTTTTGCGTACTTGTTTTATGGCCTTTTAATGGCCGGATTGATGGTGGGTATTATTTACCGGCAACGCAAGCGGTTCGAACTAGAAAAGCAAAACCTGAAAGACTTGCATTCGCACCGGGAAGCCGAGCATCAACGCTTGGCCCAGCGCTCGGAAGAAGCCATTGTGCAATTGCGCAACGAAAAATTAGAAACGGAGGTGAAATTCAAAACCCGGGAATTAGCCTCGGTTACCATGCATTTGGTGCAGAAAAACGAGATCTTAAATACCATTCGAGAAGGCTTGACCAAATTGCAAAATAAAGCAAGCGTACAACCTGAACTCGAAAAAGACATCCAGCGCATGCTCAAAATGGTAGAACATGACGCAACCATTGACGATGATTGGGAGCACTTTTCACAAAACTTTGATCAGGTGTACAGCGATTTTCTCCGGCGACTCGGCGAACAGTATGCCCACCTGAGCCCCAACGATTTTCGCCTGTGCGCCTACCTGCGTATGAACCTGTCGAGCAAGGAAATCGCCTCCCTCATGAATATTTCGATCCGGGGCGTAGAAGCGAGCCGTTATCGCTTGCGAAAGCGATTAGACCTGGATACGGAAACCAATTTGACCGAGTTTTTGATTCGTTTTTAAGAAATTGACTGCCTTACCGTTTGCTTATAAATGCACCAAACGCGTAGAATAGGCTGCTGGCTTAATCCGCTCCTGGGTATTCGATTTGCCCGGCAAAAACTGCCAGGGCGTTACCTGGTTGGTCCAATCAAAATCATTTTTATCCAAATATTTGCGGCGATACGCCAAAGGGGTACACAACCGATATTTTTTAAACAAGCGGTTGAAGTTGGCTAAATTGGTAAAACCCGATTTGAAACAAATCTGATTGACCGTTTCATCGGTATTTAGTAGTAACTTGCAAGCATGCCCAATGCGCACATCGACCAAAAATTGGGTAAAATTGCGAAAGGCATAATGTTTGAAAAAATGGCTAAACGCCGAGTCGCTCATGTTCACCAAGGCGGCCACATCGCGTATTTTCAATTCCGGCTCGGTAAAATTTTTCAAAATATAATTGTAGGCTACCTGCATGCGGTTATTTTCGGTGGCAGGCGCCTGCGGTGAAAAGCCCTCGCTGGCCAAAAAAGCGGTGTCGACTGATTGCGATAAAAGATCGAGCAATTGCAAAAACTGAATAATGTTGGTAAAACCTTTGTCTTCCGTCAAATCGATCATAATCTGCATGGCCTCGCCAAAGGTTTTGCCCTGAAACCGAATGCCCCGGCTCGAATCGCGCAGCATTTTTCTTATTTTGATAAAACGCTCTTTCTGAAACAACGGGCCGCTAAACAAATCCATCGCAAACTGTATGGTAATCACCCGATAAGGCTGTCCGGCAGCTTGCAAGTGCTCGTCGCCATCCCACTTATGGTATAAATAAGGTCCCAGCAACACCAGGTCATAATTGTTGTACCGGTCGGTTGAGTCGCCCACAATGCGGGTGCCCGACATGCCTGCGATGAGGTTTAGCTCATATTCGGGGTGGTTGTGGATGGGGTAATTAAAACCATTGCACACCGAGTCCAGCACAATGAACACATCGGGTTTTTCGAGGGGGGTAATTTCACGGTAGATATTCATTTCCAGAATTTCATTTTGTTAAACACTTTCTGCACCAATTTTTAAAAACCGGTTCTGCTTTCCCATGAAAAAAACACCCTGAATCGGCTTTGCACACAAAAGTATCACATATTCGCATAATAGTATCAGAACGGTCTTTTAATGTTTGGCACTTTTGTCATAATAAATAAAATAAGGTAACCATGCTTTCAATTTTTGCCAATTATATTATCCGAACTTCACAGGCGGCCACTTTTGCTGTGGCCTTGCTTTGTTTGCTTTGTGGCGCCACCGTGCGTGCGCAGACAGTTCCAGTAACCGGCACCGTGTTGGGGGCCGAAGATCAGCAGGCCCTCATTGGGGTAAGTGTTTTTGAACGCGGAACGACCAATGGCGCAATGACCGATCTGAACGGTAAATTCAAAATAGAGGTAGGTTCGGCGAATGCAATTTTGATATTTCGGTACACAGGTTTTACCGAGTTGGAAATGGAACTCAATGGCCGCACCAACCTCGATGTTTTACTCTACACTGCCGCAAACCAACTGCAAGATGTGGTGGTAACAGGTTACCGCAAGGAAATTCGCAGCAACATCGCGTCGGCCATTGCCACCGTAAAATCGAAGGATATTGAAAAACTAGTCATTGTCGGCATCGATCAGGCCCTGCAAGGCCAGGCACCCGGGGTACAAGTGACCCAGGTAACCGGCTCACCCGGCGATGATATTGCGGTGCGGATTCGGGGGGCGGGCACCCTGGGCAACAACAGTCCGCTGTTTGTCATTGACGGGGTACCTACCACCGGCAATATCAATATGTTCTCGCCCGCCGATATCGAATCGATTGAAGTGCTGAAAGACGGGGCCGCAGCGGCCATTTACGGTTCGCGCGCTGCCAACGGGGTTATCCTGATTACCACCAAACGGGGCAAATCGGGTAAACCGTCTTTTGCCTTTGAAGCCTACACTGGGGTGCAAAATGCCTTCAAACTGCCCAAGTTGCTCAATGCGCAGGAATACCTTACCATCCGCAATGAGGCCATTACCAATGCCAATACCCAGCGCAATGTAGCCAACCAACTGCCTACTTATGATCCGGCCATCCTCGATACCCTGCCCGATGTCAACTGGCTCGACGAGGTGTTCAATCCGGCCAGCATCCAGCATTACAACCTGTCGGCCATGGGCGGCGGGGAGTTTAGCAACTATTACATTTCGGGCGAATACCACAAACAAGACGGTATTTTTAAAGGACAGGGTTTCGACAAATACCAAGTGCGCTTTAATGGCGAAGTAGGCAACAAACGCGTCAAAATAGGACAGAATTTGTCTTTTTCGCACACTGACCGCAAGATAATTGGCGCTTCCGGCGACGGTTATGGACCGGGCAATGAATTAAGCGGCGTACGTTATGCCCTGATAGCCTCCCCCGTTTTCAGCCCCACCAACAGCAATGGCGATCCCGTAAAAGTGTCGTCCGAACTCGGCGATGCCAATTTGTACGGCGACGGCAATCCCAATCCGCTGGTATTTATCAACAACACCGACTGGCATATTCGGCGCTACCGGGTATTTGGAAATGTTTTTGCCGAATTACAATTGTTCAAAGGTTTGAAAATCAGAAGCACCCTGGGTGGCGATTTTCAATTTGAAAATGAAAAGAAATTTAAAGAAATTCTTTCTCCCGCGATTTATTCACCTACTTCGCTCACAGAGGGCCGCATTTTTAACCAAACCCTTACCTGGAACAACACGGCCGATTATCAACGTGATTTTGGCGAACACCATATTTCGGCATTGCTGGGTATGGAGGCCATCCAGAACCATACCGATTACTTAGGCGCTTCGGCCAACAATTTCCGCAGCACGGATCCTTTGTTTCGGTACATTGATGCCAGCACGCCGATAGATATTAAAAACATCAGCGCATCCGGCATTGCGACCGAATTTGCCCTGCTTTCCTTTTTTGCACAAGCGGGCTACACGTACAGCAACCGTTATGTGGTGAGTGCAACGGTCCGTCGGGACGGCTCTTCCCGGTTTGGTCCAAACAACCGATGGGGTACCTTCCCTTCCGTTTCGGCAGCCTGGAATATTTCGAATGAAGCCTTTTTCCAGCCCGTGCGTTTCATGTCTAGCCTGAAATTACGCGGCAGTTGGGGACAGTTGGGCAACCAGGAAATTGGCAACTATCCGTATAGTTCGCTGGTGCAAACAGGTAGTTATGTGTATGCCTTTGGCGATCAAATTGTTACAGGTGCTAAAATCATAGAAACGGGCAACAGCAATATCCGCTGGGAAACCAGTACCCAGATCAACGCCGGCCTGGACATGAGTTTTTGGAAAGATCGCCTGTCCGTCACCCTTGATCTTTACCGCAAACGCACCGAAGACATCCTTGTACGCGTGCCCATTCCGCAGGCGGGCGGTGCTACCCGTGCCCCGTTTGTGAATGCTGCTACCGTCGAAAACAAAGGCATCGAACTCGGCCTGATTTACAAAAACCGCATCGGTGATTTTAATTACAACATCGGCGGTAATATTACGACCATCCAAAACAAAGTACTTTCCTTGGCCAACAGCGAACCTATTTTGGGCGGCTTTGGACTTTCGGATGGCGCGCTCACCAAAACAGAGCCTGGTTACCCGGTCGGATCGTTCTTTCTGTATGAAATGGAAGGCATTTTCCAAAATCAGGCCGAAATTGATGCCAGTCCATTTCAAACCCAGTACACCCAGCCAGGTGATGTCAAATTTGCCGATTTGAATGGCGACAACAAAATTGACGACAAAGACCGAAAGCATATAGGTAGTCCATTCCCTAAATTCTCTTACGGACTTACCCTTAATTGCACCTGGAAAAACTTCGATTTTTCGACCCTGCTGCAAGGTGTACAAGGCAATGATGTCTATTTCCTGTATGGCAATTTTGCTTACGAAACCCAATTGCGCGGGTTCAATTCCTACCAGGAAATTCTCAACCGCTGGACGCCTACCAACACCAATACGAACATCCCGAAAGTAAGTGTCGACGACCGCAATGGCAACCGCAGGCCCTCTACCCGATTTTTGGAAAAAGGGTCTTACCTGCGGGTGCGCAATATTTCCATCGGCTACAACCTGAAAGACTGGTTGAAATGGAAAGGCATCGGCGGCTTGCGCGTGTATGTAACGGCGCAAAACGCGTTCACTTTCACCAAATACAGCGGTTTGGACCCCGAAATACAGGCCAATGCCAATGATACCCGCGGCTTGGGACTTTCTTCCGATCTGGCGGTGGGCATCGATTGGGGTACCGTGCCATCCCCGCGTACGTTCATCGGCGGTTTCAAAATTGAATTTTAAAAAAAATACTACCCGCACACACGAAGGTTCAATGATTATAGTCAACGCAAAGTAGTTAGGAAAACAGTTGGCTTCTAATCCATTGAAAATCAATTTTATCCATCCATCCTTCAAATCCATTTAAATCTGGGTTTAGCCATATGCGCACAACACTTTTTTTACTTGTTTTTCTGAGTTTTACGGCTTGCCAGGGTATCCTGGATAAAGACCCGATCGCTATTTTGGATGCCGGTTCTTATTTTCAAACCGAAGCCGATGCCATTCAGGCCCTTAATGCGGCGTACCAACCCTTGGTATTCAGCAACGAAAACAACAACTATTACTGGGCTTTTGGGGTGGTTACCGCCGATGAAGCCATTACTGGCGGCGATGGTTCTCGGCCCGGCATCACCGAAATGGATGCCCTCACGTACACGCCGCGTACCGAAGAGTTCAATACTTTTTGGAAATTGCAATACACCGGCATTACCCAATGCAACCTGGTATTGGACAATATAGATGCCATTGAAATCAACGAAACCCGCCGCAACCAACTCCGCGGCGAGGCGCTGTTTTTGCGGTCCTACTACTACTTTTTGCTGGCTCAGGTGTACGGCGATGTGCCTTTGCTCATCAAGGTGACACCTCCCGACGAATTGAAGGTGCCTAAAACACCAAAGGCATCTGTTTTAGCCCAGGTGGAGGCCGATGCGGCCCGCGCAGCCGATTTATTGCCCGCCACAGTTCCTGCCTCAGAAGCCGGACGTGCTACCAAAGGCGCCGCACTCGCTTTAGCCGCCAAAGCCTATTTGTATGATAAAAACTGGGAAAAAACGGTAGAATTTGTGGGTAAAGTAAAGGCCCTCAATGTGTACAGCCTGATGCCCGATTACGAAGACAATTTTCGCAAAACCACCCAAAACAACGCAGAATCCGTATGGGAAATACAGCACACCAACTTGCAATTAGGCGTTGGCAATTTCCTGAACCAGTGGTGGGCCTCTAAGAAATTTGAAGGATACGGATTTGCCGAAGCCACCGAAGCATTTGTGCAGGCTTTTGAAACGGGCGATCCGCGCCGCAAGTTTACCGTTGCCCTCAACAATGAAGATTATTTTGGCGTGGTGTACAAAAACTCGTTTTCAACTACCAAATACGGCGTGCGTAAATACCTCCAACCTAAAGCAGAGGTGACGCAAAAAGCCGATGGCGATATCAATTACACCGCAATCCGCTATGCCGAAGTACTGCTTTGGGAGGCGGAAGCACTTACAGAACTTAACCGGGTGCAGGATGCCCAGGCGCCACTCGAACAAGTGCGCGCCAGGGCCCGCGCCCAGGCCAGCGACCCGCTTACGGCTTTACCGACCATTACCACCACCGACCAGGCGACCATGCGCACGGCAATCCGCCACGAACGCCAGGTAGAACTCGGTTTTGAAATGCACCGCTTTTTTGACCTGGTACGCTGGGGTATTGCAGCCCAGACTTTACCGGGTTTCCAAACAGGCAAACACGAGGTTTTTCCGATCCCACAAACAGAAATTGACTTGAATTCGGCTTTAATGCAAAACAAAGGATACTAAGAAAACGGCCTAAAATCCTGTATTTCCGTTTCATCTTTTAAAACAAGTTTTATGATGCATTTTCTCCGCAACATGTTCGGAGCAACGATTGCTTTGCTTTTATCTGCAGCCGGGCTGTTGGGACAAACCGGTCAAGTCGCTATTCCCCGCATTGATCAAATGCCCAATCAACCCGCACCGTTTAATGTGCGCGACTGGCGACAGGTGGCCTTGCAATACGACTCTTTTGTATATAATGTGCAAAAAACAGGGCAATACCTGCCTTTGAGTTTTCTGGGCAACGGCGGCGTGAATTACCCGCAAAATCCTACTTTCCGATTACATACTTACGTGGGCACCAATTCGCCTTTTGGCAATGAAGCAATCAATGTACTGCCATCGCTGGTAAGTGCATCGCTGGTGGGCGCCGACAAAACCAATCAATACGGACAAAACTGGCTGCTCATGAGCCAGGATTTTTTCAATAAAGCCAATGGGCAAAATATTTACCTCAACAATGCAGGCGGCGGCAGTGGCAGTGATTGGTGGTACGATGTAATGCCCAATCTGTTTTTTTACCAATTGCATGATTTGTACCCCACGCCGGGCTTTGGCGATGCGGATGCCCAATTTACCACCATTGCCGATCGCTTTTTGGAGTCCGTAAAGGTATTGGGCGGCAAAGAAACACCCTGGACGCCTGCCAACATGAATTACCGGGCTTACAATTTTCTCACCCAGGAGCCCAATCCAAATGGCGTAAAAGAACCCGAAGCAGCGGGCGCCTATGCCTGGATACTATACCATGCCTGGAAAAAAACCGGCAAACCCGCCTACCGAAAGGGCGCTGAATGGGCCATCGAATTCCTCAACAACTGGACCAGCAACCCCTCGTACGAGTTGCAATTACCATACGGAACCTACGCGGCAGCCAAAATGAATGCCGAACTCGGCACCAACTACGATGTTGAAAAAATGGTCAATTGGTCGTTCAACCGCGGTGCTTTGCGTGGCTGGGGCACCATTGTAGGTACCTGGGGCGGCTTTGACGTATCCGGATTGGTTGGAGAAGCCAATGATGCCGGCAATGATTATGCCTTTCAACTCAATGGGGTGCAACAAGCCGCAGCGCTCACGCCCATGGTGCGGTACGACAAACGTTTCGCCCGCGCAATCGGCAAATGGGTGCTCAATTTGGCCAATGCTACCCGCTTGTTCTATCCCGGTTTTTTGCCCAACAACCAGCAGGATGCTGCTGCCTGGTCGAATACCAACGACCCACAACGGGTAATGGGCTATGAAGCCATGAAGCAAAAATACCAAAACCTTTCGCCCTTTTCGACAGGCGATGCGCTCGGCGGCGGTTGGGCGGCCACCAATTTAGCCTTGTACGGCACCTCCTCGATCGGGTACCTGGGCTGTTTGTTGCAAAAAACCAATGTGGATAAAATTCTGCAATTGGACCTGCTCAAAACCGATTTTTACAACGATGCAGCCTATCCTACCTTTTTATATTACAATCCTTATCCCACGCTACAAACCATTCAACTTGATGCGGGAAATACCCCGGTAGATGTGTATGAGGCTTTAAGTGAAACCTTTGTCTTGCAAAATGTGTCAGGATTGGTGAATGTGACGATTCCCGCCAACCAGGCCATCATGATTACGCTGACGCCTCCCGCAGGCGTCAAAACGTACCGCCGCAACCAATTGTTAATCAATGGCGTGGTGGTCGATTATGCCCAGCACGCCCAGCCTTACAACCGCACTCCCCGCGTCAAAGGCTTGGGCGCTGCTCAAAATCCACTCCCCATCAACACCCAAACTGCGGTTTTTGCAACCGTAGATGATGCCGATTCGGGCACGCTCAATTACCAATGGAGCAGCAATCTGGGGACCATTTCGGGCACCGGCGCACAAGTCACCTTCAACGCCCCTGCCAGTACAGGCGACGTTACCTTGCAACTGATCGTCAGCGACCCGGAAGGCAACAGCGATACCGCGCAATTGATCCTCACCGTCGTGGAGAAAATCAATATCGCCCCGCAAATTCAGGACATTCAAACCAGTTCGATCTATACCACCCCCGGCAGCGTGGTGCAACTCCAATGCCTCGCCTCAGATGCCAACAATGACCCGTTGGTATATTCCTGGACGGCCGTGGGCGGCAACATCAGTGGAACAGGCAGCATGGTAAACTGGACCGCTCCCGCTACAGAAGGTATTTTTCAGGTAAATGTAAAAGTTGCCGACGATCAGGGCCTTTTTGCCGAACGCAACATCAAGTTGCTGGTAAAAAACTTTACCGCCACACCAGCAACCCTCATTGCGCATTACCCTTTTACCGGCAATGCCAACGACGTGAGCGGCAACCAACTGAATGGCCAGGCAAACGGGGCTTTGTTGGTGCCCGATCAAAATGGTGTTCCGCAAAGTGCTTATTATTTCAACGGCGGGGCCCAGCATATTGCCGTTGTCAACCAGCCTGTCCTCAATTTTCAGGATGCAATCACGGTGAGCTGCTGGTTTAAAGCCAATGCCCTGCCCGAAAAAGAATCCTTTTTATTGTCGCACGGTAGTTGGCAAAACCGCTGGAAAATATCCATCACCCCCGATAAATACCTGCGCTGGACGGTCAATACCCTGAACACGGTGGCCGATCTGGATGCAGATATCGCGTTGAAAATCGACAGTTTTTACCAGGTGGCTGTCACGTATGATGGCGCTTTGATGGCCATTTACCTCAATGGTCAGTTGCGCACCTTTAAGGCGCTGACTGGAAAAATCCGCACTACCACCGTTGCCTTTTTAATGGGACAAATACTACCCGGTACCACCGATTATAATTTCAAAGGCGTAGTGGATGCCGTGAAAATATTCGATGCTGCCCTGCCGCCGAATGCCGTACAAGCCCTTTATCAACAAGGCGTTACGGCGCTCCACCAGCCACAACAAGCCGATTTGGGCGCGCTACAACTGCAGCCCAACCCGGTCACCGAAAGCCAATCGAACCTGCAAATTCATTTTCCCGAACAACTCGCACCCGACGCACGCGTACAGGTGTGCGATGCACGCGGGCGCACGGTAGCCGAACAGCAACGGGACGGAAAAGCATGGGTAGAAATAAATTTAAAAGATTGTCCATCAGGTACTTATACGGTTTTTTGTTATGCCGGGAGCACCTGTTTGACGGCCCGCTTTATTAAAATTTGAACAATGACTTTTGTTAACAATTAAATTCAATCTGAACATGAAACAGACATTTAACCTGTTATGTTTGCTCGCCGTTTGGCTCTTTTCTGCCTCGGTGTTGAATGCGCAAACCCCGGTTGCGTATTATACTTTTTCGGGAAATGCAAAAGACCTATCTTCTTTTGGAAACAATGCCTCCGTAAACGGCGCAACCCTGACGCAAGACCGTTTCGGTTGGTCGAACAGCGCTTTGTTTTTTGATGGGGTGCAAGCAGGTGTACGCGCCAACAACGCAGCCCAACTCAGCAGCCCGCTCGCGACGGTTAGTTTCTGGATCAATGTAAAATCGTTTCCGGCACAAGGTGAAGCGTATTTGATTTCAAATGGCGGCTGGCAAGAGCGTTTTAAAGTCTCTATGCCGAACCACGGCAAACCCGTGTTTACCACCAATGCCAGCAGCGGCATTTCGGATATGGATTCTGGCACACCCTTGACACTCAATACATGGACGCAAGTGGTGCTGGTACACGACGGTGCCAAAGACATCATTTATTTTAATGGTGTAAAAGTGAATGAAAAGGCGGTAACGGGCAACCTGAACAGTACGACCAAGCCTTTGGGCATCGGTTATGACGCTATTGACAACGCCAATTACTTCAACGGCGCAATGGATGATGTGGCGTTTTTTGATGTAGCGCTTGATGCAACGCAAATTGCAGCCTGGTACACCGCGCAAAGTAGCGCACCAGTGATCCCGCAAGGCAAAGTAGCGGATTATACCTTCACGCAAAACAGTGTAGATGCATCCAGTTATGGCAACCATGCCGACATCAGCACCGCAGCGTTGGCGACTGATCGTTTCGGTTTTGGCAAAAGCGCGCTGTTGCTCGATGGTGCTACTTCAGAAGTAACGGCAGCCAATGCAGCACAATTGAATGGCGCCAATACCACCATTACTTTTTGGGTAAAAGTGAACAGCTTGCCTGCCAATGGCGAAGCGTTCCTGTTGTCGAATGGCGGCTGGCAAGAGCGTTTTAAAATCTCCCTGCCTTCCCATGGCAAGGTAGTATTTACCACCAATGGCACGGGCGGCATTTCGGATATGGACGCGGGCAATGGCAATGAACTGCCTGTAGGCGTTTGGAAACAAGTGGTAATGGTACACAATGGCGTTGCCGATAAAATTTTTATCGATGGCGTATTGAAAGGATCGAAAGCAGTAACCGGCAGTTTGAACCCAAGTACCAAACCACTCGGCATTGGTTACAACCCAATCGACGGCGGCAACTGGTTTGATGGCGCGATGGATGATGTTAGCATTTACAATTATGCCTTGAGTGATCTCGAAATTAGTACGTTGTTCGCATTGGAATCTTTATTCCCAGGCACTTCTACCGATTTAGTGGCCAATTATAGCCTGAATGGCAACGGTAAAGACGCAACCCTGTTTCAAAACGACGCAAGTCTGGATGCTGCTGCTACTGCAACAACCAACCGTCATGGCTGGGGCGCAAATGCGCTTTCAGGTTACGCAACGGCCGATAATTCTATTGCGTTGCAGTCGGACAACACCACCATCAGTTTTTGGGTAAAACCAAACAGTTTGCCGGGCACCGGGGAGGCGTACATCCTTTCCAATGGCGGCTGGCAAGAGCGCTGGAAAATTTCCCTGCCTTCGCATGGCAAACCGGTGTTCACAACCTATGCAACGGCTTGTTGCAGCGATATGGATTCGGGCAATGGCAATGAATTGGTCGTTGGCCAATGGAAACACGTGGTAATGACCCACGATGGTGTAAATGACAAAATTTACATGAATGGCGTGCTGGTCAACACCAAAGGGTCGGCAGGTCCATTGCACAAAACAAAGCATCCCCTTGGCATCGGGTACGACCCGATCGACAATGGCAGTTTCTTTGATGGCAACTTAGATGATTTGCAGATTTACAACCGCGCCCTTTCGGATGTGGAAATTGCAGCCTTGTACACCGCGCAAAATGCAGCGCCGGTAGTAGCAGGCGATTTGGTGGCCAACTATCCGTTTAGCGGCGATGGCGCTGATGTTACGCCTTATGCCAACGCGGCAAGCGGCGTAGTGCTGGCAAACGACCGTTTTGGAAAATCCAATAAAGCAGCGGCGTTCAACGGTACAACCACCAATGTTACGGCGGCGAACTCACCACAACTCAACAGCCCGGTAACAAGTGTTGGTTTTTGGGTGAAAGTAAATGCATTTGCAGCCAACGGCGAATCTTTCCTGATGTCGTTTGGCGGCTGGCAGGAGCGCTGGAAAATCTCTTTGCCTTCGCATGGCAAAATTGTGTGGACAACCAACCACACCAACGGCATTTCGGATATGGATGCTGGTGGTGGCAATGAACTTCCAGTAGGTGCCTGGCGCCATGTTGTGCTGGTACACGACGGTGCAAAAGACATTATTTATATAAATGGTGTACAAGTTGCCGAAAAAGCAGTGGTAGGTACCCTCAACAATACCACCAAACCACTTGGTATCGGCTACAACGCAGTAGATGGCGGCAATGTATTTGATGGTTTGATCGATGAAGTGCAAATTTATAATGTAGCGCTCACCGCGCAACAAATTGCCGCTTTATATGCAGCACAAAACACACCACCTGCCAGCACCGATACAGAAGCGCCCAATGCGCCCCTCAATTTGTCGGCAGATGTAGTATTTACCAATGTACAACTGAACTGGTTACCGGCTACCGACAATGTAGGCGTAACGGCTTACAATGTGTACCAAAACAGTGCCTTGGTTGCAACAACCCCGGCTACAGGCTTGGCAATCACCGATTTGACGCCGCTGACAGATTATGTATTTGGTGTTAGCGCAGTAGACGCAGAAGGCAACGAATCGACCATCACCACCCTGAAAGTAACTTCTGGTCAGGACCAGACACCCGATACAACGCCGCCAACCAGTCCAGGAAACCTGGCAGGTACTGCAGCGTCTAACTCGGTTTTAATTACCTGGGAAGCCTCTATTGACGATCGTCAGGTGGCAGGTTATGTGATTTCGGTAGATGGAACCGTGGTTGACTCGGTTTCTGCAACTACACTTTCGTCGTTTATCAGCGGATTGGACGCTTTGACCCTGTACACATTTGAGGTGTATGCATTTGACCCGGCTGGTAATAATTCAGTTGTAGCCGAACTTACCCTGAGCACTACCGCGCCGATCAATACCGGTGAGGCAGGCATGGTAGCCTACTACCCATTCGATGGAAATGCTGACGACGCAACGCCGTATAAAAATCATGGTGTAATTGGCGGTAACCCAACCTTTGAAGTACCCACCCACCCGAATGGCGGCAGTGGTAACATCAAATTTGATGGCGTACAAGATTCTGTTTTAGCGCCGAATGCAGCACAATTGGTTTCTGATTACGCAACCGTTTCGTTCTGGATACGCGTCGACGACCAAAACCTGGCCGTTGCAGAGGCCTATATCATGGATTTTGGCCACTGGAGCAGCCGTTGGAAAATTTCTTTGCCACAACACTTGAAAATTGTGTGGACAACCAATGGCAACAACACCCAGTTTACCAACTTCATTTCTGATATGGACAGCGGAGACGGCAATGAAATGGTGAAAGGTTTCTGGTGGTTTGTAACCATGGTACACGATGGTGCAAAAGACTTGATTTATGTAAATGGCCAATTGGTGAACAGCAAACCCGTTGCTACCAAACTCAATAGCACGGCGCTTCCTTTGGGCTTCGGCAACAACCCGGTTGAAGGTGGCCAGTATTTCATTGGCGCTTTGGATGAAGTGAAAATTTACAACAAAGCCCTCACGGATGCAGAGATTTCAAAATTGTATTCCAGTGGCACCACGGCTACAAAGGATCAATTGCAGAACGATTTGCGCAATGTGGTGCTCAATATGTCGCCAAATCCAGTAAGCAATGTCTTGACCATTCAGCACAATTTCCCAAACAACCAGCCTTTGTTGGTGCGGGTATTTGATGCAGAAGGTCGGCAGGTAGATGCGGTACAGTTTGGTAAAGACAAAATACCGGCAGGACAATTCTCCTTGCAGGTAGGACAGTACCCAACCGGTATTTACACCGTGAATTTCGTATTGGGTGGTAAAAACCTCGGTGCGTTACAAGTGACAAAACAGTAATATTCAGGTTTTTAGGTTTGGGGAGCCCGTGCCTGATGGCGCCCTCCCCAAACTTTTATACTACCAATTCCTATTCATGGTACAACGATTTATACAAAATCCGATTCTGACTACCACCGATATCCAGCCTAGTCAGCCAGACCTGGTGGTAGCCTGCGTGCTCAATCCGGGCGTTTTTCAATTTGAAGGAAAAACCTGGTTGTTGCTCCGTGTTGCCGAACGGCCGGTGCAAAAAGAAGGGATGGTTTCTTTCCCGATTTTGCAAGCCGATGGCAGCATGCAAATCCTGGAATTCGACAAAAATGACCCCTTGCTCAACCTTTCCGATGCCCGGATGGTGGGTTATAAAGATAAAATATACCTTTCTACCATTTCGCACCTGCGCCTGGTGTGCAGCGACGATGGGATTCACTTTTATGAGCCAACGGATTTTCCAACCAAAATATTCGGACAAGGTGTGCTGGAAACCTTTGGCATTGAAGACAGTCGGGTCAGTTTTTTTGAAGGACAATACCACCTCACCTACACCCAGGTTTCGGAAAATGGCGTGGGCGTAGGACTCATGCGCACCCGCGATTGGCGCACTTTTACGCGCGAAGGCATGATTATTCCGCCACACAACAAGGATTGCGCGCTTTTTGAAGAAAAAATTGGGGGTAAATACTATTGCCTGCACCGTCCATCGGGCATTGCCTTGGGCGGTAACTTTATCTGGGTGGCCTCCTCACCCGACCTGGTACACTGGGGCGAACACCATTGCATCTTGCGCACCCGCGAGGGTGCCTGGGACAGCGCACGTGTAGGCGCAGGAGCCGCGCCCATCCGCACCAAAGAAGGCTGGCTCGAAATATACCATGGCGCCGACCACAACCACCGCTACAGTTTGGGCGCTGTTTTGCTCGACCTCGAAAACCCCAATATCGTGCTCGCACGCTCCCTGGAGCCCTTAGTTGAACCGGTAGCCGACTACGAACGCACCGGCTTTTTTGGCAATGTGGTATTTACCAATGGCCATCTGGTGAAAGGTGATGAAATTACCATGTACTACGGCGCATCGGATGAAGTAATTTGCGGCGCTACCTTATCCATCGAACGCATTCTATCCTCTATGCTAACTCCCGCCTGAACATGTTTGCAAAACTGACAAAAGAATTTAGTTTTTTCAACGCCCACCCGCTGGGCATGCGTACCCTCCTGCTCACCAACCTCATTTATGCGCTGGTGATGCCCATTGTGGAACTTTTTGTAGGTGCGTACATCATGCGCAACTCCTCCGACATCAGTTTGGTGGTCATTTTTCAGCTGGCTGTGTACACCGGTATTCCCTTGACCTTTATGATCAATGGATTTTTGCTCAACCGGGTGCCCATTGCGCGGTTGTATTCGCTGGGCATGCTGCTGAGCGGCGTTTCTATGTTTGCCATGATGTCTTTAAATGAACTGGACACCATGGGCGTGTTTTTCGCCGGACTCATCATGGGTTTGTCGTATGGATTTTTCTGGGCCAACCGCGATTTTTTGGCCCTCAATACCACCAACGATGGCAACCGGAACTATTATTATGGTATTGAGACCTTCTTTTACACCATGACCGGCATTATTGTGCCCCTGGCTGCGGGTGCCTTCATTGCCAGCACAGAGCGCAATGGCTGGTTTGGCGGCAATGTGAATGTAGCTTACCACGGCCTGACTATTTTTGTGTTTGCACTTTCCGTTTTTGCCTCCATCCTCGTACACCGCGGGCAGTTTCAAAACCCGAAACGCGCGCCCTTCCTGTTCTTCAATTTTGATCGCTTGTGGAATAAAATGCTGGCCCTGGCTTCCCTCAAAGGCGTTGCCCAAGGATATATCGTAACCGCTCCTACCATGTTGGTACTCAGTTTGGTGGGTAAAGAAGGCGCTTTGGGCCTGATCCAGGGCATTGCAGCCTTGCTATCGGCCATTTTATTGTATATATTAGGACGGGTTACCACCCCGAAACACCGTTTGATGATTTACGGCATCGGCTGTGCGTTGTTTGTAATCGGCGCCCTGTTCAATGCAGGTTTGTACTCCGCGCTGGGCGTGATTTTATTCATCCTTTGCCTGCTTTTTGCCCGGCCTTTGCTGGATATCGCCTATTTCCCCATTCAGTTGAAACTGATTGATGTCGTAGCCGAAAAAGAAAAACGCAACGAATTTACCTATATTTTCAACCACGAATTGGGCTTGTACGTAGGGCGTTTGCTGGGCTGTGGCTTGTTCATTATCCTGGCGCGTTATGTGAGTGAGTACGCCGCCTTGCGCTATGCCTTGTTGGTCATTGCACTCGTGCACGCTTTGGGGTATTTTATGATGCGCAACATTGTCCGCGAACCAGAAATGGCCTAAACTTGCTCGCGCGGTTCCAACTCGCTCGCGCGGGGTTCCACCCCGCGTGCCGATCGGTCGGGCTCTGCCCGATTTCAGCGCGGGCAGAGCCCGATTGATAGACGCACGGGGTGGAACCCCGCGCGAGCAAGTTGGCCCCCCGCGCGAGCGGTATTTTTTCAACAAATCGGTTCTTCCAAATGAAAAAAACACTTTTCCTGATCTTGGGCCTGCTTGCCTTTTGGGCCTGCAAGACCCCCAATGCTATAACGCCAACCCGCACAGCCATCGCTCAACGCGCAATTCCGAGGGTAGATAAAATGCCCAACCATCCCAAACCCTACCAATACAAAGACTGGAAAAAAACAGCCCTGGATTTCGATCAATACGTGTTCGATTTTAAGCAAAAAGGCGATTTTTTGCCCCTGATTTGGTGGGATGGCGCAGGACGCAATTTTCCCGACACCACCTTTGGCATCTATACTGCCCTGGGTGATATTCGGATGGGCGGGGCTGTCAACCACGGTGAAAACCACGAAGCGCTCGGTGCTTTGGGCGCTGTATTGGGTGCAACGCTGGTAGGCATTGACAAAAGCAAACAAGATGGCCACAATTATGTGCGCATGTTGCGCAACTATTTCAACCGCGACAACGGCTGGAACGTGATCATGAATTTTACCAACAAAAGCGCACACATCGGTGGCGGGTATGGCAACGACTTCTGGTATGAAGTACACAACAACGTGCTGTTTTACTGCGTGGCCGATTTGTACCCCAACGAGCCGGATTTTAAACTGATCCAGCGCACCATCGCCGATCAGTTTTACCGCTCCGATTCCATCCTGGGCAGCAGTTACAGTTATTCCTATTTTGATTTTAAAAACATGAAAGCGGCCAAAAACCACATCCCCGCACAGGAAGATGTGGCCGGTGGCTATGCTTTTGTGCTGTATTCGGCCTGGATCAAATTTGGCGATGAAAAATACCTGAAAGCGGCCAAAAATGCCCTAAACGTGCTGTACAATCAAAAAGAAAACCGCTTTTACGAGGCTATGATGCCCATCGCAGCGTACGTGGGTGCGCGGATGAACGAAGAAGCGGGCACCAATTACGACATTCAGCGTTTTATCAACTGGACTTTCGATGGTACCGCAGTGGGCCGCGAAGGCTGGGGTGTACTGGCCGATAACTGGGGCGGTTACGATGTGGGTGGACTGGCCGGCAGCACCGTACACAACGGTGGTTATGGCTTTTTGATGAATACCTTCGACCTGATGATGCCGCTTTCGGCCCTGGTACGCTACGACCAGCGTTATGCCCGCGCAGTAGGAAAATGGGCGCTCAATGCCTCCAATGCAGCCCGTTTTTGCTATCCTTACGATATGCCCGACTCCCTGCAAGCCATTCCGGAGCACAAGGCTGTTACCAAAAATGTGATCGCTTATGAAGGCGTAATCAAAGAGTCGGTGTACCCTAAATTCAAAGGCATTACCCCATTTGCACAAGGCGATGGCCCCTTATGGGAAAAAGGCATGCCACAGCAAACCATGTTTTCGGTGTACGGCAGCGGCCATGTTGGGTTATTTGGTGGCGTGATTCAGTCCACCAATGTGCCCGAAATTCTGCAAATCAACTGCACCGCAACCGATTACTATACCCAAAAAGGGAAATATCCCACCTATTTGTTTTTCAATCCTTATTCGGTAGAAAAAACGGTAGAAATTCAGCTTGGTTCGGCAAAAGTAGACGTATATGATACTGTGAGCCGCACTTTTTTGAAAAAAGGTGCACGGGGTAAATTTAAGTTCGCAATTGCTCCAGATGCAGCCCGCGTACTCGTATTGGTGCCATCTGGAAAGCCCCAAGGTTTGAAAGCAGGTACCTTGTTTGCAGACAATATTCCCGTCGATTTTCGCTTTGGAGAAAATTAATCTTAAAGAAAAAAGGCCATCCCGATTGTCGGAATGACCTTTAAGAAATAACGAAAAAAGGCCATCCCGATTGTCGGAATGACCTTTTAAAAAAGGCCATCCCGACAATCGGGATGGCCTTCACTTTAAACCAAAACAATCAAAAAATTAATTCTTGGTGATCTTGTAGGAATAAATCGCACGATCCAGCAACAGGTCAATGGTGTAATTGCCTGCTTCAGCAATAGCGATATTTGCGCCACCATATTCGAGTGATTTATTGGCAGCATCATCACCCATGTTAACCGCCCAATCATCGTTTGCGCGGAACTTGATTTCTCCTACAACTAAGTCAAGGGTGATGGTCAATTTGTTGTTGACCTCATCGTACGTCATGTTCTGATCGGAGTTCCAGCCATCTGGTGTAGCAGAACCGATCAAACCCCAGTTCGCAGCCGCAACTGTATACGTCAGGGAATTCAAATCTACATTCAGGCGGTGGATACCGATGCCTGGCGCTACAATGTTTGCACCGTTTGGCTCCAAAGTACCGTTTGCGCCGTCGTCACCCCAGTTGGTTGCCCAGCCAAAGTCTTTCGCAAATTTGAATTCTGTTGCAGTACCGAAGTTTACATACCCTTCAAATTTGCCATCCCCTTTTGCAGAGAAAAGCACCGTTTTGGTATTGGCTGGATCCCAACCTTGGTAAGCGCCAGGTACTTGCAACTGTGCATAATTGATCACCACTTCATATGGAGTGATGCTCAATTTCACCGCAGGCGAGTACACTGTAGGAACTTCAGCATTGATTTTTGCAGCAATACGGAATTCAATTTGTGCAGCATCTCCACCTGCCAAGGATTTACCGGCAATCAGGAGGCTGTTAATTTTATCTACTGTGATGTTGTCCAGGGTCAAACCTGTAGTAGCGCCAACTGTCAGCGGCGCAGCAAAATTTTTGCCCGCAACATCCAATTCAAGGGTATAGGTAACGGCAGCATCAAAACCATACTCAGCAGCCGTCCAATTGAATACCGCGAAAATGTCATTGGCTTTTGCCTCTGTCAAAACATAAGCCGTATTGGCTGAAGGACTGGTAATGATTGGTTGGTTGCCCAATTTCAAAACGGGATCCGTTTCAGCATCTTTGCACGCGTTGAATGCAAGCGCAGCCAACAGCGATAGGAAAAGATATTTTTTCATTATGTTAAGTTTTTAGAATTAATAGTTTGGATCGTTCTGTTTCAAATTCGGGTTGGCACCCAAATCTGAAGCCGGAATCGGGAAAATGTTGCGGAAGGCTGGTGTCGACTTACCGTCTTTCACGCCACCTTTCCATGCCCACACATAATTTGTTTCGGTTAAGCGACCGTAACGCACCAAATCGGTACGGCGGTGACACTCCCAGTACAATTCACGGGCACGCTCGTCCAGAATAAAGTCGAGATTCAATTCGCTTTGTGCAATGTTACCCGCAGTGCCATTGTACGCACGGTTGCGGATGGCATTTACATAAGCCAATGCATCGGTAGGGCTGCCACCTGAACCGCCGCGCAATACCGCTTCGGCATACATTAGGTACACATCTTCAATCCGGAACATCGGGAAGTCGATGTCAACAAAAGTCAGGTTTGAGCCTGGCGCACCAGCAGACGTTACGTTTTTGTATTTTGTGATCGCGTAACCATCTTTGAACTGAGAAATGTCGCTGATTTCGAGCGATTGGCCATCTGTGTAGAACAAAGCGCGGCTGTCGAATGCCGGACGGGCAATAGAGTAAGTATAGTCTGGTTTGTCGAGGTACAATTTGATTACATACAAACCATCACTTGGAATTTTGATGTTATCGCCACCCGCTTCCAACAAGGCATTTGCGCCTGTATCACCGTAGTTCAAATCCCAGCCATCATTTGCGCGGAATTTTACTTCCTGGCCGCCAATGAGGTTCAAAGTAATGTTCCAGCTGCGATCGGTTGGATCGTAGGTCATATTTTGGTCGGAATTCCAGCCATCTGGTGTAGCCGAGCCGATCAAACCCCAATCCGTTTTCAGGATCGTGAAGGTTTTAGCATTGATGTTTACATTCAATTTGTAAAAACCAGCATCTGCTACTTTAATGTTGTCGCCACCTGATTCAAGGGTGCCGTCTGCACCGGTATCGCCGTAGTTTTCGTCCCAGTTAGGGCCTGTTGTAAACTTAAACTCAGTCGCTGCCGGGAAGTACAAGTAACCTTCAAAGTTCCCATCTGCATTTGGAGAAGCCAATACCGTAGTCGCGTCAGAAGGTGTCCAGGCGGTGCTTTGGTAATTACCTGGTACATACAGCAACGGATAGCTGGTGTTGCCATCATTTGGTGATACAATCGTACCGCCACCTACTGCAGGAAATTTAGAAACAAACGTGCTGGTTGTACGCAAGCCACCCCAGCCGCCATCGAGGCCAAACTCTGAAGGACTCATGCTACCGCCTACTGCTGCATGGCACATAAAGGTGGTACCGCCATATGTTTGACCACGCAAACCATCAAAAACAACCGGGAAAATGATGCCTGAAGCGTTGTTGTTATCGGCCAGGAACATGTTTTGGTATTTGCTGTCGAGGTTATAACCAGCGTCAATCACTTTTTTGCTGTAGGTGATGCAATCCGAATACAATTCACGGTCTACATATACTTTTGCATTCAGGTACAACTTGGCAAGCAAAGTCCAAGCACAAGCTTTGTCGGCACGGCCATATTCATTGGCGCGCGGTGCAGCCAGATCGCCTTCAATGGCTTTCAACTCGCTTTCCACGTATGAAAACAGTTCAGATGCACTGATTTGGCGTGGGAAGAAAGAACCAACCACATCATTTTCAGTTACAAAAGGCACCGTACGGAACATATCCAAGGCATGCCAGTAGCTCAAAGCGCGCAAGAAACGCGCCTCTGCACGGAATTTAACGATATCAGCACGCAACGTAGCATCTACACTACGCGCGTCCAATTTTGCATCCGTTGTTTCACGCAAATACTCATTGCACAACGAGATTTGGTAAAAAATACGGTTGTACATCGCCGTGATAAACTCGCTGTTGGCGTCCCAGTCTTGCTGGTGAAAATCCTGGATGGTTCCGTCGTTCCAACCAATTACCGCCTCATCGGTCGGCAATTCCTGCGCTTTGAAATATTGGCGCAAGTAGGTAGAGAAACCTTCGTCGATACCAGAAATATCTGGTTGACCAGCAGGACCTTGTTGTCCGCTCAAAGCAAGACCGGCGTACAATTTTGCCAATACTTGTTTGTAGGCGCTTGGGTCGTTGTAAACCGTCTCGGAAGTCGTGACGTTCTTATCGAGCGGCACCGTATCTAGGTCTTTAAAACAGGACACTGCAAACATGGCAAGACCAACCATGAGCAATGCAGGCAGTTTAAATGATTTAAATTTCATATTGAAAGGTAGTTTTTTAAGTTAGAAACTGGCATTCACCCCAAAAACAAATGTTCTTGAACGTGGGTAAAGGTTATTGTCAATGCCACCAAATACTTCAGGATCGAGCCCTTTATATTGGGTAACGGTGATTGGATTTTGAACTGTGGCGTACACGCGCAGATTCCGAAGCATCCGTACTTTGTTCACCGTGTAGCCCAAGGTAATGTGGTCCAGGCGCAGGAAAGACGCGTTTTGCACAAAACGGTCGCTGAAATACTGTGGCACATTAAAGTCGACCGTACGGGTTTCGCCATGTACGTTATTCAAGTAACCGGCGCTGTTGTACAAGTTATTGTAGTTGCCATTTGCCGACAATACGTTGTTATACATGTAGTTACCTACGTTTGCACGACCTGCAAAAGAGAAATCCCAGTTGCCGCGGTTATAGCTGGAGTAAAAACCGAAAAACACGGGTGCGTTTGGACTTTTGTAGCGGTAGCGGTCTGTTGGTGTAACCTGGCCATCGCCATTGCGGTCTACGTACAAACCTTCAATCGGAACGCCTTTGTCGTCATATACTTGTTCGTACACGAAAAATGCATTGGTGCTATATCCAACACTGTGCACCTGAATGGTATTACCCACACCACCTGCAATGCCGCCGGTGAATACACCCTGGTAAGTTGGGTCGTCGGTAGCCGTCAATTTGGTGATTTCGTTGTGGTTGTAGGTTACGTTACCGCCAATTTCCCAAGTAGCCGTTTCTGATTTCATGGCTACAACGTTCAAGGAGAACTCAACCCCTTGGTTGGTCAGGTCACCTACGTTGGTCGTGATAAAGTTGGTCAGGTTGGTACCTGCAGCAACCGGGATAAAGTTCAACAAATCGCGGGTGTCGCGTTTGTATAACTCAACGGTACCATACACGCGGTTTTTGAAGAAACCATAATCCACAGCCAAATTATAGGTCGTTGTAGTTTCCCACTTAATTTTTGCATCATAACCAGCAGGACGCAAGGTATTGATGTACTCATTGCCAAACTGGTATTGCGCTGTATTCTGGCTTTGCAAATAAACCGACTGGTAAGCATAGTATTGCGCAGAAGTGTTGCCAATATCTTGTTGGCCTGTTTCGCCCACACCCAACCGCAATTTGAGGTTGGAAAGATCGGCATCCTGGTTTTCAACAATTTTCCAGCCCAAAGCGGCAGAAGGGAAGAAACCAGCGCGGTAATCAGGTCCAAAACGCGAAGAAGCATCCCGACGAGCGGTTACCGTCAACAAATAACGATCCTGAAAAGAATAGTTTAAACGTCCAAAAAGGGAAACCAGGAAGTTTTCACGAGGTGTAGACAGTGGTTCCTGCGTCACGATACTGCCATCTGCATTTTCAGATTGGTTCAGGTCGTTGATGTAAAAACGTTGCCAAGAGTAACCACCCATGATATCAACTTTGTGGTTGATATTGATCTTTTTCGTATAATTCAGGTAAAACTCCAACAGGGAGTTTTCTTTTTGCTGTTCGTAATGGCGGTTCAAGCCTTTGTTGGTAAAGGCAAATGCTGCGTTGGCAGGCTGTTTCACGTCGCCTTCACTGGTAGAACGGTCATGCGCCAGGTTCAAGTTGGCGCGCAGGTCTTTCAAGAACCAAAAACGGTAATCAAAACTAGCCGTTGCAATGTAGCGGTTTGCAGTTCCTTTGTCGGTTTGTTGCTCCAACAAGGCAATTGGATTGGCCGTTGCGATGGTAATTGGGTTGCCATTCGGTTGTTTCCAGGTAAAATATCCGCCATAAGCATCATTCCCATCGGCCGTCACAGATTGGGTTGGGTCGAACGCTACAGCAGCACCAATTGCGCCGCGGTTTGCGAAAAAGTTGTTGTCGCGCACCAATTTGATACCCGCATTTACTTGGAGGGTATTGTTAAAAAACTTGGGCGACAAGTTGATCGAACCTGTAAGACGGTCCAAATCATCTGTTTTCAAAATACCGGTACGGCTGGTAAATCCACCTGCAATACGATAAGGGATCATGCCTACCGCACCCGAAATACCCAGGTTATGGTCTTGGCTGATGCCTGTTTGGTAAATTTCAGATTGCCAATCAGTGTTTGCGTTGCCCAATAATGCACGTTGGGCGCTGCCTTCTGCGTAACGCTCCTCAATCAAACTGCGGAATTCGCCAGCATTCAACACATCAATTTGGTTTGTTTTGTTGCTGAACGAAACCAGGCCACTGTAATCAACCCGCATTTTGTTGCCAAGCGCGCCTTTTTTAGTGGTAATGATGATGACACCATTGGATGCACGCGAACCGTAAATGGCGGTTGCAGAGGCATCTTTCAACACGGTAAAGGTCTCAATGTCGTTCGGGTTTACAATGTTCAGGTTGTTACGGCTACCCGCAACAGTAGTGTTGTCTACCGGTACACCGTCAATCACGATCAACGGATCGTTGCTGGCAGACAAAGACGAGCCGCCGCGGATACGAATGGTACCGCCGCCGCCTGCATCAGAAGACGGTGTTACTTGTACCCCGGCAATTTTACCGGCAATCAGTTCCTGCGGGGCAACAATCGCGCCCTTGTTGAAACTTTTTGCACTAATGGCAACCACAGAACCGGTAACGTCCTGCTTCTTAACGGTGCCATAGCCAATAACGACTACTTCTTCCAGGGCTGCACCAGCGGTCAATTTAACATCATACGTGTTGGAGGCACCAATCGTCAGTTCCTGCTCGGCATAACCGGTATAGGAAATCTTCAAGGTAGATGCATCTTGGGGTACACGGTTGATGGTAAAACTACCGTCTGCCGAGGTAAGGGCACCAATTGTGGTACCTTTTACAATAATGCTTGCGCCAATCAGGCCTTCACCTGTTTCAGCGTCTGTAACCTTTCCGCTGATCGTTCTTTGCGCGTAGAGTACACTACCGCTGCACAAGAAGATACAGGTAAGGGCGATGAATAATTTGAGTGAAAAATGCTTCATACTATAAAACTAAATTTGGTGAAATTCACAACAAGCATGCATAACAACGTTTTTACGAATCATGAAGTGGTAAAACCGTTGCAGTAGGCAAAGAAAATAAATAAAACACATTGCTTGTATCAATTTCAACATGATTGTTGTCATTTTTACACTAAGACAAAATCAGTGTTAATAATATGGCGTTTTACAGGAGATTGTTTTGTCCACCAAAATAACAGGTTTTTGCAATATGCGGTTTAAGTTTAAGCCATTTTCCTTATAAAAAAATGCTGATTTGCCAAAATTTAGCATTTAAGGGGGGCGCGCTCCTGCGCATCAGGACAAAAAAATGCGCTGATCGCAGGGCAAAGCCGCGATCAGCGCATGGTGCAATTGTATTCTTTTTTTTAATCCAAAATCATCACGCCTGCAGCCTCAAAAGACAACTCGCGCAAAGGCTCCTTGATCGCCTCAATTTCGGTTTTGCTTTTGCCTGCGTCTTCTGCATAGTGGCGCAAAATATCAACTGAAGTTGTTTCGATAAATGCGTACCCATCAATTACAACCTGTTTGCCCGACAAATCTTTCGGCATAAAGAAGGCGTAATCTTTAAAGGTAACCCGCATTTCGGGCGTTCCTGGCTGTGTAGAGACCAACGTCATCCAACAACCCTTTTTCTGACACACTTGCTTCACCGTACCTGTCACCTTCGCAGGCATCGAATCGGTGCTGGCCATCTTAGGGATCAATTGATCGTAGGTGATCGCTTGATCCGCAGTTACGGGTGTGCCAAAATTTTTAACATTTTTTGTTTGGCTGTTGCCCGTCGTGCAGGACACCACCATAAGGAAGGCGCCCAAAATGAAAACCAAATTTTTTTTCATGTTTAAAAAAGTTTCTAAAATGCTGAAAATCAGATTATTGTTTCTATATTTGAAAACGCAAATCTACAAATTTTATGGAATTCTGATATGAATGGCACAATATTAGGGTAGTGAAATTGTTCTTGACTTGCTAATCACAGTACCTAACCCTCAAAAAGCCTGTCTGGGTTGCAAAGTATGCCTTTCGAACCAGCAAACACTATACCAACCGATTTACCGATGTACCAATCGTCCGTCTCCTTGTTAAGGCAAGTTTAAAGTCGTATTGCACATCAAATATTTTGCCCAAAAAAATTGTTTTATATTATACAATTCAAGAACAAACACTGGCTTTCTTTAATCAATTCGAAACAGCTTGCACCCTTCTTACACACCACAAATATTTCATCTTCCAAACCTACACTCAAATGAAGGGTAATAATCTTTTTTTTCGCCTGATGCTGTTGGTTGCCGTTTTTGGCTCCAGCATCGCTTACACCACCGCACAGTGTATCAGCGGTAACTGCCAAAACGGTAGCGGTACTTATCGCTATGCTGCCACCTCAAAATATACTGGCCAATTTTCCAATGGCCTGCGTGAAGGCAAAGGCAAAATCTCCTTGCCGAATGGAAATACGTATGAAGGTACGTTTTCCCGCAATAAAATGCACGGAGAAGGCACGATGAATTATGCCAATGGCGACCGTTACGCCGGTACTTGGGTAAATGACCAGCCTAGTGGCAACGGCATTTACCTGTTTAAAACCAAAGAACGCTATGAAGGTACCCTCCGAAACGGTGAGTTTGAAGGAACCGGAACCATGTTCTACCCCGATGGCGCTTTTTACACCGGCGGCTGGAAAGCCAATAACAAACATGGCAATGGCAAATTGACCTACCCCGATGGCCACGTGGTTACCGGTGTTTGGAAAATGGGCAAACTGACCGACGAAAACGAACAAACGGCAACCGTTCAGGAAAAACCAAAAACGAATAACCGTCCTAACACTAAGCCTCCGGTAACAACCGTAACTAACCTGAATAAAGCCAAACCAGACCTGAGCAATCTGCGCAACTGTGGTACGGTGTACTGCCGCTCCGGCGAAGGATATTATACGTATCCCGACGGATCTACCTGGGTGGGTGAGTTCAAAGACGGTATTCCTAACGGAAAAGGTGCCTGCCACTATGCCAATGGCGACCGATATGAAGGTGAATGGAGCAACAACGCCCCGTATGGTGAAGGCATTATGTACTTTGCTACCGGCCGCGTGTACGGCGCAGTATGGGTAAATGGTTCGCCCGTTAAAGAACTCGACTCAAACGAATCGATCCCAACTACCCCGATTCGTACTGAAAATAGCAAACATGTAAAAATTTGGGCCGTAGTCGTAGGGGTTGGTCGCTATACCGCCATGCCTTCGCTCAAATTTACCGACGATGATGCATACCGCTTTTATTCCTTTCTGAAAAGTCCGGAAGGCGGCGCTTTGCCCGATAACCAAATCTCCGTGCTGGTAGACGAGTCTGCTACCCGGCAAAATATCCTCAATACCATGCGTCAGTACTTCTTGCGCGCCGACGCCAATGACGTGGTATTGCTGTATTTTAGTGGACACGGTCTGGATGGCTGTTTCTTGCCGGTTGATTATGACGGATTTAACAACAAATTGCGCCATGAAGAAATCAAAGCCATCTTCCAGGAAAGCAAAGCCAAACATAAATTGTGTATTGCCGATGCCTGCCACAGCGGCTCTTTAAATTACGAAAACGGACTGGCATCTAAAGGCCCTGCGCCTGTTACCCTCGAGCGCTATTACAAAGCCTTCGAAGATGCCGATGGCGGCATCGCCTTTTTGATGTCTTCCCGTGCCGAAGAACTGTCCCTCGAAGATCAAGGCCTGCGTCAAGGCGTATTTACGTACTATGTGTTGAAAGGTCTTAAAGGACCTGCCGATTCTGACGGAGACTTCCTGATTACCATCAAAGAATTGTATAATTACGTGTATTCCAAAGTGCGTGAATATACCGCAGGCGTTCAAACACCGGTGCTTACCGGCAGTTATGATGATGCCATGCCGGTAGCCAACCGCCGATAACAAGAACGATTTGCAGGATTTCATTAAAAAAGCGTCATCCCGAATTTTGGTGGAACCCAAAATTCGGGATTTTTTATCCATTTTAACGAACATCCAGCAAAGCGTAAACACTTGGGTAAGATGTTCGACCTCGCTGGAGGTCGAACGTTTGTAGGAAAGATCCAAAGACCGAACCCGCTCACGACTTCGGAGAAGTCGAGCATTTTTAGCAAATCCTTAATTGAAATTAATGTAATCGGTAGGATCCATCGGCCGCCCTTTATACCACAGTTCAAAATGTAAATGTGGCCCAGAGGTGTTTTCGCCCGAATTGCCAATCAGCGCAATGGCCTCACCCGCTTTTACTGCCGCACCCGCTGGTTTCAACAGTACAGAGTTGTGCTTATACATGGTAATCACATTGTTGGGGTGCTGAATCGCAATGCTGTAGCCCGTTTCCACGGTGTAACCTGCCGAAACGACCACGCCGTCGGCAGCCGCTTTGATGGCGGTATTTTTTGGCGCCGCTACATCAATGCCAAAATGATTTTTCGGCAAATCATAGCCAGAGGTAATGTCACCGGATACCGGCGGCATAAAAAACAACTGACTCAAGGGCACCTCCCTTGGCAGGATGCTGCCCACACCTGCAGCGGCAACCGTGGGCGTATTCGGATCGCTCGTAAAATTACCTTTCGCAACCGCAGCGCGCAATTGTTCATCTTCCGGAATCCGTTCTACATCCTTGGGTAAGGTATCCGCCGGATTTTCAGGCAAGCCTTTCTTTTCAGCGGCAGATTTACTCATATCGGCAAGGTCGCCGTTCAGTAATTTGCGAAAATTTTCGTAATATCGACGTCCGGCTTCTACCTCGTTTTCCAGGTTAAGCACCTTCGACTTGAGTTCGGCAATTTCCTGGTCGCGCGCAAAATCGCCATATCCCGGAATATAACGCTTCAAAGGCGTCCATATAATCAAGGTCGTTACCAAGATGGCTGTCCCAACAATGAGCGAACTAAAAACAATATACACACTAAGCGGTGTCAATTTTACGGAACTTACCTCCTCGAAAGTTTCGTCGTTCATAATAACCAGACGATACTTGTCGCGCATTTTTTCCATCAACGTGCGATCATCATCACCATTACGTTGAAAGAAGCGGATAAAGTTTTTAAAAAAAGCGAGGTATTTTTGCACGGCAGCTATTTTAGGCGATACACAGCGTGAAAACAAATCAAGCGCAAAGTTGCGGTAATTTGTCGGTCTTTTTTGTTAAAAACCAATTTGTCAAGGCAACCTTTTTTTGCTAAACAGTACCATTGGTAACTGGTTTGAGGTTTAAAAATAAACAATCCGATCGATAGCAAGGCCCGAATTTTGCAGTAAATTGGAAAACGATGCCCATTTCTCGATCAATCATTCTATTACCTGTATGAAAAATTTCTGGAAGATACCTTTTGTCTTGACGCTTGTTGTACTCACAACAGCCTGTGTAACACAAAAGAAAAAAGGAAGCGAGGCAAGTAAATTCCAAAAAGGTTACCACAACCTGACCTCTAAATATAATTATTGGTTTAATGCCGACGAACTTTTTCGGCTTACTACGGATAAACTGGGGGATGGCCACAAGGACAATTACAATCAAATTCTGGAAATATATCCATACGTTGCTGCCGACCCTGCTACGGCCAAAACCGACCTCGATAATGTCATCACTAAATCATCGAAAGGGATTGCCTTGCACCGCCCGAGCGAATTTGTAGATGATTGCTATACCCTCCTGGGCCAGGCCCAATTTTTAAAACGCGACTTTGAAACGGCAGAAGCCACCTTCCAATATATTCGGGAAGAATACAACCCCAATAAAAAAACCAAGGCACAGTTAAAAGCAGAAAAGCGCAAAAAAGCCCTCGACAAAAAGAAGGCCGCCAAAAAAAAGAAAAAAGAACTGGCTAAAAAGCGCAAAAAATCGGCTGCAAAGCGCAAAAAAGACGCTGCCGCCAAGAAAAAACAAGCTGCTGCCGACAAAAAAAAGGCCGACGCTAAATCAAAAGCCAACGAAATCAGCACAACACCCATCACATTGACCGTTTCGGACAAGAAAAAGCCCGTTCCGCCGCCAAACAGTGTCAATCCCTATAAAAAACGGTTCCAGCGTACCGCAGCATTCCCCTTGGCCATGGTATGGTATGGACGCACCCTGGTTGCGCGTGAAAAATATGACGAAGCCGAATTTTTGTACCGCAGTTTGTGGGAAGACCCCTGGTTTCCAACCGATTTACACGCCGATTTATATACCGCAGAGGCCGATTTGTGGATCAAACAAAAAAAATACGACCTAGCCATTGATCCTTTAAAGGAGGCCATTACCCGCACTAAAAAGAAAAAAGTACGCGCCCGCCTGGCTTTTATCCTGGCACAAATTGCCGAACGCGCCGGGCGCTATGATGCTGCTGTCGATGCTTACGCTATTGTCTTGCGCAACCAGCCTATTTACGACATGGAGTTTAATGCACGCCTGCGGCAAGTACAGGCGGCTTGGGCCAACCAGAAAGTAACCAGCGCGCAGGCCAATAAAGACCTCGAACGCATGGCCAGCGACTTCAAAAACCTCGATTACCGGGACCAGATTTACTACGTCATGGCCGATATTGCCTTGAAAGATGGCTTGAAAAAAGACGCCATCGTGTACCTGCGCCGATCGCTCGATTTTAATAAAACCAATACCGCCCAACGCGCAGAGTCATACCTCAAATTGGCCGATCTTTATTTTGAAGGAGAGGATTTTGTAAAAGCTAAAAATTACTACGACAGCACCCTCAATGTGCTGATCAATACCGACCTGCGCTACAAACGGGTGAGCGACTATGCCACCAACCTCAAAGATATTGCGCGCCTCATAACCCTGATTGCCGCCAACGATAGTATTGTGCGCATCTACAACATGGATGACAGCCAACGCAAAGTTTTTGCCAAATCCTTGAAAAAACAGCGCGAAGCGGAAGCCGAAGCAGCCGCAAAAGCCCAGGCTCAGGCAGACCAGGCACTCAATACCCAAGCCAAAGCCCCCACGCCACAAGCAGGTGCACGTGCTTCGTCCTTCTACTTTTACAATGATGCCTTCCTCAAAAAAGGCCGAAAAGACTTTGTACGGACTTGGGGCGATCGGAAACTGGAGGACAATTGGCGCCGCAGTAGACGGCCCAATACCGCTTCGGCAGCGGGCGATGAGCAAGCGGCTGGCGGTGACAGTACAAAAACCGATAACGTGCGCGATGCTGAATTAACCGATCTGTTAAAAGGAATTCCGGCCTCAGCTGGAGAACTGGCGGTGTTGGATATGGCTACCTATGAAGCAATGTATCAACTGGGTACCTTGTTTCGCGATAAATTGGCCAATAATAAAAAATGCTCGGGCACCCTCGAAGAAATGCAGACGCGCTACAGTGATACCACGCGTTATACCAAATTTGAAAAGGAAACCTGGTACTACTGCTACCTGGCATTTACCGATTTGAGCAACCCGAGTCGGGCCCAATATTATTACGACAAACTGGTCGGGAAATACCCCAACAGCGCCTATGCACGCGCCATCAGCGATCCTAATTTTGTAAATGCAAATGCCGAGAAAAAACGGGAATTGGATCGTTATTATGAAGAAACCTTCCGCTTTTTTGAAAAAGGCTCGTACAAAGATGCCTTTGATCGCTGCCAGGAAGCGCCCAAAAAATACGGCTCCCAAAACCCGCTCATGGCCAAATTTGCCCTGCTCAGTGCGCTGTGCACCGGCAATTTACAGGGTAACGAGGCTTATTGCAAAGCACTGAGTGAGGTGGTCGCGCGTTACCCCAACAGCGCCGAAGCAACCCGCGCCAAAGAAATATCACGCCTGATGTCGTGCAAAGGCTTTGAAGTAGCCGAAGTGAAAAACAAACCGGGGAGCAACGAGAAAATAGACGAGGATTTTACCCTCGAAGACGATAAACTACATTATTTCATGATCGCGATAACAGGCGATGTGCGCCTCGACGACGTAAAAGCGGCGGTAACAGATTACAACCGCGAAAATCATAAAAACGAACAGTTACGCATTTCCAATATCTTCCTGGGCACCGATACCAATGTTCCTATTATCGTGGTGCGCAAGTTTGATAACAAACAACTGGCCATGAAATATTATAATGAAGTCAAAGATGCGAAAGACTTCCTGGGCGAAACATCGAAAAAAACGTACCAGAAGGAGTTTTTGGCCGTGACGCAAGAAAACTACCGACGTATTTTGAAAAACAAAACCCTGAGCGGTTACCGGGAGTTTTTTACCAGCAATTATTTAAAATAGGCATTAAGACAAGGAAATACCTAAAAAGCCCAGGTTTTTGCCATTGCGTGACCATAGGATCTCTTCCGTTGGCGGCGTCTGTGTGCGTTCAATCAATTTCTGCATGCGTACTTTCAATTCCGCTGGGTGAAAAGGTTTTGGAACAAAATCATCTGCACCTGCTTCCAGCACTTTCAAGCGTTTGTTGCTTTCTTTTAGTCCGCTAATTACAAGGATAGGACAGCTTGGAAACATTTTGCGCATGGCTTTCACGAAAGCTGTACCCGACATATCGGGCATTTGTAAATCACTCACAATGATCTCCGGTTGATACCCTAAGCTAAATTTGTCAAGGGCATCCATGGGGCTATTGCAGCAAGTTACCGTGTAGTTTTCTGAAAAAAATAATTCCAGAAAGCGGGTCATCATGGGGGCGTCATCTACAATGAGTAATTCTGGTTTGTGCATGTTATATAGTTGTTTAGATGGTAAGCGTTAATTTGATGGTGCAAACTTGCGGGGTATTGAGTAGTTTTTACGCAAATTTTCGGGAAACAGCAGATTCCGACTTTTTTTAGCACCAATGCATCGGAGTTTGGGAAGTGCATTTTTAGTTGAGCACCAATTTTGTATCTTCCAGGAGCGTCATAATTTCGCGTTTTAGTTCCATCGGCAAAACCGGCTTCACCAAGTATGTATTTACCCCGGCTGCTAAGGCGGTTTGACGCATGGAGGGGTCTTTAATGGAAGATGCCATCAAAACAGGGCAACTTACCCCCATTGCTCGGACAGCCCGCGTGAGTTGCAACCCATCCATGTTCGGCATTTCATAATCGGTTACAATAATGGCAGGCACATAGCCTAATTGGAGTTGATGAAGTGCCGCAGCACCATCTTCACAAGTAGTAACCTGGTAGGCCCTGGAAAGGAAAAGCGCCAAAACTTGCCGTATCATGGGCGCATCATCAACCAATAACAATTCTAACTTCGCATTCGGCATCATAAAGTGTTTGTTTAAATCATGTTTGATGCTGCAAAGATGAAATCAGGAGAAGCGCCGGGCGCTTGATTTTCGGGAATCGGCAGTAATTGGCTGTTTTTGGTGCTGGGAATATTGCCTTGAAAGTATTGGCTAAATTGGAAGCGCTTGGCTGGTCACAAAAACACCTTGCCAATATGCTTGGCATGACGCCTCAACAAGTCACTAAAATCGTGCGCGGCAAAGAAAACCTCACCATTGAAACCCAAATCAAATTACAGGAAGCATTGGATATTCCAATTCTGGCTAGCTACTATGAACACGGACTAAGCGAGCAGGTTTAATGCGCGGTTCGGTCAATAATTTATCCATATCCTTACAAAGGTAATAAGAAAATATGCGTCCAGGACAATTCTCCACTCAGTGCGTGGAGCATTGGAAACGTTAGGTATAATTGCCGCATGAGCCAAAGATTGGTTGAAGCGTATCCACCCCCCAAAACCAAAAAACGGCCCGCATCCTCCCGAACACGAACCGTTTTTATATCTTTTAAAAACCTGATCTTCTACCGCGCGTAAGCCACCGCCCGTTTCTCGCGAATCACCGTAACCTTAATCTGGCCAGGGTACTGCATTTCGTCCTGAATCTTCTGGGAGATCATAAACGACAGATCGTCCGCATACTGGTCGGTTACTTTATCGGCTTCTACGATTACGCGCAACTCGCGACCTGCCTGCATGGCAAATGCCTTCGATACGCCTTCATAGGCCATCGCAATATCTTCCAGTTCGCCGATACGTTTGAGGTAGTTTTCGAGGATCTCGCGGCGTGCACCCGGACGAGCGCCCGAAATGGCGTCACAAGCCTGGATGATCGGCGCAATGATGTTGTTCATCTCAATTTCATCGTGGTGGGCACCTACTGCGTTGATGATAACGGGGTGTTCGCCGTATTGTTCGCACATTTTCATGCCCACAAGTGCGTGCGAAAGTTCGGTTTCTTCTTCGGCTACTTTACCAATATCGTGCAACAGACCGGCGCGTTTGGCCATTTTGATCTGTTTCGGGTTCAAGCCCAGTTCGGCCGCCATGATGCCGCACAATTCGGCGGTTTCGATGGAGTGCTTGAGCAGGTTCTGACCGTACGAAGAGCGGAAACGCATCCGACCTACCATGCGCACCAGGGCTGCATTGAGGCCGTGAATGCCTTGCTCGATGACTGTACGTTCGCCAATTTCGATGATTTGTTCTTCTAATTGCTTGCGCACTTTAGCTACTACTTCTTCGATACGAGCCGGGTGAATCCGTCCGTCGGCCACCAAACGCTGGAGCGACAAACGCGCTACTTCGCGGCGAATCGGGTCGAAAGAAGAAATAACGATTGCTTCCGGGGTATCATCCACAATGATCTCAACACCGGTAGCCGATTCGAGGGCGCGGATGTTCCGGCCTTCGCGACCGATGATCTGGCCTTTCATGTCGTCGTTTTCCAGGTTGAACACCGAAACGGTATTTTCAATGGTAAACTCGGCAGCAGTACGCTGAATGGTCTGGATGACAATCTTTTTCGCCTCTTTGTTGGCCGTCAATTTTGCCTGGTTGATGGCTTCTTTTACAATGGCCATCGATTCTGACTCGCTCTTGGCGCGTACGGCTTCCAGCAATTGATCTTTGGCATCCTGCTGGGTGAGTTGCGCAATTTTTTCGAGGGCCTTGATGCGTTCTTCGTTGGCCGCATCGAGTTCTTCTCTTTTTTTCTGAACAATTTTCAGTTGTTTGTCCAGGTTTTCGCGCAGGGTTTCCAGTTCTAATTCGCGGTTATCAAGGTCGTTTTTGCGGTTATCAAGGTCCGAAATTTTTGCTTGAAAGGCGTCCTGTTGAATTTTGAATTCCTTTTCTTTGGCCACCAGCTCCACCTCCATTTCTTTGAGGTGCAATTGGTGTTTTACTTTTTCGGTATCAAATTCGGAGCGCATCGCGGCGTAGCGTTCTTTCGCTTCCTGGATCTTTTGTTGTTTGATCCGTTCGTTTTCCGATTCTGCTTTAGAAACTACTTTTTCTGCTTTCAGGGCGGCTTCATCCTCGATGCGCTTGGCGTTGAGGCGGGCTTCCTGGATGGCAAGATCGCCTTGGCGGTTGCTTTCTTCAATGGTTTTGAGGTTGGACCGCTTGATCACCGAGGCAGTGAGCAGGTAGGCGATGATTGCGCCCACTGCGAGTCCTATAAATAAGCCTATTCCGATATCCATAGTATGATGGGTGGTTTTGGTCTTCTGTAGCCCTAAGTAAGGACGTAGAAGTATATGATAGATTTGGTTGATGTCATTTCCGCATCCTTATTTACGGATGCCGGCATTCAGTTTGGTTTCAAAAGCCTGTTGCAACTGTTGCATCAGGTGGTCAATGTCTTTGTCTTGCAAGGTTTTTTCTGGGTCTTCGAAGGTAAAACTCACAGCATATGATTTTTTACCCGCCCCTAATTTACTTTCATCTTCAAATACGTCGAACAAATTGATGTCTTTCAGCATTTTTTTGGCTGTTTTACCGGCCAATTGTTTGATGTCGCCAAAAGAAACGGCCTGATCGAGTACCAGCGCCAGGTCGCGGCGCACGGTAGGATATTTATTGAGTTCTGTAAATTGTATTTTGTTCGAACCCACGGCTTTAAACAGGTTGTCGATGTTGAAATCGGCAAAAAAGACGGGGTTTTTGATGTCCATTTTTTTCAAAATAGAAGGCAACACGGCACCAAACGTAACCAGTTCTTGTGGACCGCGGTGGTATTTCAAGGCATATTGATAAGGCGCTTCCTGGAGTACGGTTTCCTGATAGCCGCCTACACCAAAACGCGCCAGCAAATTCTGTACAAGGGCCTTCAAACTGTAAAAATCTACTTTGCTTTTGCTCGATGGTTGCCAGCTTTCGCCCTGGTACGCGCCGCTCATGCACACGCTCATGCGCGCGACTTCCGAAAAACGGGCTTTACCTTCTTCGCTGTTGGGTTTGCGCAAATAGGTTTTACCCAATTCAAACAAGCGCAAATCGGCATTTTGGCGGTTCTGATTGCGCAAAATGGTATCCAATGCACTAAACAGCATGGTTGGACGCATACAATCGAGGCCCTGGTTGGCGGTATTGTGTACAAACACCAATTGGTCCTGCTCCACCGGGAACAAGGCCTGTTCGCCCAAATGGTTGGCAGAATTGGACAACGACAAGCTCATGCACTCATTAAAACCATTGGCCGCCAGAAAATCGGCAGCAATGTTGCGCAGTGCATCGGGGGTAGGGCGTTGGGAAACTTCCATGCTGGTGCGGAATTGCGCAGGCACGGGCACATTATCCAGTCCAAAAACGCGCAAAACTTCTTCCACGACATCCGCCTCGCGGGTTACATCGGGTTTGTTGGTGGGGATCACAGCCGTCAAACCGTCCGCGGTTTCGGCTTCAATGCCGATTTCGAGGGCTGTCAGGATTTGTTTAATTTTATCGGCACCCAAATCTACACCAATCAGTTGGTTGATGCGTTGGTAGCGTACGGGTATGCGTGCAGGCGCAACCGGCTGTGGGTAAAAATCAACAATTTCGGAAGCGATTTCGCCGCCGGTTAGTTCACAAATGAGCAATGCTGCACGTTTGAGGGCGTACAAACATCCGTTGGGATCCACGCCTTTTTCAAATGACCAGGCCGCATCGGTGCGCAAATTGTGGCGCAACATGCTCCGGCGAATCGATTTGGCATTGAACCAGGCACTTTCCAAAAACACCTGCGTCGTTCCGTCTTTTACGCCACTGTCCGCGCCGCCAAACACGCCGCCCATGCACATGGGTTGCGCGTTTCCGTCGCAAATCATCAGGTCTTCGGCAAAGAGTTTGCGTTCGGTATCGTCCAGGGCTTTGAAAATCGTGCCTTCTGGCAGGGTATTTACCTGTATTTTGTGGCCACCAATGGCTGCAATATCAAATGCGTGGAGGGGCTGACCGAGTTCCATCCGCACGAAATTGGTTACATCTACCACGTTGTTAATCGGGCGTTGCCCCAGGGCCAGCAGGCGGTTTTTTAACCATTCGGGGCTTTCGGCTACTTGAATGCCCGTGATGGACACACCGGTGTACCGCGGACAAGCAACCGGATCCAGGACTTCTACGGTAATTGGCACCTGCGTTTTAGGGGCAGGAAAGGCACTCACGTCGGGCAAATGGAGGGGAGCAACGGCTCCTTCCTGTACACGCAGGTACGCCGCAAGGTCGCGCGCCACCCCTGCATGGTTGGTTGCATCGGCGCGGTTGGGGGTAAGTCCAATTTCGATAATGGTATCGGGTGCTTGTTCGTACCAGTCGGCCGCAGAAATGCCAAGTGCCGTATCAGGCGGCAACACGAGGATGCCGCTGTGGTCGGAGCCCACGCCGAGTTCATCCACGGCGCAAATCATGCCTTGCGAAGGAATTCCCTTCACTTTGCGTTCGCCGATGGTAAAAAGTTCGCCGTCTTTGCTGAAAACATTTGCACCAGGCAAGGCGACAAATACTTTTTGGCCTGCAGCAACATTGGGTGCACCGCAAACGATCGAACGAATAACGCCATCGCCAACATCAACCGTGGTGGCAGATAAGTGGTCGGTTTCCGGAATGCGTTCGCAGCTGAGCACAAGCCCGCTGCGCACCTTGTCCAGGTCAACCAAAGATGGTTTAACCGTTTCTAATCCTTCTACTTCAAGCCCCAGTGCGGTCAGTATATCGGCAATTTCATGGGGTGTTTTATGCAGGTCGAGTAGTACTCGAATCCAATTCAAAGAAACCTTCATTCCTCAATAATAAGTACGGATTATCAATTTTGATTTTGATTTTCTGTAGACACAGTAATTGCGAATGAGCAAAGGTAGTAATGTTAATGAAAAATGAACGGGAAATTTTGTATATGGCAAAGGCGGGAATGCAAGGGCGGGTGTTTTTATCGGGCACCACGACCTGGTCCCTGTGAAAAACATCCGCCCCTACCTTCCCGCCACCTTAATTTATGTTGCAACGATCTGCCCTGCGGCCTATCGTTGTAGTAAAAAACGTTTTACCACCTGTTCGCCGGTTTCCGTGTGCACATTCAGCCAATACACGCCATTGCTAAGCGATGTCGGTATTTCGAGTGCCTGGGTGCCCGCAGCGGTAAGGCTAGTCGCTTGCACCAATTGACCTTGCGCATTAAACACCTTTAGCTGAAGTACTTGACCGTCCCATTGGGTAAAGTCGGCAAACAACTGGCCATCCGTTGGGTTCGGGAACAGGATAAAAGATGGATCGAGGGTGTACGACAGCCCATCTTCCTGTTCATCTCGGTTCGAAACTTCAGGCAAAACCGGACAATAGAAGGTGTTCAAGTATGCTTCGGCATAAATTTGTTCCTGTAAACGCACCAATACTTGGATATAATCTGGATCGGCCTGCGCTTGCAAGGTATATTTGAATACATCAGAACCGCCATTGCGAATGCTATCCGACACAGACGCAAAGCGCACCGAATAGAATGGCGAATAGTTCGGGTTCCGTACCGCATAGGTATGTCCACTTGGGGCTACATAGGTCGAGTTGTTGACTGGGCGCACGGCATTATAGCCCGATGGAATCTCAATCGCCATGTACAGCAATTTGTTGGTGCAGTTGTTGGTCGTGCGGATGCGGTAACTCAAACGGCGTTTCACGTCGATGGTAATGCCCAGCAATTCGAATTTTACACAACCAATCACTTTAATATCGCAAGCGGCCTCTTCATTTACCGTAATTTGAGTGCAGCAGGTGGCCGTTTGGCCGCAGGCGTCTTCTGCCTTGAAACACACATTGTTGGTGCCCAAGGGGAAATTACTGCCCGATGCCAATCCACTCGTACGGGTGATGGTAAGGCCTGGACAAACGCAGTTGCTGTTGGCGGTAGCATCTGCATAAGTGACAACGGCATTTGTGCTGCCGCCCGCTACATCAACACTAATTGGATTCGGGCAGGTAATTTGTACAACCGATGGCGCGGGCACTTTGTAGGCCAGGGTGTAGGTAACAATGGTATCGCAGGCAATGCCGACACCGGGCAAGGTATCCAGTACGGTTCCGGGTTGGGTATAGGATTGGCCACCGATTTTTATGGTTTCGCCTGGACAAAACAGGATAGTTTCGGCCCGTACCGGCTGCGGCAGTATCGTCAGGGTATAAGTAATAATGGTGTCGCAAGCACCCGCATTACCCGGAACGGTATCCAACACGATTCCGGCTTGGGTGTAAAACTGTCCACCGATCAGCACGCCCGATCTAGGACAAAAAGTGATGGTTTCGGCCCGTACAGGCTGTGGCAATTGAACCAAAGTGTAGGTAACGATGGTATCGCAGGCGCGCCCGATGCCTGGAATGGTATCCAGTACGATCCCTGGGTTGCTGTAAAATTGTCCGCCAATGTTGACCGATCGGCCTGGACAAAATTCAATGGTTTGGGCTTTTAGGTTGTAAGGCAGCACCTGCAAAACATACGTTACCAAGGTGTCGCATGCAGTACCGGTGCCCGGAAACGTATCCAGCACGGTAGCAGCACTGTTGTACTGAATGCCATTGATGGTAACAAATGTTCCGGCGCAAAATTCGATAGAATCCGTAATAGTAACCTGTGGCAATAATTTCAGGACATACGTAATCAGCGTGTCGCAGGTATTGTTCAGGCCCGGGATAGTGTCCAGCACGGTGGTCGGCTGGCTGTAGGTATTTCCGGCAACCGTAACGGTAGTGCCTGGGCAAAAATCAATGTTTTGCGTCAATTCAACGGCAATCGAGAACGTCACAGAAGCCGTATCCAACAAAATCCGGTTGCAGGCATCGGTTACTTGTACGGTGTAGACGCCGCTGCTGGCAATCGAAATAGCAGGCGTTGTTGCGCCAGTGCTCCACAAGTAGGTAAAGGGCTGAACGCCTTCGATCAAAAGGGGCGTTAATTGCGCTTCTACCCCGGAACAAACCGTTTGATCGGATAAACTTAGTTCAAAACCAGGCTTATCCTCAATTTGCATATTGGCAATAGACTGGGTGCAGGTACAGGCATTGTCGATCAACAATTGGATGTTTTCAGTGCCTTCGGTCAGGGCATCACTGAGCACATTTACCGGCACCAGGATCGATTGTTGTCCGGCGGGAATCACCACAGGACTGGTAATGGCGGTATAGTCAACATTGGGTGTAGCGGTGCCCACCACGGCAAAATTGACCGTAAGCGGTTGGGTTAGGTCGCTGCTATCGCGTGAAAAGCGGAAAGCAGCAGGGCCGCAACCGCCTTCGTAGGCTTTGTTCAGGCCTGGCGGATAAATGGCCTCCGCTTTTGCTGTACCACCGGCATTAAAGGAGTTGGCGCGTAAAAATACCGCCGATCCGTATTGTTGGTCGCCGATATCGGCAATGGCCAATTTGATGTGGTAGGTGGAGCAGGGAATTACATTGGCAGTTGCGGTAATCACCTTGGTCCAGCCATCCAGTTGGCATTCCAGCGGACTGAAAGCCGTCAAATTCATACATCCGTTAGAGGTTTCGGTGTTATTGACGTAAAAATTGGTATTGGTGATGTGGTTTACATTGTTGGTGGCGATGCCCGTTGGAGAACCCGGCAGGGTGCCAATATTTAAATTACCCGAAATACCCGGACCGCTGATAAAGAAACCAAATACGTCATTGAACTGCGAATTTACAAACTCGCAATATTCCTCTGAGCCAAAAACGAAATCGAATTGAACGGTATTGGCTGTTGGGGTAAAGTCAAATTCAATTTTCGATAAATCAAATTGATTGCCATTGTCCAGGGTTTTAAGGTCTGGATCATCCTGCGAATTGTCACTAAATCCGCCATTGGCATTGTCTACACTATTCGGGCCAGGCAAGGAAGCCACAGTGCCTGTTGCCAGGATCATGCCTTCCCCGATACCGATGTTGGTCAGGCCACTTGTAAAAGTGCCCCGAGAGTTGGTGTTGCCCGATGCGGTAATGTTGGACACATTGAAACAATTGCCCCCCACCAGGGTATTGCGAATCAGGCTGGTTGCGCTTACGCCACTCACGACACTCAGTTTTGCGGCTTGTGCTTTGGAGGCAAATGCTTGTACCCAGGCATTATTATCGGGACAATTATCACATTTTACAGACAAGTAAAAAGCGTGGGAATTGGATTGTTCCAGGGAATTCACCCGGAGTTTGAGCGTCATGCAGGCTGCTGATGCTGTAATTTGCAAGCCATGCGCATTTCCTTCTAGTAATTTAATTGATTGTTTTTCAATTGGTTGTGTTAAGGTTGGTGCCAGGCTGAATACCGTTTTTTGGCCTTTTACGGCTCCTAACGCCAGCACAGTATAGGAATTTCCCGGTATAAGTCCACAAAGTTGAATGTCATGGGTGCCTGTGGTCACCTCCATACGTGCGCGCATGCCCGGGTGTTCCATTTGCACCGCAAGCGCATTGTTTTGGCCGTACAAACTGCCCGCGCAGCAACAAAGGGTAAAAAGGAGTAAAAAAAGTGGGTTTGGTTTCATTTTATCGAATTTGTTGGGTAAAAGATGGTGTTTGTATTTGTTATTACCGTTGCAGCACAAATTTATGAACAACCGCTTGGCCATTTGTCGGCATAATTTCCAACAAATAAAGTCCATTGGGTAGTTCCAAAGGCAAATCAAGCGCAGTATGGGCTGTTTCAGCCGTTTGCGTTGTGTGTAAAACCAACCGTCCATGAATATTATATAGGCGCAATTGCACTGATTCGGTATTCCAGGCAGACAAATCAGTGTACAGCCGACCGTTTGTAGGATTAGGGAAAACAAGGGCGTTTTCCTGGTCGGTCTGTCTTTCCGCAATTGGGTTATCTGGGGCGAAGGTAACATCACAACCAAAAACGTTCATATAAGTGTCGTAGTATATTTGTGATTCGAGGCGCACAAATGCATGGATAAATGACACATTGGCTATTGCTGGCAAAGTGTACTGAAAAACATCCGATTGTCCGTTGGCGATGCTGTCCGATAATGCAGCAAAACGAATACTGTAGGCTGGGCTGTTATTGGGGTTGCGCACGCGGTAAGTTCGTCCGCTGGGTGCCGTGTAGATGGTATTGGTAGCGGGGGCGCTTGCCAACAAGGATTTGGGCAATTCGAAGGCAATGTAGAGGAGTTTTTGGCTACATTGGTTTTGCAGTCGAATGGTGTAGGTTTTTTGGTTTTGTGCATTTTGTTTTACCGAAAGCACCTCAAATTTCAGGCAAGCCAGGCTTTTTACATCGCAGGCTTGTCCATCGCTCACATTTACGGTAAAACAACAGGTCCGTTCCTGTCCACAGCTGTCTTTGGCTTCAAAACACAATTCGGTGACGCCCAATGGGAAAACACTGCCACTGGGCAATCCTTTTTTGAGGCGCAGCGCGATGCCTGGGCAGGTGCAATCACTGGCTGCACTGGGACTCGTGTAGTTGACCAATGCGTTGTTGGTATTGGGTGCAACATCAACCACTACAGGCGCCGGGCAATTCAATTGCAAGGATGTTTGGTAGTTGGGTGCAGTATATTTTAAAATAAAGGTTGCTACCGAGTCGCAGGCACCGGGCACCGCAACCGTGCGCACGATGGTTTGTGGGGTATGATAGTACACCCCATCGAGCAGCACGGAGTCTCCTTTGCAGAAGAAAATTTCTTTACTGCTGGTTGCCTGCGGTTTAAATTGTAAAATATAGGTTGCCAGCGTATCGCAGGTCGTTGTGGATGGAATGAGTGCCGTAATCGTATCTGGTTGGCTGAAGTTTTGGCCCAGGAGTGAAATGCTGGTTCCGGGGCAAAAAGCGATGATTTTGGTAATGGTTGGTTGGGGTTTGGCTATTTTTGTGGCATATACCCAATGTTGGTTGAGGAGTAATTGGCCGTTGGCGCCCGGTTCGGCACCGTTCGGATTCCCTTGGTTGGATAGTCCGTTGAGTCCACCATTTAGGCTTGTAAATATATTGTTAAAATTATCGGAAAGCCGAATTTGTCCACCAGATCCGCCGCCACCCGGGCCATGGGATTCTGCTGGAATCAGGGAGAAGCAATTGCCGCCTTTACCACCCAGGGCCTCACAGTACAAGGTATCCATCAATTGATTGGTTTCAATTAAAATGGTACCGCCCGCGCCGCCGCCGCCTTGTCCGTCTTTTGCGTTCGTTTCAGGAGGCAGGGTTACATCCAGGCCATTGGCCCGAACATAGAAGTGGTTGCCAACGATGGTTTGTGCTTTCAAAAAGACGATGCCACCGCCATGGCCGCCGCTGCTCCCGGCATTGTCGTTGACATGTCCTGCGCCACCGCCGCCACCCAGGATGATTTTATCCGGCACATCGCCCGACAAGGCTGCACCACCCAAGCCATTGGTTCCGGGTGTAGGCAGGTTGGGTGCGAGGAAATAATCGAGACCACCTTGGCCGCCAGCGCCACCATTGGCACCGCCGCCGCCGCCCGCATTGTGTGCATTGCCGCCGCCGCCGCCATTGCCGATGTTGCCGCGACCATAGGACTGTTGCAGCGGAAGCATGGCCACGCCTTCGCCTTTTGCCCCGGCGACAACAGCATTGGGCGGATAAAAATAGTGCAACTCTTGAAACGAAAGGGCCGCTGCATCCACCGCCGCGCCCCCTCGAAAGCCGAGGCCGCTTACATCTATATGGTTAGTAAGTTGGAGTACATTTTTAACTTCCAGGGCCAAAACGCCCCCCGTACTGCCGTTCCAGGGCGCACATGTGAGTGCTCCAACCTGGACATTATCGTATTCAGGTACCGTAATTAACTGGACTTTACCTTCCAATTGGTAATTCTTTTTTAAGGCATATTTCAGGTAAATGGTGTTGCCACTTATCGCGTCAATTCGGTTAAATTCGTAGTTGCCGGTATTACCAAGATCGGTCAAGCTGCCAAATTGAGGGCTATCGGTCAAGTCGGCTTTTGCCCCCTGCATTTGAATTAGGAGCACCCGGTTGCCTACCTGAAAACCATCGGCTGCACCCACCAGCACGATGCTGCTGTCGCAACCAAAACCCGTAACGGGGGTGTAAATATTAATGATGCCTGTGAGGGTATCGGAAAAAGCGGTCAAATGGGTAGCCGTTTGGTTCAACATGTTTGGTTCCAACCGCTCAATAGACAAACTGTTATGCCCAAATACCAAGTTGGAAAAGAGTAGTAAAACTCCAAAAGAGATTTTCGTAAAAAACGCCATCGCGATTTACAAATTAATAGGTTAAATTAAAAAATGGAAGCATGTAGGGAGGCTTTCTGCTCAAATATCTAGGTAATCTGGATAATTATCAGGGTTGAGGGCATTGAAATGGCTGGCAAAAGCAGGTTTTGTATGCTAGCTTGCAAAGCGGAAGGGCGTAAACGGGCGGGTGTACCTTGATTAGGGTAGTTGGTTGGTGGGGCAAACAATCGAGTATAACGCTGAATCTATTTGAGAAAATAATATATTTTTATGAATGGGACGCGGAATCCAACTTGAGGACACCACAAAACCGTTCTGCCCAATCTTCGAGCAATTGAGCGGCTTCGACTTGAGCAGTTTCAAGCGGAAGCGGTCGGGTTAGTATACTTTCAGCATATAACAAACCCATTTCCCGAATTTGGTCTGGCCGAAGGTTCAGCGTACCACAAACTGCCACCACCGATTTTTGATATTTTTGGGCCAATCGTGCTACACCTGCCACCACCTTACCTTGCAGGGTCTGCACGTCTATTTTTCCTTCACCGGTAATAATCCAGTCCGCTTTTTGCATTGGGTTTTCGAGGCCGCTGAGTTTCATTACCAGGTCGATACCGGAGTGTAGGGCTGCCGGTAAAAATACCATGGCCCCGTACCCCAGGCCTCCAGCTGCGCCTGCACCGGGAACATGCGCAACATCCAGGTTTTGTTGTTGTTTGATGATGGCTGAAAAATGCTGTAGGCCTTCATCCAGTTGTTGTGCCATGACTGGACTTGCCCCTTTTTGTGGACTGAACGTAAGCGCCGCGCCGCTGGGACCAAAAAGTGGCCCGGATACATCGCAGGCAACCTGTACCGTAATATCTTGTAAATTAATTACTTGGTCATAATCGATACGTGCCACCCGGATCAAATTACCGCCGCAGGGGGCTAGTAACTGATTCTCCCGATCAAAAAAACGATAGCCTAAGGCACAAGCCATTCCCATACCGGCATCATTGGTGGCACTGCCGCCGATCCCAAGCACGATATTGCGCGCTCCGCGTTTTAGGGCATCCAAAATGAGCTGACCGGTGCCGTATGTGTGGGTAAGCATGGGGTTACGGCGCTCCAGGGGTAATTGGGCCAAACCGGATGCTTGCGACATTTCGATCAAAGCCGTTTTGGAATCTAGCACATAGCCGTAGTGCGCTGTAACCATTTCTCCCAAAGCATTGGCCACATTCGTTTGATATATTTGACCACCCAACGCAGCTGTAATCAGCTCAAAAGTACCTTCTCCGCCATCTGCCAAGGCGTGTACTTCCACCTGTGCTGCTGGTATTCCCCTTAAAAAGCCCCGTTTTAGCGCCATGGCGACTTCCATGGCTTCCAAAGAACCTCTAAATTTGTCCGTACAGATCAATATAAATGGTGGTGGCTGCATAATTTAGACAAGTATAACAGGTAAATATATGGTAAAAATCAATATAAAAGCAAAGAATCCCAATAAAATATACGCTTCAGGAATATTCCAGGATATCGGGGCCAATCCTATTTCTGTGTCGGGAGCAGGTGGCCGCTGCCCGGCAGGCACAATGCGGCTTAACAGTACACCTAGGCCTATCGTCATAAGGCACCCAATGACATTCCACCAAAACCAGAAAAGTTGTGGTTGAAATCTCCATAAGTAAATATTGAATAAAATACTGATGATCAAGGAGATGTTTGCTGCCCGCGCATGGGTCTTTTTGGTTAGAATTGCCAATAAAAAAATACCCAAAATGGGGCCATAAAACACGGAGCCTATCTTGTTAATGGCTTCAATGACCGTTTTGGCGATATCTCCCACGAAAAAGGCAAGTATCATCGTGATGCACCCCCACACCAAGGCCACTAATTTGCTGTACAAAACATATTTACTGCCTGAAAAGTCCTTCTTCTGGTTCAAAAAGGATTCCATCGTCACGGCGCTCAAAGAATTCAAGGTAGAACTGTACGCAGACATAGCAGCTGCAATGATGGCGACTACAATAATACCGATGACGCCATGCGGTAAATAATGTTCAATAAAAACAGGCACCATTAGATCGGTTTTCATCTTCCCGGCTGCATCCAAAGGGATCTTGGCTGCAAAATCGGCATTCATGTGTACAAGGGTACCAAGAATCAATCCACCCAGGCAATAGGCGCAGGTAATTGGAAAGCGCAATAACCCGTTAAACAGCAGTATTTTTTTAACAGTTGGCATATCCTTGGCCGACAAGATGCGCTGTGCCTGCATTTGGTCGGTACCGTAATAGGAGCAATACAAAAAGATACCTCCCAACAACATCGGAAAAAATCCGTATTCATCGCCATTTAATCCCAAGGAGTCAAAACGAACGGCCTGCAAACGACTTTTATCCACATGTTCAATAAAAACATCCCAGCCGCCCAGGTAGCCCAAGGCATAAACGATGATCATAATAATACCGCTTACTTTAATAAACATCTGCACGACTTCGCTGTATACCACGGCCTTCATACCGCCTTCTAAGGAATAAACAACGGTGGTTAAACCAACAATGGCCATGGTCCAGGCAAAGGATAGGTGTAGCAGCGATGAAAGAATCAGGCAAACTGCATATACGGTTACACTGGTTGCAAAGCTTCGGCTGAACATAAAAGCTACACTCAACAGTATGCGGGTGTTGGCGTCAAATCGTTGTTCCAAAAAAGAATAAATGCTTAATACCTTGCTCCGATATAAGGCAGGGGCTACGATGGTCATAATCACCAACATGGCAATCGGAACGCCAAATTCAAAGGTGAGCCATTGCATACCGCCACCTTCCCGAAGTCCAACAAAAGCAGGCGCAGAAACAAAACTGATTACCGACAATTGCGTGGCCATGGAAGACATACATAATGCAAACCAGCCAAAGGAGCGCCCTCCCAAAAAGTAGTCGCCGCCTGCTTCGCTTTTTTTAAACATCCGTCCCATTGCCACCATAGCCAACAGGTATAAAACGACCAAAGTATAATCGATCCAGTTCATATTTGTTGGTACAGGTCCAGCCTGCTTTTTGTATTATTAGCGTTGTCTGATTGTATCATATCCAGGATGAGGGCTGCCGACCACGAAAAATCAGCACCACCATATCCGGTTGAATCAGGGTCTTGCAGCGTCGATTTGGCCGGATCAAAATATTCAAATAAGCCATAGTGTTGCACCAACGCCAGGCTATCTTTTTTAATTTGCTTTGCCAGCGATTTGAAGCCATACCGTTCGCAGCCTTTCCAGATCAGCCAATTGGTTGGAATCCATACGGGGCCGCGCCAATACCGCTTGCTGTCATAGTCGGTAGCAGTAACCGCATTGGTAGCGCACAGGAAATACGCTTTGTCTTCGCCCCAATAATGGGCACTTTGCAGGGTTTTTTTCATCAAATGCGCCTGCCGTTTGTTGGGAATACCTGCCGTAAGCGCAACCATAGAGGGTGCTCCACTCCCTTTGATCATTTTTTCATTACGCAGGTCGTAATAGTTGTACATGCCAGCAATAGGGTCAAACAACTTGCGATTCATTGCTTTTTTGGTCTTTTGGGCCCATTGAAGGCAGGTGTTGCCAATATCAGACATACCAAACTGAAGCGCTAAACGTGCCAGGCTTTCGTTGCTGGCTACGAGCAGGGCATTAAACAGGGGGTCTTGTACCAAAAATGGCAGGGTTTTCTGCATCAGCTGCTCGTCAAAATTAAGTTCTTTTGAAAGTTCAATCAGGGTTAGGTAATAGTTATAATCTTTTTTGGTAGGCCGCTGCTGATCGTTTACATGTTCGGTATCGCGGCGTTGAATTTCATATTGGCGCGGTTCGAAGGATTGCCAAATTGCATCCCATTGAACAGCATTGTCGGTACCCGATTCCCAATTATGCCGAATGTAGGGCAAGTACTCTTGTTGCGGATCCCGATCGCGGTAAAGATAGGCGTGGAAGCGAAAGATACCGCTTATGGTGTTTTTATAAAAATCGGTATGTTCGGCACGCGCATGGTCCAATCGAAACACTTGCTCCAGGCAATATCCGAGGTTAGGGGGTTGGGTAATACCCGAAGTCGCAACATGTTTGGGCGCATACGGGTTGGCACCCGCCCCTTGAAATGCCGAGCCCGGAAAATAACTTTTGCCTGCATCGTCATCATGGTAAACGATATGGGCCAAAAAACCATTTTCCCATTGACAATCTAGGATCGTCTGAAATTCTTGTCGCGCGCGCGAAAGGTCTATGTATGCCCAACCCACCGCACTAAAGGCAGAATCCCAAAGCCATTGAAACGGGTACAATCCTGCCGTTGGAATGGTGCATTTGCTGCGCCAGTTTTTGTATAACGTAGATACGCAAGCCTTTTCCAGGTCGGGCAGCGTACGAAATGCTTTTTTGTGCATTTGATCGGTTTGAAAATTTTTCAGGAAGGTATTTTGTACGGTCGCCCGAATGCTGCATAACGCACTAACTTAGAAAGGTCGCAGCATCCGGGACGACACGTAGGGTGTTTATTAGAACTTGAACATGACGAACACGGTGATCCGGCGCGGCAAAATAGGCCGGGCATTGTAAAATGGATCATTGGTTGCGACACTGGTGTCGGCAACCCTCGGATCACCTTCTGTTAAACCTCTGCTATTGAGTGCGTTGTACACATTTAATCCAATTTTGATTTGCTCTTTATCGCCTGCACGGAATGCCTTTCCGATTCTTGCATTCAGGATGCTGTACGCAGGAAGTTCCACATTGTTCTGGTCGTCAGCATAGCGTTTGCCTTCGTGGTTGATCATCAGGCCAATATCCCATTGCTTCCGCTCAAAACTAATTCCACCATTAATCAGTAATTTTGGCTGCCGCAAGGTCCAGTTGCCAGCATAATCCACTACGACATCATCCGCCGTGCCCAGCTTGCCATCGGTGCCGGAGGTCGTCTTTTTAAAATCATCGTATTGGTGTTGTTGTAAGGTCGCATTTGCATCTATCGTGAGCCCTTCCACGATTCGGTATGCTGCACTGATCTCGGTTCCATAACTGGTTACAGAACCCACGGGCGTGGTAATTTCGCGAATTACATTGTCCGAACCCAATACAAGGTCGTTTTGAAGGCGGTTCTGTATATTGTTATAAAATAGCGCAATGTTGCCTGAAAGATTGCCAGCACCATATTTAGCGCCTATTTCACCTTGGTAAAGGGCCTCGTTTTTTGCGGGCGCTTGTTGAATATATGCACCATTTCCATCCACATTAATGTTTGAGAAGGTGCGTAATTCGGGGAAATAAAATCCTTTTGTAAAGGAGCCATACAAATTGGTACTGCTACTCAAAGCATAGTTTAGGCCGGTTACAAAACCAAAATCGTCGAAATTAACTTTACGGGTAACAACCTCGCCGGTTAGGTTGCGGTAGCTGGCGTCTGCACTGTTGGTTGCAGCAGCGTTGGTAGCCGCTGCGGTTTTGCTTACTGTGATGATGCCTTGATGTACTTCATATCGGGCGCCCAAGTCGATGCGCAACTTGCCCATTACAATTTCATCTCCCGCATAAATGGCCATGCGTTGCGCTTCGAACGTATTATAGGTACGCCCTGCCACATTTTGCCGGAAACCGCCCTTCGTGATGTTGGTTTTCTTTCCGGCCGTATCGGTTACCACCAAATCTACCAAACGTGGCTGGTCTTTTAGTTCTACCAAGACGCCTGTGGCAATTTCATCTTGCAATTGACGTGTAATTGCCCCAAAAGTGCCTATCGTGAGGTTGTGTTGCGTGCGACCTGACTGGATACGTTTGGTCAGGCGTAAGTCGGTAGAGTAGTCCGACATAGGCCGGTTGCGCAGGGTAATTGCATTTTCCGTTACATAGGTTTTGCCGCCATTGGCGCCGTTGGAAAGGGCCATCGCCTGTCCATTTTGGGCATATTTATATTCATGCGACTTATAAATGCTGCTTTTGCTCGCGGCATAAGCATTGGCTTCGAATGTTTTGCCAGGTGCCCAAAAGTCGAAGCGATGTTGGTACGAAGATGCCCGTGTTTTGGATTTTAATTCCCAGCTGCCAAATTGTTTGGCAAATTCGAACATGGCGGAGCTGCCTTTGGCGGTAACACCGTCGCCCAAACGGCCCACGGTGGTACCAGCCGGATTAACCAGTGCAAAATTGCCCATTTCTGTCGAATAAATCGCATTTACCGGGTTGCCATCGTTGCCCGTGGCTACATCGGTGGTGTTTTTCAGGTGCGGAACGGGCAGGTAAAACTGTGCATTATCGTCGATCGTGCGGAAATAGAACCGCATATACCCATTGTCGATATGCCGTGTAACATTGCCTTTAAATTGATATCCCCTGGAATTGGCGCCGGTTACTTGTGGCCCTTCATCGTATCGCGCAACGCCACTCAAGTTGTACTGCCAATTGCTGTTAAGTACAGCGCCTGTATTAAAGTCGAGGCGATATAAGTTAAACTGGCCGGTGCTCAGTTTCAGGGTTGTTTCGTTGTCGCCGCCTTTCTTTGAAATGTAATTAATAACGCCCAGTGGAGAACCTAATCCAAACATGGTTGAAGAGCCACCCCGGGCAAATTCCATGTTTGCGATACCTAAATCGCCGCGAAAATAAACATCCTGTGCAGAAGAGGTTAGATAAGCCGTAGATTGAACAGGCATACCATCTTCTTCAATCGGAGTGTATTTGTATTGGCCACCAGCAGGCATACCGCGAACAAATATATTGGCCGCAACCTCACCGCCACCACCTTCTGCATGTACCCCCGGTACCAACCGCAAAATATCTGCCAGCGAGTTGGGCGAAATCGCCTGAATTTGTTTGGCTGATAATTGGGTCAATGATCCGGTTACTTCCTTTTGGGTTCGGGTAGAACTTGTGCCGGTCACAACCACTTGGTCAAGCCCCATCGCATCTTCTACTAAGGTAAAATCTACCTTTTGTTCCCCCGCGGATAGGGTCACGGATTGTGTAACGGTTTTGTAACTCAGCGCACTCACCATAATTTGTACATCGCCCGTAGCACTTGTCCGAAAGTGGTACATGCCATCAGGATCAGAAATTGCCCCAATGCCAGAACCGCGCAACGTTACGGTAGCACCGATGATGGGCTCCCCTTTTTCGTTCTTGATCGAACCAACGAGACTTGTTTGCGCAATTGCAGCAAACATAGAAAAGGTAAGCGTCAAGAGGGTAAACGCGCCTTTTAAAAACAGTAGATTATTCTTCATCATTTTGCTTTTTGATAAGTAAAACAGGTTGTTCGTTTTTATTCCCATATAATATATGGAAACTGTTGTGCAAAGGTGGTTTTGTTTTTAACATAGAAAAAACAAATGATAAGGTATTTTAGGCTTGATTATCAGTCTGTTATACTGCAAACGTTTGCGATAACGTTTGCGGTCTTTGCTTTTTGATGAAAAAGGTTAAAAACAGAATATTGTTTCTTTTTTATGTTGAATCGTGGTGTTAAATTTTAAAAAATTGAGTGATTTAAATAAAAATATAAAGAATAAATTGGTCTGTATTTGTAAAGTGGATAGATTTGGCCGCCAATTTTTGCGTAAAAATGAAACGACCAAGATTAAAAGATATCGCTGAAGCCCTTCAAATTTCCATTGCGACGGTGTCGAGGGCCCTAAAAAACCATCCGGATATCAGCGATCAACTCAAATTGCGGGTTCGGCAACTTGCCGACGACTTGAACTATGAACCCAATAACATGGCGTTGCAATTTAAAGCCCAGCGCAGCAAATGCATCGCCGTGGTTTCTCCACGCATCGTACATTATTATTTCTCAACGATTCTCAAAGGCATTCTTCAAGAAGCTGAAAAACAGGGCTACCAAGTGGCTGTATGCGAAACCGGCCATGAGCTGATTCGGGAGGTTAAACATATTAAAGCACTCACCCAGGGCCTGAACGATGGGCTGCTCATTTGTGTGGGAAATAATACAACGGACATCCGGCACCTCGAAAAACTTCAAAAACAAGGCATTCCTTTTGTACTGTTCGATAAAGATGTATCCCGAATCAAAGCGCCCAAAGTGGTGGTGGATGATTACACAGGTGCCATGACCGCGGTCGAACACCTAATTGCGCAGGGGTACCGTCATATCGCTCATTTGCAAGATAACGGGGTGGCACATACAAGTCAAAAAAGACTTAAAGGTTACCTGTCGGCGCTCAAAAAACACCGAATTCCCTACGATGAAAGCCTCGTACTGCAATTAAATGATATTTCCATCGCAGCGGGCTATGAGGCTGTAGAGCAAATGATTCGAAGTGGTAAAAAAATGGATGCTGTATTTGCCATCACGGATGAACTCGCGATTGGTGCCATGAAAGCAGCAATGGCGCACGGAATTGCTGTTCCACAAGATTTTGGCGTGGTCGGTTTTAGTAACTGGCAAATTGCCACCCTGGTTACACCTAGTTTGAGTACGGTAGCCCAACCTGGTATTGAACTCGGTCAAACCGCTACAAAAATGCTGATTCAAATGATTGAAAATGAACAGTCGGCAGAAGAGTACCACCTTACCCGCATCCTCAAAACACAGTTGATCGTGCGCGATTCGTCTTTCCGAAAAAGGGTTGTGGTAAACACCTAATTCCCGCTTTCCTG